>OOIH01000314.1_pt1 | contig 55047 bp, 70 predicted proteins | sample 1691801 | NCBI WGS metagenome assembly OOIH01 (sample SAMEA1061690, study PRJEB22710) | metagenome
GTTAGTCTTTAGCAAAACCTATACCACTGGTATAGGTTTTGCTCTGAACATACTTAACAATAAAATTAGTAATATCCTACCCTACTTCGTGCGCAGCGGACTTCTTTATCCAGATGCTGGTACCTTCAGGGTCGCTGGCCGGAGCGGCTTCTGGTGGTCGTCACGGGCATCTTCTACACGCAATGATGGCGCGGCTGTCCCTAGTGCTTACTATCTTGAGTTTGATAATGCTGGCGTATATCCATCAAATGGTCCATACCATCGCTACCGCGGTTTCCCCCTCCGCTGCCTGAGTACTGTATTAGGGATGTGAGGAGAGGGAGAAAATCCAATTACTCAATAAAAACAAAACTATCCTCGCGCAATATGATATAATGAGAATGCTAGGGGCGTAGTACAACGGTTAGTATAGCGGTCTCCAAAACCGGTGATATGGGTTCGATTCCTGTCGCCCCTGCCAAGCCGAATATAAATCACTAAATTGTTCGTTTGACCCCTGTTGAACGAACAATTTTTTTGTTAATGCCCCGAGGGAAAAAGGTTTTCCGTCTTGGTCGACAGTTTTATCTAATTCTTCCAGCCATTTATACGGTTTTACCTCTATCTTTTTGACTGTTAATGCCCTATGTCGTTTTGGGATTACATGCCCACCATAGTCCTTAGTTCCGAATGGTACTTCTTTAAGTACTGGACATGGACCGATGGCAAGTAGCAGAGAACGACGTACAGACGAAGTCAATCTACCTTAAACCTTGTTTGTATCAAACTCATCTCACTAGCAAAGAAATCGTGGCGGAAACCGTCAAAATCAATGTGAAGCATGGAGGCTTGTTTGTCTGCGATAATGCAAAGCCGAAAATGATACAAGACCTAGAACAAGAATACTTAACCTATCCGTGGCGCGTGCAGAAATCCACTGGTAAAAACCCTAAACGAACCGGAAGATAGCAACGTCCACTGTATGGATGCGCTGGCTTATGCGGTCAGTTATATGGAACGGGAGCAGGTGGAATATAGGGCGATGAGATTTTAAAAACGGCGCAGTTTGTGGGGCTGCACCGTTTTGTGATGTTTTTGGCGATATTATTCTTCCCAGAGATTATTCATAAACAAGACAAATTTCAAACCGTCTGCGCCAGCGCGGTAGTTGTAGTTTGTGTCGGCTTTAATGACAAAACTATCACCGGCTTTAAACTCGGTCGTTTTGGCAAGTTCTATCGGATTATCACTAATCTTACTGCTATCTTTGCCGACATAAACTTCGCAAGAGCCACTTACAATCAGATAGTAATAATCACTAGCGGCATTCGTTCAGCCGTAGTCTTCGTGCGGTGCGATTTCTCCCCTTACGAAAATGCGGTTTTCGCCACGATAAGCATAAACATCGCATTTCACACTTTCGCCTTTGACAAAATCGTCATTCCGTCAATCCCAAGTTTCTCCCCAGAGAATAGGTTTTACAATTGTAGCCATAATGTGCCACTTCCTTTGCCTATATTATATTACAAGATTACAGATTAGGACAGCGCGCGGAGTGCGAGCGAAGATGACCGCTTGTGGTCTATCTTCCAAGCCGACAAGCGCTGCAAAGCACAAAGTGCGAATGCAGCGCGGAACTCGCGTAGCGACTGGGCGAGCCAGTCAGACAAGGCGGAGCGAACTTGTCCGCGAGAGCCGTAGCCGGCTGGCTGGCGAGTGGCGCGGAACGGAGATTACAGTGTCATTACAATAGGATGCGTCACGAGAAAGTCGGGGGCGAAGCCGCAATAAGGCAAGAGAGCCGTATTAGCCGAGAACAAGCCCCGGCGCGCCCTAGAAGCGAAGCGATTAGGTACTACTTTTTAATTCTCATTCTGACATACTGGATGCCATCCATTTCGTATTCATCTACCTTATATGCGCCATTACTTAACATTACCTTTTGTGAAGCTATATTATCTTTACGCGCATCCAGCCAAAACTTATCTTCGGGGATTTTATCACGCACTTCATCAAGCAATAACTTTAGACCTTTACTAGCATAGCCTTTACCGCGATATTCTTTGATAGTGGCATAACCAATATGTCCACCATGCTTTTTCAGACTATCGCAAAGATGGTGCCGAAAATGGAATAAGCCGACAATTTTATCGTCATCCCACAAGAAATAAACCGAAAACGGCACATAGCCTTCCGGCAGGTCTTCTCCCTTGGAATTAGCAATCATTTTTGGCAAAGCCTGCTCCACAAACTCAGTTTCAGACATATCGGCATATTCATTATTCAAACCATTTTCGGCGGCTGGGATTTTTTGCAGGGCTTCGTATTCGGCTTTAGCATCTTCTAAATTAGCAAGTTTAAGATAAATCATTTTTACTCCTGTTTAAATATCAAATTCATAGTAAGTGGCATGTTTGGCTGGTACATCGAGCAACTCCTGCATCGTAATTTCGCCGTTCAGCATACGTAACTGCTTGATAATGTGGCTGCTAGTGATAATTAAAATCGTTTCGTCATTTCCGTGATGCTGTTTCAGATAGTCCAAGAACTTGCGCACGCGGTCTGTCATGTCGCTGACGGATTCATATTTGCCCTGATAACGCGCAGTCACTGGATTAGGCTGTGTATCGCGCCAACCTTTGGCTTCGCTATACGGACGACCTTCAAATCCATTCCGAGTATCATCTAGCAGTTCATTTACCACTAACTCTTGCCCATGATAGCGATTGATAGCATCGGCGGTCTGCTTTGTGCGTTTCAGCCTAGAAATGTAGATCCTATCAAACTTAAAATCTTTTAGCTGCCTAGCCAATTCTTCCGCCTGTTTTATACCTTTTTCGGTCAGATGCACATCAACTGATGGATCATAATTTACCAAATCTTTAACATTGTAGTTCGTTTCGGCATGTCGGGTAGCGATTAGTTTCATATCTAGCCCTTCAAGATTTCCTTATTTTCGTCATTCACAACAAATACACCAGCATCGTCTAGGCAAATTGCTTCGGCACCAGCCTGTGCGATTTTATTTAGCCCCTTGCGCATAACATCAATACAGTCACTTCTATCCATATGTGGTACGACATATTCTGGAATCAAGCCCAGACCTTGTCTGTAAGACTCAACTCCGTAAATTTCCTTTGTCATATCAGGGTTAAAGCACGGCGGTAGTTCTTCCCCCGACTTCGCATCAATCAGATACAGCGATAAATTATGCGATGCTACCATCGAACCAGCGCTATAACCGCCATAGACGAATCTGTCTTCGGCTACACCTTGCCGAATAATCTCGTCCATACCACTTTCGTGCAAAGCCGTGGCAAGACAGATTACATTACCACCGACAGAAAAGATTAATCCTGCTTGTTTTTCTTCAATATATCGCGCAAGTTCCGCTTGTTTGCCAAAGAATGGCCTGAGGTCTAATCTTTCGGCTTCAATTCCAATTTTACCGAGATTAACGAGAGTTTTCTCCACACTCCCGGCAATTCTTGTTTCATCATTACAGTAATCTCTGGCATTGCTGATAACGAGCGCACGCTTCTTCTTGCCGACCATTTCTTGCAAGATGGTGGCGAAGTTGCCCAAATCTTGACTGGCTAAAAATAGTTTCATTCTTTCTCCTGTTTCTTACTTTATATTTTACCACCTTTGGCAGATTTTACTTCGGCCGCGTAGCCGATAACAGATGCGATTAGCAAAATTGCTTCTAGGATTACCCCGAAGATAGATTTTACATAGGCATTATAAGCAATCCATAAAATCCCAACCGGAATGCCGCAAAATTTGTAGATCCGAGTGCCTTTCTGCCAAATGGAATAAGTATAGATGGATGTTGCGAAAACCGAGAGCAGGCTTAGGAACCCTTCGTAAGTGAGAATGGTGGCAAGAATGATACCGAGATAGACGATAGCGAGAAAAATATAATCGCGCTTCTCGTTGGTTTCGCGTTTGCCATTCTTCTTTTCTTCCCAAAGAATATACAAATTGCGAAGCATCGCCACTACGCACATTGCTAGCCCCGTCCAAGCCCCAAGCAGAACATAAGCAATCACATTCGCAATTAGCGATGCAACACTGACGATGACGATTTTGCGTTTGTCTTTTAAGAAATATGTCCATGCAAGCAGGGCATACATAATGATTGTAAAGATCTGGGAAAGAATGTAGATAAAATCTATTTCCATTTTGGCATCTCCTTAATTATTAAAAACGATGCCAAATAAAAGCGACACCGCGAGGGTGTCTATACCTATATCACAACTCGGCTATTGCCGTCTTGATAACGGTGCCGCTTGAATACGGCAACTGTTCGCTAGAAAAAGCGACTATGTACCGAGATGCTTTATCCAGCTATCTCATTAGCATCATTAGTATTTCCGAAAAACAAAATTATATCCTCACCAGTTCATTAGAACTCGACAACTATTTCACTCAACTTCTCCATCTAAAATCCCAAAAAATTGGCTAGTCTCCAACCAATTATATCTGCGAAAGGAAATTATCGCCAAACTACTGACAAACCAGACACAAGAACCAATATAGACATTTTAGTATAAACAAAAACTCCCCACCAACACCCGGCAGGGAAGTTTCATTAAATTACAAGATAAAAGACCGGCTCTTAGCATTCTTAATAACTGTTAGCGTCCAGCAGCAAACCGTCCTACCACCCATTACAGTTTCCATCTTGCCCCTCCATCGTAATCAAATAATCAAATTCTTCATCTTTCGGCTGGTAATTCTTCAGACGCTGCATCTGCGCGATGATTGTCTTAAATGTAGTCATATTCTCGCACTATTCCGGCGACACCGTAGTTCTGACATAAATGCCTACCACAGTTTTTGCACCCAAATCCCTTAATGCTTCTACCACCTGAAGTCGCTCCTTCGGATAACCAGAAGACATCCCATGCATCACCGTCAAAACACTACGCCCCGCACTTAGTGGCTGCTTTGCTGCGCGCAAACCCATATTTCCACCTTTGCCACCATAACCGGCCACCAAGTTCGGAATCTGCTCGACACACTGCATAAAAACCTCGTCTTTTAAATCACAGTCCGCACCGATCAATACAATGCCAACTGGCTGAGCCATCTCCGTAATAATTTTCTCAAAGATTCGCTCAGGTGTGCTTACCCGACCTATTCGCCATTTTTCATCCATAGTTACCCCTCCTTATATTTTTTGAAATCTAGCAATTTTCAGGTACCTCACTTACCATTGTATCACAGATTTGCAATTTTGTCAATAGATAGTGCTTATTTTCGAGCAAATTTACAACAAATCCCGCCAAAAATGCTAAAATAAACAAAAGGAGTTAATATCGAAACTACATCACCCACCCCAGAAGCACCCAAATCGTGGCTACACAAACACCGCCAGATGATAATTTTTAGTTTTATTATCGTCCTGGTTGTAGGGATTTTTACTGGGATTATCGTTGCTCATGACATTGCCGAAAATCGCCGGCTTGACGTTACTTCAGTCACACTCAAATCTGAAGATTACCTCACAGTACCTTTTGGTGCCGAAATTAAGGTTTCCGATTTTATTGAGCATCTTAACGGCAGTATGATTGATGATTTCAAAATTTCTACTGACACTTTAGGTACTCAGGACATCACATTTGAGTATATCAACATTAAAAACCGCCGGCGCGAGAAGCACTTTACTATCACTGTCGCCGACGTCACCCCTCCACAAATCTACGGTAAGACCGCCTACACCGTGAGTCTAGGCTACGATGGCGATTTAACCAACCTTATGCTTAGTGGTGACGACCTTGACGATCACCCCATGCGCGAAATCATCGGCGAATACGATACTAACAAAGTCGGAAATTATCCCCTAGAATATCGCATTACCGATGCTAGCGGCAATAGCACTAGTCATCTGTTCACGCTTTCCGTAGTTGCCCCACAACCAAACACTGGCAATCCCACCACTCCGAGCCAACCTGCAGGTCAGACACCAATCGCCAAAATCATCCAAGAACATAAAACTCCGCAAACCAAAATCGGCATCGACGTCTCTAGCTGGCAAGGGAACATCGACTGGAATGCTGTTAAGGCCAGTGGTGTAGAATTTGCTATTCTTCGTATCGGCTATGGCTACGACAATCAATGTATTATGGACCAAACTTTCCAAGCCAACCTCGCTGGAGCCACCGCCGCCAAGCTGCCTATCGGTGTATATTTTTATTCGTACGCTGACAGTACCGATGAAGCCGAAGCGCAAGCTCACTGGATACATGAACAAATCAAGGATTATAACCTAGAGCTTGGTATCGTATTTGACTGGGAAGACTGGACAGATTTCAACCAATATGGCGTTAGCTTTCGTACACTTAATCAAATCGCACAAAAATTTCTTGACACAGCAAAAGACCACGGGCATCGCGCTACGCTCTACGGCAGCAAATATTATCTTGACCAATTTTGGCAACCTCAAGCCCCAGTCTGGCTAGCCCAGTACTACGACCACCCTACATATACTGGAGAATATTGGCTTTGGCAAATGAGCGATAACGGACAAGTCAACGGCATTACTGGGCCCGTCGATATTAATATCATGTATCTCGACCAAGCCGCTAAATAGCCGTGCTATAATAAAACAATGAAAACTGCATCCAAGTCGATTCTGAGCAACTGGAGGAAAACTTTTCCAGCCCCATGGCCAGCAGTCTGGATTTGGACTATCCTGGCTATTTTTGTCCTAGGTATAATAACTCCCTACAGCTCTACGCTCACCTTTATCAAGATTAGTGGTATTTTTCTCTGCTTCGTTTATGTTCTTCACCTTTTTCCCAAAGACCGTCTACTACAATTTGCCCTACTAATCACTTTTATATCCGACATTATCCTAGCTATCAATAACACTGCTGAATTAGGCGTTTTGGCTTTTCTCATCGCACAAATCCTCCATACGATGCGCCTAGAAGGCAAAAGTTATCTCACACAAATTATTAGTTTCACTACACTTGCCATGGTAGCCATGATTATTAACCTCATCTGGTCTATTATTCCCATGCTCTATCTCATTTGTGGATTTTATATTGTTGCGATTATCACTAATGTATACATTAGTTGGCGCTGGTGGCGCCAAAATCCCCAAAACCCAAGAGCATTTTGCGCCTGGCTTGGTTTTACCCTCTTTTTGTGCTGTGATGCCTGCACTGGGGTATCCTACCTCTCTCTCAACCATCTTTTTCCCGCTTTTTGCTATGCTCCGGCGAATTTTCTAGCCTGGTTCTTCTATTATCCATCTCAAGTTCTGGTTGCTAATAGCTCCAAAACTCGTGCATCGTTATCCTAATCTCTGCCCAACTACAAAATTATTCCCCAGTTTATAAAAAGTATGATAAAATGTTCCTTAAAGGAAGGTAATTGTGCTACAATGGAGGTAGAATATGGAAGGTAAAAAATCACACACGTCACCCAGCAACGGCCAACGCGCAATCCTAGTTTTTGGCGCGCCGTGCAGCGGCAAAACAACTTTTGGCAAGCAGTTTGCCGAACAATTTAATGCAACATTTTATGATCTCGACGCCTTGAAGCAAGAGCATAATCTCTCACGGCAGTTCATCCTACTCTTGGTAGAGCAGATTGCTAGGACTGGTGCTACACTTGTTTTTGAAGGTGGCAATGATACTGAAAAAGACCGTCGCGAACTAGCTGAAATCTTGCGCTCTGCTGGATACTCACCAACGTTGATTTGGATTCAGACTGACGTCAGCACCATCCGTGCTCGTCTCAAGACTCGTCTCAAGAGTGTCGAAAAAGCTAAAACTGTGTATGATGCCCGCATCAAAGCCCTTGAGGGTCCATCTGATGCCGAGATGCCAATTGTGTTATCTGGCAAGCATACTTATCACACTCAGCTTAAGCAAGTCTTGACTCAACTCCAGGAGCGATGATTCTATCCGACACCGAATTTGGCGAGGTTGTCGTCCGCAAAAATCCATTATCTAGATCCGTGCGTTTTTCCGTAACGCCATCTGGACGTTTGCAGATGTCTGTACCTCAGCATACCAGTGATTTTTTGGTGAAACGTTTCCTCAATGGCAACCGTGCCCTTATTCGTGAAAAAATCCCGCTCAGTGACCCCAAAACCCAGCGCGCTCGCGATGCCAAAAAGAAAATCCTCATGAAAAAAGCCAAAGACTACCTACCGTATCGTCTAGAGTATTTTGCCAAACTCCATGGTTATCATTACGATCGCTGCCGTCTCAGCCATGCCGCCACGCGTTGGGGCAGTTGTTCGTCTTCGGGAACAATTTCACTAAATATTGGCCTCATGCAAGTTCCCGAAGTCCTACGTGACTATGTTATCTTGCATGAACTAGCGCACCTCAACCATATGGACCATTCTGCCGCTTTTTGGGCGGAAGTAGGAGCGCACGATCCACATTACAAAGACCACCGACGCAAACTCAAGGCTTTCTCACCAGGAGTATAAAATGCAAAAAGGCCCGCTGATAAATCGCCAGCAGGCCAAATTTGATAAATCCTTGCGAGCCCAGCTGCCCGAAGCTTCGGGCAGCTGCTCATGAGCAGCCATTACTCCTCTTCATCTTCAAAATCGTCATCAAAATCAAAATCTTCGTCAAAAGTATGACGATTCTGTAAGCACACAACATAACCGGCTATAAAACCTATAGCCGCCATCAGAATAGCACTTAAAATGTGTTTCAGCTTCAACTCGCTCACCCCCTTATTCAGAGATATTGATACTTATTTTTTCTTGTGAAACATGTGCCAAATCTTCTGGCACACAAAACTCACTCCAACCCGTATAGCCAATGCCGCTACAATTACTACTATAAACGTTAGCACTGCCAAACCAGCAGAAATTATCAATGCAACAAAAGCGACCCAGAGCAATGCGTATTCCAACTTTTGAATAAAAGTTGGTTCGCAAATGTTCAATATTTCACAAACTTCTTCTTCATTCTGCATCTTTCTCACCCCCTCGTCTTTCATGCCAACAGCCCAAAATTAGGTAAACTATCAGCGGCACGCCAGTTATCAGAAATGCACTTACGAAGTAAACCACGTAAATAATTAGGACTTTTAATACCCATTCACCAACTATTTCCCAGGACATATTCATATCTCATCTCCTTTCCAAAGTCCTTAGGATAAAATTACAAAAATTTTAAGACCTATCTTCCCATTATAGCACACATTTCACAAAAAGTCAATACAAAAATAGATTCATAAACATCCACCCTATATAAGCAACGCAATCATCGAAAATCCCTGATAAAACCCTTGTTTTTCTGAGAAAAGTATGCTACACTAAAACAGTATAGTCTAATTAAACGGACATACGGCAGCTAGACGATAGGGCAGGCCCAGCGTCATATCCGCCTGTTAGTCAGGTCGATTTGTACAAAAGGAACCGCTCATTAGTCTAGATTTCGTGTGTCTATAAGGGAAAGGAACAGGATGCAAGTCATCATCGGCACCAAGATTGGTATGACCCAGATCATCGGCGACGACGGTATCGTGACTCCAGTCACGGTTTTGCAAGCCGACCCCTCCACAGTGACTCAGATTAAGACTGTCGAAACCGACGGTTATAACGCTGTGCAACTGGGGTACGGTCAGGGTAAGAATCTGAGCAAGTCGGTTTCTGGCCACGTCAAAGCGGCCGGAGTCACTCCAAAGGTTCTACGTGAGTTTCGTGTTGAGGAAACTCCAGAACTCAAAGTCGGCGACAAGATCAGCGTCGAAAACTTTAAAATTGGAGATAAGGTCCAGGTTACTGGAATCTCCAAAGGTAAAGGCTACGCTGGTACTGTTAAACGCTGGAACTTTAACGAATCGCGCAATACGCACGGTTTTAAGGGCAACATTCGCCGCGTTGGTTCAATCGGCTCAATGTACCCACAAAAAGTTTTTAAAGGCAAAAAGATGCCAGGCCGTATGGGCCACGATCAGGTAACTGTCAAGAATTTGGTAGTTGCCTATATTGATGCCGAGAATAATCTTATCGGCTTGAAGGGCGCAGTACCTGGCCCGAAAAAAGGTATCGTAACCATCGAGGGAAAGGAGTAATATGGCCGAACTAAACAAAGATGTATTTGGCTTGGACGTTCAGAACCACGAACTCCTCAAAACCGCATACGATGCATATCTTGCCAACTCCCGCAGTTCCCACGCTAAAACTCTAAAGCGCGGTGAAGTCCGTGGTGGTGGCAAAAAACCTTGGAAGCAGAAAGGCACTGGTCGCGCTCGTTTTGGCTCAACCAGGAACCCAATCTGGCGCCATGGTGGTGTTGCCTTTGGTCGCACCGGTGAAGAGAATTTCACCAAAAAACTCAGCAAAAACGCTAAGAAAACTGCTATTCGTCAAGCTCTTAGCCTCAAGAATGCCGACAAGGCAATTATCATTGAGGGTATTGCTACAACTGGCAAAACCAAAGAAGTGGCTAAAAAAATACACGATTTGGGCTTGGCTGACAAGAATGTATTGATGGTTGTTTCGGAAAAGGCTCCAGAAGTACTCCGCGCCACCAACAATATCGCTAATCTCAAATTGATCCGCGCCACCTATCTCAATGTCTTTGACATTCTGAATGCTGACGCTATCGTCTTTAGCGAAACCGCACTGAAAGACACTGAGAATTGGCTATTGGATAAGGAGGAAGCATAATGATTGTTCCACGCGCTACTGAGAAAGCTTACGTAGCAGAAACTCAGAACACTTATATCTTCTTTGTGCCAAAAGCTGCTAGTAAGCAAACTATTGCAAAAGCTATTGCCGAAGCTTTCAAAGTGACCGTCATTGACGTTCGCACTAGCATCCGCAAAGGTAAGCCCACCCGCTTTAATCGCGGCAAACACGCTTATCCTGGTACCACTTTCCGCCAAGATCACAAAGTTGCTTATATTACCGTCAAAAAAGGCGATAAGATTCCTGTATTCGAAGAGACCAAAGAAAATGACAAAAAAGCTGAAGCAAAAGAAGACAAAGTAGAAAAGAAAGCTGCCAAGAAAGCCGAAAAGGCTGAAAAAAAGGTCAAAGAGGCAGATACTAAGGCCAAAGAGGAGAAGAAATAATGAGTATTAAAGCTTATCGCCCAACTACTCCTGCTCAGCGCCAAAAGACTACACAGGATTTTGATCAAATTACGACCAAAAAGCCATTGAAGTCTTTGCTCGCTAGCAAAAAGCAAATGGCCGGGAAAAACAACCAAGGTCGCATCACTGTCCGCCATCGCGGTGGCGGCGTCAAGCGCCACTATCGTATCGTGACTTACAGCCTGCCAATAGACAGCCAGTTTACTGTTATGGAGATCGAGTATGATCCAAACCGCAGCGCTCGTATCGCTCGCGTTAAAGATCAAAACGATACTTACTATTATGTAATTGCCGACAATAACATGAAGCAGGGTATGACCTTTGCTACCGGCAAGGACGCCCCAGTAGAGACTTCAAATCGTATGCCTCTCGAAAATATCCCAGTTGGTACTTTCGTCTATGCTATCGAACTGACTCCTGGTCGCGGTGCACAAATTGCTCGCTCCGCCGGAACAAATGTCCAACTTATGGCTAAAGAGAATGGCTACGCTACCCTCAAGATGCCATCTGGCGAAATGCGCAAGGTGCTTGTAAACTGTGAAGCTAGTATTGGTACAGTCAGCAATGAGCAGCACCAGAATATCAAAATCGGTGCCGCCGGTCGTCGTCGTCGCAAGGGTATTCGCCCAACCGTTCGCGGTGTTGTGATGAACGCTACCGATCACCCACATGGTGGTGGTGACGGTGGTCGCCACGGTACTGGTAAAGCTCCCCGCACCCCATGGGGTCAACTGACACTTGGTTATCGTACCCGTCATAATAAGAAAACTAATAAAATGATCGTGCGCAGCCGCCACGAAGGAAAGAGGAAATAATGTCTCGCAGTCTGAAGAAAGGTCCATTCGTGGACTACAAGCTCGCGAAGAAAATTGCTGCCCTCTCTACCGAGGACCGCACCGTGATCAAGACCTGGGCTCGCCAATCAACCATTTCACCAGAAATGGTCGGGCGTACGATTGCCGTACACAACGGCAAGGTTCATGTTCCAGTCTTTGTGAGCGAGAACATGGTCGGACACAAACTCGGTGAGTTTGCCCCGACTCGCAAATTTAAGCGCCACGGCGGCAAAAAAGCTGCTGAAGCAGCAAAGGGAGGTAACTAATCATGACTACCCACTTTGCTCACGCTGTTATTAAGGGTGTTGACAGTCAACCACGCAAAACTAGTGTTGTCGCTAGCTTAGCTCGTGACCGCTATGTTGCTGATGCTGTTGTTATTCTAGAAAACACACCACGTCGCGCTGCTCGCGCCGTACGCAAGGCTATCGAAAGTGCTGCCGCCAACTTGCTTAACAACTCTGGCGTTAGTATCGACCCAAAGACCATGCGCATCGCCCGCATCAGCGTCACTGCTGGTACTCGCATGCGTCGCTATGTTCCAGCAAGTCGAGGTCGCGCGCTTCCGTTTGAAAAGATTTCTAGCAACATCTTCGTTGAAGTTGCTGGCGAAGAAAAAGTCAAGAAAGCTGCAACCAAGGCAGAAAAAGAAGATGGAAAGGAGAATAAGTAATGGGTCAGAAAGTTAACCCGGTTTCTTATCGCCTCCAGATCAGCAAGGATTGGTCTTCCAAGTGGTTCACCCGCAAGGCTGACTTCCGCCACTGGCTGGTAGAAGATGCCAAAATCCGCGATATTATTGAGCAACGCTTTAGCAGTCGCCCAACTATCGCCCGCATCGACATTGAGCGTAGTGCCAACTTGACTACCATCACGATTCTCACCGCCAAAGCTGGTGCCGTCATCGGCAAACAGGGCGCTGGGATCAACGAGCTCAAGAAAGAACTCGAAAAAATTGTCAAAGGGCCAATTCGTATCAACGTTGAAGAAGTCAAAAAACCAGAAATGTCTGCTAAATTAGTGGCTGAGAATATCGGCTTCCAGCTTGGTAAGCGTATGAACTTCCGCCGTGCCGTTAAAATGGCTTGTCAGTCAACAATGAACGCTGGCGCCAAAGGTATCCGCGTTGAAGTCTCTGGTCGTTTGAACGGCGCTGAGATGAGCCGTCGCGAGAAGTTTATTGAAGGCTCGGTGCCTCTACACACCTTGCGCGCAGATGTAGATTTCTATGTCTGTCACGCAAAAACTGTTGCTGGCATTGTTGGTGTAAAAGTTTGGATTTATAAGGGGGAGAAATAAAATGGCAATTATGACACCGCGCCGTGAGGCGCACCGCAAAGTCCGCAAGGGCAAGAATGAAGGTACTGCTAGCCGCTGCAACTATGTTGCTTTCGGTGATTGGGGTTTAATGTCACTCGATAACGAGCGCGTCACTAGCCGCCAAATCGAAGCAGCTCGCCAAGCTATCACTCGTTACGTCAAACGTGGTGGTAAAATCTGGATTCGGATTTTCCCACACACACCGGTAACCAAGAAGCCACTCGATGTCAAGATGGGTAGCGGTAAAGGCGAACCTCAGTTTTACGTGGCCAAAGTAAAAGCTGGCACCGTAATGTTTGAAATCGCCGACGTCACCGAAGAACAGGCCAAAGAGGCTTTCCGCTTGGCTGGTCACAAGTTACCAGTACGTACCAAAATTATTAAGAAAGAGGAGTTTTAAGATGGCTGGAGAATTGCAAGGAATTGTGAGCTCTGCAAAGCGCGACAAGACCATTACCGTCTCTATCGCAAGCCGCGAAACTCATCCATTGTACCGCAAGCAATATACTAAGACTCGCAAATATACCGCTCATGATGAAAATAATGAAGCCGGTGTTGGCGATAAAGTAGAAATTGCTGCCTGCCGTCCTTTCTCCAAAACTAAGAGTTACAAGCTCACCAAAGTTATCGAGAAATCACATGGCACCGTTGAGTTGAAGGATGAAGTTTTGGGTCAGACCGAACAAACCGAAGGGGAGGAGAAATAAATGATTCAACAGGAAACTAGATTAAAAGTCGCTGACAACAGTGGCGCCAAAGAACTTGGTGTAATCCGTGTCCTTGGTGGCACGCGCGCTCGTTATGCCCGCGTGGGCGATATCGTCACTTGCAGCGTTAAAGACGCTAGCCCAACCGGCAACGTCAAGAAAAAAGCTGTAGTGCGTGCCGTTATTGTACGTACTCGACAACAGATTCGCCGCCCTGACGGTAGCACCATCCGCTTCGATGACAATGCTGCGGTTTTGGTCAATGATGACAAAACTCCAAAGGGAACTCGTGTCTTCGGACCAGTTCCTCGCGAACTGCGTGATCTTGGCTTTAATAAAATTATCAGCTTAGCTCCGGAGGTACTCTAATATGGCTAAAAGTCTCAAAGTCGGCGACAAAGTTAAAGTCATCGCTGGCGACCTCAAAGGTAAAGTTGCTGAAATCGTTAAGGTTGACAAGCAAGCCGGTAAAGCAATGCTTAAAGACCTACAAATCCGCACTCGCCACATGAAAGCGACTCAATTTAATCCTAAAGGCGGCAAAAAGGATATCCATGTCGGTATTCATATGTCCAACCTCAAAAAGGAGGATAAGTAATGGCTGATACTAAAATCACCCCACGTCTCAAGACGCTGTACAACGACAAAATCGCCAAGCAGCTCAAAGATGAACTTGGTTTAGAAAATATTAACCAAGTCCCTAAGCTGGAAAAAGTTGTAATTTCATCTGGCGTCGGTAAAAAGCGTGAAGACAAAAAGTTCACCGAAACCGTAGAGCTTACCTTAACTAAGATCACTGGTCAAGCCACTACTAGCCGTCTTGCCAAGAAATCTATTGCTACTTTCAAAATCCGTAAAGGTATGGGAGCGCCAGTTGGTTATCTTACCACTTTGCGTAATGATAAAATGTATGAATTTGTTGACCGTTTAATCAATATCGCTCTGCCTCACGTTCGTGACTTCCATGGCGTCAGCCGCAAAGCCTTTGACAAGCAAGGAAATTACAGCCTTGGCCTCAAAGAACAGACAGTTTTCCCAGAAATCACATTCGAAGACGCTGCCGTTCTACATGGTCTTGAAATCACTTTTATCATCAAGAATGGATCTAAAGAAGGGAGTACCAAATTGTTAGAAGCATTTGGGATGCCGTTTGAAAAGGAGAATAAATAATGGCTAAGAAGTCTGCTGTTCTCCGCGACGAAAAGCGGCGTAAAATGTACGAAAAATATAAAGCTAAGCGTGCTGAGCTGAAAGCTGCTGGTGACCTTGAAGGTTTGCAGAAGCTACCACGCAACGCTAGCCCTACTCGACTAAAGAACCGCGATATGCTCGATGGTCGCCCACGTGGTTACATGCGCTATTTTGGTCTCAGTCGTATTAATTTCCGCGAAAAAGCCTCAAAAGGCGAAATCCCAGGTGTAACTAAGAGTAGCTGGTAAGAGAAAGGAGAGAAATATGTCATTACAATCAACTGATCAAATCGCCGATCTCATCACCCGCATTCGCAATGCCATTATGGTTGGCAAAACCGAAATTCGCGTTCCTACAAGCAAACTTAAAGTTGCAGTGACCGAAGGTCTTAAGAACGCTGGCTATATCGATAGCTACGAAATTGAGGAAGCTAAGCCTCGCGGCATCTTGCATGTTGTAATTTGTCCAGAAGGTGGTATTGCCCGCATCAGCGAGATTACCAAAGTGTCTAAACCAGGACGTCGTGTCTATGTTGGCTCCGAGGAAATTCCAGTAGTTAAATCTGGTCGCGGTTGTGTACTAATTTCCACTTCAAAGGGAATTATGACTGGCAAAGAAGCCAAAAAACAACACCTTGGTGGCGAAATCTTGGTAAGGGTTTACTAGGATCCATACCCAACAAAAAGTATCCCCAGAAATGGGGATACTTTTTATATAAGAGCAAAAATAACAAGGCTGGTTCAGTCTTGCATTTATCCCTAATCTGTGATAAAATTAACGCAATAATATTAAGAAAGGGAATTATGAGTCGTATCGGAAAACAACCCATCGCAATTCCGACGGGAGTGACAATCACGGTCGGCGACAAAGATATTACTGTCGCAGGACCCAAGGGTTCACTTATCGTCCCGTTGCAAACAAACGTCAAAGTTGCCGTCACTGACAATCAAATCATCGTCACACGCGATAATGACGAACCGAAGTCTCGTGCTTGGCACGGTCTACAACGCGCACTTTTGAATAACGCTGTCCAAGGCGTTCTCAAAGGTTTCGAAAAGAAGCTTGAAATCAACGGTGTCGGTTTCCGCCTTTCCGGTGGTCCAAAAGAAATTGAGATGGCCTTAGGCTTTTCTCACCCCGTCAAATATCAGGCTCCAGAAGGCGTTGAGCTTAAAACTGACAAAATGACGATTACCGTCAGCGGTATCGACAAACAACAAGTTGGTCAAGTCGCTGCAGAAATTCGTGCCCTCAAGAAACCAGAACCATACAAGGGCAAAGGCATTAAATATGTCGACGAAGTTATTCTTCGCAAGGCAGGAAAGGCTGGTAAGAAATAATGAATAGTGTATTTCGTGCAAAGCGTACTCGCGCCAAAATTCATGGTACTGCTGAACGCCCACGCCTTAGCGTGCATATCAGCAATCAACACATCACCGCACAGATCATCGATGATGACAAGAGCGCAACTTTGGTTTACGCCACTACTATTGGCAGTAAATTGACTGGTAATAAAACTGTAAAAGCTGCTGCTATCGGTAAAGAAATTGCTGAGAAAGCCAAAAAAGCTAAGATTAAAACCGTCGTTTTCGACCGTGGAGCAAAATTATATGCCGGTCGCCTCTCTGCACTTGCAGATGCTGCCCGCAAGGAAGGATTAGAGTTCTAATATGGCTGATGCTGACAAGAACGCAAAAGTCGTCAACAAGTCTGGTACTCTCAAGATGACCGACGAGACGGCTGCCACTCGTACTCGCAAAGACATCAACGGCAAAGCTATGCCTCGCCGCAACGGTCGCCGCGATCGCAACCGCAACATGGACACCACTCCAAAAGAGTTTGATACCGTCACTATTAACATCGACCGAGTATCTCGCACCGTCAAGGGTGGTCGCCGCATGCGCTTCAAAGCCCTTGTTGCTATGGGTAATCACAAGAATAAGATCGGAATTGGTATTGCTAAAGGTGGTGACGTCACTAGTGCCGTGCAAAAAGCCACTACCAAAGCCAAAAAGAACATGATTGAGTTCAACATGGACGGAGAAACCATCTGTCATGAAGTTGAAACTCGTTCGACTGGCGCCGATATTCTAATGAAACCAGCTGCACCTGGTACTGGTATTATTGCCGGCGGCGTAGTACGGAGCATCATTGGTCTCACTGGCATCAAAAACCTCATCTCCAAAAGCCTTGGAAGTACCAATAAGGTCAACATTGCTTATGCTGTAGTTGAAGGCTTGCGCCAACAAATTCCTCGTAACGAGTGGGTTGGCAATGCCAACAAACAAGGTGCCGAAAAGACGGCTAAGCCAGCTACCAAAAAATCCACCGCTAAGAAGGAGGATAAATAATGAAGTACAACGATTTACAAGTTAATCGCAATACTCGTCCTACTCGCGCTGGACGTGGAATTGCGGCTGGACGCGGTAAGACTGCTGGACGTGGTACTAAAGGCCAAAAGGCTCGTACTGGTCACAGCAAAATGCCAGCCGGATTCATGGGCGGTCAACGTGCTATTATGCAGGCTATTCCAAAACTCAAAGGTTTTAAGAGTTTGCATGATAAAGCTACAGTAGTCTATACAGACCGTCTCAATAGCTTAACTGGCAAGATTGACAACTTTGTTCTAGCTGACAAAGGATTAATTGAGAATCCCTATGCTAAAGTGAAAGTTATCTCTCGTGGCGAACTTACTGCCAAAGTTGAATTAGAAACTCAATTCGCTAGTAAAACTGCTATTGAGGCTATCAAAAAAGCTGGCGGCAGCTTCAAGAAAGTCACTGTCCCACAGCGTATTGCTGAAAAAAAAGAAGCCTAAAATTATAAAAAGTGGATAGTTTCACCAACTATCCACTTTTTTGTGCTATAATAGTCAACATACGGAGTAATCAGGGAATCATGAATTTCAAAAATATTTTCAAGTCACTCAAGAATAAAGACATGCTCAAACGCGTTTTCATCGTTTTAGGGCTACTTATAGTTTACCGTTTCCTGGCGCATATTCCAGTGCCATTCGGCGAACCGACTACTTTCCAGGACGCCGTTCAGGCTATGATTTCTCAATCTGATTTTGGTGGTTTTCTCAATCTTATATCTGGTGGTGGTCTAGCTTCATTTTCCATCTTGCTAGTAGGTATTTCACCATATATTACTGCCCAAATTGCAGTTCAGCTTGTCACCAAAGCCATTCCACGCTTAGAAGAGCTTTCACAGGACGGCGAAAGCGGACGCCGCAAGATTAGTCAGTGGACTCGTATTATTACCGTACCTTTGGCTATTTTTCAATCTATCATTTACATTTTTATCCTATATAAATCAGTTGCTGCTTCTAGTACCATGACCTATATCCCAACCGCCACAGACTGGTTGCTATCCGTCACTGCTATGGTTGCTGGCTCGATGATTTTGATGTGGTTTGGCGAGCTCATCACTGAACAAGGTATCGGTAATGGTATCTCACTCATCATTTTTACCTCCATTGTTTCACAATTACCTGGCAACTTAGCCCGTCTTGGCACTGCTTTATTCGACACTTCAGCTGGTTCACTATCACTCTTTGGCTGGCTTAATCTTCCAGTTAACCCCGTCATCTTCTGGATTGTAGTAGGCTTCGCCATCGCCCTTATCGTTGTTATATATTTCTTAATTAAGCTCAATGAGGCCCAACGCATAGTTACTATCAATTATGCTAAGCGTGTCCACGGCAACAGTACCTACGGTGGCATTAAATCTATTCTCCCACTCAAGCTCATTGCAGCGGGCGTTGTGCCAGTCATCTTTGCTACAGCTTTCTTATCTATCCCCGCACTCATTGGGCAACTCATCCAAACTGCAGATCCGGGCAACTCCTTTGGTAATACCTTATCTACACTATTCACTGCCCCATCAGCCCAAAACTTTACCACACTCTATCCAAATGGCATTACATTGCAATGGTTCTTTTATCCATTAGTATATTTCTTGCTTGTAGTTCTCTTTACTTACTTCTACACCAGCATCATATTTAACACCAAAGAAATTGCTGATAACCTCCAAAAACAAGGTGCATTCATCGAGGGAGTTCGCCCGGGTTTACAAACCGCTGAATACCTTGGTAAAACCATCAATCGTCTTAACCTCTTTGGCGCACTCGCGCTTGGGCTTATCGCTATGCTACCATTTATCACCGATTACGTCTTTATCGTTATTTCTGGAACACCACTTGGCTTATCACTATCTGGTACCGGATTACTCATCGTAGTTACGGTTGCACTCGAAAATATCCGCCAAATCAATTCCCGTGCATTAATGGTTACATACGACGAATATAAATAATTATAATTAATCAAGGTAATCAAAGTGGGCAGAGCAAAAAAAACAACTAAACTTTCTAAAGATACATCATTGCACTTACCAAAAGTCCGTCCTATTTATTTTCGCCCCAGTTATATCATTCTAGGAATAGTTCTTCTTATCTTGACTATCTTTTTTGCCCGTGTTGCAATCTGGGAACACGGCTATCTCAATCGTATGGAAGGTAGCGAGCGTCATACTAGTAGTATTACGCCCATCGCCGAAATCGAAGAAGTTGACGAAACCGAACCCTCAGAAGCTGAAATCAGCGAATATAATGTCGCTCCAGGTAAGCCTCGTTACTTTTCTATTCCTAGTATTGGCATCCACAATGCCAGAATTGTAGAAATTGGCCTCAAATCCACTGGCGAACTATCTACACCATATAATATATATAATGTAGGCTGGTACACCGGAAGCGCATTGCCAGGGAGCAACGATACTGCCATCTTTGATGGTCACGGCGGTTTTACTAATGTTGGTATTTTTGGCAACTTACCACCACGCATAGGGCATAACCGCGGAATCGCTGTTGGTGACACTATCACTATAGAAATGGGCGTTGCTGACGGTGAAGAACCAAAATCTTACACTTACCGCGTCGTTGATACAGCTACCAAAAATCTAGGTGAAGACGCCAACCAATATATGCAAACTGCCTTTGACTCTCCAGTTCGAGGCAAAGGTTCATTGACTATCATTACTTGTACTGGTGATTGGTGGGCCAAGAGCCGCACATATTCTCAACGTTTCTTTGTGCGTGCGCTCCTTGAAGAACCAGAAAATGAAGAAAATTAACGATTTCCAGTCTTTACAACACTAGAAATCTGTGCTAAAATGAAAAAGTAATTTATGGCTAGTCAAAAACAAACTACCAAGGCTAAGGCTTCGAGCAGTAGCCAAAAGGAAGTTATCAAGCTCACAGGCAAGGTCGTTGAGTCGTTGCCTAACACCCAATTTCGGGTGGAGCTTGAGAACGGTCATAATATCATTGCACACATGAGCGGACGGATGCGCAAGAATTTTATCCGCTTAGTGCCGGGAGACCGGGTCGAAGTTGAGTTAACCCCTTACGATCTGTCAAAGGGTAGAATCAGCTTCCGTTTGCAGTAGTAATATTAAATGTTGTAAAATTTGCAACATCCGTGTGTCCGGGAAGTGTTGAAAGTTCTGCAACAGGTAACGGAAAGGGTTTTGACACTGTGAAAGTACGTGCAAGTGTTAAAAAAATCTCCCCCGATGATATCATTGTACGTCGCAAAGGCGTGCTACGTGTCATCAATAAGAAAAAACCTAAGAATAAGCAAAGGCAGGGTTAAGCATGGCAAGAATTGCTAGCGTAACTATCCCTAACGAAAAGCAAGTTTGGATTGCTTTGACATACGTTTATGGGATTGGTTGCACAACGAGTAAAGCCATCCTTGCGGAGGCCAAGATTGAGCCTACCACTCGGGTGAAAGATCTCACCGAGGCTGAAGTTCAGAAAATCAACGACTTGATTAGTGCAAAATGCACTGTCGAAGGCGATCTGAAACGCCTCGTTACCAATAATATCAAACGTCTCAAAGACATTAACTCCTACAAAGGTGTCCGCCATAAGGCTGGCTTGCCAGTTAATGGTCAACGTACCCGCACGAATGCACGTACTCGCAAGGGTAAAGCGATTGCTGTAGGTGGCGCTCAACCAAAGGCAGCAAGTAAGACTTAGGATTTAGGAGTATAAAATGGCAGAAGAGATTGAAAAGAATCTAGATGCTCCTATTGCCGAGGAGCAGGTCAAAGAGACCAAAACAAAAGGCAAAAAAGGTAAGCGCGTGGTGACATCTGGTCAAGTCCACGTTCAAGCTACATTTAATAATACTATTATCACGGTCACCGACAAATCTGGTGGCGCACTTGCTGCCAGCTCAGCTGGCGCTAATGGCTTCCGCGGTAGCAAAAAGGGTACAGCTTATGCTGCTCAAATCGCTGCTGAAAAGGCTTTGGAGACTGCCAAACGTGAACATGGTCTGAATAGCGTTGATGTGTACGTCAGCGGTATTGGTCTCGGTCGCGACAGCGCAATCCGTGCAGTATCAACTGTTGGCATTAAGATTGATAGTATTACTGACGTTACCCCAATCGCGCACGGTGGCGTGCGTCCTAAGGGAGAAAGGAAACCGTAATGGCACGAGATATTTCTCCAATCGTTAAACAAAGTCGCCGCGAAGGCTATGCTTTAGCGCCAAAAGCTCACAAGGTTATGGCCAAGAAGTCTGGTATCCCCGGCGAGCACGCTGACATGCGTGTGCGCGGTGGTAGTCTATATTTGACTCAGCTGCGCGAAAAGCAAAAAGTTCGCCGTCTTTACGGCTTGCTCGAAAAACAATTCGCAAAATTAATGAAAGAAGCTGCCCGTGCTGACGGTCTCGCTGGCGAAAACCTCTTGCAATATCTTGAGCGCCGCGCAGACAACGCAGTTTATCGCGCTAGCTTTGCTGGCACCCGCCGTCAAGCTCGCCAACTGGTTTCACATGGCCACTTCTTGCTCAATGGACGTCGGATTGATATTCCATCCATTCGTCTCAAACCAGGTGATGTTTTGGAAGTCCGTCCTAAGTCTCAAAAATCTGAATATTTCAAGAATCTCGAAAGCGTAGTCAGCGGTGCGGCAACTACTCCGCTTAGTTGGCTCAAATCCGATCCGAAGAAAATGAAGATTGAAATCACTAGCCTGCCCAAACGCGAAGAGGCAGAAGCTGGCATTAATGAACAACTAATCGTTGAGTACTACTCACGCTAAGGAGGAAAATGACTACAAAAGTTATTCACGAGGCCAATTTAGCCGAAGTCAACCAATTGGGAGACAACAGCGCTGAATTTGTGATTCGTCCATTGTTCTACGGCTATGGCAATACTCTAGGCAACTCTATTCGCCGCGTTTTGCTCTCTAGCATCAAGGGCGCCGCTATCACCGCTTTTAGCGTTGAGGGTACCAACCATGAGTACGCTCCTGTAGCTGGAGTACGTGAGGATATTGTTGACGTTATGCTCAATCTAAAGAATATTCGTCTCAAATCTCACTCTGATGAGCCAGTCGAAGTTGCTTTCGAAATCAAAGGCAAAAACGCTGGCAAAGACGGCGCAGTTACTGCTGGCGATATCAAATTCCCAGCTGGTATCGAAGTTGGCAACCCAAATCAAATCATTTGCCATATTGATGATCCTGAGTCCACCCTAAAGATGAACTTCGTCATTGAGACTGGCCGCGGCTACCTATCAATTGATAAGTCCTCAAATGACCGCATTCATAGTGATATGATTGCACTTGACGCTGTTTTTAGTCCAGTACTCCGCGTACGTTTCAAGGTTGAGAACACCCGCGTTGGACAAGATACCAACTTGCAGCAGTTAACTATCACAGTTGACACCGATGGCACTATCACCCCACAAGAAGCTTTCGAGGAAGCCAATGCCATCCTGGTAAACCAATATACTGCACTAGCTAATGGCACTACTGTCGAGAGCGCACCCGCCCCTGGCGTAGAATCCGAAGCTGATGATTCTGGTTTGGCCCTGCCAATCGAAGAACTAGGTCTCTCAGCTCGTACAGCTAACGCACTAGTTAACAACGATATCAAGACCGTCCGTGACCTCGTAGCGTTGTCTGAGGTTGATCTCAAAGATCTCAAAGGCTTCGGCAGCAAGGCATTGGACGAAGTTAAAGAGAAATTAACGGAGTTATTATAAAATGCATCGTCATGGATACAAAGGCCGCAAATTCGGCCGTGAAACCGACCAGCGACGAGCGCTAACGCGTGGGCTCATGAAAGCGCTAATCGAACATGCCGATACTGGCATCACGACAACTTTAGCTCGCGCTAAAGAAATCCGTCGCGACACCGAAAAACTAATTACCATCGCAAAACGTGGTGGTCTAGCTAATCGCCGTCTGCTCATCAGCAAGTTAGATGATATCAAGACCGCAGATTTGCTCATGGATGTCATTGCTCCACAAATCAAGCGCGATTCCGGCTATCTTCGTATTGAGCGGGCTGGCTTCCGCAAAGGAGACAATACCGAGATGGGCACCATCAGTTTTGTCGATAGTATTGACCTATCCAAAAAGGAGGGGAAATAAATGAAAACTTATAGTCAAAAGGGTTCAGGAATCAGCCGCGAATGGTACTTGATTGATGCTAGCAGCATGCCACTCGGCAAACTCGCCGTCGTGATTGCTGACAAGCTAATGGGGAAGAGCAAACCAACTTTCACCCCGCATGTCGACAACGGTGATTACGTTGTAGTAATCAATGCTAAAAACATTCAAGTCACTGGCAACAAAATGGTAGATAAAAAATATTATCGCCATAGCGGTTTTCCTGGTGGTATCACTGAGCTAAAACTAGAAGAAGTTATTGAGAAGAATCCAAAGGTCGCAATTGAGCATGCTGTCAAAGGGATGTTACCAAAAAATAAATTGGCTGCTGACCGTTTGGGCAGACTCCGCGTCTTTGATGGCGCCGAACATGCACACACGGCACAAAATCCAAAGGAGATTAAGTAATGGCTACAAAAGATACCTACATTTACGGTCTCGGCCGTCGCAAAGCAGCCACTGCTCGCGTTCGTCTCTACAAGGGCAAAGGGAATATTACTATCAATGACAAGCCAGCCTTAGATTATCTTTCTGGTAATAAGAGCATGCTTGCCGAGATTACTGATCCACTAGCCCTTGCTGAAAAGCAAAACGAATATGATGTTTCAATCCGCGTTGCTGGTGGTGGCTTGGCTGGCCAAGTAGATGCTATTAAATTAGCCTTATCAAAGGCTTTGACTACTGAGATGGCCGACTTGCGCCCAGTTTTGAAGAAAGCTGGCTTCCTCAAGCGTGACCCACGCGAAAAGGAACGCAAAAAATACGGCTTGCGCTCTGCTCGCAAGAAAGAGCAATTCTCAAAGCGTTAATCACAAAAACTTGTGGCATATTGAGCTCATCATTATCGATGAGCTCAATTTTGTGCTATAATTATAGATAATAAAAGAGGCAAAATGTTCAAGAAAAAGCGCCAGCTAAAAGTCGATAATACCGAAATTGCAGTCAGGGATATTGATGGCGAGGATTATATCTCATTAACAGATATAATCAAAAATAAGGATGGGGATTTTTTCATCTCGGATTGGTTACGGAACAGAAACACTGTAGAGTTTCTAGATATTTGGGAACGCATGAATAACCCTAATTTTAATTATGGCGAATCCGCCATAATTAAAGGTAAAGTCGGATTAAACAATTTTAAGCTTAGCGTCAAAGAATGGTGTGAGCGCACTAACGCAATCGGACTTAAAGCTACCGCTGGACGATATGGTGGCACGTTCGCGCATAAAGACATCGCATTTGAATTCGGTATGTGGATTAGTCCAGCTTTCAAACTTTATCTTATTAAAGATTACGAACGTTTAAAGCAAATCGAGTCCAATCAATACCAGTTGGAATGGGATATGCGCCGCGCCTTAGCTAGTGCAACCTATACCATCCATACCGACGCAATCAAAGAGATAATTATTCCAGATACAATACAATGGAGAGCTGGGTACAAGTACGCCAGCGAAGCTGACATTATTAACCTTGCACCGTTTGGCATGACTGCCGCAGAATGGCGCAAAACAAACCCCGAACGCACCAAAAGAGGAGAAAATATTCGCGACAGTGCTAGTATCAATGAGCTACTCATAATGGAAATGCTTCAAGTGCAAAGTGCAGAGCTTATTCGTGATAAAGTGGACGCGCAAACTAGGCTAGAGATCTTGCGCCAATCAGCCAAACAAAAACTAAACGCTTTGGTTAAAGTTGATTCCACTAAAGCCCTCAAACACTTAGACGACGCAACCTATCTAGAATCGGAGGAATAAAATGTTACCCCAGGCACTACAAGATGTAATTGAAGCTCTCGGTCATCTACCCGGCGTGGGCGCCCGCACCGCGGAGCGCTATGCCTATTATCTTTTCAAAAGTAGCCCACGCATCAGCACCGAGATTGCCGAAACCCTAGTGAACCTCCACAATGGTGTCAAATCCTGTCCAGTAACTTTTGCTTTGATCGACGCCGATGAAGAAGTTTCGCCACTTTATAATGATCCAACTCGTGATAAATCTACGATTTTGGTGGTAGAAGAGCCACTTGACATCTATGCGATTGAACAAACCAAACAGTTTAAGGGTACTTACCATGTGCTTGGCGGTGCAATTAGCCCAATTGACGGCATCACCGCCGACCAGCTCCATATCAAAGAATTATTAGCCCGCATCGAGCCCGACAATGTACAAGAGATTATTATCGCCACCAACCCTAGTGTAGAAGGGGAATCCACTGCGCTCTTACTACAAAAAATGCTCCACGAGCAACATCCCGACGTCAAAGTCACCCGCCTCGCCCGCGGCTTGCCACTAGGTGTGGATTTGAGCTATGCCGATCAGATTACATTGTCGGCGGCGTTGGAGAATAGGACGAAGCTGTAATATGGTATAATATAAGTATGCTAAACGAACTTGATCAAAAAAGCCTAGAAAATGCCAAACAGCTTTTGAGCAGCCCAAACATTAATCAATTGTCTGATGGTACCACGCATAGTCTGCAAAAAATCCACAAAGCACTATTTAGTGGACTTTATGATTTTGCTGGACAAATCCGTAAGCAGAATATTTCTAAAGGTAATTTCCGTTTTGCGAATACTCTGTATCTGCCTGAGGTACTCGTAAAAATCGACTCCATGCCAAATTCCACCTTTGATGAAATTATTACCAAATATATCGAAATGAACATCGCGCACCCATTTTTGGAAGGCAATGGGCGCAGCACCCGTATCTGGCTAGACCTCATGTTGCGTAATAATCTCGGCAAAATCGTCAACTGGGAGAGAATTGACAAGACATTATATCTTCAAGCTATGGAACGTAGCCCAGTTAACGCATTGGAGCTCAAGACGCTACTAGAGAATAATCTCTCTGACGATTTTTCTGAAGCCAACGTCTTCAAAGGTCTTGAAACGTCATACTATTACGAGACGTAAAACATATGGATAAGAAAAAACTCATTGTCATTGGTATTATTGCCGCCTTAATAATCGCTTGGTGTGCCACTATTTTTCGACTTTCCGGCATGAGCTCCAATAGCTCCAACGGCGCCAGCACTGGTATTGTCGAAAAAGCCATTTCAAAAGTCCTCGATGCCACCAACGAAACTGGGATTACCGACTCTCACCCCGACGACGAAAAACTTGCCAAAGCCGCCGAACTCATCAACGCACCACTCCGCAAAGTCGTTCACGCTACAGTATATTTTGTCCTGGCACTACTTCTGCTCACTATCAGCCGCGTAATTTTCGGGAGCAAAAAATATCTACTCTCCTGCGCGGTCACCATACTATTATGTTTTATCTTCGCTATGACCGACGAATACCACCAAACCTTCGTCGACGGCCGCACCGGGCAAATGATGGATGTCATGATTGATACGGCTGGAGCGTGCGTGGGAGCATTATTGTTTTCAAGTTATTATTTGACATGGAACTTAGGTCAGCATTCAAATAAGGCCACCTCATAGAAGTATCCGACCATATACTATAGACAAGAATTAACATTTGTGCTATTATATCATAAATGCAACCGAACATCGAACATCCAGGAAAAGACCATGCAGTCATCTACTTAAATGATGATCATATAAGCTGGATTAAAGAGTTACTTAAGGATAAATTAGCGGAAATATGCTATGGAAATAGTAAAATCCAGTTAGAAGCCGACCAATATACTTATCATAGAGCGTGTAAACATATTGCAGAACAATTAAGCTCTCGACAAAATATTCACAAGTATGCAATAATCGCAGAAATAATTATGCATCTCATCGCTCCCGCGATGCTCACTTTTCATGCAAAGTCGCTTAGTGTCATACTTTCATTGCAAGACCAAAATATAAAGCATGGCTTCGATCTAAATTTTTATGATGAAGAGAAAAGACGCATTTGGTATGGTGAAGTGAAAGCAGGGTACAACCAGACAAGGCAAGATCTAATAAATCGCGCGAAAAAAGATCTTAAAGATTATTTTAACAACATCAATTCCGAAGGAAAGAAAAATACGGAATATAGATGGGAGGCGGCAAAGAATGAAGCCATTACCATGTTTTTTAGCGATAGTAGACTACAAGACTTTTTAACGCTTTATTCAACAAATAAAGAGGAGATCAAAAATAAATCCAGCAAAAAAAGAAATGCCCTCATCATGATAGTAAATTTTGGCGCGTCAAACCATCCAGAAAATCACGAAGATATTCAGAAGTGTATTAACCAAATAAAGTCAGAACGTTGCTTTAACGAATGCATTGTTCTTTCGGCCCTAAAAGAACAATTCGAGGACATAATATTGTTTTTGGAACAAGAAGGTAAAGACATATGAAAAATAAAACCATAACTATTCATCAGCTAAAACTCTTAATGGCACGTAAGAAGATGTCACCATCACAGATTAAATTCAAGAGTACCTATGAGAAACTGATATCCGGACAAACACTATCAGTAGAAGAAGCGAATCTATTGACAAAAATAATAGCATGCTTTATGGTAGCTGGAGATAAAACTATACATAAATTAGCATATTCAATGGCGTTGAAATACGGTCAATACTCCGGCAACTACGACGCAGCCATCGATATAGCTACTCAATTACGCTATTATCCAGTAGTTCAATTAATAAATACTAGCACCCATGTCAGACACAATCATCAAGACAGTATGTCGTCATTACTAAATGACGCTTTAGCTGAAGTATATAAAAAAGACTATTATAGATCAGAACAGCAGTATTTACTCGACCAAATCATAAGCCATAAAAAGAATGTTACAGCAATAGCACCAACATCCTATGGTAAGTCGGATATGCTGCTTAAGAAAGCTTTAGCATATTACTCATCTGGCAAAAAAGTCTGCATACTAACTCCAACAAAGTCTCTGCTGTCGCAAACGTTATCTGCAATTATAAAATTAAAAAACGACAGGCGCAATGTTATCGTATATCCAGATGTGACATACGATAAAGCGGGACCGCTAATTGCCATTTTTACCCAGGAAAGGTTCGCCGCCTTCTTATCCCATAATCCAAAAGAGTACTTCGATTACTTATTCGTCGACGAAGCACATAATATAATGGAAGCGGACGAGAGAGGAGTAACCCTCTCAAGAGACCTCATCATTGCTCAAACGAGGAACCAAAATTTAAATATAGATTTCTTCTCGCCTTTCATCATTTCACCAGACAAATCCCTAGAAGTCATTCAACCATTTTCTAACATAGTTCAATCCAACAAGACCATATATCGAATCGAGGAATATATGAAAGTGCCAAAATACATCGTATGGGATAAAGCAAAGAAGAACTTGATTACATTTGATCAGTTTACTGGGGTTAAGGTATCAACAAAGACGGAGAGCAACAACGAGGCATCATTTATCATAGATAATAGCAGCAATAAAAACATAATATATGCCAACAGTCCTTGGCAGGTAGAGGACTTTGCCAACAAACTCGCCCAAAAGCTGCCATTAGTGGAATTTGAACAAGATGAGCAAGCGATAATAGATGAACTATGCAATACATTATCCGAATCAGTACATACATCTTATACGCTTATCAACCTTCTACGCCATGGCATTATTATAAGTCATGGCAGGATGCTGGATAATGTTAAAACATACACGGAGTCACTGTATCGTCGGCTAAATGGGATAAAATATGTAGTGACCACATCGACATTACTAGAAGGCGTAAACTTACCAGCCAATAAACTTTTTCTACTTAACTATTACAAAGGGAGAGGTAATTTAAGCTACTCATCATTTCATAATCTCGCCGGTAGAGTGGCCAGGTATAATCATGTATTTAACCTTACTAATCCAGATATATCTTTGTTAACACCAGAGATATATCTGTTAAATGGTTCCTATCTAAATAATAGATCACATGATCCAATAGATTTTCTCGAAAAAAATGCAAAAGAAGGCATAAAAGCCGCCGATAGCGTAAAGAATCCCCTTCTGCTAGCATACAAAGGTAAAGATGCTGTCGCTCAGAAAAACCACCAAGCCACGATAATGGCAAACGTGGACCGCCAAAATTACGATACATACAAACAAATAGCTACGAATATTACTATTGCCAAAACAAAAGTAGGCGAATTGCTGTACTTAAATAATGTCTTTTTGCAAAATATACCGATGAAAGAAGAAATTATATATGAGCACTGCCTTAAATATAAATCAGAGCAATATGAAATCACAAATGGCCATAATGCTATAAACGCCCTATACAGAATCTTTCTCATCCCTTTATGTGAAGGTATAGACAAGACAAATGCATGGATATACTCATTGTACATAGACGATTATAAGCGCAATATATATTCAGAAGTCATCGAGAACAGAATAAACGACGAAAAAATTGGCGCTATCATAGGACGAATGGTCAATAACTGGAAAAATAGAATCGGTGAACCCGTATATGTTGGAAGTATGGGCGATGTCAATAAAACTGGAAGCAAAAATAGTCAACACTTAAACTACCATGTATTCCTGCAAGGCGAAATACATCTCATGCCAAGCTATGCTCTAGGCCTACTTAAAGAAAACTTTGATAATCTTGATAATTATATCCTGCCATTCTTTGAGGTAATGCATACTCTAGATATAGTTAACGATAGTTTTTATAATAAGATTAAATACGGAACAGAAGATAGAAACATTATCGCACTAATCAAAACAGGACTCGACGCCTCATTAGCAAAAATCATAGCCGATGACCATACGCTAACAGAAAAACTTAAAAAATATAATCAGGGAGATGAAAAAACGCAAAGAGAGGAGATCATAGTTGCACTGGAGAATAAAAAAATACCACTAATGCTGCTCGATATAGCAAAAAATATCATATAGCCCAAGCGTTAGAGTTTGTACCCCTCTTGCCCAATCCTACCCTCTGTGGTATAATCAAACAAAACCGCACGACAAAACCATCATGCTAACGGTCTTTTCGTGCTATAATTAAATATAAGTAGCAAATAACAGGGGGGGGGGGTAAGGATTTTAACGACACCATGGTTTATACATGTGTGAAGCGATTGAGCGACATCTTAATTGGTCTAGTTGGCATCATTATTCTAATTCCACTCACTCTCATCATCAAATTGGTTTACATCTGCACTGGTGATTTTCACCCTATTTTTTATACCCAGGAGCGTATTGGCAAAAACGGTAAAGTCTTTAAAATTATTAAGTACCGCTCTATGGTACCAAATGCCGACGAAGCCCTAAAAAAGCTCCTCGAGCAAAAGAAATACCGCAAACAATGGGAAGAATATCAAAAAATCGACGATGATCCTCGCATCACAAAAGTGGGAAAATTTATTCGTAAAGGTTCAATTGATGAATTCCCGCAGTTCATCAATGTCCTACTAGGACAAATGTCCATGGTTGGCCCGCGCCCCCTTATCCCCGGTGAGCTCAAAAAACACGGCGGCAAAGCCAAAGATATCGAGAAATATCAATCCATCAAACCCGGCGTCACCGGCTACTGGGCTATGCGCATCCGCAGCGACAAAAACAGTGATTACGACGAACGCCTCAAACTCGAATATTTCTACATTGACAATCGTAGCCTGGGCCTCGACCTCAAAATTTTGTTTCTCACTTTTGGTACAGTCCTGCGGCAGGAGGGGGCAAAGTAATGTCTCAATCAGTATCGATAATCTGCCCGCTCTACAATGCCGAGAAATATATTACATCTCTGCATCAGAGCCTTATTGATCAAAAGAAGGTCGATATCGCAGAGATAAAGTATATTCTTACCGAAAGCTCAGACAAAACAGAAGACGCACTAAAGAAATTACATTGCAACTACCAAAAAATCAAACCAAATGAATTCTCACATTCGCTCACCCGAGAGCAAGCCGCCATGTCCGCCAAAGGCAACATCATAGTTTTTATTACTCAAGATGTAGAAATTGATGACCCATTTTTCCTGCAAAAACTCACATCGCCAATTCAATCTAATGAAGTATCCGCCACCTACGCCCGCCAAGTTTCTAAATACAATAATATCGAAAAATATACCCGCGAAAGTAACTATCCAGGTGAGTCAAAAGTGAAATCAAAAGAAGATATCAAAGAGCTTGGTCTCAAGACTTTCTTCTTTTCTGATGCCGCCAGCGCTATTGACGCCAAAGTATTCAAGGAGCTAAAGGGCTACGACAGCAAGAATTTGCCAATCAACGAAGACATGTATATTGCGCATAAGCTAATCACTAATGGTCACAAAATCAAATATTGTTCTGACGCCATCGTCTACCACTCACATAAATTCTCACTTAAACAAATCCATAGCCGCTACAAATTAACGGGCCGATTCATGAAAGAAAATAGTTATCTCGATCAATACGACACCAACCAAAGCGGCGCCAGCATGGCAAAATATGTCCTCAAACGTATCCTCCAAGAAAAGCGTTTCGGTTTACTCGTCCGCTACCCATTCGACATGGGCGCAAGATTAATTGGCATGAAAGCGGGGAAGAAATGAGTCAGAAAGAACCAATACGTATTCTGCATTTTGTCCCATCCATGCGCGCGGCTGGGATTGAGAAGTTCATCATGAACCTATATCGAAATATCGACCGCACAAAAATACAGTTTGACTTCGTCGTTCATAGCACAAAAAAACAAATCTACGACGACGAAATTCAAAAACTCGGCGGAAAAATTTACTATTTAACGTACAAAGATGACAAAAACTTTATTAAGTATATTCACGATCTGAATAGACTATTCGATGACCATCCAGAATATAAAATAGTGCACGGCAATATGCAAAGCATGATGCCTATATACCTAAGCATAGCAAAAAAACACAACGTACCAGTGCGCATCGCACACGCACATAATAATAATTACGAAAAAACGCTTAAGGGCTTCATCTTACATGTTATTAGTCGTTTTTCCAAAAACACCGCAACCGATCTTTTTGCATGTTCCAACGAAGCAGGGAAATATTTGTTCGGTCAGCGTAACTTTACCTTTATTCCAAACTCCATAGATGTCAAGAAATTCAAATTTAATGCTATGGCACGAATAAAAACACGTAGACGGCTCGGAATTACCGATAATGAAATTCTTATAGGTCACATCGGACGTTTCGAATTGCAAAAAAATCATCGACGTTTAATTGAAATTTTCAATACAATACACAAAAACAATCCAAACACCAAGTTGTGCCTAATAGGTATTGGCCAACTCGAAGATCAAATCAAAGCGCAAGTAGAACAACTAAACTTATCAGAGAGCGTCCTCTTCCTTGGACAACGCACCGACACTCCAGCATTATACTCCGCCATGGATATTTTTGTGCTCCCATCCTTATATGAAGGCTTAGGTATAGTAGTAATCGAAGCTCAAGCCAATGGCCTACCGTGTATCATATCCGATACCGTTGCATCACAAGCAATATTAACTAAAGATGTAACGCGCATCAATTTAAGTAAGCCGAACGAAGAATGGGCAACCCATATTCCGTCCAAAGTTAAAAACACTAAAATACGCACTGCCAACTACAAAACTGTCGAGCAATCCGTTTTCAATATTACAAAAGGTGAGAAGATAGTCACTACTTTGTATGAAAAATTATTAAAGAACCGGGAGAAATAATGATAAATAAACCAGAAATATCAATTATCACACCAGTCTATTACGGGAATCGTTTCCTCGATAGGTTAATTAGTTCAATACAGCAAAACTCAGACAATAAAATCAAAATCCAAATCATATTCGTCAATGATAGCCCTGACATTGAAATACAATATGCTACAATACCACAAGAAAATATCACCATCGATATCATAAATAATACACGAAACTGCGGCATACATCAGTCCAGGGTAAATGGGTTATCGATTGCTAATGGGGAATACATTATTTTTCTAGATCAAGACGATACTATAATGAATCAAGCCATCACCTCACAATACCAAACCGCAAAAAAACACAACAGTGATCTCGTTATTGGTAATGGATACATTCAAGACGAAAATAAAAAGAGTCACCTACTCTACAGAGATTCAGCAACATTAAAACGGCTTACTCATGAAAGACCTTATATACTAGCTCGGAACCTCATTGTTTCACCAGGACAATGCATGATAAAAAAATCTGCAATTCCGTCTACTTGGAAACAACATATACTCTCAGTAAATGGCGCAGACGACTTCATGCTATGGTTATTGCTCCTCAATAATAAAGTATCTATTGATACAAATAACACACCTATATATGAGCACATATATACTGGACAAAACTATTCCGATGACGAAGGTAGAATATATAATTCATTGCAGGACATGCTAAAGAAACTAAGTCATTCTGAATATTCGCTAAAGAAAATACGAAAGCTCGACAAGTCAATCCATTTTAAGCATACCTACAAACACACATTCATAAAATCAGTTTTGCAATCACCCGTAATTTTCGCATATAATGCATATTTTAGACTCATTTGGCGCGGATATGTTTATAAAGGCATTCTTAATAGTAAACACGATTAACAAGTAGACACCATAGGTGCAATTAATAGCATAATAAGATCATACCGATATGAATACACCAAGCACAATAGCACAAAATAAAGCTAACAATGTAGGGCCTAAATTAGGCGTCATTGTTGTTACCCATAATAGACTTAAGCTTCTAAAAGAATGTCTAGAAGCCTGCTTTAACCAAACAATTCCATTCTCAAAAATCATAGTCGTTGATAACGCTAGTACTGATGGTACAACAGAGTTTCTCCATACAAACACAAAAATAACCGCACTTACGTTTAAAAAGAATATCGGCGGATCGGGCGGATTCTATGAAGGCCTCAAATTCGCATCAGAACAAACAGACCTGGACTACTTCTTACTTATAGATGACGATGCAATTCTTGATAAACGGTATAACGAATATATACTTCCGCACCTAATTAAAGACGGACTCGTAGCGGCATCAGGCACCGTCATCACTGATGATCAGATTCAAACCGACCATAGATGTTTCAATGACTATAATTATAAAAGTACATGTAGTCAAACAAATGATTACGCTAAAGATTATTTCGACTACGACATAGCAACATTTTGCGGTCTCTATATATCAAAGCAGATTATTAAAAAGATCGGATTACCAGATGCCAGCTTTTTCATTTGGTGTGATGATACAGAATACTCATTACGCATTAAACGATATGCAAAAATTCGAAACATTAATAAAGCTTTCCTTATTCATAAGACTTCGTTACGACAAGAAAAATATCACTGGAAAACATATTATGGAATCAGAAATCAGTATATCACAATACAGCGTCATTTTCCGCAAAAACTCCCAATATACGTATTTAAGCAATACCTTAAAATGATATATCACTTCATTAAACCAACATCCAGAGATCACGCAATCGCGACATTGTATAAAGACGCACTGCGCGATGCTAAACATCATAAACTTGGTGAAAATGAAAAATATAATAGCAATTTCGTTTTAGGTTGATAAAACAAATTTAACAAAATATTATAAGAAGCAACTCACTAATCACAATGAAACCATCACTCAAAAAAAACTATATTTACAACCTACTATATCAGCTGTTAACCGTTTTTTTGCCCATTATTACTACTCCATATATCGCAAGAGCTATTGGCGCCAACGGCAACGGAGTATATAGCTACACGATATCAATAGTAACGTACTTTGTTTTATTTGGGTCGTTGGGAATTAATCTATATGGTCAAAGAGAAATTGCATACGTCCAGGACAATAGGGCAAAGCGAGACAAAATCTTTTCTGAGTTATTTATTTTAAAGACTATAACCATGACTGTAGCTACAATCATCTTCTGGTCTCTATTTGCAAATTCTGGAGAATACGCATTATATTACAAGATATTATTGCTCGAAATAGTAGCCAATATAATCGATATTAGCTGGGCATATCAAGGGCTAGAAGAATTTAAAAAAATCGTTATCCGTAATACCGCCATACGATTAATATCTACTATTCTAACTTTTGCACTAGTCCACAACGAAAATGATGTTTGGATTTATGTCATAATATACGCGCTAACCAACTTGCTCGGTAATCTATCGCTATGGTTTAATCACAAAAAATACATAACCCTCAAAATAACAAAAATAGACTTAAAACAACACATAAAACCAGCAATCATATTGTTCATTCCACAGGTTGCCATACAGATATATATCGTACTAGATAAAACTATGCTAGGAAGTATTCTCAATGACATGAATGAAGTAGGATATTATGACCAAGCACAAAAGACTATCAAAATGCTACTTGCGCTTATTACATCCGTTGTAACAGTAATGCTACCGCGAATTGCAAAAATATTTGCAGATAAAAATCACGCCAAGATCAAAGATTACATGCACAGAACCTTTAACTACATATACATGTTCTCGATTCCATTAATGTTTGGGCTAATTGCCGTATCTCGCAATTTTGTTCCGATTTTCTTCGGGCCAGGCTACGAGGAAGTTGTGTTAATCATGAATATAATGAGTGTAATAGTATTATTCATTGGCCTAAGCAATGTAATTGGCGTACAGTATCTACTCCCCACAAAACGACAAAAAGAATATACAATCTCAGTTGTAGCTGGAGCATTCATCAATCTAGTACTAAATTTCATTTTAATCCCCAACTTAAAAGCAATTGGCGCGACTATCGCCACAATCACAGCGGAGTTTGTCGTAACGGCTATTCAGCTATATTGTATCAGAAAGGATTTCAAGGTCAGTACAATTTTGAAAATGAGCTCAAAATACTTCATTGCCGGCGCACTAATGTTCTCGGCTTGTTTATTAATAGGAGTGTTAGTGAAGAATAATATTGCAAGTTTATTTGCGCAAATCACAGTCGGGCCAATCGTCTACTTTCTCATTCTAATAATCCTCAAAAATTCATTTATACTTGATATTCTAGATAAATATCTTCCGCAATATATCAAGCCATCCAAAGAATAGTGCCAAATTACAAATGCATGTGAGACAATTGACATAGTCCATATTATAATATATACTATATGTAAATTCACGAGGAAACTTCATGATAACTAGCAGCAAGATACGTCCTAAAAAAACAAAGGAAATCTATAGTCTTTTTTTAGAGCAGATTAAACATATTTCGATCGAACAAATAGTATACATAACATTCGGAGTTTATCTATTTACTACATTATTGGCGTATACCGTTATCCCAGAAGTCATTCATCTTATTAATATGCCGCTCAAGGCTATACGATACATATGTTATGCTATATTCTTCTACAAGGCGTTCATTGATATTAAAAGAGATCAAAAAATCTCATTAACTACGGTTGTTTTTTCTATCCTGTCAATACTCTCCTTCATCTTTTCTCGAAACCAAATTACACTCATCTTTCTATGCATAATGATCGGTTTGCGTAAACTAAACATACATAAGTTAGTCAAGATTGCCTACTACACCTCATTAGCAACATTCCTATCAATCATTACTCTATCACTATTCGGCGTGATACCAAATTGGGTCTTTACTAGAGGGCCAATCATCAGGAACTCCATTGGCTTCGTATTTGCGACTGACTGCATCAGCATCTATCTCACTATCATTCTAATGTTCTTCTACCTGAAGCGTTCTAACGCCAAAATGTCCGAAATCGTGTTACTCGAAGTACTCAACTTGTTCTTGTATAAAGCCACTGATGGCAGACTTAGCTTTATTCTAATTACAATTTTGCTTGCAATACTTATAATATACAAAACCGTAAAGCTCATCCAGGCCAACGCCAAAAAAAGGCATATTGTTTCAATAAATAACATAAGTCAACGGTTCCAGCAAAAATTTCTGCAAAATCATTTTATACAGGCAGTAGCCAAAACAATATGTTGCCTTCTGCCGATTGCACTATTTACGCTCTATAACTTGTTAACCACTGCCTATATGAGTAATCCGCATGATATGAGCAAAATAGACTACATGCTTAGCTCTAGATTAAAATATACTGCGCAAGCCTACGAAAAATACCAGATACCATTATTCGGGAAGAATATCGCCTGGCAAGGATGGGGAGGATATGGATATACCGATAAAATAAATGTCGAACAGTTTGAATATAATTTCGTCGATAGCTCGTACGCACGTCTAATCTTTGACTTTGGTATTATCTATACACTATCTATTTTAATTGCCTACGCTTACAGTCTCAATTACTATCTAAAAAGAAGAGATTACTGGGCGCTATTGGTAATTGTTTTCATCATAATATGGTCTTTCATTGAACCATATATGATTGATATGTCTAGGAATCCTTTAATCATATTACTAATACCTACACTAGAACTAGGCCCAACCTTGCACTTGCGAAACAAGAAAGATAATCAGGCTCAAAAAACCATATCAAACACTTAAAGCTAGCCAAGATATCATCTATAGGCTAATCGACAATACGTCAACAGCGTATCTTTCAACGCCTTCCATAATAACTATGTCAGGCTTAATGCCGTCCAGAACTTGGCTACTATATTTATCGCGATGCATATAAGTCACATTACTATAAATAGGCGACAACCAACGTACCATAGCAGAACGATAAGAATCTCCAACTACTAAAACTTTCTTTTGTAACGACGGTTTGCTATTCTCGGTCGTAGTAACTTTATCGAAATTAGTACTCCCCTGCTCGGAAACCTGATATGAGCCATTATACTTCGCGACAACAGTAGCGTCGCTACGCTCATCCAAGTTTACACTTAGGTTTGTGAGCCCAACCAAGTCGCCATCCCGTTGAATATATCCACTATCTTCAACAGTGTAGTCATCATAGCCTTTAAAATTGCCATTCATAGTAGCGAGTAACGCTCTTGTTCCAATAAACGCCCCATAATCATTCCAATGTGTATCCAAAGAGTAATAAAGCGGCACATTCGTTGTTTGCTTTTCCACCTCCAGTGCACTCCGCAGAAAAACAAAGTTCCTCACTCCTCGTTCCCGCATAAATCCCGCCAGCCGTGAAGTTAAACTCTCACGTCCTGAACATTTTATGCTATCAGGCAAGTTCTCTGGGTATATCGAACTTTTATTTGGCGCGATTAAATAATATAACTCTACCCCGCGCTTCTGCATTCTTTCAGTGTTATCAACAACACTCCTTAAGACTTCCTCCTGCTGTTCGGGTGTTAGCTGTTTTGTACCACAAACATCACCTATCGGGTCGCCATCAGTCACGGAATTATAAAACAACCAAGTGTGCCGCCAATCGCCATCATTCTTGCCTACAATCACATCCGGAGTCGTAGAAACGCCAAACAACCGAAAATTCACATCAGCATATACCTGCTGAATTGTATTCCTAAACGGTAAATTATCCGACCAATACTCATCAAATCTCGCGGGGAATCGCACTAAATCATGCATATCTTCCAGTCCTGGAAAGGTGGCTAGCTGTCGATTCTCAGAGTTATCCTCTGGTAACAAGTTTCTTGCAAACGGAAATATTACAAACGGTAAGTACAAAAAACTCAGAAAAATTCCCGCGATCAAATAATTCCGCAAGTTTTTCTGTCGTTCGTTTTTTATATTCTTCATTTTTACTCTCTCCTTCCGCCTAAAACCTAAAATAGATAAACGGATTATAGGTACTCGACACCAACATTGCAATCGATATAATCATAATCACAGCGAGTAGCACCGGCTCACCATAGCGTACGACCTTATCCGTCCACACCTTCTCAAACTTCTTCTGTTTCTTTAGCCATACCAACACCGCTTGCGCCACACCGCATAATAGAATTCCAAGAATCATAATTAGGAAAGTGCGGCTATTTATGATAGCAACGACATTTAGAAATAATTGTCGACCAGGAACCAACATTGCCTTAATGTACCCAAGAGCATTCTTTAGTCCATCCGCCCGGAAAAGCACCCAGCCAAACAACACTACTAACAGCGTATAAATATGATTCACAATCTTACGTTTATCCAACCATTTTTTAAGTCCCAGCCGTTCAATAAAAATAAAGAAACCATGGTACAGACCCCAAATCACAAAGTTCCAAGCCGCGCCATGCCAAATTCCCGTTGCAATGAATACAATCCACAGGTTAATATAAGTTCGTACCTTACCCTTACGATTTCCGCCTAGCGGAATATATAAGTATTCCTTAAACCAAGTTGACAGCGAGATGTGCCACCTACGCCAAAACTCAGTAATACTACCAGACACATACGGCAAGTTAAAGTTCTCCATAAAGGTAAACCCAAACATCGCTCCAAGGCCAATCGCCATATCCGAATATCCTGAGAAATCAAAGAAGATCTGAATCATATAGGCCAACGCGCCCAGCCAAGCCACCGTCGCACTCAATGTTGCCGCATCAGCATCAAAAATCGTATCCGCCACCAACGCCATGGTATTTGCGATGATCACCTTCTTGCCTAAACCATAAATAAACCGCCGCACGCCGTAGCTAAATTTCTCTACCGTTACCGTCCGTTTATCTAGCTCTTGATCAATATCATGATATTTTACAATTGGGCCAGCAATCAGTTGCGGGAATAGAGAAATATAAAGTGCTAACTTGAAAATATTCTTCTGTACCTTAATCTCACCGCGATACAGATCAATAATATAAGAGATTATCTGAAAAGTATAAAAAGAGATTCCAATCGGCAAAGCAATATTCAATGGCGTCAAGGTGCCACTTCCAAATAAATTATTTACACTATCAATAAAAAAGTTAAAATACTTAAAATACGCCAATAACCCAAAGTTAACTAGAACGGCCAATATAAGAATTGTACGTTGTTGCCAAGAATGCTTTACGGAAGCATTCTTCTCTGGAGAGAACTTGTCAATCAAACGTCCGAAGATATAGTTCACTCCAATTGACGCCAACATCAACACAATATATTTTGGTTCTCCCCAAGCATAAAAAATCAAACTCGCCACCAAAAGTATATAATTCCGCAATTTATTCTGCGCAACAAAATATCCTACTAATAAAATCGGAAGAAATACCCATAGAAAAGTCATTGAGCTAAAAACCATAGAACTATTATAACATAATTTGCAATTGTGTGTTATAATATATCCTATGAATATCCTCATCACCGGCGCGAGTGGCATGCTCGCCCAGGCCATCAAACATCAGTTTTCCACGCCAGAAAACACCCTATTTTTGACCGATTCTCACGATCTTGATATTACCAACCTTGACTTAGTAAACAAAACCGTAGCCGAAATCAAACCCAATCTCATTATCAACTGCGCCGCCTATACAGCCGTCGACAAAGCCGAAGAACAAGCTGAACTAGCAGAAAAAGTTAACGCCGCAGGCCCCAAAAATCTCGCCATCGCTACCAAAGCCAATGGTTCTACATTAGTCCATATCTCTACAGATTATGTTTTTGGCGGTAACAAGCCAGTTTCCGAAACTTATTCCGAAGACGACGAAAAGAATCCCACCTCAGTCTACGGCAAGACCAAACTCGCCGGCGAGTTTGTAATCGTAGAGAATTGTGACAAATATTACATTTTCCGTACTGCTTGGCTCTATGGTGAAGGCAAGAACTTCGTTCGCACTATGATTGACTTATCCAAAACTCACGACATACTCACTGTCGTCAATGACCAACACGGCAGCCCAACTTATACCGAAGACCTAGCTAAGATCATCTGGCTCGCTATTCAAAATCATCTGCCTTATGGCATTTACCATGCCACCAATGAAGGTTTTACCACCTGGTATGATTTCACCAAAAAGATTTTTGACATTGCGCAGATTGATTGTGAAGTGAAGCCAGTTTCTAGTGCAGAGTACCCCACCGCCGCCGAGCGCCCCAAAAATTCCCAGCTTAGCAAAGCCAAACTTGCCAAACATGACATCAATTTCCCAACTTGGGAAGATGCTTTATCGCGCTATTTAATAAAGGAGCTCCAAAATGATTAATCGCAAAGGTATTATATTGGCTGGTGGTAGCGGTACGCGGCTATATCCGCTCACACTCGCCATCTCCAAACAAATCATGCCGGTCTATGATAAACCGATGATTTATTACCCGCTTTCCACCTTGATGCTTGCCGGAATTCGCGAAGTGCTCATTATCACTACTCCACGCGACAACGAAACCTTCCGCAATCTGCTCGGTGATGGTAGTCAATGGGGAATGAAGATTGAGTACAAAATCCAAGAGCATCCCAACGGCCTCGCCGAAGCGTTCATCATCGGTGCCGACTTTATTGGCGAAGACAACGTCGCACTCATTCTCGGTGACAACCTCTTCTATGGCGAAAACTTACAGAAAATCCTCACCAAAGCTTCCAGTCGCGACCAAGAATCTACCATCTTTGGCTACCGCGTTAGCGACCCGCGCCGCTACGGCGTCGTCGAAGTCGACGAATCTGGTAATGCCATCTCCATTGAAGAAAAGCCAACTCAGCCTAAATCCGAATACGCTGTACCTGGCCTATATTTCTACACTAACGACGTAATCCAGATTGCCAAGTCAATTCAACCATCCGAACGCGGAGAACTCGAAATCACCACGATCAATGAAGTCTACATGAACATGCACCGCCTCAAAGTTGAAAAACTTGGCCGCGGCATGGCTTGGTTTGACACTGGGACTCACGACGCACTCATTGAAACCGCACAATTCGTCCAAACTATACAGAAGCGCCAAGGTCTGCAAATTTGTTGCCCAGACGAAATTGCCTACGAAAATGGCTGGATTCGTCGGGAGCAACTCAAAAAACTAGCCGAGCCATTCCTAAAAACTGAATATGGTAAGTTCTTAAATGATATCGCGGAAGGAAAAATCTAATGAGCAAATTCACCAAGCACGAAACCGGGATTGACGGGCTATATGTCATTGAGCCTACCATCTTCGAAGACAACCGTGGATATTTCTTTGAATCCTACAATGCTAATGATTTTAAAGAAATCGGAATTAATACCATCTTTGTCCAAGATAATCAATCTAAATCTAGCAAAGGCGTCATCCGCGGATTACACTATCAAATTAACCATCCTCAATCAAAGCTTGTGCGCGTCGTTCGCGGAGAAGTGTATGATGTGGCCGTCGACTTGCGTCCAGGCTCATCGACCTATGGACAGTATTACGGCGTCATCTTGTCCGCCGAGAACAAAAAACAGTTTCTGATTCCACGAGGCTTCGCCCATGGTTTTCTGGTGTTATCCAATGAAGCTGAATTTGTCTATAAATGCGATGATTTTTACCACGCTAACGACGAAGGCGGCATTATCTGGAACGATCCAGAAATTAATATCGAATGGCCTTTTACCGACAATCTAATTCAATCTGAAAAAGATCAAAAATGGCCAACATTGGCAGAAAGGGATAATCATAATGCATAATATTCTCGTTACTGGGGCTGCCGGTTTTATCGGAAGCAACTTCGTTCAATATTTCATTAATAAATATCCAGACTACAACATTATCGTCTTGGATAAACTGACTTACGCTGGCAACATTCACAATCTTGACCCCATCAAAGATAAAACCACTTTTATTAAAGGCGATATTTGTGACATTGACCTAGTCACAAATATCTTTACCGACCATCAAATCAATGGCGTCATTCATTTTGCTGCTGAAAGCCATGTTGATAATTCTATTAAGACCCCATTCATCTTCACTCAGACCAATGTTTTAGGCACACATACATTGCTCGAAGTTGCTCGCAAAATTTGGGGAGAAGGAAGCAACAATAAGTTTGTTCATATCTCGACCGATGAAGTATTCGGCACGCTCAAGCAACTTCCAGAAAGCATAGAGCTACCACATGAAAATTATCAACAAAAGATGGCAGCCTTTTCCGAGCTCCCGGAATCCGACCGTCATGAATATTACTTCTATGAAGATCATCAAATCACACCAAATAGCCCTTACTCCGCCTCAAAAGCCGGTTCCGATATGATTGCACGCGCATATTTCGAGACCTTCAAGATGAATATCAACATTACCAATTGTTCCAATAACTATGGTGCGCATCAGCACAACGAAAAACTTATCCCCCACACAATCAAGTTAGCCTTAAACAATGAAAAAGTTCCGGTCTACGGCACTGGCGAGAATGTACGGGATTGGCTATATGTAGAAGACCATTGCAAGGCTATCGACTTAGTCTTTCATGATGCGCCTGCCGGTGAACGCTACTGTATCGGCGGTCACAATGAAATGCATAATATTGATATAGTTAAACTAATTCTGCAGTATCTCCAAAAACCAGAGAGCCTAATTGAATTCGTAGCCGACCGCAAAGGCCACGACCTCCGTTATGCTATTGACCCCACAAAAATCTCCAAAGAGCTCGGCTGGTACCCAGAAACCAGCTTCGACCAGGGGATCATAAAGACGATTGACTGGTACTTAGCGCATCAAGAGTGGCTTTAGAAGACAAATTCAATCATCCCGCCATCGATCAAACTTTACTCATTTTGCAACTTATAGTCAACCTTCCATGGCTGAATACCGCTGGGAGAATCTCCACATCGCACCAAGACAATACCATTTACTGAACATCTATATTGAACTCTACGACAAATCTCATATAATTCACCAATACTTGCCTGCTCAGCATGCTCGTCAAAACAACTTTCCAAATCAAAAGTCTCATCTGTTGAAGAACGTCGCACAATAGTATTGCAGATATTCTCCACGATTTCTTTCATCTCGGTTTCATTCAATAACCGCATTTCACCTCCTATAGAGTTAAATTATTATACTATACACATAGTAGCACACTACTCTCGCTCGTGCTATAATAATATACAGATTTTAAACATTTAGCTAATGGGGAATAGGGAATCACATGCCAGAAACTAAATCAACTTCCAACAAGTCGACCGCCAAAAAGAATACTAGCTCTAGTACTAAACCTAAGACCAAAACTACCAAAATCAACGTCAAAAGCGACGCTACAATCAGGTCTGTATCCACCAAGCCTAAAGCTAAAACTAGCGCACCAAAAGCAGCTAAAGCTGTCACTAGCAAATCCACTGGCACAAAAACTTCCCCCAAATTAACCGATGTCAAACCAGCCAAGACTTCCACCAAGAAGCCTGCGACCACCAAACCAAGCACTAAAAAATCTGGCAAAGCCATTGATTCCTTCACTATTCCCACTGACCGTAGCAAAACTACTGCCGGGAATACCGATATGGATTTTGATGATTTAGAAAAACGTGTAGAAAATTACGACACCAATGAAAATATCGCCGAAGAGAAACCAAAAAGGACCGAAAAGACTGTAAAATCCAGAACAGCTAAACTTGCCTCTAAGCCTCATCAAATCTTCCGTATCGTCGGTGCCGTTCTATCATTGCTCCTACTTATTAGCAGCGCCATCCTTGGTGCCATGATTGTCGCTATCAATTTCTTGCCCAGCATGTATCTTTTACCAGCTTTAGTCGTGCTCGGTATCATTGCTATTGGCTTTAGTGTTGTTATGATTCACCACAAAGTCAAACCCGCTATCAAAATGCCATTTTTCTTCCTCTCCATTCTCTTTAGCACCATCTACATATTCGGTATTAATTACCTCAACAAAACTTTCGATTTCTTTGACAATCTCAAAGACCAAGATTCACTCACCGAATCTTACTATGTCGTCGTTGAAAAAGATTCCGAATACAAAGATATTCATGATCTCCGTGGTAAAACCGTTGCTACTTACAATGAAAACTTAGAGATTTATCAAGAAGCTCTTAAAAAACTCCAAGCCCTAGTCAAAATTGAGCTCAAAGAAGTCGATTCGATCGGCGCACTCTCTAGTAGCCTTGCCGACCATAGCGCTGACGGTGTTCTCATTAGCGCCGTCCACCAAGGAGTGTTAGATGATCTCGCCCCCAACGAAAAAGCCCGTTTTAGCGAGAATACTCGCATTATATATACTGTTGAGGTTCGCGTCGACGCCAAAACTTCCATCAGTGAAAACAAAATTGACATCTCCACTGAGCCTTTTACAGTCTATATTAGCGGCATTGATGCCTATGGTGACATTTCCAGCATGCAACGCGGGCGCAGCGATGTCAACATGCTTGCTACTGTCAACCCTCAAACTCACGAAGTTCTGCTCACTTCTATTCCTCGCGACTATTACGTCCAGCTTCATGGTACTACTGGCAACCGTGACAAGCTCACGCATGCTGGTATCTATGGCGTCCAAATGTCTGTCGAAACTCTTGAAGATTTGCTGGATATTGAAATTGATTATTATCTCAAAGTAAATTTCTCTACTGTCGTGAATCTTGTCGATACTATCGGCGGCATTGATGTTTATTCCGATCAACAATTTGTCCCCTGGACTAACCGCAATATTACCATTCCGAAAGGGAACGTTCATATGGATGGCGCTATGGCTCTGGCTTTTGCCCGCGAGCGCAAATCTTATGCCACTGGCGACCGCCATCGCGTCCAAAACCAACAGGATGTCATTGCTGCCATCATCAAAAAAATTAGCGGATCCACCGTCATTCTCACCAAATACGCCGAAATTCTTGACAATCTCTCCAGCAGCATCACTACAAATATCGGCAAAGACGAAATCAGTAGTCTCGTCAAAATGCAGCTCCAAGATATGCCTTCCTGGCAAATTGGTCAGTATAGTCTCAACGGTAGTGACTCGCATAATTTCACCTATTCCATGGGGCAGCAGTTGCTTTATGTAATGGAACCAAATCCAGAGACAGTCAAAACTGCCCATGACAATATCATGATGGTTATTGAAGGCAAGCCACTCTCTGATTTAACCCTTACGGAAAAATAAAACATCAATCATGGCAAAATTTCCCCTAAAATAGGGGAAATTTTATTGACTTTTGTAGCTCAGTTTGATACAATAAAACCATAATTTTTCGAGGATTTCTCGCTTACTCCAATCGCAAGATTGGAGGTATTTATTCTCTACAAAACAAATCATGAAAACCTTGTCTAATCCGCAAAGCATCCATCTCGTCAGCTCTACCAATACGCCGATATAAACGCGCTGCACTCACTATTCTGACTTGCGACAAAGCAGCATACTCTTGCATATTCTTAAATCTAAAATTAACATACCATGCGCCAGAATGCTCTTGTGATGTCAACGGAACGGCCATAAAACTTCTTTTATTTAGTTTTCGTAGAATAAGCACTGGCCTTACAAATTCTTTACCTTTACCATTAATTTCCACTCCAACATTTCGGCCAATCGCACACCACCAAATCTCACCTTCACTAAAATTAAATTTAAGACCACGGCCATGAACATTCATTTTTACTTTTATCCAATCATTAAATTCTTCCTCCATCACTTCGCTCTCTTTCCATGCACACCCCGCAACTTCAGAGCCGCACAAACATCATGTAAAAGTTTCTCCCGAAAGTCCAACACACGCACTTTGTAACCAAAAATCGCCTCAAGCTCCAATTTTATCTCCCAAAAGTGCGTATTTAGTAACAAAATTACATCTGGGCGCCAGCTGCCACGACGTTCAATCCCCAAAGTCTCATTTGCTAAATCCTCAGCGAATTTACATTCATCCGCCACCGCTGCCTTTGAGGCCTGCGAAAATTTTGCAATTGCCGCCCTCAAAGCTTGTTCTTTGCTATCAAAAATTTCCGGTTTCTTCACTACGACCTGCGTCGCGATGTCATCAAAAGATAGCTCATCATTCGCTGCCCTCTGCCGTCGTCGCCCAGGTGTAGTCAAAATAAAATCACTCCCCAAATCTCGTCGCAAAATTTCTTCAGTCATCAAATTCTCATTAATTAGTTCTTCCCAACCTGTACAATCTGGGATGATCAAAGTAGAATATGGCAAGGTCATACGTAGCTCTTGGCGCAATTCCGATTCACTCGTCAGCCTATCCATCAATAAGACCACTTGTCCCGGGAAATTCCGTGAACGCAAAACCATATCATAGTTAATGCTCATACCGACAAATTTCTGCTGTGGATATTTCTCCCGCAAATATCCCAAAGCCAACGACGCCGCATAACCGCCCAATACGATCAAATCCACATTACCAATAAACCGTTGCAAATTCAAGTCTACTAACTCATAAATTCCCTCAACGCTTTTTCCGCAATACGGTGCCCCAACCCAATCAATCGCCCGCACTACCTCTACAGTAGTCAGCTCTCGCATCAAAAAGTCTGCTACCAACTCACCACCCCAACCGCTATCAAAAACTACTATCTTTAACATTTCTCCTACATCACTCTCTACCTCCGACTCCCATCTTACTATTTTTCATATGTTCCCGTCGCATTAATTATTGATTTATTGAACACTTCGTCCAATAACTAAGAATCCGCCGTCTAACCAAAATCTTGCATGTCTATTTCGCTTATGCTTTAATATAAGATATGACTGAGCCTTATAAAATTTCTGGCACTGAGGTGACTTCACCCTATCCAGTAGAACTTACGCCTGCCGAAACTCGTCTGGTCTTTAGTCTGCAAAAAATCTTCAACCCGGAGAATATCATCGTAGACGGTTATTTTCCTAAACCAGATTCCAAGCCCAACGCCAATCACATCAAAAATTACGTCGTTTCTGATGCTGAACTTCTGCAAATCGACTGCCTTACTATCGACGAACGAGGAATCTTCGTTTTCGAATCTAAAGGTCACCTCGGCTGGATTTATGGCCATGGTGACCGCATCCACTAGACTCAAGTTTCTGCTTATGGCAAAAACAAACATCAATTCTATAGCCCCGTACGTCAAAACGCCTCTCACGTTGCTGCCATTGCTAGCATTTTCGGGACTATTGTACCGATTTATTCTATCATCGTCTTTGGCGGTGATGTCACCCTCAAAGTCATCGATAATCTTCCGCCAAATTGCCACGTTTGCACCCAAGCCGAGCTCAGTTCCACACTAAATAATATCGTCAGCCCACGTCCGCCATTTTCCCCCAACCAAGTCCTAGATATTCGTACCAAACTCAACGCCAGCCGCGTTAATCCCACCACAATCATTCGCGACGAGCATATCTCCGAAGTTGAAGATTACAAAAGATAATTTTATCCCATATATCAAAACCAAAACCAGACCCTACAGAATAATGCTATTCCATAGAGCCTGGCTGGGGATGAGGGATTCGAACCCCCGAATGCTGGGACCAGAACCCAGTGCCTTACCACTTGGCGAATCCCCAATACTCGGGCTCGCCAGGGAATTGACTCGCAATTTCCCCAGTACACACTCATTATACCACACTGTATTACAAAAATAAACTCTTCCCAACACGCCATTTCCATGCTACAATACTATTGACAGTCTGGTAACAGACTTTTTTTATTAGGTATGCCAAAAAGCAAAACCTCTAAAAAGTCACCAGATCAGGGAAAGGAGCACTATGTCGAACAAGCCAAAAACATCCAAAACCAACATCACAAAAATCACCGCCAATTCCGACCCAGAAACTGTAGAAACTCCCAAAATCAGTCCAGCACCAGCGCCAACTGAGACCAAACCAACCAAAACCAAGCCTCAAAAAAGCAAAAAATCACCAAAAGATACCGCTGAAAAACCTTTGAAGGAGGTCTTCATCCTTGCGCGACCATTTGTTGCTTTCGGACGCTATTTACGCGATTCGTGGCGCGAAATCCGCCAAGTGCGCTGGCCAAACCGCAAACTCACCTGGAAAATGACTCTCGCTGTACTCATCTACTGCGCCATTTTCATGATCTTTATCCTCGTTCTCGACGCCCTCTTTACCTTTATCTTTAATTTATTATTAGGTATTTAATTAACCACAAAAAGGAGAAATTATGGCAGTAAACCGTTATGACGACACCCGCGCCTGGTACACTATCAGTACCTACAGCGGTTATGAAGACAAAGTCGCCGAAAGCATCAATCAACGTGTCGGTAGCCCTGAATTTGAGGGTAAAATTTTCGACGCTATCGTACCAAAGGAAAAACGCATCGAAATCAAAAATGGTAAACGCAAAGTCGTCGACCGCAAAATTTTCCAAGGCTATGTTTTAGTTGAAATGAGCCTTTCTGATGAAACTTGGTACATCGTACGTAATACTCCTGGCGTCACTGGCTTTATTGGCAATGGCACCCAACCAACCCCAGTCTCTGAAAAAGAAATCGCCAAAATCAAGAAACGCATGGGTGTAGAAGATCCAAAATACTCCGTCAACTACGAAATAAACGAAGTAGTCTCCATCGTCGACGGTCCATTCAAAGGTTTCGAAGGTACAATTTCCGAGATTGACACTCAAAAAGGCAAGCTCAAAGTCATGGTATCAATGTTTGGTCGCGAAACTCCAGTCGAACTCGACGCCTTGCAAGTCAAACAATTATAAAAATTACTTATAAAATTTCAAAAGGCGACCATGAAGGGTCGCCTTTTTGTTAACAAACGAGTCGAAAAAATTTACCAGCCAAAATAGCCAAGAAATCTACAGTTCATCACCATTCGAAAGTTCCAATAATCCTGCTTGGTATAGCCCCAAATATCGTTCCCATAACTCTTCACCAAGACAATGCACAGTCAGTGAAGGCTCAATCGCTTTTCCATTCTCAGCATCCTTTTCTACCTGCCGTTCCATCGCAATAAAATCGTTAGTTTCAAAGGCGTAACACAAGCCGTCTTCACCAGTCATCAGCATAATATTCCAAACGTGATCCACAGATGCAATATTGTCAGCAATGTCAACTATTCCCCAACGTTGGCTATAGCCCCTTAACTTACCATCCTTTAGTGATAAGTTCATCAGACTGTATTCGCCAATACCATAAACATCGCCCGTAAGACCATCCAACACTATCTCTACCTCACCATTCGGCAATAAACGTACAATTTTTTCATCCGAACTCTGAAGATGAACCTCACCGTCGAACACATCACCCTCGCCATAGTAGATTAACCTTGGATGTATTGTAGAAACTTCACAGTCCCAGGATTCCATCAAGACTCCACGACGATACAACTCAACTCGGTCAGACATCACAACATACATACCGACTTCCGGGTTAACGTAGTGTAATGCTAACAAGTCTTCAAAGCCTTCACTCGTACCATTAGGTAAGTCAACATATACTTCTACTTCCGCCCGAATAATCTTACCCGAACATTCTCCTTCACGCTCATAGTCATAGCTATCAAGATATGACACAACAAAGTTGTCATCTACTCCTGTTACCATAAAAGACGGCAAATCCAGATACGGAGTTTGCGACAGTTGCATAGGGTCGTATTCTTCAGAATAGCTAATTGTCTCGTATCTGTAGTCCAAGACACCGTCACAACTGTCAATACTTACTACAGCCCCACCGTCACATGAGAAAATCGGTATCGTACCGTCCCACCATCCGTGCTGATACTTATAAAGTACCTCCATCGGTTCCACACCTAAAGTTTCATAGCCAACTGGACAAACTTTTATATTATCCACCACTAACCAGTCATCATAAATCTCAAAACGATTCCTATAATCACTGGAGTACAAATAATTATAACAATTATCCCGCTGTGTCCATGGTAAAGTCTGCTCAACGTAGCCTTCCACTAAATCTTCTGCAGTCCAATCGTTGGCACAAGTCGCTTTCGGATAGTAACAACGTGTATCAATATGGTTATCTCCGAGATAAGCCATCGCCCAAATCCAACCATTCTCCCCAATGGTGTAATATTGGTCAACGTATTCTTGACGACCACTTAGATAGTCATCCATAATCGTCGCCGGAGCTAAAGGTTTACCCTCCCACTCCGGGTCCAAGATGTCACCGTAACTTGCCTGTTCTAAACAGAGCGCCTTACGTTCCTCTGCAGTACGGGATTCTTCCTCTGATTCTGCTACTACAAGTGTCTTTTCAACAGCAGCAGCGCCTTCAGGCTTTCGTGGATTACCCGCCGAAGTACATCCAGACAGACCCAACATTGTTACCATTGTTACCAACAAAATTTTCTTCTTCATTTGCTTTTCCTCCTTGTTGGAGGGGATTTTAATGTGCTACTATGCAAAATCCCCGCATTTTTACATCCTACCTCTCCATTATATCACGTATAGTTATAAATGTCAATGTCTAGACAGTATTTTAGGTCTATAGTATAATAAAACCGTTACGCACGATTATAATTAATCGTATCTGGGAGCTTCACCCAGAAAGAAAAGGAAATAATATGGCAGGAAAGCAAGTTATTGGCAACCTTAAGTTGCGCATCCCTGGTGGCAAAGCCACCGCTGGACCTCCAGTAGGCTCCACCCTTGGTCAATGGGGGCTTAACATGATGGATTTTATTAATCCATTCAACGAAGCCACCAAGGATTTCATGGGCAAAAACGTCATTGTGCACATCAAAGTCTATGATGATCGCACTTTCGACTGGGTCTGCCTTGGACAACCAGTAGATGATTTGATTCGCGAAAAAATCAAAATCGATAAAGGTAGCGGCAAACCAAACCTGGAAAAAGTTGGTAAAATTTCCCGCGCCGACCTCGAAGACATCGCCAAGACCAAGATGGATCAGCTTAACGCGATCGATCTTGATGGCGCCGTCAAAGTTATCGCTGGCACTGCCCGCTCTATGGGCGTAGTCGTCGAAGGCTAAAATCAAATCTTATAAAAATCCCACTTTCATAAGTGGGATTTTTGATGCTCTCAAACCCACTAGCCAGATCGGTATGGAAAAATATTCGCGTCGATCTTAGCATAAATGTATTGACAAAACATAAAAAGTTTGCTACAATAATAGACATATACTGTTAATCTAGTATACGAACCTTTACAAGTAAGTTGTGTTTATGTTACTGAATAGGTTTGTATGCTCAAAATTCACTAAGGGGGAAGAAAGATGAAAGAAAATGATTTAAGTTGGAAAATGTTGATTATATCTTATGTGTTGCTAATACTAATTTACGCTATGAAATATTGCTACACAGCAGATACTCCTGCTGGCATCCCAATCATACTTGACGCATCCTGCACCTACTGGGTCAACCAATACGGCGACAAAGTATCACTAGAAACAGCTGATGCATATTTTAGTAGCCACTATGAAGCCGCCGAAATAATCACCTATCTCAATATTTGTCCGGACTATACGCCTACACTTTACAGTAGTGAACGTCAACAGTTTCTTGAGAATAAACAGGAAGAGTGGAAAAAGGAGTGGGAGAAAAAATGGAAGCACCTTGACGACGATGACGAATATCGTCGTCAACGACTACAAGAATATTTCATGATTTACAAAACAACTATGGAATATAGTTGTCCCAGTACCAAATCGTTAGATTTACTATCTAAACATCTCTATGACTGCCGCAGTGATACAATAATGATAATCAACGGCATTTATTCTGACTGTCTCTCTGATGAAGAGATTAAAGATCATAAACGTTTTTATTATGAAGATTACGTCTGGGCCATCTACCTAACTGGGCTCGCCAATTTTGGCACAGATGGCACACTCACCGAACTTTGTAACAATATACCTACCAATGACTTCGTTCCGCTAATACTGAATGGCGACGGATCATGGTATAACAAAGATGGCATCGTAATCGATATAGATACCGCTCATGAATTCTTTTTCAATAACAAAGATGTTGGGCTACAAATTCTGCAACTAAATCAGAATTGTAATCCATACTACCTGCAACCTGCTGACCAGCTCAACAAAATGAATATCGAGCACGAATTATCAGTCAGCTATGAATTACTTGGCGAAGATAATCAGAAAAGTGATTACAGCTATTGTCGGCTACTAAATGCCGCACTGGTTAATGCCAACACGAAAACTCTGCAAGAAATCTATGGTTACTTCCGCTGCAGAGACAGAAACTCCGATTGTCATCACATGGCTATCATCTCCAATAGGGTTGCTAAAGCCAATCAATCAGAGCAAATAAAATCTTTCGGATACTACAAAGATAGCAATTCCTATACCGAAGAATTATTTATCATTGCTCTAAGCAATCTGAATAAAGTCTCGCAGTTTGACTATGTCAAGACCACAATAGTTCTGCAAACCGAAACTATTGTACGATGGGCTACCATCAATGCTAGAAAAGCCAGATATGATATTACCCACAACGAGATGATTCAACGTTGCATTGACTCTATTGATAATGTAACCATGACACTCACGCCTACCGACCAAACCAACGAGACCACAGAAGAAGACAATAACTGTATAGCTCCAGGTAGTACAACTCCAATAATTGAATTAAATAAGATTTGGCACTGACTATAACACTGAACGTGACGGTATGACAAAACCTTTAAATGCAACTTACTCTACACCCGCCGCAGCTTCCCCAGAAGTTGCGGCATTTTTCTTGCCAAAATCCAAAAAAATTGCTATAATGTACCTAATATTAATCAATGTTGGGAGAGCAACTGCTCGTTATTACCACAGAAAGGATTACCCTATGGCAGAAGATAAATCTGCAGAAATCACCGAAAAAATCGCTGAGATGGAAGCTGGCGCTGAAATCGAAGCCACATTAAACTCTGATGCTCCAGCAGAAGAGGAAAAATTTGCCAAATCAGGCAAAAAATCTAAAAAACACATTGAGGAAGTTAAGGCCGAAGCCGAGCGCCAGGCGCGTAAGGCTGAGAACAAAGCCGCCGAAGAAGCTGGAGAAAAGCCAAAAGGCGCTACTCCAGTCACTCGTCCAAAGATTGAACGCCGTGGCAAAAATTATCAAGCCGCCGCTAAGCAAATTGAAGCTGGCAAACTTTACAGCCTCAAAGAAGCACTTGAGCTGGCCGCTAAGACTAACCCTACTAAATTTGATGCCACGGTAGAAGCCCATGTTCGTCTCGGTGTAGACCCACGTCAGGCCGATCAAAACATTCGCGCCACCGTAGTTTTGCCACATGGTAATGGTAAAACTGTCCGTGTGGCTGTGTTTGCTCCACTCGACGAAGCCAAAAAAGCTGCCGCCGCTGGCGCTGACATCGCTGAAGATGAAGAATTCTTGAAGCGTCTCGAAAAGGGAACGATCGACTTTGATGTTTTGATTTCTACTCCAGCTTACATGCCAAAGCTCGGTAAGTTTGCGCGTTTGCTTGGTCCAAAAGGTCTCATGCCAAACCCCAAAGCTGGCACCGTGACTACCGACCTCGATAAAGCCGTCAAAGAAGCCAAGGCTGGCAAGGTTGAATATCGTGTGGACAAGCAAGCCATCATTCATATTGGTCTCGGAAAAACCAATTTTTACCAGGCTAAATTGCTCGAGAACGCCGAAACTTTCTTTGAGAGTCTCAAGAGCCACCGTCCAGCTTCTATCAAGGGTAATTTCGTCAAGTCAATTTATATTACCACTACTATGGGTCCATCCATTGCAGTTGAGAATATCTATAACTAATTAATTCCTAAATTCTAAATAAGCCTCCGTCAGGGGGCTTATTTATTTTGCTCACACACATGTGTATACTTTATCGCTCAAGGCTCGCTCCAACCTTGTTGTCGCTTGCCTTTCGCTACCTATGAGCCTACCCTCAGACTCATC
>OOIH01000139.1_pt1 | contig 55014 bp, 46 predicted proteins | sample 1691801 | NCBI WGS metagenome assembly OOIH01 (sample SAMEA1061690, study PRJEB22710) | metagenome
GGTCACGGCTTGGATACGTCCCCGACGGTTGTCTTCCCTCAGTATAACGGTTACCGCGGGAACGGTTTTGCCGTTCGCTATGTGGTACGGGAGAGGTGAGAAGAGAAACCCTGATAGTAATTAATATCAAAATCTCAAAATCTAGATATAGGGTAAGGTAGTAGAAAGGAAAATATCCATCCTGCTTAACTTTGCAATATCTTTTAGTCGATAGTACAATCAATCCTGTAACTAAATTGCGCAAACACTATATCATATGCGCAATTTAACTATGCACCTTTAGATAGATAGGAGGGATTACCATGAAGGTGATGAGAAAGTTTTGTAGCAGATTGTTGATGGTTTTTGGATTGGCGATGGCGATTGGGCTGCTTTCTCCGCAGATGGAAGTGAATGCGAAGACTACGACCATTACGGTCAAGAAGGTCGATCAAAATACCGCCAAAAAAGTTCACAAGCAGTTGATGAAGGGCAAAGCCTTCAAGTTGCGCATCAAAGGAGGTGAGGAAAATTTCATAAAGCAATTCCAAAAGCTGAGCAAGAAGGTGGCGACTTGTACGGATGAAGGGTTTAATATTTTCCCGATTTGTATGAAGGATTCATTGTACTTCGGCGTTAGTGGTGGGCGTAATCCGAAGACATCCGGAGGGTATACAAGCTTCAATGTCACCAAAGCTGATTGCCAAGAATATATCTATGGCATTAAGTTCGCGAGACGTGAATACAAGGATTTTAAAGCCTACGTCGATAAAGCTTTGAAGGAATCAGAGTACTTGTTGAGCGTAGTAAATACTGACAAGGTATATGTCGACGAGGTGAATTATAAAACTCGCGCGGCGTTGACGAAGGACGTAGAAAAAACAATTGCAAACCTTAGAGAGCTGAGCAAATACCTCAAAAAGACCAAATTCCGGAACCTCTCGGAAACGATGAAGGCGAGAGTGGTGCTGGAAGTTGGAGGAGCGAATGAAAAAAATGAATGGGGAAAACGCTCCATGACGTATACGGATGGCAATACGGATAAAACTGCCTTTAAATATTTATACCAGCGAAAGGCTTGCGGACATACGCGTAGGTTTACTAAGGTAGCCTGCAAAATGTGTGCGGTATTCGGTATAGGAGAGTATGATCAAATTAAGGGAATGACCGATGAGGGCTACGTAGCCGAGGCCGTAAAAATTAAAATGAAGGCATATTCCGGGAAAACCCGCTATGCGGTTGTGGAAGTAGGGGAGTTTTGCCCTTATAATAATTATGTGGGGTTCAAGACTTGGGGGCCGGATACGCCTTATCGTCCGATGGATAAAGAGCAGCTTCGGGTAGTTAAAAAGATTAAAAAAATGCAACAATTGCGAAGCATAACATTAATCAAAAGACAAAAGGCCGTATATGAATTATCCCCTGATGGCATAAATTTGGGTAAGGCACTGGTGATTTACGGCTTGGATGTGCCGAAGAGTGAATGGTGAGCCGCGTATCGTTCTGTATTCTATCTAGTTTTGCATTGATGGGTGTCACGAGGTTGACGCCCATTTTGCTGCCCATAGTACTTTGAACTTCTGATTTGATATGCTATAATCATAACCATGAATGAGGAGAGAGGTAGCGCGCAAACTCCGCCAGCACAGAGTGTATCATCCCAGCGATCTGCGGGGCAAACTTCGGCAGTGAATGCTGGATTTGACGTCACTAAACTTGGCGGAGACAAAAATAAAAAGTCGAGTAGGCCAAAAAAGGTAAAAAACCCTAAAAAAGAAAAAATAAAGTCACCGGACAATAACGGGTTGAGCCAAAAGTCGAAGCGCCCGTTGTGGTTTTGGTTAGTCCTAGGTATATTAGGGATAGCAATTCTTGGTGTGGCGATATGGGCGATAGTGAAGTTACTAAATCCTGAAGAGAGTAAGAAGATCCAGCTCCCGACCGATATAGTCCTAGTCGATGACAATAGTAACAATGCTGTAGAGGAATATTTCAAGCAGCTGCAATCAATCTCCGGTAAAGATGATAATGGTTCAACGGTCAGCGGTGATCGTAGCGTCGATGATGCGAGACGTGCTGCCAGCAGCGCGATCGCAGCAACTGATAGCGAGAAACAGGAGAATGCTATTCGCGTAGCAGAAATGCTCTTGCTTTATCATGACGGAAAATATAACGAAATTATAAATGAGCTGTCGCAGGTTCATCCGGAGTGGCTCGGTGCAAGCGAGCAGAGGATGCTCTACATGACAGTTGAACTAGCATATCAGCAACTTGGCAATGCGGAAATGGCGAATAAGTATCAGCAGCTAGAACTTGAGGCGACTTTGGAGGCATGTAAGACTAATAGTGAATTATGCGAGGTGTAATAATGAAGCGAATTAATTTTGGGTGTATTTTTACCATTTCTCTGATGATTATTTGCGCTTTTGTAACTAGACCAACTTATGCTAATGGTGGGTATGAAGGTGGCAGTGAAGGTACGGCTGGGAATAAGAGTAATTGTCTAACAGCTACAAATACAGTAACATATTGCGGGGCTTATGGGGTTTCGTGGCGCTGGTATTCTTTGGGGAGCAACGTAAACTCTAAGGCAGAGACAGATTGTAATGCGATTGGAACGGACGGATATTATGTGCTTGCCTATGAGAAAATTCAGAAGGGTAGTTCTGCGGGGAGTTGGTCATATGTGGGCGCACAAACGTTTGACAAGGGTGTTCAAGTGTTTCAGGTAATGAATCCGCCCAATACATATAGCGACGGTAGCTATAACTATAAATACGCAAATATAGCAGGTGCAGAAGCATGGGATAAAGTTAAAAAAGACCATGATGATGCAGAGAAGTATAATTTAATTGGTCCTGACGAGCCGGAGTGGAGTAAGACGACTTGGTTTTGCTGGGATAGAAATGGTTTGGTTAGAAAGGGGAATGGTATTATTACTGCTAACTCTGGTGTTAGTGTGGATGGTGTAGATGGTTCTAAAGTCGGTGCAGATGTTGGGCCGAACGAGACTGCGATTGTGTCGAAGAAGGGTTTTGGCAAGAACAATGTTATTACTGTAACCGTGAAGACTTCAAATAGCAGTGTCTCTGGTAATATGTGGCACAATCAATATTACGAGAATGAAGATGCGAATTGGGATGAGACTAAAAAACGGTGGTCTGATCGTAGCTTTAGACTTGACCTAGAATATGATATTGCAGATGGCGATGTGGATGCCTGTGAAGGTAAGGGTAACTGCGATAAGAAATGGAAAATCGAGCCATGGAAAAAGACCAAAGAACATACAAATGTCGGTAATAATCGCTATACTTTAAATTTGGATAGCGTCGGTTCGACCGCTACCAAGTGTCAAACGATGACCGTAGAGCCGTTGAAGTTCGCCTTCACTAGTGCGAATGACGGCGAAATCACTAAGGAAACTGGTCGTGCACATACCTCAGTTTGTGTCACTGCTAAACGTGTCGCCAAGCCCGAAGAACCTACCGACGAATTTAAGGCCAACTCCAGTGTTGAAGTTCCCAATGCCTCTTCGCAGCTCGGCGGATATGATCCGGGCAAGCAGACTTCCGACTGGGACAAAGCCGTTGGTCTCAAAGTCAGTACCGATAGCGACAGCCTGCAGTTCACGCTTTCACATAACATGAGTTTTAGCGTTGAAGACAGCAATCGAAATATTTGGCGCTATTGGGATCCCTGTGCATACACCGTAGGCTCCGGAGAGAATATAACTTGCGTCGGTGACTGGGTCTATGTCGGCTCATCTACGAGCCTTAGCTATGAGTTAACTGGTGATACCGGTAAAGTTGCCGAGAACTCTAAAAGCGAGAATGGTACCTACAAAGCTGGTATAGATAAGAACACTCAGAATCAAAATGAGCTAGTCGCAAGTAATACCTATACTATTTCCGGCATGGAACCTGGCAAGACCTACAGAGTCTGCCACAAGATTAAATACACTCCAAAGAGCTATACTACGCCAATTACCGAGAAATTAATTTGGACTGGTCCGTGGTCAATTGGCCCGCAGTGGATCTATGGAACGCCACAAGCCAATGGTGACTCTGAGGATTCCGAGGCCTGTATCGAGATTACTCGCCCGGAGAATCCTCCTGAAGGTGGTCCGGATCCATACGGTCCGAAGAACAATGGTAGCAGCAATGCTGATGTAATGTTTGCTGGTGAGCAGACGAATATCGGTTGGAAAGTCGAAGCCAAGTCGGTCCCAACTCGCCGGGTAACGGATTATTCTGCAGTCGGTTTCGTGGTGCGGGATGATGTCGCGAGTGCTGCCGCCATGAACAGTGGCATGGCGCACCAGCCGAGTGACCCATGTGTCTACTTCGGGTCCAAAGCCGCGCTGATTGGTTTTGGCGGCACTACTTGCGCTGAGTTTAGCGGCGATGGTCTTAGCGTGGCAGAAAACACCGATGGTCTGTCTGGGATCAAGGTTGAGAAAATTCCAAGTTCAAGCGGTGCGTTTACGAAGCAGATTAATATCGCCGTACCCGATAACGTTGGCGCCAAGTATTGTAACTCTTACGGTTATAAGTGGGGCTATTGGTGGGGGGTCGTGAAGGGTGAGACTGCAGAAAATCTTACCGATGACGCAGCAACTTGGACGCACGTCAATGGTAAAGATTATTGGACCAACTATAGTCCAGCTTGCCGTACCATTGCCAAGAAACCCAACTTTGCGATTTGGAATGGCAGCATCTTCTCGGGTGGAGGGATCGTCTCTTCAACTGCTCCGCGCCACAACGATGCGAATAGCGGCCAGCCTACAAAATTGAATGACGACGGTAATAAAACTACTTACGGCTCCTGGGCAGAAAACCTAGCGGTTGCGGGTAGTAATATAAGTCGCTTCGCTTCAAGTGGGGCTTATGGTGCTGGTTTGCCTGGTCTAGTTAGCGGCAACAACTGGAATATGGCTTGGTTGACCATCTCCAATGATGGCTTGAAGTCGAGCGGCAGCGTGCTTGGAAACTCGGGGATTAACTATAATTCTTCTTACGATACGCGACTCTCAGCATATCTCAAGGGCAGCGCCACAAACGATGTGCCAAATCAATCGGCGACGACCTATTCCGGTGCTAGCGGTGTAGCCGGCACGCAGATTCTCTACTTTAATCCGGGCGGGACTAACGGTACTCTAACGATCAATGGCAATGTAACCCTAGATAGCGCTAAGAAAGAGAATATCTATGAGTTGCCGCAGGTGGTAATCTACGTTGATGGTAATATCGCAATCGACCCAAGCGTAACTCGACTTGATGCCTGGCTAATTGCTACCGGTGATATTGATACTTGCAGGGGTTGGCAAGACAATACTACCGAGACACGGAGCTTGAACCGTAATGCCAATGCCACTTGTGATAATCAACTACAAATCAATGGTCCAGTGATTGCGAACTCAGTCAAATTGCATCGTACGTTCGGGGCGGATAATCTTGTTAGTTATACTGGTTCGCACGGTGACCGGTCCAACAAGAACGTTTCTAGTGAAGTGTTTAACCTTAGCGCACTGACTTATCTATGGTCCTTTGCGCAGGCTGGAAGGTATCAGTCGAGCTATACGGATGCGTATGCGAGGGAATTAGCGCCAAGGTATTAAGAGGTAGAGTATGAAAAAGTTACAAATGAGAAAACTCAATTTAAAAAACAAACGCGGTGTAGCTTCGCTTTATGTGGTAATTTTTGCAACGATTCTATTCGGTGTGATCACCGTTAGTTTTACGCGGTTAATTCTTTCGGAAGCAATCCAAAGTAGCAACGACGACTTGTCACAGTCAGCTTATGACTCAGCGATGGCTGGGGTCGAAGACGCCAAAGTTGCGGTAAATGACTACTATAAGTGCGTCCAAGAAAAAGGCAAGAGTCAATGCGATGGCAAAAATGTCTTTAGCGATGACGTTGCTAGCGAGGACTGCTCCAAGGGCTTTCCTCTTGCGAAAGTTTTTTATGGTGATGGATTCACTGGAGAAGTCAAGATTCAGGAGAGTGGCGCGCAAGGGTCAGAGACTTTTGTTGACCAAGCTTATACCTGCGTAATTATTTCTGATGTTACGCCGGATTATCGTGGGACTTTGACTTCGGATACGCGCACGCGTGTTATCCCGCTAATTGTGAATGGCGCAGGCTCCAACTCGGCAGATATTGCCAAGATCAAAAAGATTAAATTTAGTTGGTATTCTGAACTAAACCAGGGTAGCAATACGGCATTCAAATATGCCGATTATGAATCAAATGAGGCGGACGGGAACGGTGCGTGGATTTTGCCGAATTCTTCCAACAAAACTACACCGCCAACGATGCAGGTCTCTTTGATTAGTACTGCCAAATCTATCGGTCCTGAAGATTTTTGGAATGCCAACAATACCAGCGATGTACTGTATAGCTCTCTACTCTTTTTGCCAACCAATGATAGTTCTCGTGCGATAAGTCCGGTGCCAAAGGCAACTATCCTTGGCGCAGGTGATTCAACCCAGGGCTATAATAAGGATAATCATAAGCCGATTGGTGTAATGTGTAAAACTGGCCAGGAGTTTGTTTGTAATACTGAGCTTGAAGTTGCTGATGGTACGGGTAGCTTGTTGAAAGCTGACGGCAATGCGTTCTTGGTCGTGAATATGCCCTATGGTGACGCCTTCACGGATTTTAAAATTGAATTGACGGCGGTTCATTCTGACGGTAGCGAATACAGGGTAGATTTCAAGGGCTCGCAAATCAGCGTTGATTCTACTGGGCGTACGAATCAGTTGTATCGTCGTGTTGAGGCGCGGCTTGACCCAGCGGATGTTTTCTTCCCTTATCCGGAATTTGAGTTGAGTAGCAAAGATGGTGGCGACGAAGCGGTCAAAAAGAATTCTTGGGTGACTTCAAATTGCTGGCTTAGCCGGTATAGCGAAGGCGGTTGGGAAAACGGAACTTGCAGTAATAATGGCAATCTGAGCAACTCGATTTAGGTAGGGTCAAGTTCTTGAGGTATTGTCCGGGTTTTGGTATAATACCTCTGAGCCCGGATGGCGAAATTGGCAGACGCGCTAGCTTCAGGTGCTAGTCTGAGCAATCAGGTGCAGGTTCAAGTCCTGTTCCGGGCACCATTGGTTTTTTGGTTGTAGGTTTATTAATAAATTGTAAGTTTCAGCGGGTGATTACTGTTTTGCATCCCAAAGAGAGCAAGCTTTCCAGCCTGCTCTCTTTTACATCTAGCCGCTGACTTCTAATACTCAGCGCAGTAATTCTTTGCAACTTTCTCGAAGAAAGCACGGGGGTGTGCGCAAACTGGGCAGACTTCCGGCGCTTCTTTGCCGACATAAATATAACCACAGTTACGGCATTTCCAAATCGTCACATCGGTACCCTTGAAAACGATATCTTCGTCGACTTCATTTTTGATATCAAGATAACGCGCTTCGTGACCTTTTTCGATCTCGGCAACTTCTTCAAATTTCTCAGCAATTTCGTCATAGCCTTCTGCGCGGGCGGTATCAGCAAAATCTTTATACATGCTGGTCCACTCATAATTCTCGCCCGAAGCCGCTGCCTCAAGATTCTCCGAAGTTGGACCAACTTCGCCACCATGCAAATACTTATACCAAATTTTCGCGTGTTCTTTTTCGTTGTGTGAAGTTTCTTCAAAGACCTCTTTAATTTTCTCGTAACCATCTTTTTTTGCGCGTGATGCAAAATACTGATATTTAATCGAAGCTTGAGATTCGCCCGCAAAAGCCGCCTCAAGATTCTTCCAGGTCTTGCTATCCTTCGTCAATTCTTTCATTTTAACTCCTTTTTACTTAAAATATTATAACACGTTCGCCCTTTAGCAGATATCTATTTCTGACTTTTAGCTTTCTTCCCCTGCTCGGATTTTTTCCAAACTTTCAAGCCTTCCTTGAGCCCGAACCGTGTGCTACCGATACTGAACGAAACTTTCTTTTTTTCTTTTGGTACAATAATATGACAATGCACGCGTTTCAACGAGGCTTTTGAGCGAAAAGTATCGCCAAATCGGAAGCACATTGCGCCACCTGGCAATTGGTATTTTTCTCTCAGCTCGTTCCAAATTTGTTGAAGTTCTGCCCACATTTTCGCCGACATTTCGCCAATATCGTAAACTTCTCCCAGCGCAAAAACCACAAATTGATATTCAATATCAGCATACGGGTAGCGATTTTTCGTAACGTACCAATATTTTTTCTGCATGACAATTTCTTGCTCGTCGTCAACATTTTCGAGCGCCAGCGGGTCTTTTCCGGCGTATTCGTTCTTGAGCATAACGTCAAGCTGGTCTTGCGAGCGAGCATTGCGTGGATCGATATATTTAAATTTACCGTAAAGTTTGTCTGACTCTGCACGCGTCAACTCTTCTTCACCATCAACTTTTTCATAAATCTGACCGTTTTCGTCAATTCCAACTCGAATTGTACGTACGCCAGCTTTTTCGGCCTTGGCATGCGAACGCTTACTCCAGTTGCGCTCCGGATGATCTTCAAGATAATAGAGTGTCTGCATACCTTTATCGATCAAAGTCTTCATACATCTATCACAAGGGAAAAGTACCGTATAAACCGGCGTATCGTCGAGTCTTGCTCCGTCAATTGCCTTGAGTAGATTAATTTCGCCGTGCTCAATTGTTGAGTATAGTAGCTCCGAACGCTCCTCAATATCGCGTACCGGGATACTTTGGTCGAATTTATTCGTGCCAAAGTGCCATTTTCCGTCAACTTTGCAACACGCTGCGGTCGGTGTTACCCAGTCATTCGAATTTTCTAAATAATCAAGTAGTTTTGGCCAAGGTTCGGGCAATTTTTTGTAGTTGCCAATATGTTCCTTCAGCTCAGCAACGCGGTCACTAACGCGCGGATCCTTTTTGAGTAGAGCCTTCACACCATTCTTGATCAGCGTGCGCCGGATAATATCCGAAGTGCTAGTAGTCGCCTGCCTTGGCAAGACTGCAACTCGACCGCAATACTCCTGAAGCTTGATAATATCTTCATCACTGTAATTTTCTTTAATTGCCACGAGTACATCCGGGCTGAGGGTTTTGATCCAGTACCAATGCGGCTCATTCAGGGTCTTTACAATAATCATATCCGCAATCCCCAGGCGATTGATGGTCTGATAGCGCTCCTCAAGCGGAATAATTGGTCGGTTGGCGCCTTTACGTTTACGGATTTTTTCATCGTCGTCCATGGTTACCACTAAGAAATCGCAGGTTTTGCGCGCCTCCTGGAGATAGCAGATGTGTCCAAGATGTAGCATATCCCACGAGCCCTGGACGAGACCGACTTTTTTGCCGGCGTCGCGAGCTTGCTGGAGTTGTTTTGCTTGTTCGTCTGTCATAGTCACCTTAAATTGCCGTCGGAATACCTTTTATCGCTGGCTCAGCCGTGTAGTCTTCTAATGCGAAATCGTCCGGGCGGTAGTCTTTAATATTATCATGATGGTTGATTAGCTTCAAGGTTGGGAACGGATGGCCCTCGCGGTTCAAAATTTCGTCAACCCAAGGCAGTTGGTCGGTATAAATATGTGCATCAGAAATCAAATGTACAAATTCAAACGGTACTAGCCCAAGCACATCAGCCATCGCAAGTAGCAGGGCGGAATATTGAATCCAATTAGTTGGACAACCAATCAAAATATCACAGCTACGTTGGAACATTACTAAGCTAAGCTTGTCGCCAAACACCCGAAAATGCATCCAGCCGTGACAGGGCACTACAACGACTTTTTGCTGGTGGTCGTGATTGCGGATTGTATATTGCGGAATCCAAGGCGAAATAAAATGCGCTTTGAGCTCCGGGCGCTCCTTGATTTGCTTAACGATTTCGGTGATTTGGTCAAATCCGCCGACACCAACCTCAGCATCAAAAGTCGGATCTTCGGCGGTCGGGAAGTGCGTAAAGGCTGCACCATAACTCCCCGGACCAATATCGCCCGGCTCTAGGCCGCGTTTGGCACATTTTTCCGGAGTTGCCCAAAATTTCCACCATTTACAACCAAATTTCTCCAGTTCTTCTTGGGTTCTTGCGCCGTTGATAAAACCAAAAAGTTCGCCCACCGACGCTTTCCAAAATTTGATTTCACGCTCGGTCAGCAGCGGCACACCATTTTCGAGCAAATTAAAACGCGATGGCGTTGGCCCCATTAGGTCAATCGTATCGACTTCTTTGCCGTCTTTGCCCACCATTACCCCTGGACCGCGAATCCCTTTATCCATTACTTCGCGGATCAAACGTTTATACTGCTCGTCGACAGTGCGTTCTGCCATCGGTTGGTATTGCCACTGAGCCATGGTCGTTTCCTCCTACTTATTACTCTAATTCTACCACAAGAAGGGAAGAAGAGGCGCGAAATTAGAGACTAATCATACAGGCACTCCTGGCTCTCGTTTTGTGCTCAGCAGCGGAGTAGAGTGTACCGTCATTGACAAATTGCTCAATCTGTGCCACAATGAAGGTAGATACCCTAGTCCAAAAGAAGCCTAGGTCGCTTTTTGAAGCTAGAGGTAAGTATATTAGAGAAAGGGGGATTCAATATGAATATGAATCCGCAGTTAATGAAGCTCGCAGCTTTGCTGCAGAAGGTCACCGGGGAGGAAATAGTCGCTGACGCCGATTTGGGCCAGTATATCAATTTGCTTGAGACTTTGGATCAGGCGAACTTGCAGGACCCCAGGCAGTATCCGTGGCGTGATGACCAGGATGGCTATAGTAAAACTATTCGCAAGCTGATCGGTCATTTTCCGATGGTCACTCCTGTCGCGACTGCCGTTGTGATAGATAAAAAAGCGCAAATTTTGCTGGAGCGTCGCAGCGATAACGGCAAGTGGACAATCCCCAGTGGTATCATTGAGCCGGATGAGTCTGCAAGAAACTGCGCAGCGCGGGAATTGCACGAAGAGACGGGGCTGATGGTTGATCCGAGAGATTTGCGTCTCTTTGACGAATTTTCCGGCAAGCCGCACGTCTATCCGCATGGCGATGTGATTTGGTCAGTAAAGCTTATCTACGTGGTCAAACGTTTTTGGGGTGAACCTAAGCCGAATTTCGAGAGTACGGAACTGGCACGGTTCAAATTGCATGAGTTGCCGGAGAACGTCTCAGGATCAACGCAGAGCATTGCAAAGTCGATCCTGGAGAGGTGGCTGGAGGTAGACAGCTGGTAAAAGGAGTTTTCCAATAGTATATTTATATTGAATAATTGAGGGCGTTTTAAAACGCAAGGGCAGCCTGCTAGGCTGCCCTTATACTTTTAACAGGGATTTATTCTTTGTGTTTTTCGAGGTGTTTTTTGGCCTTCAGGGTCACGGATCGCCCGCGCGGGGTACGCGTCAGTAGCCCCATTTGCAGCAGATAAGGCTCGTAATAATCCTCGATCGTTGCAGCTTCATCGCCCGTTAGCGCTGCAATTGTATTTAGTCCAACCGGGCGGTCGCCGTAATTATCCAGCATCAGCCTGAGCATGTTGCGGTCAGCCGGGTCGAGACCAAGTTCGTCAATTTCCATTAGTTCTAGAGCTCCGCTTGCAAATTCGGGGCTGATAAAACCATCACCATGCACTTCGGCATAATCGCGCACTCGTTTGGTGAGGCGGTTAGCGATTCGCGGCGTGAGTCGCGCGCGCGTTGCAAGCAAGCTAGTTGCTTCCGGTGCGATATCAGTGCCAAGAATCCTAGCGGTGCGGGCGATAATTTGCTCAATTTCCGGCAGTTTATAATATTCCAAACGGTGCACCAAACCAAAACGGTCGCGTAGCGGTCCAGCCAAGGCTCCGGTACGCGTAGTGGCACCAACTACAGTGAATTTTGGCAAATCCAGTCGCACCGAGCGGGCCGCTGGCCCTTTGCCAATCACAATATCGAGCTTATAGTCCTCCATCGCGGAGTAGAGCACTTCTTCAACCGCACGGCGCAGACGATGAATTTCATCGATAAAAAGCACATCGCCATTTTGCAAATTTGTCAAAATCGAGGCGAGGTCGCCAGCCCGTTCAATTGCCGGTCCGCTGGTAACACGCAGACTCGCACCCATTTCGTGTGCAATAATATTCGCCATCGTAGTTTTGCCTAACCCCGGTGGGCCGTAAAGCAAGATATGATCAAGCGCGGTGCCGTCATCGCGTTTTTTGACGGCGTCAATCGCAAGTTTGAGATTTTTCTTGAGGTGCTCTTGACCAATATAATCAGCAAAACTAGTGGGACGAAGCGTAATTTCTTCAGTTTCTTCGGTCGGGTCGCTCGCGAGAGTGGTATCAACTAGGCGCTCAGGCTTATCATCGGGCAAGTCCATTTTTCGTTCAATTCCCATGCTTTTATTATAGCACAGATCACAAGACCACCGCCCTAAGCTGCTTAGGGCTCTACCTTTCTATTGTAGCACAGATTATCAAAAAAGTCAATGGGCATTGCTCAAATCGAGTAGCGAGGCTCGTACAACGTTGTATTTTTTACAACATTATCTAGCTACGCGGGACGTCAGTGGTGTGGTACAATCAGCTTATGTATAATCCTTATGAGCTCAAACATAAAGCCCCAACCAAGAAAGATTTTATTGACACGACCGATTTTGACCAGTCGGAAATTTTGGATATTATCAAGACTGCGACTACGGTGCGCGGTTTTTTGAAGTCCGGCGGGACGCTCAAAACTTTGTATCACAAGACTTTGGCAATGTTGTTTGAGCAGCGCTCAACTCGGACGCGGGTTTCGTTTGAAGTGGGCATGGAACAGTTAGGTGGACACGCTCTTAATCTTGACCCGGGCTCAATTCAGCTTGGTTCGCATGAAACGGTGGGTGATACGGCAAAGGTACTCTCGCGGATGTGTGATCTGATTATGGCGCGGGTGAATCGGCATGAAGATATTTTGGCACTAGCCGCAGAATCAACTGTGCCAGTAATCAACGGTATGTCGGATTATAATCACCCCACGCAGGAGATCGGCGATATTATCACAATTTTCGACAATTTGCCGGAAGGTAAAACGCTTGATAAGGTTTCGGTGGTATTTGTGGGTGACTGCACACAGGTTTGTGCGTCGCTGATGATGATTTGTTCGAAGATGGGAATGCAGTTTACGCAGTATGCGCCACCGGCAAAGTGGCTCTCGGATGATTATCTAAAGATTGGCCGCGCAAATAATCAAAATTATGGCGGTAGCGTGCATGTTTCGGATAATCCATATGTGCTTGAAAATGCTGATTTTATTTATACTGATGTATGGTATGGTTTGTACGATAAAGAAACGCCGAAAGATGTTTATATGCGGGATTTTTATCCGAAATACCAAGTGAATGAAGAAATGCTCGCAGCAACCGGGAATCCAAATGTGAAATTCATGCACTGTCTGCCAGCGAATCGAGGCGAAGAGGTGACTGACGCAGTGCTAGATGGGCCAAATTCGCTAGCTTGGGACGAAGCCGAAAATCGCTTGACGGCGCAGCGCGGGCTATTATTATACTTCAGTGGCGCAGCACAAGAAGCTTTGGGCGAAATAAAAACTCGTGCGGATAAAGAAAAGGGGAAGGAGAAATAATGCCCAAGAAAAATAAAAACGTGAAGAAGTTCCGGCTGTTTAGCGCAGTGCTTGCGACAGTTTGTATCATCCTGGTGGGCGATGCAGTTGCGCCGACGGCGGCCATTGGGAACTCGCAATATATTTGGTGGATTTTGATGCTGGTGGCATTCTTCGTTCCCTACGGTCTGATTTCTGCTGAGCTCGGTTCGCAATATCCGTCTGATGGCGGGATGTATACTTGGATTGAAAAGGCACTCGGCGAAAAGTGGGCAAGCCGCGTAGCATGGTATTATTGGATCAACTTCCCGCTTTGGGTAGCTTCGCTAGCTGATCTTGTCACGACTTATCTCTTGCAAATGCTTGGTTTTGAGATGACTTGGCCGATTATTTTGGCGATTCAGCTCGGCTATATTTTGCTCGTGACGATTCTTGGGATGCTGAGAATTTCACAGAGTGCATGGGTGTCGAATCTCGGTGCAATCGTGAAGTTTATCTTTATGGCGGGGCTAGGCGGACTCGGGATTTACGTCTTAGTCACGCAGGGTAGCGCAAATCCAGTTGAATCTTGGACTGATCTTTTGCCGATGGTTGGCGCGGATGGCGGTTTCGACTTTACTGGTCTCGGATTTGTGTCGCTGATTATATTTAATATGCTTGGGTTTGAGGTGGTTTCGACCTTTAGTGATGACATGCAAAATCCAAAGAAAGAAATTCCAAAAGCCATTGTGCTGGGCGGGATTTTGATTGCAATTTTCTATCTACTGCCAAGCTTTGGGATTGGTGTTGCGGTACCGCTTGAAGAGCTGCAAACGAACTCGGGTCTGCTTGATAGTTATAATAGTTTGCTCACGGCTATCGGTCTTTCGGCGGGGGCAATTAAGGCGATTACGGTTGTCGTGGGTGGGATGTTCATCTATACTCTAATTGCGAATATTTCTTCATGGACTTTTGGCGTCAATTCAGTCACGGCGTTTGCGGCGCAGGATGGCGCATTTCCAAAGTCTTGGGTTAAGCGCAATAAAAATGGCGTGCCCTATGTAGTCTCGATTTGGACCGGCGTGGTAGCAGCAGTGATTTCGATTGCCGGGGTCTTGATTGCAGAATTTGTTTCGGAAGATCTTACGAATCTCTTTTGGACCTTCTTCTCGCTCAGTCTCGTCACACTCTTGATGTCATATTTGCCGATGTTCGTGGCATTTTACAAGTTGCATAAACGTGGTCCGCAGACCAAAACTGGTTATTGGATTAGCGGTGGCAAAGTCAAGATTTTCCTCTATGCCTTTGTACCAATGCTACTGCTTATTGTTGCGCTATTCTTCACCCTGTTCCCGGAATTCAATCTTGAGATGTTTGATTATAACTGGCCGTTAATTGCCGGTGCGTGTCTTGCGGTTGTAATTGGTGAAATTATGGTTCGCAATGTCACTGTAACTTATGGTGAATGGAATAAATACACCCGTAGCGGCAAGAAAAATCGTACGCTCAGTAGTGGTAAAAAACAAAAAAGAACAAGAAAGGCAACAAAATAATGCGAATTAACGATGCAACTCCTAAGCAGGACGGTTATTATATGCCAGCAGAATGGCATGAACACCGCTGTACTTATTTGCTATGGCCGGAGCGCGAGGACAACTGGCGCGAAAACGCTGAGCCAGCGCAGGCGGTATTTCAGCAAGTTATCCAAACTATTGCCAAATATGAGCCGGTGGTAGTGGGCGTAAATGTGAGCCAGTATGCCCATGTACTAGAAATGAATATGCCAAATGTGCAGGTGGTCGAGCTGGCCAACAACGACGCTTGGATTCGCGATTGTGGCGCAACTTGCGTGATTAATGGCAAGGGACGTCTTCGCGGAGTGGATTGGAAATTTAATGCTTGGGGTGGTCTCGTGAACGGTCTTTATTTCCCGTGGGATCAAGATGATTTTATTGGCGCGAAAATGTGCGCAATTGAGGGGATTGATCGCTATCGAACCAGTGACTTCGTGTTAGAAGGTGGTAGTATTCATAGCGATGGCGAGGGGACGATTTTAACTACCGAAGAATGTTTGCTCGACGAGGGGCGTAACCCGGAAATGAGCAAGGAACAGATCGAGGCGAAACTCAAAGAATACTTGGGTGCTGAGAAGGTGCTTTGGATCCCGAAGGGTATCTATATGGATGAAGATACGAATGGCCACGTTGATAACATTTGTCAATTTGTGGCGCCCGGGAAAGTAGTGCTGGCTTGGGAAGATAACGAAGAGGACCCGCAGCATGAGCGCAGCCAAATGGCGCTCGACTACCTTGAGAGTCAGACTGATGTCAAAGGTCGTAAAATTGAAGTTGTCAAGATTCATGTTCCGAATCCAATCACTATTACTGCCGAAGAAGCGGCGCACGTCGATCAAATCGAGGGGACTTTCCCGCGCCGAGACGGCGACCGTTTGCCGGCGAGCTATGTGAACTATTACAACTGTAATGGTGCGATTATCCTGCCGGTCTTTAATGACGAACATGATCAGGCGGCGATTGATACTTTGCAAGAACTATTTCCGGATAAAGTAATTGAACCAATTTATGCCCGTGAGATTTTGCTTGGGGGCGGGAATATCCACTGTATTACGCAGCAAGTGCCGAAGCCGTAAAGCTTGTGCTATAATAGAGCAAAGGGAGACACAATGAAAAAGTTGCATTATGATGGACCGGTGGTCTTGGTAGTGATGGATGGCGTTGGGCTAAGTCCGCGCCGGAGCGGTAATGCTGTGCGCCAGGCTCATACTGAGTTTTTGGATATGGCAATGGGGAAATATTTGAATATTCCCTTGCAAGCTTCCGGTGAGGCGGTAGGAATTATGCCGGGTCAGATGGGTAATTCCGAAGTTGGGCACAATGCAATTGGCTCGGGGCAGATTATCAAGCAAGGCATCGCTCAGGTTGAGGCGGCATTTAAGACTGGTGATATTTGGCTGTCGAAGGCTTGGCGTGGTGCGATGGAGCAACTTGGGATTAAACACGATCAGTCGGGGCAAGATGCGACCAAGCAATCTCAGGACATTAGAGCTAGAGATGGCAAGGCTGCGAAGGCTACCGGTGGCAATTCGGTAACGGTGCATTTTGGTGGCAAAAAGACCAAGAAAAGTGCCAAAGCTACTGCTGCGGATTTTTGGCGTCAGCAGGCAGAGAAGAAAAATAGAAACAAGACTCCCGCTACGCTGCATTTTTGTGGGATTTTTTCGGATGGCGGCGTGCATAGCGACATAAATCATCTTGAGCAGATGATTCGGCGTGCTTATGATGAAGGTGTACGTCGGATTCGGATTCACGCGGTATTTGATGGTCGCGACGTAGCGCCACAGTCAGAGCCAAAATATATCAAACGGCTGGAAAAATTCTGCAGCGAGTTTAAGGATGCGGATTTCCGGATCGCTTCGGGTGGTGGGCGCGAAATGATGGTGGCGGACCGCTATGAAAATGACTGGGGCAAGGTTAAGCTTGGCTGGAATGCAATTGTGCATGGCAAAGCTCCGCGCGAGTTCCGCTCAGCGACTGAGGCAATCAAAGTTTTGCGTAGTGAAAATCCGAAAGTACAGGACCAATATTTGCCAGCGTTTGTGATTATTGAGAATGATGCCGCGAAATCAGCCTTATCAGCGCGGGCTGAGCGAGCAAAAGAATCCTCGGCGAGCTCTCAGCATGGCGCGAAACCGATTGGTAAGGTTCAGGATGGAGACGCTTTTATTTATTATGATTTCCGGGCTGATCGGGCGGTTGAGTTTTCGGAAGCTTTTGTAGCGGAAGATTTTGATAAATTTAATCGCTCAGTAAAGGATCAAAAAATTACCGATGGCAAAAACAACCCCGCGCCAAAAGTTTTTTATGCTGGCCTTACGGAATATGATAAGGACCGTCACATTCCAGAGCATATTTTGGTGCCGCCAATTCAAATTAAGACGCCGCTAAATACTTTTCTTGGTAAAAGTAAGATTTCTCAACTCGCAGTTTCGGAAACACTTAAGTTTGGTCATATTACCTATTACTTTAATGGTAATAGCTATAAAAAAGCTCCGCACGAGCAGCATATCGAAATAAAATCCGATTACAAAGCTGAAGCGCTAAATAATTACCCTTGGATGAAAGCCGGTGAGGTGACTGATGTTGTGTTGGAAAATATGGATAAATACCAATTCGTGCGCATTAATTATCCAAACGGTGATATGATTGGGCATTTTGCCGATCTTGAGGCAGGGATTGTGGCAATCGAAGCCGTAGATTTGCAGCTGAGGCGTTTAGCTCAGAAAGTTGATGAACTCGGCGGTATGATGATTTTGACTGCGGATCATGGTAACTTAGAGGAGCTGATTGATAAAGAGGGCGTGCCTAAAACTTCTCATACGACCAATCCTGTACCGTGTATCTTTTATGATAACACAAAGAATGCTAAGAAATATCAGTCGGCTCAGCCCCAGGACGCTGGTTTGACGAATCTCGCAGCAACGATTGCTCTGCTACTTGGCGAGAATGATTATCCGGCAGATTGGCGGGAACCGTTAATTAGGATATAATTATATCATGTTAATCAATAGTTCGCGGCTCAAAGGTTGTCCAATTCTTAGCCTGCACGTTGGCGGACAAATTGCCCGCGTGACCGATCTGATTATTGATCCTGATAACCTGCATCTGATAGCAGTGCGAGTTGAGGGGCCGATGGTAGAACCCGAGGAAGGGAGTCTACTAGTTATGGATAGTGTGCGCGAATTTTCGCGAGCCGGGATGATTGTTGATTCAAATGATGAATTTGTACGCGGTGAAGACATAGTGCGGGTGCAAAAAGTTTTGAAATTGAATTTTGATCTGATCGGGCTCAAAGTAGTCACTAAAAAGGGCGTTAAGCTAGGTAAAGTCGAGGATTTTGTTTTGCAGAGTAGCTCTTGGGACGTACAGCAGCTGATTGTGCGCCGCCCAATTATGAAAGCCTTGATTGACCCGGAATTAACCATTGATCGAAGCAGAATCGTGGAAGTTGACGATTATCAGGTAGTGATTAAAGAGGAACATGAAAAAGCAAAATCGAAGATTAAATCCACTACAATTGAGGAACTAGTGCCGGATTTTGTGAATCCGTTTCGTAAACCGGATTTCGTGCCGGAAAATCAAAGTTCATCTAGCTCATCTAGCTCATCTAGCTCATCTTCGGAATAATTTGCAACAGCTTCTTTAGCGCGATTTAGATCGAACCCTTGGCGAATTAGGTAACCAACCAATTTGAAGTCGTCAGGATATTTTTTGCGTTTTTTCTTGATAACTTTGAGGATTTCTTCATCCTCCGGTCGATCAACTTTCGCGAGCGCGGCTTTAATATAATTATCACTGACGCCTTTTTGGCGTAATTCCATTTTGAGCCTTTTTTGGCTAATGCCACGTCGAACATAACGATTTTCGACGAAAAACTTTGCAAATTTTAGATCGTCAAGATATTTTTTCTCAATCAAGCGATCCATAACTAATTCAATAGTCTCGTCTTGAATCTCCGGTAACGGGGTTTTACCTTCACGTTCGCGCCCACGATTAACTTGACGACGCTTAAACTTGCGACGTTTGAGATAAGTTGAGGTTTCACGGATTGAGTGCGGTCGTGTTAGTAGCCACTCAAGTGTGCGTTGGTAGAGTTTACCAAATTCGGAGGCAGCACGTAGCTCTTTGAGTCGTTCAGGCGTAACGGTTTGTTTGACCTTAACATTGAGCTCTACGACCTGCGCAATGTCGAGCGAGAACGCAAAACTCCCGTCGAGGAAAATATTCACACGATTTGGATCGCGTACACCGGCAGTAATCTTTGTAATGGTAAAATTATCTGCATCACTAAAATCGCTGAGGCAAATATTGTTTTCTGCAATATCTGCCTCGCTGCCATAAATCGTCTCGGCTTCCAAGCGTCGCTGCCTTAAACGATTGTCAGCGCTCAGCGATTCGATTTCCAACATGCTGGCTTATTTAGTTTTTAGCCTCGTCAGTCGGTGCTTGCGGCTTTTCTGCTTTTTGGCTAGCATTTTTGGGCTCGGACTCTTTTGGCTCTAAACCAGCTAGAGTGCGTACTTTGTCTTCAATTTCGGCGAGAAGGTCAGGATTCTCTTTAAGTAGAGTCTTAGCTGCTTCGCGCCCTTGAGCGATAGTTTCGCCGTTATATTTTAGGAAGGCTCCGGCTTTTTCGATAACGTCTTTCTGAATTGCTAGATCAAGAATATCGCCAACTTTACTAATACCTTCGTTATACATAATGTCAAATTCGGCAATCCTAAATGGTGCAGCGATCTTATTTTTGACAATTTTCACTTTAGTACGGTTACCAGCAATATCATCTCCAGCCTTGATTTGGCCTACGCGACGAATATCAAGACGTACAGAGGCATAAAACTTGAGCGCATTACCGCCGGTAGTGGTTTCAGGATTACCAAACATCACGCCAATCTTCATACGAATTTGGTTAATGAAGATGACCGTAGCTTTAGATTTAGAAATAATACCCGTGAGCTTACGCATAGCTTGTGACATTAGGCGCGCTTGCAGACCCATCTGTGCATCGCCCATATCACCGTCGATTTCGGCTTGAGGCACAAGAGCCGCCACGGAGTCAACGACGATTAAATCCACGGCACCGGAACGGACTAAGGTCTCGCAAATTTCTAGCGCTTGTTCGCCATTGTCTGGTTGTGAGATGAATAGATTATCGGTATCAACGCCAATCTTTTTGGCATAGCTTGGGTCGAGTGCGTGCTCTGCATCAATAAACGCGGCTTGGCCGCCTTCTTTTTGGATTTCGGCGATCGCATGGAGCGCTAGGGTAGTTTTGCCTGATGATTCAGGACCATAGATTTCAATAATGCGTCCTTTTGGGTAGCCACCACCGAGAGCCAAATCTAGGCTAAGTGAGCCGGAGGGGAGCAATTCAACATCAATCTTGCGACTCTCACCCAATTTCATAATTGAGCCACTGCCAAACTGTTTAGTAATTTGCGAAATTGCCAAATCTAGAGCCTGTTTCTTTCCGGAATCCTCAGGAGTTGGAGCATCTTTTGCCTTTTTTGTCATATTACCTCTCTTTACTAAATTTATTGTAGCATATCTTTTAGGGGCAATAAAGCATGACGTTTGGAATTGCGTCAGAACCTTTACGAGCAATCCACGTGGTGATAGAATGGGATTATGTTTTTGTGTATTACCTCGACTTCTTAGTCGAGGTAATTTCAACTTTAGCGACTAAGCGCCAAAATCGGATCACCAGTGACATAGTCCTCCTTTCTATTCTTTTAAAGTTGCTGCTTGGCGCTTTATTGCTCCTAAGCCAATTCTAGATGAATATTTTTCAAAAATCAAGCACTTTTCACCCTTGTTACACCAAGATAAAATCGGTCCCCCTCTCTATCATATCGCAAAATCGACGGCAACAACAAGCATAAACGCTATTTAGCAGTAGAATCAATAACTGTCACCTCTATAGCCTACCGCTCGGTAATACGTAAAACAGCGTTGAGCATACGTTGTAATTTTTACAACGCTAGGCACGAGATCGTCTACTGAGCTCAACTACAGCCCTTCCGCCTAATCTACTATATAATATGTAGCCCTGCCGAAGGCTCAATTTTTGCACCTAATTTGTTTAGCCTAGAAGCAAAATCTTGGTAGCCGCGGTTAATAGAGTAGACGTTACGCAAAATTGAAGTACCAGGAGCAGCCAACATTGCAATCATTACTACAACTGCTGGGCGCAGGGCTGGCGGCGCAACAAGTTCCGCTGGGCGCCAACTAGTCGGCCCCTCAACATAGACACGGTGGGCGTCAAGTAGCTCAACGCGGGCATTCAAATTTTCGAGATAGGTAATATAGATTGCCCGGTTTTCAAACACCCAGTCGTGAATCAAAGTGCGACCGTCAGCGGTAGCAGCAACTACAGCAAAGAACGGTAGATTATCAATATTGAGACCGGGGAAAGGCATCGGTGCAATTTTGTCGGTTGGGGCAGTCAACTCTGATTTATGCACCATCAAATCTACCAAGCGCGTACGCCCATTGGCGCTGTAATATTCCGGCGAACGAGCAATGCGTGCACCCATAGCCTTCAACACCTCAAGTTCAACTTCTAGGAATTCGATCGGTGCCCGTTCAATTGTTAGGTTCGACTTTGTAACCAGCGCAACCGCAATGAATGACATCGCCTCAATCGGATCTTCAGCCGGGGAGTATTCCACGTTAGTATTAATTTCTTGCTGACCGGTTACCCTGAGAGTTGTTGTACCGATTCCGCGAATCCTAACCCCTAGCTTCTCGAGGAAGAAGCACAAATCTTGCACCATATAATTTGGTGAAGCTCCGACGATGGTCGTCTCTCCCGGATAGAGTGCCGCCGCCATAAGGATGTTTTCGGTGACCGTATCGCCACGCTCAATCAGCACGATTCGCTTTGGCGGGTAGGGATTTTTTACTTCGTCGATACGGTCGCGAGTTTGCCAGCCGGCGCGTAGGCGACGTTTTTCAGGCTCGACGCTTGCAGTATAAAAACCGCTACAGGCGCTAGCGTCAACTTTTAGACCAAAACTCGATAAGGCTCTCAGATGTGGTTCGATAGTGCGTGTTCCGAGTGTACATCCCCCAGCGTAAGGCAGCCGGAACTTCTTCATTTTGTGCAGAAGTGGACCCATAAACATCAAGATTGAGCGGGTTTTGCGGGCAGCTTCTACGTCAATTTGGTCAATTTTTAATTCGTCCGGTGGTATAATCTCTAGATCGCGATCCTCATTGACCCAGCGGCACTTAACGCCAATCGATTCAAGTACTTCGATGATACGAAAGACCTCTTCGATTCGTGCAAGATGACGCAACAAAGTTGTCCCACGGTTAAGTAGTGAAGCGCAGAGTAATGCTACCGCAGCGTTTTTGCTAGTATTAATCGTGATTTTTCCGTGTAGCTCACGGCCACCCTGAATTAAGAAATTTTGCGAAACTGTATCATTAACAGAGAGGATTTGTCCACCGAGCACCGCCGAGAATTTCTGAATTAGCTCAAGCGAAATATTCTGACCACCATTCTCAATTCGGTGGATTGCCGATTGGCTAGTGCCAACCTCTTCGGCCAGTTTTTTCTGCGTCCACCCCTTATCACGACGTAATCGGCGGATTACTTGTCCGATTGCCTGTTGGTAGCTTCTATTTTCAATTGCAGTATTCATGCCACTATTCTACTATAAATATATCATCTTGTGAATAGATATTTTATGACTTATATCATGGGATGAATATTATCTTCCACAGACGACATTGTTGGCGTGAATCCAACCTTCCACCGAGCCGCCATCAAGATATTGCCCCTCGGCAGAGACAACGCGCATGGTACCACCCTTTTTGATGTAAGTATCGATTGGATCGGTAATAATATATTCTTGGTCTTTAGGTCCAAAATAATGCGTATTGACGTAGGTAACAATTTCCTGCATAAGCCCCGGTGAAACGATATACTTACTGACGTTTATTAGGTTGGAGGGGGCATCCTCAACTGCTGGTTTTTCTACCACATCGGTTAGTAGACCATCCTCGATTGATAAAATACCATATTTATCAATTTGGCCATGCGGAACCTCGACGCCAATCATGGCCGATTCTTGATCGTTCCTGACGGCTTCAAGAAGCGAATCCGAGGCGCTTTTGCCGCCAGGGTTCCAAATAAAATCATCACCCATAAAAACCAAAACTGGCTCGGTGATATTGTACTCCTCGGCGACCATCGCGACTGGCACCGCAGTGCCATATTTGCCGGACGGGTCTTGCGGCAGATAATGAATCTTAACGTTGTCTGGCAAGGTTTTGGCAAGTTCGAGGCGGTCGGATTTACCGCGGTCGGTTAGATATTGATTGAGCGCAAGATTATCCTGATAAAAGGCTTTGACCTGGCAAGGTTCCACGTTAGAAATCACCATATAAATATCTGTTACACCCGCCTTGACTAATTCCTGCACCGAATAATCTACCAAGGGGCGATTCCCAACTGGTAACATCGACTTTTCGATAATTTTCGTAATCGGCAACCGGCGTGTGCCCCAGCCTGCTACGGGGATAATCGCTTTAGTAATCATAGTAACTCCAATTTAATCTACGGCAATTATAACACGAAAAAATCTTTTTCTAGTCGAATTAGGCGGTCCGGTAAATTAAAATATTTACCGGGGGCATAGGTTCGGATAGCGTGCAAAAAATCAAATAATTGGGGTTGCGTAGCGTAGACGCCAGCGTTTCTCGTTCCAGCGCGGAGCAGTTCGAGGGCAACATTGTCACTAAGTTCAGTAAACCATGCACGTGACCATTTTTGCGATTCTATCGCGCAATTTATAATATTATTAATTTCGTGGTCAATAGCGCGCTTGAGAATTTTTTGATTTTGCCAAAGTTCGTAAATCTCTAGTTTATTCGTAAGAGGAAAATTATGTAATTGTTCGCGCAAACGGTTACGCAGATATTCGTCAGATGAGTTGGTCGGGTCTTCACGAAAATGTATATTATGTTTGGCGCTGTAGATGTAAAGATCAGATTTTGTTGGCGGATAAGAAAAAAAGTTAGAAGAATAACTTGGCTCGAGAAAGGGTCGCACGATTTCTACATCGTAATTCCCATCCAGCGCTGCGAGACCTCGCCAACTGGTGCCACGTAAAAAATTAATCGCCGCTGACTCAATGAGGTCGTCCAAATGATGGGCGGTAAAAATGACCGCATTTTTTTGTTTAGCAAGATTAACCAAAAAATTATAGCGGGCAGAGCGAGCAGTTGCTTCCGAAGTTCCAGCTCCGAGTTTTGCAGTTTGCTTGGTGAATTCTAGTCCAAATTGTGCGGCGATTTTTTCGACAAAATCCGCGTCTTGGTGTGAATTTTCGCGGATACCATGGTCAAAATGAGCCAAAATTATATCATGAGATGAATATTTTTTGGATCGATATATCATGTTGAGCATAACCATCGAGTCAATTCCGCCTGAAACCGCTAAAATTACTTTCATGAGATTGATTATAACACTGTGCGCCAAGAGATGGTATTTGCCTATGGTAGACATATATAATATAATATATAAATATGGACACAAGTAAAATCCGCAATTTTTGTATCATCGCTCATATTGACCACGGTAAATCCACGGTTGCTGATCGGATGATGGAAATTACCGAGACGGTATCGAAACGTGAAATGCAATCGCAGCTGCTCGATTCAATGGAGCTGGAGCGCGAAAAAGGCATTACGATTAAGCTGGCGCCGGTGCAAATGCACTATAAAGGTTTTGTCTTGAACCTGATTGATACGCCGGGGCATGTGGATTTTTCTTATGAAGTTTCGCGGTCTTTGCAAGCGGTGGAAACGGCAGTGGTTGTGGTTGACGCGACGCAGGGAATTCAGGCGCAGACGCTCGCTAATGTTTATCTTGCTTTGGAACAGGATTTGTATATTATCCCAGTGATAAATAAAATTGATTTGCCGGCGGCGGACGTAGAGAAAGTTTCTTTGCAGCTGATGAATTTGCTCGGTTGCGAGCCGGAAGATATCATCGCGGTGTCAGGTAAAACTGGCCTCAATGTTGATAAAATTCTCGACGCGATTATCGAGAAAGCACCTGCGCCAAGAAAGACGGACGAAGAGTGGGAGATGGGGAGTGAGCCATTACTTTCGGGAAACGCTCACGATCGCCCGTCGTCACGGGGATCTTGTTCGCTTTGGTCGCTCCCCGTTGGTCGCGAAAATTCCCGAACAGCAATGGCCCACTCCCCATCTCCCACTCGCGCCCTGATTTTTGATTCGTACTTTGACGATTATCGTGGTGTGGTGCTTTATGTGCGAATCTTTGATGGTACAATTCCCAAAAACGCGGAGATTCGGATGATGGCGGCTGGTGCAGACGGTCTCGCGCTCGAAGTCGGGGCCTTGACGCCCAAAATGACGCCAGCCGCAGAGCTTACAGAAGGGAATATTGGCTACATCGTAACAAACCTAAAAACTACGCGCGAAGCACGGGTTGGCGATACGATTACGCTTGCAAAAAATTCGGCTACTATCCCGCTTCCGGGCTACAAGGAAGTTTTGCCGTTTGTTTACGCCGGTTTTTTTCCGGTTTCGAATGATCAATATGATGACCTGAAAGGGGCGATTGAGAAATTAGCGCTATCGGATTCGGCCTTGCATTACGAACCGGAAAATTCACCGGTACTGGGTTTTGGGCTTAGGATTGGCTTTCTCGGGCTTCTACATATGGATATTATTCGTGAGCGATTGGAGCGTGAATTTGGGCTCGATCTCGTGATTACAAATCCTTCGACTAGCTATGAAGTGACCCTTGCAAATGGCGAAGAGCTAAAAATCCGTTCCGCTGCGGACTTGCCGGATCAGTCGGAAATTCTCGAAATTCGTGAACCGTGGGTGAAGGGTGAGATTATCTTGCCAACCGAAATGATTGGCGGGGTACTGGGTTTGATTAACGAAAAACGTGGTCATCAGACAAACCTAAGTTATATCGAAGATCGGGCGGTGATTGATTTTGAAGCACCGATGGCGAATCTTTTGACGGATTTTTATGACCAGCTAAAGTCAATTACTTCGGGCTATGCTAGTTTTAATTACGAACTTGCAAAATATCGACCGGAAGATTTGGTACGACTCGATTTTTTGGTAGCGGGGAGTCGCATCGACGCGCTAAGCTTGATGTGCCATCACACTGAGGCGGATGCTTTGGGGCGGGAAATTACCAAAAAGCTCAAGGAAGTGATTCCGCGCCAAAATTATGAGGTGGCTTTGCAGGCGGCAATTGGCGCGAAAATTATCGCGCGCGAGACAATTGGAGCTTATCGCAAGGACGTGACGGTAAAAATTCATACCGGCGACCGTGACCGCAAGGCGAAGTTGCTGGAAAAACAAAAACGTGGTAAAGCGCGAATGAAGCGGTTCGGTAAAATTGACATTCCGAGCGAAGCTTTTACGGTAATGTTGAAAAGAGATTAAATGTTGGAAGAAGTCCGTGCTGAATTATTGGAACTGAGAGATGATGGTTATTTAGCATTTAATAAAAAGTGTAATCCTGAGCTCGAGAATTCACTTGGCGTGCGGATTCCGGAAATGCGTAAAATTGCAAAACGGATTAGAGGAGCCGATTTTTGGCAGTATCTCGATGCGGAGCCGAAAAAGTATTACGAAGAAATTATGATTGAAGGAATCGTGATTGCGAGCGCACCAATGTCAACGATGGAACGATTTGATTATTTGGCGAATTTTGTTCCAAAGATTCACGACTGGGCGACTTGTGATTGTGTGGCGGCTACTTTCAGAATTCGCGAGCATGAGCGTGAAGAGTATTGGGATTTTATTATGCGCTATCGAAAAAGTACGTCGGAATTTGAGGTGCGTTTTATGTTGGTGATGATTTTGGATCATTTTATAGTTGATGAGTATTGGGCGAGAATTATTAAAATTTTGGAGAATTTATCATCAAATGCGCACTATGTTGAAATGGCGGCAGCATGGTTGATTTCGGTAATGATGGTGAAAAATCGCGAAGGGGCTTTGGCATATCTAGCAAGCAAAAACCACTTATCGGACTTCGTGCAGAACAAAGCCATATCGAAGTGCCGCGAATCGTTGCGGGTGAGTGCGGAGGATAAGGAGTTACTGATAACCCTGCGAAAATGATATAATAAAAAACAAGGATTAATATTTGGAATGATTTTATGCCTCGCGCAAGAAATAAAGAAGACTTAATTAAGGCCGCCGACGAGCAGTATGATAAACTAACTAAATTAATTAGTTCGCTCACGAAAAATGAGTTAATCACCGAGTTCGATTTCTCTGGTGACCCGAAGAAAACTGAGCGTCACTGGGGCCGCGATAAAAACTTACGTGATATTTATATTCATCTCTACGAGTGGCACCAACTCTTGTTGAATTGGATCAAGGCTAACGTAAACGGGGAAGAAAAACCTTTTATTCCTGAGCCATATTCTTGGAAAACTTATGGCGATATGAATGTTGAGTTTTGGCAGAAACATCAAAAGACCAGTCTAGAAGATGCTAAGGAAATGTTTGAAAAATCTCATCAAGAAGTTTTGAAGCTTGCTGAGGAATATACGAACGAGCAGCTTTTTGGACGTGGAATTTATCCGTGGGTAAATACCGACCTCGGCTCATATTTCGTCAGTGTAATGCCTAGTCACTATGATTGGGCAATGAAAAAGTTAAAAACCCATCAGAAGAATTGCGCAAAATAGATAAATTACAATTCGTTAATTCGAAAGAGGTAAAATTATGGTGCATTTAGTATATTGTGACGATAAGTCAAAAGAATTAAACAAGATTTTAGATGGCAGCAAGACGATGGTAATTCGTGGTGCTGCTGGGCGGAAGATCCCGCATAGCCGAGTATTTAAAGATGAAGTGCTTTACTTTATGGAGAAAGGCAGTAAGAAAATTACGGCCAAAGCAAAAGTCAAAGACGTCCAAAATTTTGTGAAACTGGCAGACAAAGAAATTACCAAAACAATTGAAGATAATAATGATAAATTGCAACTCAACGACAAGCAGAAAGAACGCTGGCACAAGAAATGTTTGTGTTTAGTAGAGTTCGAGAATGTCGAAGAAGTTGCACCACTAGACTTTGATCATCAAGGTAATATGGACGACTGGCTAATTATTGATAAAATTGAGGATGTCGTAGTCGGTACGAGTATTCCATATAATTATAAAAAGTCGAAGTTTAAGTCGTAATAGTTAGCTGCATGTTAAAATAGACCCATGGCCACATCAACTGAATTTTTAGATTTTGTATTAGAACAATTGCAGGGAATTGGTGTTTTACGCTATCGGCGAATGTTTGGCGAAGCGATGGTTTACCTAAATGATCGCCCAGTAATGTTGGTTTGTAATGATACTGTATTTGTGAAAGAGCACCCCGCGATTGCGAATTTGATGCGGGGCGCAGAAATCGGTATACCGTATGATGGCGCGAAAGAGCATTATATTCTTGATATTGATAATGCGGATTTTAGTAAACAAGTAATCTTGGAACTTGAAAAAGTTACGCCACTGCCAAAATCGCGGAAGAAAAAAGTATGAATTGCAATGAGCTACCAAAACGCCTAGACCGAAAAACAATTTACGAAAGTGATTTCGTATGTCTATATGTAGATAAAGTAAAAATGTTTGACGGTCATATTATAGAAAAATATCACCAAATTCACTATCCGCACAAAGCAGTATGTATCGTTTTATTCAATGAAAATGACGAAGTTTTATTAATTCAATCTAGGCGATATACCACAATGCGCCTAGAATGGGAAATTCCCGCTGGTCGTATTGAGGCTGGAGAAACAAAAGAGGATGCTGCGCGCCGAGAATGTATGGAAGAAACGGGCTGTACGGTCAAAGATTTAAAATTTCTATGTGTTCAAAATCCAACTAACGGAATGTCGGATCATGAATGTTATATTTTTGCCGCAAAAGTTGACGTTGAGTCTATGAATTTCGACGAGAATGAGGTAAAAGCGAAAAAATGGGTCTCAAGGAATGCTGTTCTAGAGATGCTGAAAAACAATAAGACAAGAGATGGCATTTCTATTGCTGCGCTACTTTTTGCGTTTGAGTTCTATAAGTAATAATTGAACTATGCCCAAAAATTAGATCTGTTTTGCCGCCTGCAAAACATGTTCAAAAAGTGCTGTGACGGTAAGTGGGCCTACGCCGCCGACTTTTGGCGTGATTGCGGTAAGGTCGGAACGCTCACGTAGCTCGTCGTCAATATCGCCTACTAGTACGCCATCTTCGCTAGCGGTACCAGCGTCAACGATCGTCGTTCCGCCGGAAATCATTTCATCTTTGATAAGATGAGGCACGCCAGTCGCGCTGACAATGACATTATAATTCTTTAGCTCCGAGAGATTACTCCCACGATGAAAAACTGTCACATCGTAGCCGGAATTTTGCCACATTTTTGCAAGTGGCTTGCCAATTAAACGCCCACGACCGACCAAAGCAATTTTGGCATTTTCGAGCATAATGTCATAACCAGCTAGTAACCAGTTGATGGCAGTTGCGGTGGCAGACTCAAAAACTTCACTGCCGCTTAGCCCATCGACGTCTTTCGCGGGTAAAATCTTGGTTAGAATTTGATCAAGATCGTATTCGCCAGCTAGTGGCAGCTGTACAATAATGCCATGTACATTTGGATCTTGATTTGCTTCTAGGATTGCGGTTTCGATATTGTCACGTTTCCAATCTTCAACGACCACGCCAATATCATCACCATAGCGTTGCTTAAGCTGAACGTATTTTTTTATCACAGGATTATCGCTATCACGGATAATGACGAGCTTCGGTTGGATTTTTTGCGATTTTAAAGCGCGTACTTGGTGCGCTTGATTTTCTTTCATATAGCCAGCGATATCGGAGCCGTTTAGGATTTTCATTTTTCCGGAATCTCCACTGGCTCTTGTTCGAGCGTATAACCAAATTTTCTGCGGACAGTATCAATAATCTCGGAACGTGCAGCTGCGAGATCGGCGTAATTTTTAGTTTTTTCATTAATCAAAACTAGCGCCGCTTTGTCACTTACACGCATACCGTGAAGTTCTTCACCTTTTAATCCCGCTTGCTCAATTAACCAACCGGAATTAATCTTGCCGCTGTCGTCATTGCTGCGCCAAACTGGAATGCCTTTTTCTTCGGCTTCGTCGGCCCCAACTTGGTCGAGATAAATATTCTTGAAGAAGCTACCGCTGCTAGCAATTTCTGCTGGATCGGGCAACTTTTCGGCTCGAATTTCAGAAACCATACGACGAATGTTCATTGGTGAATAATCCGTTTCGCCATGCTCAAGAATATAATTCTGCAGGGAATTATAAAACGGTGGTTCAAGATAATTTTTGTTAAGATGCAGTGTAATCGAAACGATAAAATAGCGACCAGCGTCCTCGCCATGATTAAAAGTTGTGTAGCGATAATCCATACGTAGTTTAGAGCGCGGGATGGAACGAAATTCTTCTGTTTTGGTATCGAACACTTCAACAGAAACTAAGGCGCGAGCGATGTCTTGACCATAGGCACCGATATTTTGAACGGGCGCCGCACCGGCAGTCCCAGGGATTTTACTCATAGCTTCGATGCCGGAAAAGCCCTTTTTGCAGGTAAATTCAACCACGTCGTCCCACTCCTCGCCGCCCATAGCTTTTAGTTGTAGGCCGTCATCGGTTTCGGTGAGAATTTCGATACCTGTAATTTTATTTAACAAAATCACACCATCAAATCCAGCATCTTTGCCAATAGTGTTAGCACCACCACCCATAAACCAAATCGGGAGTTTGCGCTCTTTGGCAAAATTCCAAACTTCAATAATATCGTCTTTGGAGCTGATTTCGCAAACATAGCGAGCTAAGCCGCCAATGCGCATGGTAGTGAGCTCAGAGATTGGTACATTTTCGCGTATCTGCATTCTATTATTTTAGCACTTTTTACGGAAAAGAAAATCTAGTGGCGGACTAGGGTCTTGAGAAATAGTATTCCCTTAAAATAAAAAACGTGATATAATAAATCTGTCCTTCGTGGGTCGGTAGCTCAGCTGGTTAGAGCACCTGCCTCTTAAGCAGGGTGTCGAGGGTTCGAGCCCCTCCCGACTCACCAACAGGGGGACCTGTGGAAAACTCAGGTTCGAAGATGAAATTAAATGGTGATTTATATCTGTAAATCACCCTTTTTTGTGCATCAATTTCAAGGTTCGAAACCATATTTCTGACCAAAATGTCCTTTTCGACGAGATCTCCTTTTTCTAACCTGTTAATTAGCGAATTTAGAGAGTTCGAAAACTTTTCGATAGTCATGCGTAATTTTTCAGGATTCTTGATTCTGGCTTCAATTTGCTTGATTCTTTCGTCGATATTTACAACATCATTTTGCAAATCCGCCATGTCCTTTTTGAGCTTGTCTTTGACGGCTTTTGGCGACTCTTTGTCGAGTTCCGCGTACTTTTCCGCAAGGTTGTCGATCTTCCTTTGTTTCTGCGTTTTTTGGCCGAGTAGCTCGTGTTTCTCGACAGTGAACTCCCGCATCTTTTTATTCGCGTATTCGCTCATATCGTCGACAAAGCTTGTAAAGTCATATTTCTGGCTGATACGGCCAAACTCTTCGTAGAGTTGGTCCATGATGACGTGCATGCGTATATTGTTCTTCGGGCGCGTACAGGCCTTGTTGCGGCATCGATAATTGAGGTAATGCGTACCAGAGTGTCCGCGGTTTCTGGCCGGAATCATATAGTGGCCGCATACCGAGCATTTGATAAGATGACGGAACTGCAGGAAGTATTTGCCGTGCGTGGCTTTTTGATTCTCGTAGCAGGAAGATTGGATCGAGCCGCGGTCCTTTCTAAACATTTTCTGGACCTGGTCGAATTCTTCTTCTGGTACCATTGGTTTGAAGTTTAGTGTGACTACGCGTAAATCTACATAGTTGCGACCTTGTTCCAAAATGCCGTAGTAGAACGGATCGTGGAAGATACGGTTTGCGGTGCTTTCGCAGACGCCGTAGCTTCTGACATGTTTATTCCTGCGCGATAGTTTTGTGGAACGCTCCACGTTATTCATTTTCCAGTAGCGGTAGACTTCCATTTGCGACGCGCCATTTAGAATCATTTGCCAACCTTTCTGAATCATCTTGAAGCTCTTGTCTGGCTTGTAATAACCGGACACGTCGTCTCTAATATAGCCCCATTTTGGCATACCGCCGGACTTGCCTTGTTCGAGGTTGGAATCGACGCCGCGTTGTACGCTTTCGGATAGATGCTCTGAATATTGCTTTGAAAGCGCAAAGAGCATGTTTAGTGTCAGTTTGCCGCTTGAATCGTTATGGAATTCAAAGGTCGGAAAACGCAAGTCTTTAATGACTCCGTTATCGACCATATCGACAATCATTCCGGCTTCCAGGGAATTTCGCGACAAGCGGTCTGGGTGCCAGGCGAGAATGGCGTCGTATTTGCCTTTCTCGATATCTTTTAGCATCTGCGAGAAAAGCGGACGGTTGCCGGATTTCTTCGCGGACTTAGATTCCTGGATCGGCTCGCCAACCAGAAACAAACCGTGGTTATTCGCATATTCTTTACAATCTGCGATTTGGTCTGGTAATGATTTGGCTTGAGCCTCGGCATCTTCGGAAGATTTACGCACGTAAAGTACGTAACGTAATGGCTTCTGAACTATGCCGCTACTCGCATTGATTAGCGCTCTATTCATAGCTTTAGAACACGACAACTACTCCGTCGTCGCACACTCCTTTCTCTTTGTTGGACTCGCGCTCTGGCGAATCGTCTATGTCGTCTAATGCGCAAAGTAATTGCACTAGGTTTTTGACGGCTTCTTTTTGGTCTTCTACGACCGGCTGTTCCTTTTGCATTTAAGGTACATACTTTCTCCACCCGTGGTGTTGCCGATTTTATGACGGCAAGTATCACTTGTAGTGCAGAATTTGCGCATAAAATATGAGGGGCTACCCCCTCTCACTGGAGAAAGGAGCAGAATTCTGCACCGCAATTAACATAAGTATATTACATAAGTTCGAAAACACCAAGCATAAGCGTTTTGGAAGTGTGGGGAGATATATGAACAAACGTTTCTTTATTATTTCTACCTCTGTTTTTCGCAGAGTTCGAAAACTTGCAATTCTTGCGAAGGTAAGTTTAAATACGAACACTCTGCGAGGATGGCCGCAATTGATTACTTAAACTTCTCCTCGCAGGGAGTTAGGAGTTTTATGAGTAATACTGGCATTTGTGAATACGTTATCGACGTAATCCACGATAAAGATATTTGGTATTATGTCGGCGAAACTGATTCCGGGGGAAAGGAATTAAAGCCTAGGGATCAGTATTCTTCGTTTCTTGTCGACGCTAAACGTTATGACGATATGGATCTTTTGCGCGATGATTTAGGTTTACTGCATGGAAGCGTTACGCGTAAGATATTTGAGATTCAGCGTTGCCCGAAATGTGGTAAGGAATTTACGGAATATCCGGCATTATCTCGCGTAGATAATGAGACAGAGATTTGTCCGGAGTGCGGAGTGGCAGAAGCGATTAAGGCTTTTGGTTGTCGTTATTGACTCCCTTGTCTATTTCTTTTTGCATTTCTTTCATGGCCGTTTTTGCACCTTTTCTGTCAAAAACCTCTAGGATTTCTCTCATTTCTGGATCGTTTGTCTTCATCTCATTATTAATAGCCGTCCAGTCTGTTTGTTCTATAAGCTTAGTTAAATCAATCCGAGGTGTTTGAGCTATTTTGGAAATCGTCTCATTAAGCGTATTGGACAGATTGGCAGAACTTTCGGAAATTGCCTGATTAATTATTTCAGATGAAAACTTTTTAAATGTTTTTTCCATAGAGTTTATAAAAGCCTGTATGGATTTTGAAAGTTCATCATAATAATCGTTCCGTATTTCGCCAATGGCTTTTATAATATGCCTGGAACATTTCTTTGCTTTGTCTACGTCGGCTTTTAGGATGGTTTGAGGGTGAGCGGCTTTGTCGCGCAGCTCTTTTAATGTGTGTATCTGTTTTCCTATATATGAATAATCGACCGGAGTTTTAAGGACGGTTTTTACTTGATCCCAAACAAGATGATGCTCCGTATAGGACCTTAATTTATTTTTGATATCATCGACGCTTTTTGATTTATTAATTATTTCGGTTAGCGTTTTGTCGCCGCTAGTGACTAATGTCTCTCGATTTTTTCTAGCAAGATCAGCTTCTAGCAGAGCGACCAAGTCTCCGAGGTAATAACACTTAATCGTATTGCAGATGCTAATTTTTGCTTGCTCTCTATCTTTTTTCCCAAGTGCTACTATTATTTCTGACCAAACATAAATTAAAAGTCTTTTTAATAGCGTTTCCACCGGAATGCATATTTTTAATAACTCACTTGCACGTTTTGCTGATAGCTCGTCATTAACTATTAATAAGACGCCTGAATGTTTGTTTAGCTTTTGATATTTTTCATCAGTTAGTTCATCTTCGGAAAAATGATTGTTTATAAAGATTAGGCCTGAGCGTTTAGCTACGCCATAAAGTTTTACTTCGTTTTTAATATGTTTTCCAAAAATGTCGGCTAATATATTTAGTGCCTCAAATTCATTCTTAGAGTCTATCGCAAATTCTAGTTCATACCCACCTTTAAATGTGAGTCCTGACATACTAACCTTTTTTCAACTCCGTATAAACACTATGCCTAAACGCGTCAAGAACACGTTTCTTGAGATCCTGATCATTAAGGAGCAAAGTGAAGAATTCATTATTACTCATGAGCCCTTCAAGCAAGGCCTCATCGGCATCATCATAAAAACTATAAGCGAAGTCATCTTCGTTGTTATTCTTAGCGCCAACTTTTAGATTCTCATTCTTTAGAAGTAAGTCTTTAATTTGAAGCATAGCTTTCGTTGCGACATCAGTGTCGAATGTCTGGCCGGAAGCGGCATTGATATCGTCAATAATCCTTGAAAGGAGTTGTTCCTCATCTTTAGTCAGTTTAACCTCGGCATTTGGTAAGTTCACGAATGGCTTAGAGGCGTGTGGACCACCATCATGCTTTTGGGCATAAAGGTTCTTGAACTCTACCATATTCACTTTCTTTGTAATGTCGATTCCATTTGTGGTACCAAAATCGACATTGGTTAGGAATGTAGAGAGGAAAATATATTTCTTGAATAATTCGTCATCGATTTGACCAGTGATTAAGGATAGAAAGTCATACAATCGTACGTAGCTTCGGCAAGCGCCAATAAATTCTTTCTTCTTGTTTAGATCTTCGCCGAACATATTATTCATAACGAGGATATTGCGACGAATAATCTGATTTGCCTCCGCGTTTGCATTAATCCTCGTTCGGATATTTCCTATGCCTTTTGCGTCTTTCGCCGTATTTTCGTAAACGACTTTAAAGAGTGCATCGACATCATAATCGGTTATTACGCCGTAGCCATCAATTTCTTCAGCCTTGTCGCGTAGCTCAGATACAGAAGCGGTATTCTTCAAGATTGTCGTTGTGTAGTAAGGCGCAAATGCGCTTTCCATTTCTTCGTAAGTATTCACGAAGTCAAGAATAAAGGTCTTCTTTGTAAATGGCGGGCAAACGCGATTTAGGCGAGAAAGTGTCTGGACGGCATTTACTCCAGCAAGTGGCTTCAAGATATACATAGCTGAGAGCTTTGGCTGATCGAAACCGACTTGGTATTTATTTGCTACGATAAGAGTATTATGGCGGTCGGTGTTGAATTCTTCAGGAAGCTTATCTTCGGCAAAGCCGTTTATTCCGCGCTCGGTGTATTCAGTGTTGCTTTCGTCAAGTTTTACTTTGCCAGTAAAGGCTACAAGAGGCTTTATATCGTCAATTGCGTGATCGGCGAGGTATTTCTTCAATGCAAAGTAGTAGCGGACAGCTTCTTCGCGCCAGTTCGTTACAATCATCGCCTTTGCTTGGCCGCCAAGCTCGTTTTTTACATTATCGCGGAAATGGGCAACAATAATAGCTATGCGCTGTTCGATGTTTTCCGGGTTGAGCATTGCAGTACGATAAATCTGCTTTTTAGCTTCCATCGTTTTCAAGGTAGGATCATCTTCGCTCGACTTCAGAACTTTATAGAAAGTATTGTATTCTGTGTAATTATTGAGCACGTCAAGAATAAACCCTTCTTCGATTGCTTGTTTCATTGAGTATAGATGAAAAGCGGCTTTCCTGACTTGGCCCTCTGGAGTTACAACATCTGTTCCAAATAGCTGAAGCGTGGTTGGCTTTGGAGTGGCAGTAAATGCAAAGACGGAGACATTTTCTTGCTTGCCATTCTTGCTCAATTCTTTTTCGAGGAGATCGGCTTGCTCTATATCATCTGGGTTTATGTTATTCTTCGCGCCGAGAATATTCTGTACGGCTGACATATCCTTGCCGGAAGTCGAAGAGTGAGCCTCGTCGATAATGACGGCGAATCTCTTTTCTTTTAGCTCGTGTGCAAGCTCGTTGAAATCTAGATATAAGAACTTCTGAATCGTAGTTACGATAATCTTTGTGTTGCCTTTTAGTGCATCTCGTAGAGTAGAGGAATCGTCGCCGGCTTCTTCGCCGATTGCGCGAATAAGCCCGGCCTGATGGTCAATGCTTTTTACGGCTTTCTGGAGCTGTTGATCTACGACTAGGCGGTCGGTGACAATAATTACATTGTCGAAGATCTGCTTATCGTCTTTATTGTGAAGCGAAGACAAGCGGTGCGCGAGCCAACAAATAGTGTTCGTCTTACCAGAGCCGGCGCTATGCTCAATTAGGTAGTTAAGCGATGATTCATGTTCGTAAACATCGGCAAGAAGTTTCTGGACGGCGTCGCGTTGATGATAACGAGGGAAGATAATCTTCTCTTTGTAAGATTTCTCACCAGTTTCTGGATCTTTCTTTTCTTCACGAATCGTGAAGCAGAAGTTCATCAGAAGTTCAATCATACTGTCTGGAGTAAGTACATCATCCCACATATAGTGAACAGGATATTCGCCAATGCCATCGTTAAGAGGGTTTCCGGCGCCAGTCTTTACGCCCTCGCCCGAGCCACGGTTGAATGGTAGAAAAGTAGTATCGATTCCATCGAGTTTGGTGGTCATGTAGACTTCGTTTAAGTCCATAGCAAAGTTCACGATTGCGCCGGCTTTGAATTTGAAGAGACGGTTATTAGGATCGCGAGTGTTAGTATATTGGTCAATTGCGTTGCGGTAATTCTGGCGAGAATATTCGCTCTTTAACTCACAGCTAACTACGGCGAGACCGTTTACAAAGAGAACTAAATCTACGCGCTCGTGATCGCTAATAACTACTTCCTGCATAACGGTAAAGCAGTTCTTTTTATAAAGCGCTTCGAGTGTTGGATTGTAGGAGGTTGCAGGTTTGTTATAGATGAGTTTTAAGGTGGTTCCGGTGATTTCTACACCATCTTTAAGAACATCAAGGAGACTGCTTTGGAGAATTTGTTGGTTTATTTTCGCGATGATCATTTCATCGGTATTGTCTTTGTGAATTTTTTCGAGGGTAGCCATTTCTTCTGGCTGTGTATCTCGGAGAAAGGCAAGAAGTTCCTCGGTATCCATTGCGTAGCGCTTGTCGTATTTTTCTTTGGCGACGCGCTCACGATAACCGACATCGTTCAAGCGAGCAATGAAGTATTGCTGATATTCCGTTTTCTCATCTATTAGTGATTTCATTTAGCTTTCTCCTTATTATTATCTTCTGCAATCTCCCATTCTATTGGCCATTTTGTTCTATGCTTATGACTTAGGCTTTTTGTTTCAGACTTAATTGTCTTTAATTCTTCATATAGCCAATCGTGTAACTTTATTTTGTATCGGCCCGTATATATTTCTTGATGTACTTTGCCGTCATTTCTTCTTATTCGCTCTTTCTTGGGTGCATCTTCAATGAGAAACCATTCCGTATTCATGATGTAATCATCTTCGTAATCGGAACCGGCATATATATAGGTCCAGGGATTTCCTTTTTCTACAAGATGTTCGACGAGCCAATAAAACTTGTTAGGAGAAGTCGTGAGATAATCTTTTATTTCTTCGCGGTTTCGCCTTGCCTGATATTCATCGTTTTGTTTCTTAAGATTGTTGCTTTTAACCTTATCTGTAGCTAGTTTCATTAGTCCACGAATGCCGCTAAAAATGACATAAAATATCGCCCAGGCCACCACAAAGGAAACGATGGCTCTCAGGTCGTTATTTTCTAGAGGAATACTATTTCGCCATTCACTAGGAATTAAGATTGCCGCAAAGAATCCTGCGATCAAAGAAAGCGCAAAAACTACCCAACTTTTGGTTAGAAAGAATTTTGCGATTTCTCCGACAGTATTACTCATGCAACCCTCTTTTTACCAGTTACATATTCGTAAATGATTGATTTTTTATAAATATCTAGTTGTAATAATTGGCCTTTCTTCATGTCGATAGCTTCTGAAATTTCACTACATTTCTTATCTAGAAAAGCAACAATTTTAGACTGTTCTTCTTCCGGCATAAGAGGCAATCTAAAGTTGTAATAGTCGTGTTGAGTCATACTGGGTAGGGCTGTCTGGGTGGAGTAGTTTTCGTAATCAAAGCATTGAGCGGCATAGTAGAATAACTTGAGATCGTACCCGCCTTTTGCCTTAGTATTGAAAGCGGTGTCGACATTCCAATATTTACCCTCAACATATTGAGGAATATTAACTGTGCCTTTTCTGCCTAGAAGAACTGTCGGGCCTTTTTTGAATTCGACGCAAGTCTTAAAGCTCTTAGATCCACTACCATATACTGGGGTGTCACCGTCTTCAGTTTTAGGATCGGAACCATTCTCGATTGTAAAGTAGTATTTTACTGGAGCAGTCGTCCAATCGCTTGGAATGTTACCAATCCATCGCGCACCGCTATCTTTCATTTCGGCGCTCGAATCTAAGCCTTTGGTCACCGCGCGAGTAATAACAGACTTCTTGTATTCTTCGAGAACGTCGATTTGTTTTTGGATATCTTCGGATAGCTGATCTATCTCGGCGCATTTCTCATCTAGAAAATCTGCGATCTTAATTTGCTCATCTTTTGACGGAAGTGGCATTTTGCGATTAAAGATATCGGTTGCTGAAACGCGTAGACGAATCTCTAGGATACCATTTGCGTACTTGCGAAGCTCTTTTTGAAACTCTCTGGTATTAAATATATAATTTACAAATCTTAAATCAGAGTTATCTTTTTCTCGAAATACATAATAAACCGGGCTTACGCATCCCTTGTATTTCGATATACCAACGGATCCGATAAGGATATTCATGCTATTTACGATTAGCGTGTTAGGGAATGCAACTTTATAGCCAGTAATATCTTCTTTTGCCTTGTTGCCAACATCGCCTTTTTCTTCGTACAACATCACGCCTTTGTCTTTAACGAGGGAGAGTATTTGCTCTGTTTTTACAGGCGAATTTTTGACATTAATCTCATTAAGACAATAACGAATTCTGTTCGTATCCCAACTTTCCGGAATAGCTCCTATCCATTCTTGTCCGCTATCTTTCATCGTTTCCGTCATTAAGCCTCCTTGAATAGCTTAGAGACTCTTTCGCTGACGGATTTTTCTAGATCAAGGAATTCTTTTTCGAGTTCTTCGCTAGATTTTGGCTCTTGATACTTATAAAAGTAGCGAGTGAATGGGATTTCAGCACCGATCTTGTCTTCGTCAAAATACTTTGCGTCCGGAATGTGAGGCAATACTTCGCGCGCCATGTAGTCATCGACGTCTTCGTCAAATTTTACGATTTCGGAATCCTTAGTGGATTTGTCGTACTCAATTTCGCCATTGCGCTTGGTCTGGATTTTAGCGGACTTATCCATCTCTGATAATCCGTCCATAATCTTCGTGATGATTTTCTTATCCAGTTTAATATCAGCGAGTGCTTCTTCGAGGACTGGTTCGAAATCTTCTGGGGAATTATATTTCTTATCAGATTTTGCATTATTTAGCGCCTCAACAACTGCGTCGTAGGTTTCTTTATTGGCACGGAAGCCGTCAAGCTTCTTCTGGTCTTTACTGCTTATTTTATCGGCGTTCTCGAGTTCATATACCTTTGCTTCATCATAGAGGGCATTGAGCGCGCTACTAGAAAGCATATTCTCGATTCTTGTCGCAGTAATTGCGTAGCTTCTCTGAAGCGGTTGCATTATCGTGTATTCGTGGTAAATAAATTCAGTATTCTTGTAGACCTTTGATAGCTCTGGATCTGCGTCTTCGAAGTCCTTGTATAATTTGACGATTTTATCAATGTCTACGCCTTTAAACTCATTCTTCTTCATGCCGAGAGGCTTGCGGAGTTTATGGAAGATTCGCGAAGCGTCGATGAGCTGAATTTTGCCTTTGCGTTCTTGACGCTTATTCTTCGACAGAATCCATACGTAAGTCTGAATGCCGGTATTATAAAATAGATCGGTCGGCAGGGCAATAATAGCCTCAATGCGGTCTTTTTCAAGTAAGAAGCGGCGGATTTGAGATTCGCCAGAAAGCGTTCCACCAGTAAATAGCGGGCTACCATTTTCAATAATAGCGGCGCGTCCAAGCTTATCATCCATCTTATCTAATGCGGATTGCATGAAGAGAAGTTGAGAATCGCCGCCGGACGGAAGTCCAGCACCCCAACGACCATCAATGCCTTTGCGATATTCTGCGCGAACAGCATCTTCCTGTCCTTGTTTTGCGTCCTTGCCGGCCCATGGTGTTCCGAATGGTGGATTCTCGATCACGAGACGCATCTTCTGATTTGGGAAGCAGTCTTCCTTAAAAGTATCAGCATGACGGAAGTTTTCGGAGTTCTGGCCCTTAATAAGCATCTCGGCGAGGCCGATAGACCAGCTAACGGAGTTATATTCCTGGCCGAATAGACGGACATTCGCAGTTGGATTCATTGCTTTAATAGAATCATAAGCCGTAGAAAGCATACCGCTGGTTCCGCAAGCCTGATCGCAGACCGTTACGACTTTCTGTGGATCCTTTAGGTCTTCACAGCCCTCGGACATGAGGACTTCGACCAGCATCTTAATAATGTCGCGGCCGGTATAGAATTGACCTGCATCCACATTCTCGAAGAAGCGTCCAATTAAGTTCTCAAAGATGTAGCCCATCTGTACGCTGTCATAAGTTTTTGGTGAAAGATCGAGTTCGGAGAAGTCTTTTACGACGGAATAGAGACAACCCTCTTTATCCATTTTTTCGATTTGCTTGCCAATTTCAAGGCCGCTCAAGATATTGCGGACATTTTGAGAGAAGCCGCTAATATATTCCTTGAAGTTCGCGGCGATATTGTTTGGATCATTGCAGAGCTCAGCCAAAGTATATCGGCTCGTGTTGTAGAATTGATAGCCAGAGATCTTATAGAGGAATTGTGGTGGAAGATTGTTATTCTTCTCGTAGTTTTCGAGAATTTCTTGTTTCGTATTAGCTAAGGAACATTCGAAACGGAGTACAATTGTCATCGGGATAATAACGTCGCCGTATTTGTCTGGCATGTAAGCGCCTCGCAACTTGTTGGCTATATTCCAAATAAAGTTAGCTTGATCGGTAACTTGAGCTAAATTCTTGTTTCCAGTCGGTACCGAATTATTACTTGCCTCAGGCATTTGTATTACTCCACAATTAATTGATAATATTCCTTACTATAATTATAACACACGGGGAGTCTATTTCACGGCGATGGACACTATATTTCACAATAATTATCCGTGATGAGTCAAGAAAAAATCCCACCCCTATTTTCTGCATAATAACTTTCAAAACCCGATTGTGTCTAAGTGGGTACTATCTATTGACTAAATGATAGAATGTTTTGTTAGAATCGTTGCCGTAATGGTTAATATCTTCCGGCTCGGCCCAAAGTGAGAGCTTGTGGACACGCCATTTGCCGATGAAGAACATCTGGACTATCGCATCATTCACGTCGCGGTTATTTAGCGCGCGTGGAATGTACGCGAGGGAAAAGTAGTACCATTTATCATCTTCGGCGTCTAATCGCGCAAAAACGCGCTTTCCACGTCCAAAAAGGCGTACATCAAAGCGCTGCGCCAGTGTTTCTATGGAATAAGTCTTTAATTCGTGAATCGCGTCACGAACAGGCGACTCCATTAGTTCCATACGCTCAAACTTGTCGTAATCGCGCGAGTTGAATCGGCCGTTATGTTCGAGCATGAAACTTTCAAGTTGCCGAGCGGTTACTGGTATCGGTTCGCCGGGTTTTACTTTCTTGAATGGATGGCATTTTGCCATGTTGCCCCTTTTCGGTTAGAGGTTGCGCCTTGTGGTGGTTTGTATGTCTTAATTATATACTTATTACTGATTTTATGTTATAATATTGAATAGGAACTTTGTTTTATTATTTTTTTGTGTTATTATTGAAGTACCATAAGCATAACCATAAGAATTATGACAAGCGTAGACTATAAAAAAATAACTCAGATTGTCGATTTTTTGGTATGCCAATATAAAGATGGCCTTTCTAAGCTTAAATTGGTTAAATTGGTTTGGGCGGCCGACAGGTATCATCTTCGCAAATATGCAAGATTAGTTACGGAAGATGACTATTTTGCAATGAAAAATGGGCCTGTCGCTTCCTGCGTTAAAGACGTAATCGAATTTAGTGTTAATGAATACAGTAATTTAGAAGAAAAAGACCTTGCCTATATTAAAAAATACATAAAAAACGAGAATGGCGTGATATCGTCAGTGTCTTCACCAGATACAGACTACTTATCTGAAACTGATATAGAGGCGTTAAACTTTGCAATAAAAACTTTTGGAGAGATGTCCGAATCTGACCTTATTGAACTAACTCACGAGTATCCGGAGTGGTTAGAACAGAGTTATGATTTAGAACCGCCAATCGGAAAAGGATTCCAAAAATCAAAGGACATTATAGAAAGTGATTTTTATAAGGATCCTGCAGGTAAAGTTAACGATCCTTTTTCGATGGATAAGGAAAAAATAGAAAATTCAAAAAAAATCTTTTTAGAGTTTGCGTGATAACATAGAGAGTATGGACCATCACGAGAAGCTCAAGTATAAATGGCTCAGGTTTAGCGTAGAGTGTGGTGTTTTTGGTACTAAAAATAAGCATCTTGGCTTTATTATAAGCACGGATGAAGAAAATCTGTTCTGTGTGGCTGTCAATGTAACATCAAAATGGGATGCTCGAGATAGGGCTAGAATAGATAGAAGGGATCCAAAAGAAGTTCTATCTTGGATTCGAGCAAAATCTCAAAAGGGCTCTTATCACTTTTCAGAAGATAGCGTTATCGATTGTGCTTTTCCAAAGAAAATTTCCTATGATGATTTCGATCGTATGATAGAAAATGGAGAAATTGAATTAGTTTCTCCTGGAGAAGACGTTCGTGAGGATCTAATTAATGAAGTATCCAGAGGTATCCTTGCTAGTCGTATTGTGCCGGCAATCGTAAAGAAAACCTTAGGCCTGTAGACAGGTTTTTGCCATTGACATTGTAATTCTTTTATTTTATCCATTGCCATTGTTTTAGGCCGTAGCGGCTCCAGTAAAGCCATATTTTCTTTAAAGTTCGAATCTCGTTGCCTGTATATGTATACCTCAGAACTCGCATGGCATCAGCACCGGATAGTTTTTTAGGTATAACCTTGATCTTTGCAGTGTATTCGGGGTGGTCAATGCACTAGTCCACGACCATACAAAACCGTGCCCGCGGTAATAGTTATTCTGAGGGCCGACATTCGTGGGGCCCGTATACAAGAAGTGACCGACCGTAGCAGAGCCAGCGGTAGTAGACCACCAGTAGCCATGTGTGACGCGTACGTAGATGTAGCCATTCGAGCGATCGTAGAGGCCCGTACGGAGAAAGTTGAAAAATCAAAAGAAGTGTAATCTATCTAATCTCCCGCTTCAAACTCAGCCTCGAACCTTTTTTGGATCGTCATAGAATATTACTTTTGTGGCTAGATTGCTAATAGTTAGCGAAATATCGCTGCCAGTTTTGGCTATAACATAAATCGGCAGACCGATTGCATAAGCATAGCCGGCGACAATACCAAGGCCGACGCCTTTCTTCGAGAACTCGACGATTAGCATATCAGATTTTCGCATGGCGGGGAATGCATAGACAATCATCAGTTTTGAATTTGGCGGTAATTTCACCTCGCCATATTTTTCTACATCGCGTACGGCAACGAAATTTTCGATGCAAGCTCCCTTAAGAGCTTTTGTTAGTTCATCGACTTTTTGTTGATCTTTTGCGCCGTCATGAAATTTTAACGCCATAAAAGCTTTTTTCATTTTTGATCCTTTCATAAATTATTAATTAACATATATTGTCGCCGAAATTCTGCCTCGTCAGACAAGAGTGCCCAAAGCTCTTTCAAGGCTTGGTCAAATTCCGAATCAGGGAAACAACTTTTTTCAAGCGCATAGCCCTTTTGCCGTATTTGTCGATTAGATGTTGACGAGATTCTTCAATAATCGTGTCGAGGTTTGATTCATTTAGCGCATGAACTCGATAAGCATAAGTGCGCGCGAGCATTTTATTTACGTTGATAGTTCTATCGGCTGTGACGATAATTTTACCATAAATATTTCACGGTGCGCGGTTATTCGTTGAACGATGATCTTCAATTGCTTTCAGACTTGAGAAAAGCGTTGTTTGGCTTATAATGGTTATATGAATACGAAACAACGCAAGATTTCTGCTCTGACCGTCGGTTTGTTGTCGGCAGTAGTGGTGCTAATCGTGGGGCTGGTCCTCGCCCTAACTATCAAACCTAGCCAGGCACCGGTTGTCTCTGAAGGGGATGCGACTACTTTGCCAGCTCCGGAAATCACCGATGGCGTGCGTGGCGAGCAGTTTGGTGTAGATAAAAATATTAACGAGGAAACGATTGACAAATACTTGGGGCGTGAAGACTCAGTTTATCGCGATATGCGCATGCTAATTGACCCGGGCAACTATGCGGCAGTTGGTGGCGATTCCTATCTTTCGGGTTATGTGAAGGGTTTTGAGACAGTACCATTTCCTTATATTGTTAATGTTTCCGGTTTGCCGGATGAGGTTGGTTCGACCTATACCGGTAAGACGCTGTTTACGCAGAACGATAAGGGTGAAGTTAAAGCAAATTATGCCGAGTCGCTCAAGATTCTCGAGGATTTGTTCCCGAAGGATAAAAATATTTTCTTGATGTGCGGTGGTGCTGGCTACGCTGGGATGATGAAGAATCTGCTGATTAAACTCGGTTGGGATGCAAACAAGATTTATAACGTTGGCGGTTATTGGTTCTACGAGGGTGATAATAATGTTGCCGTAAAATCAACGGCGGCTGACGGTATAGTGACTTATGCATTTTGGAAAGTTCCGTATCACGAAATCGATTTTAACCGTTTGACGGCGAAATAGAATGAAAACACAGCGTCTTATTGGGGTAATTGCTGGTATTATTGCGACGATGGTACTGGTTGCTGCGGCAGTGTTGATATTTCGTGATGGTCGCGTGGTGCTGAGCGCTGAATATCGCGGTGAGGGGGGGATTGGCATGATTACGACGAACGACCTAAAAACAATGGCCGAAGAAAAGAAATCTTTTATGTTATTTGTCTCGCAGCCAGAATGTCAGGCGGCAGAGAAACTGCGCGGAATTTTGCAGGAGCTCATCAAAGAGTACCCAATTCAAATTTTTGAAGTGAGTTTTTCTGAGCTGAGAGAGAGTGGACTGGCGAGTGAAGTGCGTTTTTATCCGAGTTTGGTGGTCTATCGACAGGGTCAGGTAGCGGATTTTCTTGATGCTAATGATAGCGCAGACACTGAAGCATATAATTCTTTAGCCGGTCTCAAAGATTGGTTAACAAACGTAGTGATTTTAGACAAGTAGTCCGGCGGTTCAGGGGAATTTAGTGGGATTGTATTTTTTTGCGCAATTTGTAATATCATTTGGGCTGCGATATAATAACAGGGGGACAAGTGTCCGTAGCTCAGCTGGATAGAGCGTTGGTTTCCGGAACCAAAGGTCGCAGGTTCGAATCCTGTCGGACATACCAGAGTCTAAAAAATGAAAGCCTCCCACCTCCAACTATCCTACGGTGCAAAAGTCATCTACGATGACTGTAATTTTATTCTAGAAAACCAAGATAAAGTTGGCATCGTCGGCGTGAATGGTGCTGGCAAGACTACTCTATTTCGGGTAATTTTGGGTCACCAACAACTTGACGACGGTCAGATTACTTTGCCGGGTCATCGTGTTGGCTATTTGCCGCAGGAAATTACTATTCCTCCCGAGCATCAAGATATTACAGTTTGGGAATATGTTGCCTCCGGTCGACCAGTCGATGAATTACAAGAAACCTTGAATTCTGAATACGAGAAGCTTGCAAAATATCCCGATAGCGCAGCAATCTTAGAACGGATTAATCATCTTCAGGATCTAATCGATTCGTATGACATTGCGAATTTTGACGGTGAGCTTCTGAAGATTCTCGATAAAATGCAGCTTTCCAATCTTGTCGACCGGCGGATGCAAGATCTCTCGGGCGGACAAAAATCCAAAGTTGCCTTTGCGCGAGTTTTGTTCGAGAATGCTGGCCTACTTTTGCTTGACGAGCCGACCAATCATCTTGATGTCGCGACCAAGGCTTTTGTATCAAATTACTTGCGCCATTATCAGGGTACGGTGCTGGTGATCTCTCATGATATTGATTTCCTTGATGTGATTACAAACAAGACGCTTTTCGTAAACAAAACCACTCACAAAATGAAGGTTTATCGCGGGAATTATAGTGAATTTCGGCGTCAGTATGCCGCGGAGAAATCAGCTGAGGATGCGCGCATTACCGAACAAGAGCGTGAAATCAAACGTCTGAGTGAATTTGTTGCGCGAGCCCGGGCGGCCAAACGGTCAAATACTGCGCTTATTGGCATGGGGCATCAACGCGAAAAGGTCCTCGCCAAGAAGCTGGCCGAGCTCGGTACGCGCGAACGTGAATATGCCCATGTTGCAATGCGGATTACCCCAACTCGCGAAAGTGCTAAGACCCCACTCGAAGTTCAAAATCTGAGCTTTCACTATCCCGACGGACCAATTTTGTACGATCGATTATCTTTTGCCTTAACGCGCGGTGAGCGATTCTTGATTGTGGGCGAGAACGGCGTTGGTAAATCTACCCTGCTAAAGTTAATCGTCGGTCAACTTAAACCAACTAGCGGTTCGATTATTTTTGGTGCACATACGGTGGTAGCGTATTATGCGCAGGAACTAGAAATTCTTGACGAGCGGCGGACGATTATCGAAAATGTGAGCACGTACGATTTCACCGATACGGAACTTCGTAGTATGTTATCGAACTTTTTGTTCTATGACGATGATATTTACAAAAAAGTTGAGGTTTTATCACCGGGCGAAAAAGCACGCGTGGCGCTTTGTAAAATTTTACTCAAGCGCGCCAACGTAATTATCCTTGACGAGCCAACCAACCATTTTGATCCCGATACTCAAAAAATTATCGGCGAGAATTTGCGGGATTATACTGGTACTATTATTATGGTTAGCCACAATCCGACCTTCGTGGAACAAGTTGGAATTACGCGGATACTAATTATCCCGCCGCATAATGAAGCAGATCCTCGTCATGCCGAGCTTGCGCTGATTAAAAGTTACTCACGCGAATTATTGGAATATTATTATTATCTCAATTCGGACTTAATTTAGAGCGCCCACAATATCGCGGGCGCTCTAGTATTTATTCGGCTTTCTTCCCGCCAATCATCATGATAAATTTGGTTGTCCCAGTGACGCCATTTGATTTTCCGGCGTAATTATCATATTGGTCAGCGAGTTTAAGTAGTCGCTCAACAGTGTCGGCGGTAACTTTCACCTTGCCGTTTACAAAGTTAGCTAGTGGTTGAATGCCTTCACGGTCAAACTTAGTCATACCGGCGCTGAGCGTTGCTGCGCCATTTGCCAATTGGTTGGCGCCGTTTTGCATTGTATTCAAAGCTTCATTAATCATCGGTTTGATTTTTTGACCGGCACTCGTAGCTACCTCGTTTGCAACTTTTTCAGCGGTTGTTGTCGCGGTAGTGATAGCGGTTTGTTTCATTAGCGCAATTGAGCTCTCGGTCAAACTATTTTCAACTCCAGCGACAAGTTGAGCCTTGGTCGCAGCAATATTTTCCGGTGGGCAAGTTGCTCCGCCGATTGCCGCGCTACACATCTGAGCAGCTTGCAGCTCGAGCGCATTCATCAAAACGGCATTCGAAGAAATTTGTTGCTTAACTCCAGCCGCAATAGTTGGTCGCTCTGCTTCGACTTTGGCTGCAGCAGTGTTGCTGGCGGTGGTTTTGATGCTATTCATTGTGGAGGCATTAATACTGACATTGAGAGCTTGGAGTTTTTGCTTTGCGCCCGCGACGCCGGTTTTGAGTTCATTAGTGCCACTGTTAAGTTTTTTCGCGCCAGCTACCAGTTCTTGACTGCTACTGGAAAGCGTATTCATATCGCCATAAAGTTGGTCAAGTTGAGTAAAAGTTTTGAGACTCTCAGCATCTAGCAATTTTGGTGTTACAATACTGTAAATTTCGCCAAGTTCCATGCTTTCAGTGTCAAAACTTAGCACCACTTCGTCAGCATTCTCCAGTTCGTCTAATTTCAGACTTTCATAAAGTCCCGGCGCCGCCACGGCTGCTACGGCAATTTTTCTACCATTGCTAATAGTCTTTCCATTGGTTACTTCGACATTTGAAACTTTACTTTCGTCCAGCGTCGTTGCTACTGCTACTACGAATGGCGTATACAAATCATCAACTTTTGCGTGATTAATATATTTGAGCTTAATTTCAACGTGTCCTGACTTACCCAAGATTTCTTCGATTGGTTTTTCTTCGCCATCCAGCGCGTAAGCCACCTTCATCTCAACTGGCAATTCTTTGGTCGTAGTGCCGCGATAATAAATATCTTTGTTATTCGCTTGCCAAGTCAGATTCGAACCATCGACCGTAAAAGTCTCGTAACCATTGAGATTTTCGATATCATCGAGAATTGATTGGTCGAGTAACTGATTTTCTTTCAAGTCATTAATCAAATGTTCGGTGACTGAAATATTGCGAGCTTTGCCGTCGCTATCCATTTTTACGTAGACGGTTTCGTCCTGTGACATTGCGAGCACGCTTGGCACTGGTGCGACAATGGTAGCCGCAGCGAGTGTTGTCAATAAAATATTTTGATAAATTTTGCTTCTCATAATTATCCTTTAATCCTTTTATTAAATCCTAAAGTTGTTTTCTGAATTAATCCATCGCAAGTGACGAGTAGACTCGGCACGACGGTTAGCACTACAACCATGCTAATAATGGCGCCACGCGCGATTAGTTCGCAAACCGAGCCGATCATATCAATTTGTGAGAATAATCCCACACCGATGGTCGCACCAAAGAAACACATTGCGCTCACGAAAATTGATTGAATTGAACTGCCGAGCGCATTTCTCGCGGCAGCTAACTTTGCTGTGCCGGCTTGTCTTTCGCCAAGGTACTTTGTAGTCAGTAAAATAGCGTAATCGATCGTTGCCCCAAGCTGAATCGTACCAATGATAATCGACGCGATAAAGGGAATCTCGGTTCCAGTTACGAATGAAAAGCCCATGTTCAGGAAAATTGCGAATTCGATTGCCGCCATTAGTAAAACTGGCAGGGAAATGGATTTTAGCACAATGGCCATAATCACGAAAATCACAGCAATTGAAACTAGGTTTACATTAGTAAAATCACGATCCGAAATCTCAACCAGGTCTTTCATAAGCGGACCTTCGCCAGCTACGATTGCGCCATCATCGTAGCTATGTACAACTTCATTTAGCTTAGCAATTTGTCGGTTAAGTTCGTCGGTGGCAATGCCATAATCCGAAAGAATGATAATCGCCGTATGCTGATCGCTATGGAAGATACCCCGTAGTTCTTCGCTGAGAAGTTCTTCCGATAAACCATAAGCATTTAGGATGCTCGGGCTCAGCGCTGCGCCGATACCATCAATTGCGCCAATCTCGTTTGTCATTGCGGATAGCTTAGCTTCTTCAAGGTCAGCCTTCACGAGCACGATCATTTGTGATTCCATGCCGTAATCTTCGCGCAGAGCCTTGGTAGCTTTGGAATATTCGTAATCCGCTGGAATCGACGAGTCAAGCTTATAGTAAACTTCAGTCTTGGTATTAAGAATGTAAGCTGGAATTAGTAATACGCCAAAGATTACCAAGATAATTTTGCGATTCTTCAAAATAAAGTCGCGCACGTGAGTGAACTTTGGCAGGATCTCGCGATGCTTAGTCTTTTCGATCCATCTGTCACAGACGAGTAGCAACGCCGGGAAAGTCGTGATCGCGCAGAGTACGCCAAGTACTACGCCTTTCGCCATCACAATGCCAATATCCGTGCCAAGCGTCAGACTCATAGTGCAAAGGGCTAAGAAGCCAGCAAAAGTTGTCAGCGCGCTCCCCATAACCGATGAGGTGGTCGCTTGGATGGCTTGACTCATAGCGCGTAGACGGTCACGCTCCTGCTTTTTGGCGGTTTCGTATTTATGATAGAGGAAAATCGAAAAGTCCATTGTTACGCCGAGTTGCAAGACTGCGCTAATTGCTTTGGTGATATAAGAAATTTCGCCCAGGAAAATATTCGTGCCCATATTAAAGAGCAGGGCAATACCGATACTACCAATCATAAGAAACGGTACAAAGTAAGAATCGAGGCAAAGCATCAGAATTAGTAGCGACAGCCCCACTGCAATCAATACATAGATAATAGTTTCACTGTTGAAGAGAGTTTTGGTATCAAGCACCATTGCACTCATTCCGCCAATCAAGCAACTTTGTCCGGCTAAGCTCCGAATTTCTTCCACTGCCGCTAGGGTATTTTCATCGCTGGTGCCGTCGCGAAAAGTAATAACCATCAGCTCGGTGTCGTCATGCGTGACCTTTTCTTTGATCTCGCTAGGCAAAAAGTCGGTTGGGATAGCCGTACCAGTGAGATCTGCCAAGCTAATCACCTGTTTTACGCCTTCGACATTCCGAATTTTTTCTTCAAGGTCGAGCAATTGCTTGGCTGGCATTTTTTCGACTACTGCGACCGAGAACGCTCCCATGCCAAATTCTTCGGTCAGAATCTCTTGTCCCTCTAGCGTCTCGATTTCTGACGGTAGGTAAACCAGTAGATCGTAATTTACTTTCGTGGAGACATATCCGAGCAGCGCCGGAACTATCAAAATTCCCGAGAGAATAACAATCAGAAGACGATGCTGGCAGATAAACTCGCTGATTTTTTTCATTTTTGCTCCCTAAAATTAATATTTTTGTCGCAGTAAGCCGTATTTGAGTATACAGTTTTACTGTGTAAAAATGACCAATGGTCAGTTTCTGAATAAGATTTTATACCTATACTGTTCCTTTGTCAATGCTAAAAATGACTAGCAGTCAGTTTTTCTCGGCTAAGATTTTTGCTTTTGGAATAATAATTTTGTATAATTATACTATGTCAAGATTTTTACCATCTCGGAAACGGATGAAGAAAAAGTTAATTAAAAAAGATCGCATTGCTGAGGCAGCGTATCAACTTTTTTTGGAGCAGGGATTTGATAATGTTTCGGTGCAGGAAATCGTTGAGCGTGCCGGGGTTGCAAAGGGAACGTTTTATTTGTACTTTCACGATCGGGAGGATCTGAAGGATTATGTGATTGCTGGCAAATCGAATCAGCTGTTTCAGGACGCAATTATCGCTTTGCATCAAACCGACATTGAAGATTTCGAGGATCAAATCATTTTTATCATTGATTATGTCACGAATGTGCTGGCACAAAACAAGGACGCGCTGCGGCTAATTGCCAAGAATTTATCTTTCGGGCTGTTTAGCCGGCGTATGGGCGAGATGTTTACTGAAGAAGCAGATATCGTGGGGCTACTTAGCAATGCGGCGAGAAAAAATAATCTTCAACTCAAGAATCCGCGGATTCTGCTGTTTATGATTATCGAGTTGACGAGCTCAACCTGTTTTTCTTGCATTTTGGAAGAAGAGCCAGTGGAACTGGCGGTCTATAAGCCATATCTTTTTGAAACGGTTCGGCAGATGATTCGTGCCTCGGCGGATACAACTCGTGAGAATTAAGGGAATTTCTCAAAAATACAAAAAGAGTGTTATAATGATGCTAGCTGAAATGACAGTATCCTGACGTCGTCTGAAATTCAGCACAAAGATTTACTTAGTTTTACTCTCAACCGGTTCATCCGAAGTTATATTCTAATCATTTAGGAAAAATATGGAAACTAAAAGGAATATTTTGGTTGCCTTTGTTCTGAACCTCGGTTTTTCAGTTTTTGAACTAGTTGGCGGCCTGTTTACAAACAGTATCTCGATTATTTCGGATGCGATTCATGATTTTGGCGATGCGCTCAGTATCGGCATTGCTTTCTTCCTCGAAAAGAAGGCAGCCCGAGCGCCGGACGAAACCTATACCTATGGTTATACGCGCTATTCAATTCTTGGAGCTTTTATCACCACAGTGATTTTGATTATTGGTTCGGTACTGGTGATTGTGGGGAGTATCAGTCGGATGTTTCATCCTGAGCCGGTGAACTATAGTGGTATGATAATTTTTGCGATTTTTGGTGTCATCGTCAACGGGCTTGCAGCCTACAAAACACATGGTGGTGGTTCGCTGAACCAAAAATCGGTGAATTTGCACATGCTCGAAGATGTGCTGGGTTGGGTTGTAGTGCTACTTGGTGCGATTCTGATGCAGTTCACTGATATCTCGCTGATTGACCCGATTATGTCGTTTGGGATTGCGAGCTTTATTGCGGTACATGCGATTATGAATTTTAAGTCAATCCTTGATTTGTTTCTCGAAAAAGTCCCGCAGGGAATTTCGGTATCTCAGTTGAGGGGGGAATTTAGCAAAATTCCGGGCGTGGAAGATGTTCATCATCTACATATTTGGAGCATTGATGGCGAGCATAATTACGCAACCGTGCATATTGTCACGAACAAAAAGGATGCGCATGAGCTGAAGGATGCTTTGCGCGCGCGTGCACTTGAACATCACGTAGGACACTTGACGATTGAGATCGAGGACTCCGGAGAGGATTGTAATGAGCACGAATGCCATGTGAAGCAAGCATCTTCAGGCGGGCATGGGCATCATCACCATCGTCACTAATTTGGCAAGGTTGGAGCCCGAAGTTATGATGCTACGGGCTCAGCTTTTAGACTCTACCGGAGGCAAAAGTGCATTTGCCGGAGTCGTTGTCAAAGCTGGCGCTCAGATACCCGCCGTTTCGGTCAAACCAATAGAATTTCTTGCTACCCTGGGACTTTTCCTCAATCGTGCCGTCAATCCCGCCAACCATCTCGACGAACTGGTCATAAGTGACGCCGTCAGCTTCGCCCATTTTTTCCTTAATTTCCGGCCAACGTGACAAATCAGCGTCATGGCTGACGAGATTTTCCGGATATTCAATACTAAAAGTCACAAAAGTTCGAGTATTATCTGAATTCTCGTGCTCATAAGTCTCGAAGCGGGCTTCGATAGTGGTATCATCGGCCAGCGTCCATTTATAAACTTTGGCATTATCCTTCTCGGAGGCAAGCTCGGCATCAGAGCCTACTGTGCGATTCATCTCTTCGAGGCTACTTTCGGGGTCGAGTTTTTCAATACATTGGAAGACGTCGCCACATTTTGCGGTCGCGCCGAGCGTCTCGCCGGATTGTTCATTTTGTGCCTTATTTACTATTAGCACTGTCGCAACGATTGCTAGTGCCACAAATAAAATTATTGCAACTATCATGATTAATTTGCGCTGATTTGCTCTCTGCTTCTGCATATTCTACCTCACTTATATATTATGATTATAGCACGTAATCAGCGATAAAAAAGTCTTGTGAGCGTAAACCGCTCGTGGTATAATTTCGGCATGAGTAGACCAATTAAAGAAGTTTTTTGTGGGCGCAAGGCTCTCCCTCGAGCCTTTGTTGTCATATCTTTTTTCCTCTCTGCACTGCTCCTTAGCGCAGGGACATTTTTGTTAACTATTGATAACGCTGCCGCTCAGTCTCCTGAAGGCGGCATTAGCACTGCGGCAGAGACGGCTCAGACCGCTGGTAGCGATCAGGCCAACGTACAGGTTGACGTGAATATTCTTCCAGTACTTTCGCTAGCCGTCTATCCTGTCGGCAACCATACCACTGAGACTGACCAAGTTGTGCTAGAACCGGTTTCGGGCGGAGATCTCGCTACAAACATGCTCGATCTTGTAGTACGTACCAATGTGCGTACGGGCTATCAACTCTCAATCAAAGATGAAGATGCAACTACCGCACTTGTTCATACCACAGATAGTACGAGGACTATTCCAGCTCTTGATACTAGCACTAATACTGCTAGTTTTCCGGATAACCGTTGGGGTTACAGTGTGGGTGCTTATAATGCCGATAACAGTGAATTTCACGGCGTCCCAGCAACTACCACCAATCTAATTGCACAGTCTGAAGAGCTACTTCCTGGAGACGGCGAAACTACCACTGTGACTTTTGGCGTAAAGATCGATAATACGGTCGTAGGCGGTATTTACGAGGATAAAGTTGTCTTTACTGCGAGCCCAAATCTGATTCCATCAATCTTCAAAGTTACAATTCGCTATCGTTTTGCTGATGGTACGGAGGCTGCGCCGGACTATAGTGAGAACTATGTTACGGGTGCGACGTATAATGTTGCTTCGCCGGAAGTGGCAGGGTATACGCCGAGCCAAGCTGTGGTTAGCGGTACGGTGGAAGATGAAGATGTCGAGGTGACGGTGACGTATACCGAAATCGTCAAAGACCTCACCAGGATCACTACCATGCAAGAAATGACTCCGGAAGTTTGTGCTGCCACTACCACTCCGACTGCCAGTGCGACCACCACAAC
>OOIH01000140.1_pt1 | contig 51686 bp, 38 predicted proteins | sample 1691801 | NCBI WGS metagenome assembly OOIH01 (sample SAMEA1061690, study PRJEB22710) | metagenome
TCGCTGTGTGGTACGGGAGGGGTGAGAGAGGTAGTAATGCTCTTGGGGGAGCCGGTTGTAGTGACCGAAGCATAAGGTCTACGGCTTCCCGCTCCGACCGAAAAGGAGCGAAGCGAAAGTAATAATATGCACCGCAAAATTTGTCAGAAATTTTGCTGGAAAAAGGGAAAGGTTTTCTAAGTCCCCGCTTTCTCGCCCCTCCGGAGGAGGGAACAAGCGAAAAGCGCAGGGACAAGGAAAACCGCAGCGGCGAATCCGCGAAAAATAACAAAAACAAAAACTATCATAATCTCTGGGGAAAATGGTTGTGTGGGACAGAAGGTCCCTGCAACCATTTGCCAAAAAAGGACAAAAACAGTGACCGAAAATAAAATCCACAATTTGGAAAAAGTACCTCTCGATTTGGGGATTGACTCTGAACAGGCGAACGATACGAAAAAGGTTCGTCCGGCGAAGTTAGCATCCAAACCAACCGCGAATGCGGCGCGCGTAGCGCGGGTGGCAAAGGCAGCCAAGAAGGCTTCCGAGAAGTCCGCCACTAAAGAGGATAAATCATCAGTGCCGCCGCTCAGCGACGTGGCGGAGCGCGTGAGGCGTGAGGATGGTCGTCGCGGTTCGGAGGGTCTGCAAAAACTTGCCGACGAAGTACGACGCTATGAACTGCCAACCAAATACAAAGATAAGCCTCACCAAAAAACTTTGCTACACATCAAACAGGAAAACGAAGAAAAAGAGGCCTACGAAAACATCCGCTTTGGACTCGCGGCGGTGGTAGATATGCTAGACAACGAACTAGGTGACCTCAAAGACAAAGAGGAATTGACCAAGGATGAAGAAACTAAATACCAACGCGAATTACTCAAACATGCGAAATTGCTAGTTCGGCGGTTAGAAAAAGATAATCACTTGCACATTTTTATTTTCAAATCTGCCACTGGGAATTGGTGGAAAATGGGTGGCAACTCGATTGCAATTCATAGCTTGATGATAGCAACCTATCTCGACCGTGAAATCAAAGTTAATACTGATCGAGATTTGTTCGGACAATTTCGCGAAGGTGTGATTTGTCTCCAAGACGAGCAGCGTTTGCAAAAAGATATTCACTATTCCGGCGCACCACTCACTTTGGATAAGAAAGTTAACTTTGGCCCGTTTCAAGATTTGATTCGGGCTTATCGCTTGCGTGTGGCACTGACTGATAATGAGCTGCGTCGCTTCCATAAACTCGATGCTGAAGTCCTGAAAAATATTAGCAACAATATTTTCACCGCTGCACCGGAAGTGGAGCTAAATAATTATATTGTGGCAGCGCTGCGCGATAGCTACCATTTGGAGCGACATCTTGATAGTAATTCTCGCCCGGCCATTTTCTCATCCGCTGATGGATAGTATGTTCAAAGTGCGCCGAGCTTATTATGACGTAGCAAATCGGTCACGCCGTGACCCAGCGCGTTGGCAGGCGTTGGAACAAGTTGATGTACATATCGGCGATGCGATGTCGGTGCTGGCGAACTATGCTGATCTTGGGATTGCCAATCGGAATACGATTGCGCGGGTAAGCCTCGGATTAGCAAAGGCGCGTGAGTTAACTAGGCAAAAACTGAATACGCATTATCATCAACACGATGTGATCGAGAAGCTAAAAGACGGCAACGAAGCTGATGGCTGACCCAAGGTATGCGAAGCGGGACCGGCAGAAAGATCCGGTAGAAGTTGCCAGCCGGATTGCTTGGCGCGAAACTAAGCTTCTCAAAACTAGAGCGCGGATGGCGCGTTACGAGAAAAAGTTGCTCGAAATGCATAGTAAATATTCTCATCTCAGCGCGATGGAGCAAAATGTGATCGAATCGGGGCGCTCGGATTTTAATGCCGATGAGATTTATGAAATGCTATTTTATGCTTATTTTGATGCGCGACCTGGGAAACGGCGAACCTATGACGTCCAGCGGATTGAGGCGAATTTGTATGATAATATCTATCGACTGGCGGTGGATATTGCCGAGCGTAAGTATTTTCCATCGCGTAGCGAGGCATTTATCGTGTTTGATCCGGTGGTGCGGGAAATTTTTGCGGCGAGTTTTCGGGATCGCATTGTACATCATCTGATTATTAATATTTGTATTCCGTGGTGGAATCGTCATTTTGTGCGTGACTCGTATTCCTGTCGAGTGGGGAAGGGGACGGATTATGGCGTGCGTCGCGCGGCGCATCATATTGCAGTAAAAAGTCGGAACTATACTCGGCATACCTATTTTGTCAAAATGGATATCAAAGGATTTTTTATGAGTATGCAACGTGAGAAATTGCGGGATCTTGCGATTGACGGTGCGCATCAGCAGTTTCATCATTTTGGACCACTGGGAAGATTGCTGACCTATTTATGGCGACAGGTAATTATGGACGATCCGCTCAAGCAAGTGCGGGTGCGAGGTAAGATTAAACATTGGGATGATCTGCCGCGTGACAAGAGTTTGTTCTTTCAGAATGCCGGGCGGGGAATTGTGATTGGCAATCTTACTTCGCAGCTACTTTCGAATATTTTCCTTGATGCGCTGGATAAATTTATCGTTTACCAACTTGGCTATCAGCACTACGGCCGCTACGTGGATGATTTTTATGTGGTTGTGAATGACGATGAAATACCGCAGCTGGAGCGAGATATTGAACGGATTCGGAGTTATTTACTGACCATGGGGCTAACCATGCACCCGAGCAAGACGCGTTGGATTGACGTGCGCCACGGAGTAACTTATTTAGGTAGGTTTTTGCGCTCCGGTCATATTGAAATGGACCATCGGTATCAGAAGAATTATTATCAAGCGCTGATGGACGTGGCGAGCGGGCTCAAAGATCTTGATACGATCATGTCGTATATGGGTGGCTGTGTGAATTATGGTTGTCGCAAAATGCAACAGCGGATTTGGATGGCAGCCGGGCAAGAGTTTGAGGTGTAACGAGTGTAATCTAGCCATATCGTGAACTACGCAAATATTGGATTTTTTGAATTTGTGGAGTTTATTTTGGATTATAACAGGTGTGAGGCAGGAAGAATATTCTTCTACCCCGCTTATGTTATAATATATCCATGAATAGATACCGGTTTTTACGTACGGTTTTGCTACTGGTGATGGCGGTGATTATCGTGAAGCTATTTACGATTCAGATTGTGGAGCACGAAGATTGGTCAGCCAAGGCGGCGGCGCAGCAAACTCTGCAAAATGTTCTCCCAGCCAAGCGCGGCGAAATCTACATGATGGATGGCGCCGAGCCGTCTCCGGTGGTGCTTAACGCAACTGTCTATACGGTAATTGTTGACCCAATGCTGGCGGATCAAAAGGAAATTTCCGAAAAACTCACTGCGATTATGGGCGATAAACAAATCGCTAAGTGGGATGATGTGTTTGCGAATCGCGCGCGGCGTTATTATATCGTGGGCAAAAATGTAGAACGCTCGGCGGCCGAAAAAATTGCCGAGGCGGATTTTGATGGCGTTTGGCTTCAGGCGAATACTAGGCGGGTCTATCCGGAAGGCACGCTGGGCTCGACGGTGCTCGGATTTGTAAATAATGATGGGCTGGGGCAATACGGTGTTGAGGGGGCTTTGAACGAAACTCTTGCCGGCAAAAACGGTCTACTCAAAACGGTCAAAGACATTAATAACGTGGCACTTTCGATTGGCGACGATAACGTCAAAATCCCGGCTGTGGATGGCGAAAATGTGGTACTGACAATCGACAAAAGTATCCAGCGTAATGTCGAAAAAATCATCGAAGAACAGACGCACGTAGTGGGTTTTGCGAATATCTCTGCGCTAGTGATGGACCCGAATAATGGCAGGGTACTTGCGATGGCGAATTATCCGGGCTATGATCCAGCGAATTTTGGGCGGGTAAAGAGTGCGGCGGATTATATCAATCACGTGGTCGAAGATCCGTATGAGCCGGCGAGCGTTTGCAAGACTTTTGCTTTTGCAACCGGTATAGACTACGGAGTAATGACGCCGGAGACAACTTTTTATAATGCTGGCTCGACGACGGTTGATGATTGGCCAATTAGTAATGCCGAGCAGGGCCCGGAAGTGGCTGGCACACAGACGATGCAAATCGCGTTTAACTACTCTCTCAATACGGGAACTACGCAAATGTTGCGTTGGCTGGGCGGAAGTGAAACCGATATTACCGAACTGGGGCGCACGAGACTGTATGAATATTATCACGATAAATTTGGGCTTGGTCAGGCGACAGGAATTGAGCTAATTGAACCAGCTGGTACCGTGCAAAAACCGAACGCCGAGATTTGGGGCCTCAATGGAACTTATGCAAATATGACTTTTGGTCAGAACATGCAGGTGACAATGCTGCAAACGGCGGCGGCGATGGCATCAGTTGTGAACGGTGGGAAATTTTATACGCCTACGATTGTGGCGGGGAAGATGGTGAACGATAAATTTGTCGAGAACGAGCCAAAGGCGGCCGCGCGCAGTACAGTGTCGGAAGCAACTAGCGCGACAATGCGCGATATGCTCTACGGTACGCGGCGGATGTGGCGGGCAAATGGCACGGATGCACCAGGATATTACGTGGGCGGCAAGACTGGTACGGCGCAGATTATCAAAAACGGGGCTTATTCGCTCGATGAAACTAGCGCAACCTATATCGGCGTAGGTGGGACCGAGGGTGAACTACCGACATATTTAATTATGGTACGAGTTTGGGAAGACGGTAAAAAAGCTGGCGGCCAAGCAGTGGCGCTCCCGGTCTTTAATGCACTCAAAGCCTACGTCCAGGATGCGCTGAAGGTTAGACCGAAGGCGTAGTTTGTAGTATAATATAGAGGTATGGCTGATACAGTAAATAATGAAGTTTTCTACGGATTGATTTTGTCGATGTCAGGTTTTTTGTTGGCAACATTTCTAACTCCGATTTATACTCATTTTGCTTACAAATATAAATTTTGGAAAAAACAGAAAAAAACTACGCTCACGGGCGATGCTTTACCGGTAATGACTAAGCTCCATGCCAAGAAATTTAAGCGCGCTTTTCCAACTATGGCGGGAATTATTGGCGTCGTGACGGTAACGATTGTAACCGTTGTTTGTAATTTGAATCGTGAACAAACCTGGTTGCCGCTGCTTGGTTTTGTTGGCGGTAGCGTGGTCGGGCTGATTGACGATTTGATCAACGTTTTTGGTAGCGGCAAGGGCGCGGCAGGACTACGTGCGCCGGTGAAATTTGCGATGATTACCGGGCTGGGGCTTTTTCTTGGTTGGTGGTTTGCAGTCAAGCTGGGTTGGACCGAGATTGCTGTGCCATTCCTCGGTGATGCCCAAGTCGGCGTGATCGGGATGATTCTGATTTTTGCCTTTGCCGTGGTGGCAACTAGCAATGCCGTAAATATTTCCGACGGGCTAGACGGTCTTGCCGGTGGGCTGGCAATGCTGGCATATGGTGCTTATGGCGTAATCGCATTGCTTCAGGGACAATGGATGCTGACGGCGTTTTGTCTCACGGTAGTTGGCTGGCTGCTTAGTTATATTTGGTTCAATGTTCCGCCGGCACGTTTCATGATGGGCGATACCGGTAGCTTTGCGATTGGCGCGGGTCTTGGTGTGGTTGCGATGATGACCGATGCTTTCTTTTTGCTGCCAATTATTGGCGCGTTGTTCGTGGTTGAGGCTGGATCGTCGCTGATCCAAATTTTTTGGAAAAAAGTTTTCAAGAAGAAATTATTTATCTCTGCACCAATTCATCATCATCTCGAAGCAAAAGGCTGGAATGAGGCAAAAATCGTGATGCGGTTTTGGGTGATTGCGGGGATGTTTGCGATTATTGGCGTGTTTTTGGCGGTGCAGGGCGGAATTGTGCGTGGCGTCAAACAACAACAAGCAGTTGATCGCAGTATTTGGAGCGAAATGTCAGGGGAAGAACGAATAGTGCCAAATGTAAATAACCAGGATGATGGCTCTAGGAGCGGTAATGCGTAAACACAAAAGTGACCGCATCATCGGTGCATTAACGGTAATTTTGCTCGGCGTAGGGTTAATCATTATCTACGCAATTGGTCCGATGCGGGTTAATGTGTTGAATTCAACCTATGGTTCGGATTACAGTGAAAACTATTTCTTTATCCGGCAGCTAATTAATGTGGCGCTGGCGGCGGTAGCGTTTGTGGTAGCGTTTAAATTTCCATATAGCAAACTGAGAAAATTTAGCAAATGTGTGATTATCGCCGGCTTGGTACTCTGCGTAATGCTGGCGTTTTTGGCCTTAGCTGGTAGTAGTATTGCCAAGTGCGAGCTTGGTGCTTGTCGCTGGTTCCGATTTGGCGGGTTTAGCCTCCAGCCGGCAGAGGTGCTAAAAATGGGGCTTGTGCTCTACTTTGCTAGTTTGATGGCTGAACGCGCAAAACATGGTCGCCTGGCGTCGTCGGACTTTTGGATTCCGTTTAGCGTGATTTCGGTGGTCTCGCTTGGGTTTGTGGTAGTTATACAAAAAGATTTAGGCACTGGCGTAAGCATCATGGCGATTATTTTAGCGATGCTACTGATGAGCGGAGTCAAGCTGCGCTATTTCTTGCTTACGCTCGGTATTGTGTTGATTGGTGGCGTGCTAGCAATTGTGGCTTCGCCGCACCGAGTAGAGCGGCTGCTCACTTTTCAGTCGGAAGATTCAAGTGATTCGTATCATATCGAAAACGCTAAAATTGCGATTGGTACCGGCGGTTTGTTCGGAGTTGGGATTGGCAATAGTGTTCAGGCGACTGGGTACTTGCCAGAATCAATCAATGACTCGGTTTTTGCGGTGCTAGGCGAAACCTTTGGTTTTGTGGGACTATTTGTAATTGTGGGCAGTTTCACACTGCTTTTGATGCGGCTACTTCGAGTGGCAAATTATTTGGCGGACGACGAGGAATCGCTAGTGGTAGTCGGAATTTTTGCTTGGCTGACAGCGCATGTAGTGGTGAATATCGCCTCGATGACGGGTCTAATTCCGCTGACCGGCATTACGTTGCCACTGCTTAGCTACGGTGGGACGAGTATGTTATTTACATCGGCGGCACTTGGTTTGGCATTGCAACTCAGTTGCTATACCGATCGTGAACCACGCAAGCAGCAGGTAGCGCCAGAGGTAAGTAGTAAACATGGGACCGACCAAATCCCGCGAAGGAGGATATCATGAAGTTTTTAGTAGTTGGTGGCGGTTCAGGCGGTCATATTACGCCCGCCGTAGCTGTGGTGCGAGAAATTCTTGAAAAATCTCCGCGCTCCAAAGTTGAGTTTTGGACCGACAAAAAGTATTACAAGAATGTTGTAAAAATTACAACAGAATTAGGCGTGCGGTGGGGATCGAGTGCGCAGACCGGCACGCGTGGCGTTCCGTATATTCGCGTGCGTAAGATTTCGGCGGGGAAGTTTCGACGCTACTCCGGCTGGACATTTTTGCAGTGGATTCGTAACTGGTGGATTGTGCTCAAAGATCTAGTTCTTGGTAATATTGTTGGGTTTTTCCGCTTCGTGACAGGGCTTTGGCAAAGTTTTTGGCGGCTGCTTCCCAGGAGTAAACGCCCGGATGTGATTTTCCTTAAGGGTGGTTTTGTGGGCTTACCCGTTGGGTTGGTCGCAAAATGGTTCAAGATTCCGTATGTGATTCACGAGAGCGATGCAGTGCCGGGGCTGGCAAATCGGATTTTGATGAAAGATGCTACGGTAATCGCGACCGGTTGGAAACAGAAGGAGAGCGGGTCTAGTACCAAGCAACAAAAACCCGGTCAGGACAAACCTGCGTATACTTCTAGTATATCACAGATTGATGGAATTGTCAATGGGGAATCTAGTAAGGGTGATACTAGACCGTTGCGGATTTTCACTGGAATACCGGTGGCAGCAGAATTTCGAAGCGTGAGCCCGGCGCAGCAAAGTGCACTCAAAAAGAGCTTTGGCTTTGATCCTGAGCAGCCGCTAGTAGTTGTAACTGGCGGTAGCCAAGGGGCAGAGAACATCAACGAGGCAATGCGCGAGATTTTGCCGGAAATGTTAGAGTTTACGTCGGTTGGGCTAGTAGCAGGGCATAAGCAATACGAAAAAATGGTCGAGCTGAAACGCTATGAAGATTGGAATCGGGCTAAGTTGCAATCGAATTTTCGGCTGTGGGAGTTTAATTCGGCAATGCATGAGCTTCTTGGTGCGGCCGACGTGGTGATTAGTCGGGCGGGGGCGACCACGATTGCGGAACTAGCGGCGCTCGAGAAAGCGGTTGTGCTAGTACCGTTCGAGGCGCTGCCGAATAGTCATCAGGTGCGTAATGCGGAGGATTTGGCGGATAGTGGCGCCGTGGTGATGATTAAGGACTCGGCGATGCGTAAAAAACCTACCTTGCTACTAGATGAAATTCGGCATTTAGTGCGGTCGCCAAGAGAACGAGCAAATTTAGCTGAAAAATTACATAAAGAAGCAGCGCCAGATGCAGCGGCGAGACTGGCGGCGATTTTGCTACAAATTGCAAAGGAGCGGGAGCAGCCAAAGAAGAATAGCTCTAAAAAGCCGGCAGCTCAGCGGTCAGTGCGCAACCAACGCCCGACGCGACACGAAAAAAGGATGCGTAAAGTCGAAAAACATAAAACTGGCGCAAAGAAGGGCAGATAGAGATGTGGGGTGGGAGAAAAGCCAAAAAGCAAGCTGAGCGCGATGAGCGTGAACTTTTATCGGAGCTGAAATCGGAGCGGATGGCAGAGCGTCGGCGGCTACGTCGCAAGCACATGACCTCGGCGGTGTTAGCAAGCTTGATGGTGGCAATTTTGGGGCTGCTGGCTTATATGGGGGCTCGCGGCGTGGTAATTGAGGCGCAAAAAAATCCTACGGACCCCGGTGCGGAATATCAACTTCAGGCGGAGGTGGTGGATGAGACTGGCAGTGAGCAGATTTCTCGGCGCACACTTGATTATATTGGTTTGCTGGAACAGGATTTGGCCGAGCTGGGAATCAAGATGACGCGTGCAACTTTGCCAGTGAATACGAGCCGAGAGCTCTATGTTGATACGGATGCGAGCACGACTTATTTTAAGGTTAGCCTTGATCGTGGTACAGGGGTAACAGCGGAGGATATCTCGCGAATGCTGAAATATTTGCAGGATCGTGGGCTGACTCCTGGTTATGTGGATGTGCGAGTAGAGGGGAAGGCTTATTATCAATAGAGGCGGGAATGATAGACGCAGTGGTGCAGGCTATGGTGCGGCGATTGTGGGATTGTAATGGATAAAGACACTTTGAGCGGGATGGGGTAATGTCGCAAAATATTGACGGAAGATAGGCGGGAGGGTGAAACGGGGAATTGGTCGGAGAGTATCGCGTGTGAGGAGATTAAAAACGGCACAGGGAATGTTGTACATTCTACAACATCTGTAGTCTATTTATGTCAAATAAGTCCAAATGTCAAGGTGGGCCGGACGCTAACGGAATTGTGGAAAACTCTGAAAGAAATGCTTGATGTAGCATTGATATAGCCTCTCAAAAAGTGGGATTTAGTTCGGGTTTTGTTCGGTAAAAATGGAACATTGGAATGACAAGAATTCGAATAATCACGTACTTTATGTTCGTCGCATTCATAGATGTGGTAATTCTCTGTTTAAAATCCTGAAAAACGGGAGAGGGCTCAATAAATTGAAAAAGCTGGATTTGGGTAAAAATGGGCGGCCGGCGGGCTTAGCCTAGGCAGAGTCTGTTCTAGGCGTATTTACAGATATAGTGTCGCAAAATCTATATTGTGCGACATTGGATATATATCAAAAAGACGATATTATACCCATCTTTTTGTTTCAAATTATTCCCCGATTTAAGTAATTTGAGCGAGTTTGTCTTGCATTTGGACCTTAATCCAAGATGTTAATTCCGAGTACGAGGTGTCTGATGCTGCTGACTTGATGGCGGCGTGATAAATCCGCTTTTTCTCGGCATTGTTACGCGGAAAACCGGCTATGATTGGCACGAAGCCGAGTGCAACTGACAATTGATCAGTAACAACGCGCGCAATCCGACCATTACCATCGAAAAAGGGATGAGTACGGATAAAATTATAATGAAAATGAGCCAGGAAACGACAAACTTCATCGAGGTTTTCGAATGGGACATAAGGCAGGCTCTCGCGGAGATAGCGGGAGAGGGTATAAAGCTCATTGTAAACCTCGGCTCCACCGGCTGGGATTCGGTGCAGGTCCTCATCCCCTGGTTCACCAAAACGGACGTCGTGTCCTTTGGCGCGCAAATTCCCCGTTTCGCGATAAACCCGTCGAAATAGCAGCGAATGCATACGTTTCCAATCCTCAATCCAATCATTTTCTTGGCGGTCTGATAATGTAGTTCGGATGTCGATCGGGCGTTCTAGTTCGCGCACGAAGCTCATAATCACGTCGGCGAGACCTTTTTCCTCTGCTTCCCTGACTAGTGGATGCGTAGAATTGATCGAAAAACGGCGGCCGGACTTATACTCTATGGTATGTCGATATTTGCGCCAAAGCGATTTCGCGACGTCGGTTTCAGCGAGCTCGTAGCGTTCGGCGTTGCTCATTCCCTGTTACCTTCGCTAGGATTATTCTGTTCGGGTTTTGTTCGGTCAGAATCTTCTACCAGGATTGGGGAATCTTTGACTGGCGGCTGGGGGTTTTCGGCTGGTTTCGACTCATCTTGAGAATTCTTCTGATTTTTCTCCTGCTTGGCTTTTTCCGGCTTTTTGCGGGTGATTTTAAAGCGAATTAACGGTAGCTGAAGCCACTTATTAGGTTTTTCGGGAGGCGTAGAAGTTGCGGGATCGTCGGGATATTCGAGATCGGTGCTTTCTTTGACGATATCAGCAATCATTCCGCGTAGGAGATGCGCCTGCATGGCTCCGATTTTGTTTGCTTCAGCTTTTGATTTATCCGCAAGTGGGATAAGATTTAGTTTCAGATGGAGCGGTTTTTGCTCGGGGAAGGTTAGCTTGAGGTCTTGAGGCGAGATTTGGTAAATTTCGCCGTTGCGATGCGCTAGCCAGCTCGGTTCATGATGGCTGATTCGAATCAACTCTGGCGTGGTATAGGGTTGGAGAATTTTGAGGGTTTTTTCAATTACGCCCAGCATGTCGCGGTATTGCTCCAGTAGAGTGGATTCGGTTTCGATAGCGCGCTCGGAAACCGCATAGTCTTCGGCGGCATAAGAAAGGTTGGATGAAGTATTAGGCTGAGCGATAATGTCTTCGCTCTCTAAGGTCAAAGTAGTATAACCATCCGGAATCGGACCAAGTGGCGAGCGAATATAGAGAATATTAGCGGGTGTCAGCAGTTTTTTGCGGATCAAATCTTTATGCACAAAATAAATCAACCGCGCAAGTCGCACCTTACTCACCGGACGACCGATGAGTAGTAGAATAATTCGGGCTAAATCAAGTTGATTCATAACCTTATTTTACTCTAATCGCGGAGGTTTGGTCAATTTTGGGCAAAAAGTTTGCCCCCTGCGATATGTGCAGAGGGCATTAGTTGAGAAAGGTTTTAATTTGTTACTTAATCTATGCCTCCCCAGGTCTGACGACTGAGGTAGGGGTTATGGTTTCGACGGTTGGAAGTCACTGTCCGGGTTGGCTACCGGACCGTTCGGGTTGGTCGGTGTTGTCGGGCTCGGTGTGCTCGGCGCATCGGTTGATCCGCCAGGATTCGTGCCAGGGTCGGTAGTGTCTCCGCCAGTATTTCCTCCGGTGTTATCTCCAGTATTATCGCCCGGCGTGGGTGATGGAGCCGGAGTGGTCGGACTATTGTTGTTATGGTTGTTGTCAGATGGCTTAGCAGCAGCTTTATACTGCTCGAAACACTTAATAGCTGCTTCACGGGTAATCGTTGATGTTGTTTTACCTGCGAAGGTATACGTAATTTCTGCTGTGCCTTTCCCTACGTCCTTAGCTTCCACATCAATACGGAAGTTGTACGACGCGTTTTCAAATAGTGTCTGAATACGGGTGCCGCCGTTGATAGTCTCCGTGGCGGTCCAATCGAATTTAATCGATTCGACCACAAGTTCGTCCATTGCTGTGCGAGCAGCTTTCGTCAACTGTTCTGTCGTAAGCGGCTTTACCTCAGGTTCCGGATTTGGACCCGGGCTCGGAGACGGTGACGGTGATGGTGACGGCGGCGTTGTGCCCCCATTTGTGATGGGGTCCGCCGCGTAAGTTGTGAACCATCCAAGGATTTCTTCCTTGGATGACTCCTTATCCATTAACGTATAAGTTACCGTCCTGCTTTCCGTGGCTTTGAGGCCGACACGTATCTTGTATTTGGAGTTTTCGAACTGCAATTTAATTTCTGTAGTTCCGGCTCCAGTATTGTCGGTCAGAGTCCACTGTTTCGCTTTTGCTACGGCTTGTACCGTATCAGATTCGTTTTTTGCCAAAGCAACCATCTCGGCCTGGGTGGGTTTTATTGGTCCATCCGGGTCGATAGGACTGCCATCTGACGGGTTCGGCGCGAGTGCGTATTTGGTCAGCCAAGACACAATTGTGTCCTTATCTGACGCTTTATTCTGCAACATGTATGACAGTTTTGCCTTGCCACTATTGTTCTCCGCCCTCACTATTACAGTGAACTTCCATTCACTGTTTGCGAAGACAGTCGTCAGAACTTTTGTCCCGGTTCCAGTAGTCGCCATAGTCCAGTTCTTCTCCTGACCGACTTTTGTCAATTCTGCCATTTTGTCACTGGCGAGCTTAATCAGCTCAGCGTCAGTAACAGCATCCTTGTTGTCATCCGGCTTGCTGTTGTCTTCATTGTCTGTGGGTTTTTCAGAGTCCTTGTCTTTATACTGCTCCAGCCATGCTTTGATGGCTTTCGCAGAGGATTTCTTCCCCTTGCGGGTGAAGCTGACTTTCGGGCTCTTCTTATTGCGGGTCACTGTGACGGTTGCCGTGAATTTCACCTTTTTATTGCTGAAATTCAAGGTTGTTGTAGCCTTTTTTGTGCTGGCCGAGGTCTTTTGAGATACATTCCACTTCCGAGCCTTTGCATACGAACTCAGACTTTTTGCCTGCTTCTCAGCGCGGGCCTTCAGGAAATTTTTTACGGCTTTGCTTGAGGAGTACCTCTTCAAGCCGCTTTTTACTTCCGAAAGCTTAAACTTCTTACCCTTGGACGTGAAGTAAGTCGAGTATTTCTTGCCTGACTTCTTCGTCACCTGGGTGTAAGAAAAGTACGTCCCGGATGTGGTCTGCATCTTCAGAGACTTTTTGACCTGCGTGCCGCTTTTCTTGGTAACCTTGTTAGTGGCCATCTCCCAGCCGTAATAATTAGCATAGGAAGTGAGCTCCTTGGTTACTGCGTCCGCTTTCTTCTGTACGGCAGACTTCTTTGCAGCGGCCTGAACCGGCATGGACATCATCGTGAGTACCATTGCCATAACGAGTAACATTGAGAATGATTTAATTTTCTTCATATCATTCCCTCCTTTCTTTTAATTTGCTAGGGCGCCTGTCGCGCCTCTTGGTGACACCCCTCTTGGAGGGTTACTTTCATTGTATCACACAATACTCAAAAAGTCAATAGCATTTTGATACTTTTTACGGTTTTTCAACTACTAATGATGTTTTGGCTTATTATATCTAGGTTTACGGCGAGTGTGAGCAGATTTTTGACCTCTAGAAGTATTGAGGGTTGCGGTAGCCTTTGAGGTAGATTCGTTGGCAGCATTATCGGATGTTCGTTCTGGATTCCGCTCCAGTTTAGGCACTACCTGTCCAGGTTTACTATGGAGATAAAAGGTATTAGTGGCTTCAGATTTGGTCGGCGTAACCGGTCTTTTTGGGATGTTTGTGGCTGGATACGAAGCCTCGGTTTGTGGAGTTTTTGTGCCATTTTGGTGTTCTCGGTTGTCGATTTTTGGGTTATTTTGCGGCTTCCCGGCCTGGTTTTTGGGTGTTGCCTGCTCGTTCTTTTCGGCCGACCTCGCCTCTTGTTCAGTCTTCCCAGCAGGAATCGACTGTTCAGCTCTCTCAGCCTGCCCATTTTTCTCGACTTCCGCTCTAGCGGCAACTAGGCTGCCGAGATCCTTTAGGCCGGGGCGGCTCTCTTTATTTTCGGCGGCATTGGGCGAGAGTTTGAGCTTACGGAAATCTCCGGCGGGTGTTGCAGGCTTAGGGCGATATTCCCTAGCGGCACTAGGCACAAAAGCAAAATCAGGGCGGCTGGGACGAGCAGAGCTCATACCATTCCCGGCGCCATCATTATTCGTACTGGCACCGCGTTCTCCGGCGGCACGACCACTGTCAGAAAGATCTTTTTTGTACTTCTCGGATTGCTCAATGGTCTCGCGGATGGCATCTTCGACTTCGCTACGTGGACGAGCGTAGAGCTCGCGCGAACTTTGAATGATTTGATCGAAATTGTCTTGCGGAGTGGTTGGGAGACTGAGCGTAGTTGCTGAGAACGCTGGAACTTTTTCGCCATTAATAATCATTGAGATTACAAAGTTACGGTTGTTCATTTGGATAAGATCGGCGGCGTCAAAGGTTGGTTCGAATTGCTTGGAAAGAATTGGTGCATCGTCAGCGGAGACTCGGAAAGAGATTGTGGTACCGACGTTACCAAAGACGGCGTCACGCACCGAATCGGTCATTTGGGCAGTATATTGATTAGCAACAGTTAAATTCAATCCGTATTTGCGTGCCTCGGACAGAATCACCGCAAAGCTATCGGTAGCAAAGTTTTGGAACTCATCAACGTAGAGATAGAACGGGCGTCGGTCGGCAACATCGGCGATATCCGAGCGGCTCATAGCGGCAAGCTGGACTTTGGTGACGATGAATGCGCCGAGAATCCCGGCATTATCCTCGCCAATTAGACCTTTCGACAGATTGACGACTAGGATTTTGCCTTCGTCCATAATTTTGCGAATATCAAAACTACTCTTCGGCTGACCAACGATATTGCGAATAATTGGGTTAGCAGTGAAAGCTCCAACCTTGTTTAGTACTGGCGCAATCGCTTCGTTAATCTGTTTTTCGCTCCATTGGCCAAATTCGTGTTTCCAGAACTGTAATACGGTGACATCCTGACAATAATCAAGCGTCTCTTTGCGGAAATCTTTATCCGTGAGTAGGCGCGAAATATCGAGCAGGGTTGTTTCCGGGCGGTCAAGCAAAGCTAGCAGGGTGTATCTCAAAATGTGCTCAAGACGTGGACCCCAAGAATCACCGAACATGCGTTTGAGCACGCCAATTACCTCGGAACTAATGTTTGGCTTTTTGGACGGGTCGGTGACTTCGAGCGGGTTGAAGGCGACCGGGAAGGCGGTATCGGCTGGATTGAAATAAACTACGTCTTTGATGCGATATTCGGGCACAAAGCGCAGATTGTTAATTGCAAAGTCGCCGTGCGGGTCAACAATACAATAACCTTGATTATAAAAAACGTCGGAAAGTGCAAACAGTTCGAGCATCCCGGACTTGCCGGCGCCAGTCTGACCAATAATATAGACGTGGCGAGAACGGTCGCGGCGCAACATGCCGAATTGATGATTGATTCCGCGGAAGTTAGTTAGTCCGAAAGCAGAGATGTTTTCGTCGTGAGCCGGATCACCGGTAATCAGCGGTAGCTGAGCTGGCGGTTCGGCAGTCTTGGAGGTTGCCCAAACGATATTTGGCGTTTCGACTGAGGTATGAGGTAGATGGTAAACCGAAGCGAGCTCAGAAATATTCAAAATAAAGCCATGATCGGCGAATTGGCGCATTTTGTAAGCGTCCATTGCCGAGTCTTCAAAGCTCCCGCCAGTTAATTTGAAACCGTTGAGATTGGTTGAGTTATATTGTTTGAAAGTACCAACTAGCGCCTGCATATTGAGACGGGCGTTGACCTGGTCTTGACCAAGATAAGCGAGGTGGATTTTTACTTCGTAGCCAAGCTTGGTGGCTTTTTCTTCGGCTTTGGCAATGCGGGTTTTGTCACGCTCAGAAAGCTCAGGTTTTGGGGTATCCTCCCCGCCTTCGGGCGGTTTAAAGAATGCGCCTAGTGCTTGAATAATCCAAATCCAATCAATCCGAAAGGCCCCCAGCTTCTTGCCAGCCTTAATGCGGCTGATCCAATCGTCAGTTTGTTTGTGCCAGCTATCTGCCACCGGGCGAGTCAAAATTTGTACCCAAAGCTCTTCGGAATTATCGGGGCTGAGTTTTGCTAGCGTACCAGTGATCCCGGCGAGCGGGTCAACTTCGAAGTTATCAAAGGTTTTGATGGGCAGAGCGCTGTCTTCAGTCAGAGTGAGTTCAGCGGTATATTGTACAGGATATTTTTCGCGCGAATCAGCATAATCATCGTTCATGCGATAGATTTGGACGCTTGGATATTGGGCATAAATTTGCCCCTCGACGAAGCTTTGCAGGATTTTTGGTACCCAAACGTAGAATCGAATTTGTCCACCGGTCGAGACAATTTCGAAACTGAGATGTTCCTGAACGCCGCCGGAGTTTTTGAGCTCGTCTTTGTCGCGCAAAATTCCGTGTAAACTAGCAAATAATTGCTCAGCGGCGAGCTCTTGCTTGTCGTTGGTGCGTGGGATTTCAAGCATCAGCAGTACCGAGTCGACGTTTAGGACCTTGAGACGGTTTAGTTTGCGGTAGTTTTGATAGCTAAGGTAGCCAAGGATTGCCACAATCGGAATCCACACCCACGGCTGTAAAATAAATTCAATAATCTGTGCAAACATGACCACCCGTTACTCGAATTACTTCTTCGCTAATTGATACTCGTCTTTACCAACTTTATCAAATAATTCTTTGTTTTGGAGATTGAGCAAAACAGTTGTTTCTTTGACTTTGCGTGAATGTAGAACTTGTTTGACAATCTCTTCGCGCGAAAGTGGACCACCGGCTTTCTCGAGGATCTGCGTGATGATCTCGGCAACTGTACCCTTGGCGTAACCCCAAGTATCAAGGGCGTAGATACCGCGACCAATTAGAATGAAGCGCTTATCCTTAATCAACTCGTTGTGAATTGCTTGAGTAGTAACGTTTTTGCGACGGAAATTCGAAGCAGAAATCGCCTTGGCAATATCAGAAAAATGCATTGGTTCTTTGTGATTTTCGAGCACTACAAAAATCTTGTCCCGAATATTGCGCGGGTTGACGGTCGGCCATTTGGTTAGACCCCAAAGACCGTTCAAAGTTGCAAGCTGCTTTGAGACCGAAGCTACGGCGCGAATGATATCCGGATGTTCGTAATCAAGCTCAGCATCTAGCTGGTCGATTGTCATCGGCTCGCCATGTTTTTTAATAAGTTTGACGATCTCATCGACGCGGGTTGTAATAGACTTGGCATCACCATAAGTTGCAATACCTAGCGCCGAATAATAATTATCATTCTCGCTGATTTCGGTTAGATTTTTAGAAATTGAGCCGATAAAAACCAGCTGTGCCTTTTCTATTGCCGAAGGTTCGTGCCCAAAAATACGCTCACCGAGATCCGGAGTACGTGCAACGCGACCTAGCTCGGTTAAATTGCGAATCATTAGTTTCTCAGCGGCGGCTAGTTCGGCAATGTGACCTTCATCGGCGCCAATTCGCAGCCGCACCAAAATCGCCTTTTCGAGCTGACGGACGCGCTCGCGAGTAATATTTAGTAGTTCGCCGATCTGTTCAAGTGTTTCTTTCTGGCCATTCAGACCAAAGCGACGCGAAATAATTTCCCGCTCCCGCTCTTGCTCAATAATATTGAGGCTTCCGGTAATTGCATTTTCGATGATACTGGCGTTTTGGTCCATCAGATTCCTTTCATTTCCCGACCCGAACATAAATTGATATTAAATTCTACCACTATGATAGCATATTTTTATGTTAATGTCAACGACTTTTTCTGATTGGCGAAAAATGCTGCTCAATAATTCGATTTTGTTGACTTTCTATGTTCTATTATAACACTGATTTTGGGATTTTTTGGACTTTTTTGGAAACATTTATTATAATTATGGTAATGGAAAAGAATTCTAAAGTTGGCAAAGTAATAGTTATTATTTTAATTTTGGCAGTAATTCTTGGTATGGGTGGAATTGTTATATATAATATGGCCAAATCAGCCGAGCTTAGTATTTTGGTGGCGCCGAGTAGCGCTACGATCAAAATTAACGGTGAAGAATATACCAATGGGCAATACAAATTCTTCCCACAAAAAAATGTCGAGGTTGAAATTTTAAGCCCGGAGTATCAGTCGCAGACCCAAACAATTGATTTAATTGCAAATGAAACCACGTTGCTGCGCGCGGTATTGGAAGATGAAGATGGTGGGTATGATTCGTATCTAGAATCGCTGGAAACTTATAATCAGATTAAAATGCTGGCGCCGGCGATTGGCAACCAAAAACTAACCGATCTAGTAAATGCTACCGAAAAGAAGCTGGCAATTCTTGATATTCTACCGTTGAGCGAGAATATTGGTGAATTCTACGCCGATAAGCACGGGTTTATTGTATCGAGGGATGATAATGCCACGATTGTCCAGGTGATGCCTTCGAGCGATGATTGTGGCGTAGTTCCCTGTCTTGAAGTTTATGAATCGAATGGCGATCTTAGCAAAGTTAAGTCTGTTTTGAAAGAGAAAGGTTACGATCCTGAAGCTTATATTTATAATATGCAGGAACTTTACCTTTATGAACCGGATTATGATTTTCCGGATGTAGAATAACTAGCCACTATAATTATAAATACTTGTTTTGTTGCTTAAGATTTCGAGATAATTAAGTTTATCGTCAGTAGTAGTGAAGCGAATTTCTAGGCGCTGAGATTTTGATTCGATTTCGAAACTATAAGTGCCCTCTGTATCTTGGCGCAAACTAGACTTTTTGTAGCTGAATTGCTCATTTGGAAAGGCGAAGGTTACGAACTCTTCGCTGAGCGTTGCCAACTTGTGGTAGACCGGCATTGTGAAATCGCCCTGAATCGTCTCAAGACCATAAATCACTTTTCCGTCAGTGACTGCGCCGGAATAAGCATCGACGACGGTGTCTGAAATTCTATCTATATGCTCAGTGCGGGATAATCCCGAAGTTTGGATGGCGTGTATCGTGAACCAGCCAACGCCGCATATAAGTAGTATGCCCGTGCCAATCAAAACTGGTTTGCGGAGTTTGGTTTGGGTTTCGGGTTTGATGAGTTGAATATTCATTCTACTTCGCCTTGATTGCTGTAATATTGTCAATCGCCATGCCGGCATTAACAACTTCTTCGGGCGGAAAAGACTTTGACAAGGTGTTTTCTTTACCTCTGCTGCCAGCTGAGTCAGCTAGCAACCATTTGCCATCTTCAGTAATACCACGAATGCCAATATAGTGTCCGCCACTAGTAAATGGATTTGAGCCTCTACCGCTGGTGTGGATCATCCATCCATCCCTGAGTGCTTCATTAATTTTCTCGATTGCCTGAGAAGCGCTAGAAGATTTTAGGTCCTTGTGTTGTAAACCGTAATAGTCGGCTAGGACCCCAGTAAGTGTCCAGTAGCTGCCTTCACCGCAAGCATGCTGACCTTTGTCACCGGCAACTTTCGTAGTCATTTTTGGCGTAATTTCCTTACCGGTGATTGCTGTTACCATCATGGCGAAAGATGATGGTCCACATCCGGAATCGCAAGTATTACCGCAACTTCCGAATGGTGTTTTCTCCCATTCGGGATCACATTGGTCATACCACGGGAAGCCGGAACCATTATAGTTGGATATTGCACCATCACCGCCTACGCAAACGTTTGCCGCTTCGCCAAGATTAGTTGGCGCTGCACCCGCTCCAGCGGCGTATTTTTTGGCGTTTTCAATCATTTCGGGATGCTGCTTGGCGAGTTCTTCGGAACTCTTCCAACCATTTGCATCGGCGTATTCCTGAATACCGAGAATGATGCTGGAGATAGTCGAGATATAATTCGGGTCGGTAGCATAGCCGGCGGCTTTGATCGCAACGAGATAAGCCATTGGATCGGTGATAGTATTGCCAGAAAAGACGCCATGGTTACGGTAGGTTGGGGTTTTGCGGATATTTTCGTAATATCCTTTCCAGCCCTCAAGCTCATTAGCATATTTCTTGGCACATTCGTAGGGACAAGAATCGTAAGCACCAATGCCAAAGTAATTATGCTTATCTTGAGCAATCTGCGATTTGCCGGAATTACTCTCTACTATGCCCTGAGCCATCACAGTTTCCCACGGAATACCATAGGCGATGCTGAGCTTTTGGGCAACTTCGTAATGGTCTTTCACGAATTTTTTACGTTCATCGTCGAGGTGGGTAACGGTACTCGAGATTTGACTACTACCGGTAGTATCTGCAACTTGGACGGTGTGTTTTTTGATCGGCGCGGTAGAGGCGATCTGATTATAATTAACCGGCGAAGTAAACTCAGGGTCTCTTAGAGTTGAAGCAGTTTTGACGGCATTTTTGGCATACTTATCAAAGATTTCCTGTGCAAAAGTGCGGCGCTTCTTGGCCTCTTGAAAATATTTTCCGCCACCTGCGTTGCTCGAGAAGCTACCGGCACCAAGCGCAATAACGCCCGGGTCTTCTAGCGCGTTTTCGGCGGAAGTTATGCTGGTAACAGCGCCTTCAACCGCCATTAAAAACAGGTCAGAATATGCCCCCGGAGTGTTACTCTTAACGTTTGTTAAGTGGTTTACGAAACCGAATTTGCTTGCCCAACCAGTGCCAAGCCAGCGCTCGTTTTTCTGCGTTAGCCAATTAAGCTCAAAAGCAATTACTTCGCCCGCGATATCATCTGCGGGCTGCGTGCCCCACCTTGAACCGAATTTTGCTTCGACTTCTTGAATAAACTTTGAGTCGCTAGTTTGATAGATACCGTAATATGAAGTTCCGCCAGTATGTGAAAACGGGTTGAATCCAGATTCTTGTTTTAGATTGCCCATAATCCCAGCAATCACCGCAGCGTTGTCCGAAACTCCCGGGATGTTGGCGGTTGCAAAATAATTCCAGGTGCGTTCTTCGTTATTGTCGCCCGACACGGTACCAACTCCGCCCGGCAAAGCATTATAAATTGTATCAACCCAAACCTTATAACCTTTGGTATTTGGGTGGATGCCATCGTCGCCAAAGTATTCATCAAGGTGGTCTTTAGCGGCTTTGCGCCAGTCAGCTAGAATAATATTATTGTATTTTTCGGCAGCTTTTTCAAACTGCTCGTTCACTTTGGTATACTTAGATTTTTTGGTGTATGGCGTGACTAGAATCAAAGTTTGGTCTTTTGAGAGATAATCATCCATGATGGTTTTGATGGCGTTGTCAAGCTTTGTGTCGCTCTCATCATTCGTTCCCAAAGCAAAAACAACGTATTTGCGCAAGTCATCAGAATCTTTCTTTTGCTTGAGGATGGCCATGCCGGATTCATTACCCTCGACGTCGAGTTGGAAATGTTTGGAGCTTTGGGCGGTGATATCGACACCAGTAAGTTTGCTTTGGATTATGCCCTGGGCGCCTACAGAATAAGAGTCGCCAATCCAAGTAATTTGGTCGCCGGAAGGTTTGGATGAAGTTGCGCTTGGAACATCGCTCGGATCACATCCCGAAGGGTCATAGTAATAAATCCCGTTACGATAAAAATCGTCCAAGGTGGCATCATCAGGGGTCGCAAATACAAAATGGGGGGGGGCGATAATTGTAGTAAAGGAAACTAAAATAGCAACAACCACGATGGCGGCAGAATAAACGATACGACGGACCTGACCTCGCGATTTTAGTTTCATGTACTATATTATAGCATAGCTTTTATGCTTGGCGCCTTCTGCTGGATTGTAAAACAAGCTTTCTAGAAAAAGATTTTGCACTTATGGTGGTTCCTACAAGGCTCGAACTTGTGACCTCACGAATGTGAATCGTGCGCTCTAGCCAACTGAGCTAAGGAACCATCATAAATGTAAAATACTTTCTCCCCGAAAACTGGACATCGCGTACCAAGGAATCAATTGTATGATATCTAATAGGGCTGAGGAAAATAGAGATTACAGAACTATCTTTCCAGCCCTATGTGTGATATAATAGCATAAAGTAGCGTGGAAAGCTAGACAAAATTATAAATCATATTACATCATGGACCTAGGTAAATACGAGGACGAAAAGACCCAAATTGAGCAATTCTTGGCACAGCCGGAAGCTTATGCGCAGCCGGATTTTGCCGATCGTTCACGTCGCCTGGCTGAGATTGATAAGATTTTGGCAATAGGAGCAGAAATCAAGCAGTTACAACAGAACCTAGATGAAGCGCGCGCGCTCGTTAACGATCCGGATCTAGGTGAACTGGCGAAAAATGATATTGATGAGGCAACAAAGAAATTAGCCGAGAAGACGGCAGCGCTTGATGAACTACTGCTCCCGCGTGACCCCGATGATGATCGCCCGACAATTATGGAAATCCGTGCAGGCGCAGGCGGTGACGAAGCTTCCCTGTTTGCGGGCGAGCTTTACCGTATGTATGTGCGCTATGCCGAGCGCCATGGACTCAAGGTTGAGCTGTTGAGCCAAAACGAGAACGAGGCTGGTGGCATGAAAGAAGTCGTGCTGCGCATCACTGGTGAGCATCCATATGGGCAACTCAAGTTCGAAGGTGGCGTGCATCGTGTCCAGCGGGTACCGGTGACCGAAAGTCAGGGTCGGATTCATACTTCGACGGCTACGGTGGCGGTGCTGCCGGAGGCTGCCGAGAGTGATGTTGAGATTAAACCGGAAGATTTGAGAATTGATATCTACCGCTCGGGTGGTCATGGCGGTCAGGGGGTCAACACGACCGATTCTGCAGTGCGGATTACGCATTTGCCAACTGGGATTGTGGTTGCGATGCAAGATGAGCGTTCCCAGCAGCAAAATCGTGTCAAAGCGATGACGGTGCTGCGCACGCGCTTGATGGAAAAAAAGAAACTCGAAGATCAAAAAAACGCTAGTGATGCGCGCAAGTCGCTGATTGGATCGGGCGATCGCAGTGAAAAAATTCGCACCTATAATTTCCCGCAGGACCGCATTACCGATCATCGCGTGCACTATTCGCGTTCAAACGTTTCGGCGGCAATGGACGGCGATATCGAAGATTTGATTGACGAACTCGCCAAAGCCGAGCGCGAATTGCCCCAGTAGAGTATAATAGTCACGGGAGGAGTAGTTGATAAGGGGATGTATCATGATTATCGCGATAATCACAGGTATCATTGGTAGTGTAATTGCATTCTGTGGCTGGTTTGATTTTAGCCATTTGGGACGAAGGTATCAAAACATTAAAAACTAAGGATTGCTAGATTGATCTCGCACAGTTTCTTTCAACGGTAATGTTTTACATCGTGGGCATTTTATTGACTTTTATACGAATGTGTGATATAATGGATCTATGGACGTCGGTACTTGGCTTAAAGAGGCAAAATGGTGGGTGGATTCTCTAGATGCGGACCTCATTGCACTCTGCAACTTTGCTCCGGAGGGGGCGGATCGCAGTTGGCTGGTATCGAATAATGTTGTAAAAATTACAACAAATACGAAGCGTCAGGCTGACGAGATGTTAAAAAAACGCGCCGCTGGTGTACCGTTGGCATATTTGCTGCGTTATCGTGAGTTTTATGGACGTAAATTTCAGGTACGTCCGGGCGTGTTGATTCCCCGCCCCGAGACGGAATCGCTGATTGATTTAATTAAGGAACTCGACTTGCCGCCACGAGCACGGTTTTTGGAAATCGGTACTGGCTGTGGCTGTATTGGAGTTACTTTGGCGCTGGAGTTTCCGCAATCGGAGGTACTTGCGACCGATATTAGCTCAGACGCATTGATGATTGCCGAGCACAATAATATCCTGCACGAAGGTCGACTTAGCCTGTTGAGATCGGATCTTTTTGAAGCAATTAAGCCACGGCTCCATGGTCAGTTTGATGTGGTGGTTGCGAATTTACCTTATGTTAATCCAAATTGGGATTGGGTTGATACTAATTCCCTGCGCCATGAGCCGCTTGAAGCGCTTTATGCCCTGGGCGAGAACGGTCTTTCGCTCTATCGGCGCTTCTTCGAAGAGATGAAGCCGCATCTTGAGAAGCTGGGCATGAAGTTTTGCGTTGTCGAAGCAGATCCTTGCCAACACAAGGAGTTGATAAAAATCGCCACGGAGTTCGGGTGGAAGCTAGCCGAAACGCGAGACTATGGGTTATGTTTCCGCAAAAAGCGGGTCTACAAAAGACCTGAGCGAGCAAATAGAAAGCCTGCCAGCAAGAAACCCCCTAGCAAAACTCTCACCAAAGCTCGTCCAATCAAGCCTAAATACTAAAGCGCGGTTGGCTAAAGCCGATCACTAGCACCAAGATCATAATCGCACAAAAAACCAGTGGCAGAGAAACATTACCGAGCATTAGCTTGCCCTTGTGCTTGGACATGTCAGAGTAAGCCTGGAAATAGGCAAAAGCTAGAATCGTGAGGATGAGTGCTAGTTGCGACAAGCAGATTCCGGTGCTGCCGATAGTATAAATAATCAACCAAACGTGACTCAGCCAAGCAATTTCGGCAAAAACCAGCCCAACGACTAATGAAATCAGAGTTGGATTCGTATCGCTAGCCTGCACTAGGACGTGATTTGAGGCGGCGTAGCCAATAATGAATTCGCTTACTGCCAAAATCAGTGACATGATATTATCATTTGTGATGGCGGCAAAAATCGAGGCGGCGGTACTGCCGACCAAGATAGCTGCCAATGCCTGCGTGATAGCAAAATTAGCCGAAGAACGAGGTTTGAGGACGATTAGCCAAATTGCATAAGCCGCCATTAGCGCAAAGTGTACCGGTAGAAAACTTTTTCCAGCAGCATAAGCCAGCAGCACAAAACCCGCGCCAACGATAAAATCTACTAGGCTAGAGCGGATATTGAGCAGCCAATAGCGATGATTAACCGCAAAAATACGCCATTTTGAGACAAAGATCAGGATTAGACCGATCAAACAGTTTCCAGTGATTACCGTCGCACCAATCGAAACCACCGCGAGAGCGAGATTTAGTAGTACGTGCATCAAAGAGCTCAAAGCATTACGACTTTTCCGAATAAAAATATAATCAGCCATATCCCCATTATAACATAATGTGCTATAATGAAATAATGGATACGCCAACTAAGGTCAACTATTTTAATCGTCATCCGCTTGTGAAGGATTTTCTGAGCCTAGTGGTGTTTATTATTTGTGTGGTACTAGGCACAATCGTGCTGAACGCTTTTGTTTTTCGTTCGTATAATGTCGTCGGCTCAAGCATGGAAAACACTTTTCATAACGAAGACCGCGTAATTGTGAATCGCTTGCTGGTTTCTTGGGATCATTTCCTGGGCAAGGAGTATGTGCCGCAGCGTGGTGATGTGATTGTATTTGCCAATGGTGCGGCCTCCGGTCCGCTAACTTGCGAGGCTCTCTCGGGTCATGCTGATCAATTTTTGATTAAGCGTGTGATTGCTTTTCCCAGCGAGCGCGTAGTGGTTAAAAACGGTGAGGTCACAGTTTATAATGACGAGCATCCTGATGGTTTTCATCCTGATGACGATACTCGGATTGACGAAAACAACGGACCAAAAACCAATAGCTCCGGCGAAGTTGATATGGTAGTGCCGAACGGTGAACTATTCGTAGCCGGTGACAATCGCGAAGGCGCGCATTCGCTTGACTCGCGCTCAGGGCTTGGCACGGTTCCCTACTGCCGAGTGATTGGTCCGGTCTTGATGCGGATTTATCCACTGAATAAAATTAGTTTTTTCTAGAATCAGCCGGTCAGCCGAGAGCTAGTATTGATGGCATTACAGTTTTGAGCTTCAGCCAATTAGCCGTCGCACTTCTTCGGTGCTATGGCATTCCATTAGTCTAGCGCGCAGTTCCTTGGCGCCATCATAATTATTAATATAGATTTTAAAATAATGTTTGAGCGGTTCAAAGCTAAGCGTATGGCCGTATTTCGCTTGGACTTTTTCACTGGTTTCGTCAAACAGATCAAGATGAAGCCGAAAGAGATTTAGCAGATCAGCGCGTGAAGCTTGATGGTTTGTGAAGCAATACGGATTTTCAAAGATTCCGCGCCCAATCATCCAGCCATCAACGTCGGGATTTTTTGCGCTAAGATTTTGGATATTCTGGAGATTTTTGATGTCGCCATTGATAATCAGCCGGGTAGAGGGCGAGATTTGCGCGCGGATTTTAGTAATTTCAGGAATTAACTCGTAGTGCGCCGGGACTTTGGACATTTCCTTGCGGGTCCTAAGGTGCACAGTTAGCGCAGCCGGATGTTCGCGCAAAATAGTTGGCAGCCACTCGCGAAATTCGTCAAGATAAGTATAACCAAGCCGAGTCTTAACTGAGACTGGAAGCGTAGTTGCTTGCTTGGCTTGCTTCAAACAATCAAGTGCTAGCTCGGGCGTGCGAATCATCGCGGCGCCACCGCCAGCGGCATTAACGTGGCGATCCGGGCAGCCCATATTGATATCTAGTCCCGCAAAACCGAGCCCCTCGAGCTCGCTAGCTAGAATTCGGAAATGTTCCGGATTTTTGCCCCAAATCTGAGCAATAATCGGTGCGTCACTTGGTGTAATTTCCAGGCGTTCAAGCGCATTATTCCGACCTTTTTCGGAGGCAAAACTGCTCACGTTCGTGAATTCGGTAAAGAACAAATCCGGCCGACCGGCCTTAGCGATAACTTGGCGAAAAATTATGTCTGTCACACCCTCCATTGGTGCAAGAATAGTGAAATTTGGTGGTAGGTTTTCCCAAATATTGGTTTGCATTGCTAAATTATAACATAAAAATCTTAAATTGTGGGCTCGAAATCCCGAACAAAAAATAAACATAAGCCTATTGACTTTTGCGCCTTAGCGTGCTATAATAAAAAGATAGGGCGCCGTACGTTAAGAAGCCACAACTTTGAAGGGGGTGATATTATGGCGAGGCGAAAAATAGGACGGCTAGATCTGCTGGTGGAACAGAAGCAACGCGGCGATATACCGAACATTGTTGGAGCTCGCACGGAGCATAGTTGTTGGACGACTTTGAACTCGGACGATATTTTGTTTGAACTTGAGGTGCCAGTGGAAGCTTTGGCGCTGAGAATCGATTATCCTTTGAGTTGCCAGAATAAAGCTGATTTTGCAGGATAGCTCGCAGGGGTTGCGGGCTATTTTTTGTTGCTATCTTCGCGGAAGGAGAAACAAATTGGCGTACCTACAAAGGGATACTTTTCGCGAATTTTGCGCTCCAAAAAACGCTTGTATGACCAGTGCAAAAGCTGGGTATCGCGACCATAAACCACGAACCACGGCGGACAGGTATCGGTTTGGACCATGTATTTGAGCTTGGGTTTGGTATTTTTTAGTCCGGCTGGAGTGTGCTCAAGAATTGCTTCATTCAAAATTTTATTGAGTTCGGAAGTCTTGATTTCTTGGTGGCGGGTGGCATCGATTTCGGTTGCAAGCTGGAAAAGTTGGGTGATATTGGCGCCGGTTTCACTCGAGGTTAGTAGTACGGGCGCATAGGGCAAGAAATTAAAATCGCGTTCAAGCTCGGCGATGATTGGATCCGGATCATCGATTAAATCTACTTTGGTTAGTACGACAATAATTCCCTTGCCAGCTTCGACAATTTGACCAGCAAGTGATTGATCGAGTTTTGCGTGCGGCTCCGTTGCGTCAATGAGTAGTGCTGAGACATCCGATTCCTCAATAGCGGCTAGAGTACGCAAAGCGGAAAATTTTTCAATTCCCACTTCACGCTTGCCAGGACGACGCAAGCCAGCGGTATCCAAAATCTCGATTGTGCGTTTATGATAGCGCACCTCAACGCGGTTTACATCGCGCGTAGTGCCTTGGCGGGAGCTGACAAGTGCCTGCTGTTTTTGCCCAAGTCGGTTGAAGAGACTGGATTTACCGACATTTGGGCGGCCGATGAGGGCGAGCTTGAGTGGTGGAACATAGCCCGCATTCTCCCCCGAACCCGCTTGCTCCAACCCATCGTTATGGGTGGAGTTGCGCTTTGGTTGCTCCTCGTTGGTCGCAAAAAGTTCGGAACGAGAACGCGCACTATGCTCTCCGCCGCGCAATAAGCCCAGGATGGTGGCTTTTAATTCTTTAATTCCCTGCCCGGTTGTTGCTGAAACACGGAAAGTTTCTGCATCTTTGAAACCGAGATTAATAAATTCAACTTCGGGTAGTGATTCACCCAAATCTGATTTATTCAGCAGTAGTAACACAGGTTTTTTCGATTTTAGTGCTGAGCGCGCGATTGCGGTGTCACGTTGATCGGGGTACTTTGAAGAATCGAGAGTCAGTAGAATTACATCCGCTGCATCAATTGCATCGTTGATTTGATCTTGGATATTAGCTTCAAAATCGTCCTCGGGGTCTTTAAGTCCAGCGGTGTCAATTAACAAAAAACGATCATCAATGCGCGCCATAACGCTATCGCGGGTGGTACCAGCTTCGCGAGCCACGATAGCTATATTGCGACGAGCCAAACGATTCAGTAAACTCGACTTTCCCGCATTTGTCTGACCAATTAAGGCTACAATCGGTAGTTTCTTCATGAGTTTATTATAGCGAGATGAAGAGAAAAAGTAAAATTTTTATGCTTTTAATTTAAGAACCCGAGTGGTATAATATGGTTAAATAGGCAAACTCAATCAACAACTGCGAGCAGACTCTCGATTGCCGGCGAGAATCTGAATGGGGATATGAAATATGACAAAGAGTAATACTAAAAATAATTCAGCCAGCGCCAAGGTTACGAAGGTGTCGAGCCAAATCAAGGCTGCTACAGCTGAGGTCGAGAAGAGCTCTACCGCTGTTAAGGTCAATACTAAGAGTACGAATAAGCCAGTAAAATCCAGCGCCAAAAACGATTCAGCCGTGAAGGTGAATATTCAGAAACCTAAGAATAATAATTCAAAGCCTGCAAACAAGGCTAATAGTGCAAATAATGCGAATAAATCCAAAACTTCGAGCAAAACGAATGCCCCGTCGTCTAGTGCGAAGAGCAATAAAACTAATGGTAATAGTCGCGTTTTGAATGTGGTTGAGCTTGGCGAGGCAACAAAATCTAGCGCAAATGCAGCCTCGGCAAATAAGGCGATTGATGGCATGGTTAAACCTGCGGAAGCGCGAGATTCTGAAGCGGATGCTGAGATGAAAAAGTCTGCAAATTCCCCAGCGACTAGTTCGCAGTCGCAGTCTAGCGCTGAGGCGAAGCCAAAAGCCAAAAAATCAAAGAAGAACAAAAAGAAAGCTCCGCTGATCGCGCTTTCGGTGACTTTGGTGGTAGGAATTATTGCTGGTGTCGCGGTTTGGGCGATTAATCGCAATAATCGCAGTATGTGTACAGTCGATTTTGAATCTAACGGCGGTTCAAAAGTTGATAGCGTAGAAGTAGTTTGTGGTAGCAAGGTAAAACAACCAGCAGACCCCGAGAAGGAGGGTTTTGAGTTCCGTGAGTGGGCCTATCGTGGTAAGAAGTTTAGCTTCAATGACAGTGCTGTTAACGAAGACATAATTTTGGTCGCCAAATGGGATGCGTCCGAAGATACCGAGACGGTGACAATTAGTTTTGACTCGGCTGGCGGATCATTTGTCGAAGACGTAGTGATTAAGGCCGGTACTGCGACGATGCCACCGAGCGACCCGACTCGCGATGGCTATAGCTTTGACGGTTGGTATCTCGACGATAAGAAATTTGATTTTTCCGAACCGGTAGAGGAAGATATTACGCTTACGGCACACTGGAGCGGGGGTAATTCCGGCCAAGAGGCTCCTTCAACTAACACGAGTAATAGCTCAAGACCAAGTAATTCCGGCAGTGCTAGTGGCGATTCCAACTCCGGCTCTGCTGGCGCAACAGCTCCATCGAACCCGGATAGTTCCGACGGTAATGCTGGCGGAAACGGTAGTGGCAATGGCAACCCATCCGGTGGTGGTAGCGGTGATAATTCCGGTAATACTGGCGATGGCTCGGGTGATGGATCCGGCGGCGGTGATACGACGGTGACACCGGGCGGAGATGATAATTCTAACGTCCCAAATCCGGATAATAGTGATCAAAGCCAGCCATAAAAGTCTTTTCAACTAGGAACCACTGTGTTATAATATACGCAGTGGTTCCGTCGTCTAGTGGTCCAGGACGTCTGGTTCTCATCCAGAAAATCGCGGGTTCGACTCCCGCCGGAATCACCATAGAAATAGTCTAGGCATTTGCCTAGACTATTTCTATTTTTTTACATTTTGGTGGCGGGACGAACCGACTACGATAGCAGTGGGTTCGTAGCGAGGAGGAGCGCGAGAAAATTCCAAAATTATTTTTGGGATTTTTGAGTCGACGACGAAGCGCCGAGCGCAGCGAGGCTTCTTGCCGCGATTAACTCTTGCTAAGCATTGACGTTAGCGAAGTTCTCCGCCGGAAGCAAATATATAATATATGGGGGCATGTCAAAGGTGCCGGCAAAACCACACAGCGAACGGCAAAACCGTTCCCGCGGTAATTGTTATTCTGAGGGTTGACATTCGTCGGGTTCGTATTCAAGTTGTGACCGTTTGTAGCAGAGCCAGCAGTAGTAGACCACCAGTTGCCATTTGTGACGCGTTCGTTGATGTTGCCATTCGAGCGATTGTAGTTGCCCGTACGGAGAAAGTAATAAAAGTCCATACAGGTGCAGCTATGCACGAACGAAAATCAAGACCCTCAACTTTGAATCGACGGTGCGAGGCAAATCGCACACAATTTTGAGACGACTTTGTATGCAAGTGTACCTAACCTCGCATACTTTTATACTTTTAAAAAGTGCATCTCCCACCTTCCGCAAAAGATTTCGTCCAAATCCACCAAGCATATTCTCGATGAACTGACCGCCCCTAGAGTATTATACACTAGTATTTTGTTTTAACTACGTGCAGCGCCATCGACGGAAAGAATTTCGCCGGTGACATAGCTCGCCATATCGCTAGCCAAAAATAGGAAGGCATTGGCAACGTCGCGTGGCTCCCCGATTCGTCCGAGTGGAATAGTTTTGACTAGTGGCGCAATTACTTCTTCGGGTACACTCTTCATCATATCGGTACGAATAATGCCTGGTGCAACGGCGTTGACACGAATGCCGACTGGGGCAAGTTCGCGCGCAAGTGATTTGGTGAGACCGTTTACGGCAAATTTGCTAGCTGGGTAGCCCACACCGGATGGCTGCCCATATAAACTGACCATGGATGAAGTATTCAAAATTACGCCTTCGCCCTGCTCTTTCATAATTGGTACCACGGCTTTGGTAGTACGAAAAATTGCCTGAATATTTAGATCGAAAATCTTCTCAAAATCTTCGGCAGTGGTTTCCTCAATCGGATCTTTTGCGGCAATGCCAGCGTTATTAACTAGAATATCAATGCGTCCGTGTTTTTTGATTACGGTTTGAACCATTTTTTCGATTTCTTTGTAGCTACCTAGATTCGGCCAAAAACCCTCGGCTTTGAAACCGGCTTTTTTGAGCTCTCCGAGGGCTTTTTCAACGCTCTCTTTTCTAGAACCGAGAATAATTACCTTAGCTTTGTTTTCTAAATAGACTTTTGCGATTTCAAAGCCGATGCCGCGAGTTCCACCCGTAATAATTGCGATTTTATCTTTTAACATTTTCCTCCTTTAGTATCTTATTTTACCACAGTCTAACCCTGCACGCAGTTAATATTATTCACTCAAACTTTTGCCATATCCAGGCACGGCGGAAATCCAAAGTTGACCTGGCGAAAACTTAATCTCGGTTCCATTACTATCTTTGAAAATAATCCTAGCGTCTTGTGAATCTTTTGTCCACGTGCCTTCGATGAGTTCGCCATTTTGGAAAATCTTGGCTTTGCCACTACCGACCGTTCGAATTGATTGATGGTAATTATCCGCCATTGTGCTTTGATGAACTTCCATCGCTATAACTACGCTCGGCGCTAATTGTTTTGGCTCGCCACAGGCAGTCTGAGTATTTGGCTTGCTAAGGTCAGCTGGGCATTCATAGCTGAGATGTGGCTTGCCGTCTTGATGGCTGCGTAGATAAGTATTGCTCGCGGCGTCATAATTATATATTACGTTATGCGAAGTGTTGGCAGAAAAATTTATTTTGATAGTCGTCGCCGGCGTATAAGCTTCGCAAGTCAGAGCTCCCTCACTACCATTATCATCGTTATCATCAACCCTCTCCGCACTATTTTGCTCGGCACATTTTCTTCGCCGTTCTAGCAACTCGGTCGTCTCGCTCGGCGTTTGACGCGGAAAGACTTTTGGCTGACTTGACGTCCAGCCTTTGCTACCGTTATATTCGTTCAGAAGTGTAGGCGAAGTAAATAAATTATTCCAATTGCGTCCACCGCCACTCTCGCGCCACATATAGGTATAGCTTTCGTTTAGATCGCGTTGTCCGCCAACTCGCAGCGCCTGCATAGCTTCGTCAGAGCCGCCAGCATGAACCACGGTACAGTCGAAAGGCGTATCCCAGTCAAGATAATACGGACGAAGCGATCGCACTGGGCCAATTGCGCTAACTTCGGCATTTTGGAAAATAGCCGCAAAGCGCGTGATACCGCTCTCGGCAATCGCTTCAAAAACTACCGCAGCAGCACCCAGCCCAGCTTGCGGGCGCGCGCCGTCGGTGCTGCCGTTAGGAATTTGCACACAGTAAGTTGGGCTAGAATTTAGTTTTTCGTCCGCGATCTCGAGCCCGGTCAAAGCGCTATAAATCGGCTCGGCATATTCGATTTCTTCTTTCTCGTCCAAAGTCTCGGCATCTTCTGAGCGATTCAAAAATATCCAAATCCCTACGCCAATCCCCGCTAGTAACAAAATTGCGATGACGATAGCTAGGATAATTTTCTGCTTTTTGGTAAGTTTTTTGTGCTGGCGCTTTGACTTTTTTGCTGCCTTTTGCGATTTTTGGTTAAGCTTTTGCTTAGATTCTTGAGTTTGCCCGGATTCTTGTTTTTGGAGATTTTGTGAAGTTTTTGGTTTAGTCATTTTCGATTGCCGTAATTACATTTTGAATTCGCGCGAGAGAAGTATTTTTGCCAAGTACTTTTAGCGTTAGTGGCAAAGCTGGACTAAACGGTGCAAAACTGACTGCGATGCGGATAGCGGAGAAGAGGACTGCGGGTTTTGTGCCTGTCTCTGCTAGTAGCTCATTTAGCGCATCTTGCAAATTTTGCTCATCCCAATCTTCGAGCCCGTTTAGTTTTTCGAAACTTTGTTGCAGCAGACCTGAAACTTCTTCTTCGGAAAGTTTCTTGAGGGCTTTATTTTTCATTAGTACATCAAGGTCGATTTGCGGGTCGCGGAAGAAATAATCAGTCATTTCGCGCAGATCCCCAAGGGTTTTGAGTCGGTCGTAGATAATGCCAAGTACCTGAATTCGGTCTTCGTCACTATAATTCGTGGCGGATTCCGGCCAAAAACCTTGTGTGCGCGGATAGAATTTCTCGACGCCTTCTTCGTTAACTAGGCGGCGAATCCATTGCCCATTCATCCATAGGAGCTTAGTTTCATCATAACGCGCGCCGGATTTTTGAACTTTATCGAGGCTAAATTTTTGGATCAATTCTTCTTTGGTGTAGATTTCCTCTTCGGTACCGTCATTCCAGCCGAGATTCGCGAGGTAATTCAGCATGGCCTCCGGCAAAATGCCATCGTCACGGTATTGTGTGACGGATTTGGCGCCGTCGCGTTTACCTAATTTTTTGTTGCCCGACGGCGCCAAAATGTGCGGCAGGGAGACGAGCCCTGGCGCCTCAATCCCAAGCGCTTCATAAATCGCCAAGTAATTTGGTATGCTGGGCAGATATTCTACACCCCGAATCACATAGCTAACTTCCATCAAATAATCATCAATAATATGCGCAAAATTATAAGTTGGCAAACCATCAGCTTTGATTAAAATAATATCATCTTGAGTTTCCGGCCCCGCTTCAAGATCACCCATCACGGCGTCATACCATTTACGCGGCTTTGGATCGGCTTTGAAGCGAATCGGAATACCTTCCTGCCACTGGGGTGGATTTTCTGGTCGAAAATCACGATAGAGGAAGGGTATCTTCTTATTGTAGCACACCTTGCGATATTTGTCAATAGTCTCGGCGTCCGTATCGTCGGCATAAGCTTGCCCACTAGCGAGTAACTTTTTTGCCCATTCGAGATAGATCGCTTTTCGCTCACTTTGGAAATAGGGTCCATTTGGTCCGCCTACAATCGGGCCTTCGTCCCAATCTAACCCAAGCCATTTCAAGATATCTTCAATTAGTGTCGTCGCATCTTCCACGAACCGCGCTCGGTCGGTATCCTCAATGCGCAAAATAAACTTGCCGCCTTGCTGCTTGGCGAGCAAATAGGGATAAATTGCACTGCGAACATTACCAATATGAATATAGCCAGTTGGACTTGGCGCAAATCGTGTTTTCATACTATTATTATAGCACGGAAATGCTACTGCATCGAAGTCGCGATGCTGCGCAGTTGTTTTTTGGTGAGTACGTCATCTTTTGCGCTGATTTGATAAAGCACCCCGCCATTTACCCAAGCTGCGGATGATTCATGAATATACATGGTGATCCCCTGTTCGTGGGTAGTCGAATAATCGTCGCCCCAAGCTTCTTTGACTAGGTTACGCTCAAGCGCGGCGCTGTCCCAGGCGGACTTTTTCTCACTAAGTGTGAAACTCTGAGAATTAGCGTTGGTAAAAGTCAAAATGATTTCTTTGTCGTTAGATTTGATGTCGCTAAGTGAAAATTCGGTCGGGACATAGGACGGATATGACGACTCCACGCCGGCCTGCATGGCGGCGACACGTACCGAAATATCCGGAACGTTTGAAGAAACTACGTAGACAATTCCGGCTACGCAAGCAGCGGCGCAGCTAAACGCTAGTACAAAACGCTTGACGCGACCTTTTTTGCGTACAGATTTTTGGCGTGATTTATGCGCAGCTTGACTTGGTTCTTCCATGCTGGCGACTTTGCGCATGGTTTTGCGTAGCGCTTCGTCGTCGTTGAGTTTTCTGTTTGAGGAAGGATTACGCATCCGCGTGGAAACAGTGCTAGCCGAGCGCATAGCATGACGCCCGCGCGTGTTCAGGCTGACGGCGTTAGTGCGCGCCAAGGTTCGGGTGGCTTTTCTAGCTTTTGGTGTCATCAAAGCTTGACTTCGTGCCGAGCTTGAACCCGCGGCGATTTTTTTGGCATTTTTAGCTGCACTCAAAGTCATTTTATCAGTCGATTTATCAACCTTAGCGGCGGCGCGCTCAATTTTGGGTGTGATCATAGTCTTTTTTTGATTGGCGGCTTTAATGCCGGTTGATTTCTCGGTCACGGCAATGAATTTTTCGATGGTGTCACCTAGCTCGGCAATCTCGGGGAGATCGGAACTTTGTTTGATGGCTTCAGCGTAGTCCTTGAGGTCTTTGATGGTGAGGCTGATTTCTTCCGGATCGTGTGATTCACGAATTTTGTTCACATAGCCAGCGACGGTATTGGCAATTTGGTCAATCGAATCTGCAGCTTGAACCTCGGCGGCAGCCTGAGAAAGGTCGGTAGTATCGACTTCTTCGGTGCCAGTTGGCAAATTTGCCATGGTTGCACCAAGGCTTGCGGCGGTATAATCGGCAGCTATGCTCATCGCGAGCGCGCGTGTGTCCAAATCAGCATTTTTGACCGGTGGTTTAATCTGTGGAATTTTTTCAACTTGCTCGTCGGACTCAATTGCGGCGAGATCGTCTTCAGAAATGTCGTCAATCACGGCTTCTGGATTAGAAATCATTGGCTCGGCAACCGCCAGTTCCGGCTCAGAATCGGTGTTTATCTCTACAACTGGTTTAGCCGGCACCATCAACATTTCGCTGGCCACAGCTTCGGGCTCTTCTTCGGCTGGGGGCGGCGGTAAAGCTTCACCACCAAGTTCCACGACCTTATGTGAAACGACCGGTCTAGACTTAGGCGGTTCCATCGTCATTTGTTTGACGCGGGCTTTCTCAGCTTCCTCGGCGGCCATGGCGGCGCGAATATTCTCTAGGTCATCATTGTGTACGCGCAGATTCACCAAGCGTGACGGACGCCCGGCGGTGGCAGGACTGTGTTCCTCAAGATAATCCGCCATCCGCGCAGCCTCTTCAATTGCAAGATTTGTCGGTCGACCAACATAGCGCCGATTCAGGGTATTCGAAGGTTGCGTCAAGCGGTGCGTTCTAGCACTCGACGAACCAGTTTCGAATTGATTTCTCATTCCCTCGCACTCCCTATGTTGATTCTGCTTATTTCTATTATAATCGTAATGCTAACAAAAAAGCAAGACCAAAATCAATCCTAAGCCTGCACAATATGCTATAATATGGCTCATGGATTACGAAGAAAAACGCCGTAAACAAGCCATCCGGGTAATCATTGCAGAGGTTGGGATGGTGGTTTCGGTGATAGTGATCGTGGTGGTGGCGGTCATGGCGGCGATGGGCTTTTTTATCTCGGGCGATGGCCAAATTGCGCAGTCGGGGTTGGTGCAGCTACATTCCCTTCCAACTGGCGCTTCGGTGGAGCTAGATGGCTCAACCCTTTTCGCGCGCACAAATCTGAGCCGGACGTTGCCCGAGGGCGAGCATTATTTCAAGATCTACCGTGAAGGTTATGATACTTGGGAAAAACAGATTAATGTCTATCCTGGCGCTCTGATGCGGCTCTACTACCCGCGACTTTTTTTACAAAATCGCGCGGCTGAGCAGGCTCTCGCTCTGAACAAATCGGACTCAAAACTGGGGCTGGAATTTTATAGTCCTTCGCGTAATCGTGAATATATATTATATGCGCTGGATAATTCCCCGACTTGGCATTTGCTAGACGTACGCGGTGACAAGGTGAAGGATACGATTCTCGATCTTTCCGGGATTTTGCCGGGTATGGTGGAACTCGCTGAAGATTCGGGTGCCGAGACGGCGGCTAATCTCCCGACTGAAAACAAAAAATTTACTTTTGAAGGCAAAATCAAGAGTTTGGAATGGAGCGCCAACGCCGAGAAAATTTTGGCCGAAGTTGAATATGCGGGGCAAGAAAGTTGGGTCTTGGTCAACCTCAACGATGCCTCCAAAAGTCTTGATTTAACCGAGACTTTTGGACTGGATTTTGAACGAGTCGAGATTATTGACAATTCTGCCAACCGACTTTATGTGCTCGAAAACCATCATTTGCGTCAAATTGATGCGGGTAACAAGTCCCTATCGAAAGTACTTTTGAACAATATTGAAGATTTTGACAGCAGCGGTTCGAGCGTGGTATATCTGAATTCCAGCAAAGATAAAGATGGTAAAGTGGTGCGCGAGATTGGTTCGTATCGTGATGGCGAGGAAGGCAGCGTGCCGATCTTGAAGGTTGATGAGGGCGCGGCGGTACAGATTGCCTTGTCGCGATTCTACGAGGAAGATTATATTTGCTATGCAATTAATCAGAAGCTAACGATTGTTTATGGGGCTTTACCGACTTATAAAAAGGATGCTGAGGGCGAGCAGGAAGTTGATTTGTCCGAGCTCAAGGAGCTACTAAATGGTTACGAGTTGCCTCACCTACCGAAGGCGTTGGAAACTAGCCCGGATGGCGAGTATTTGGTGGCGCAGGACGAAGCACAATTTATGGTCACTGACCTTGCGACGGCCGAAGTGGTTGACTACGAAGCTATTTCGCCAAAGCTCAAGTGGTTTGATGCTAGTATGATGTATGCGGTGCAAGATGGCGAAATTATTGTTTGGGACTTTGACGGCCAAAATCAGCGTAATCTTGCGAAGAGCCGGGCTGGCAACGCGGATACTGCTAAAACTTTGGGCGAGCCGGTATTTGTGACAGCAAATAACCGTTGGATATATTATCTAACCAAGGATAAAGACGGAGTTTTGCAGCTGACGCGTGAGCGGATTTGGAATTGACAAAACTGAGAAAAATAGCAAGAAGACTAGGGCAGTATTGACATTTTTGATGATGTATGATACAATAGAAGGAGAGACCCATCCTGGGCTAGCTTGGTGGGTCTAGTATCTGTAGTTTCCGAGTTTTTAAAAGGGGGAATAGACATGGAATCAGCAATTGCAGTATTTGGAGTTACGGTCTGGGCGATTTTGTCGATGTTTTTTGTGTTTGTCTTTATTCCGATGGTGGTTGTTAACCTTGTTCGTGAATCAACTAAACCGTCAACTAAAACCGACATGATTGCAGAAACAATAGGGCGCTTACGTGGATTAAACTTTGAAGTGGAAGTTGTCCTAAACGGCGATGGGGGTATTTTCTCTGAAACGACTCAGTATGACGCCGAGTTCGTGCAACAAACGGATGAACAGGTGAGGTTATTTAGAGAAAATGGAAACTTGATAAGTATCCATAATCATATTGATGACACGCCGCCATCCGTGCAAGACATCTCCTATGTCGCTATGGCAAATTTCGCGCAAGTAATTGTGGTCACACCAAAAAAGGTGTATCGTATCCTGCGGCCGGAGGCTGGATGGAAGACCCAAAACGACATAGTAGAGGCTGTCAATCAGCGCGTTGATTTATTTAAAAAACGTCTCGTTGGCGAGCCGACTATCGTTGCCGTGGAGTCTGATGGTGCCGTAGTGGAAGCCGTAGATTACGCTTTCGTCTCGACCGATGAAGCGTTAGAGGCTGTATGCCAGGACTTGGGATACGAATTATTAAAAGAGGAGGTGGAGAAAAGCTAGCTGGGTCCCGGATGTAATTCCGAGATTTTCAATTTGGCTTTTTTCCTCTCCCCCTTCATCCTAGACTTGTTTGTTGCAAAAAGTACAACAGGACGTATTTAGTTTATGAATGCAGCTGGCTGTTGTACTTTTTGCAACAAACAAGTCTAGAGAAAGGATGTCAGGATAGGAGGGGAGAGGAAAAGCTATCGCTAACACCCCTCTCACCTCCCGACGCAGCGAAGAGCGAGACCGTAGCCACGGTTGAGGTTATACTGAGGGTTGACATTGGAGCTACCGAAGCCCAGGTAGAGCGCAGACGAACCCGAGCTAACGGTACGCGACCAGTAGTAGCCGACGGAACCCTCATTATACAGCGAACCATTGAGGTAATTGTAGACGCCAGTGTAGACAAAATCAAGAGGAGACTGTCTGAGCTTAGTAGAACCAGTAGAGCTATTTGTAATGTTGTAGGTGGTGAAAAACTTTCTCCGTACGGGCTTCTACAATCGCTCGAGTGGCTACATTGCTAGCCATATCACTGAAGGCAGCTGGTGGTCTATAACTTCTAGCTCCACTACTAATGCACTTTATTTGCTTACGTACCCGCCGGGTGTCGACCCTCAGCATAACCATTACCGCGGATTCGGTTTTGCCGTTCGCTGTGTGGTACGGGAGGGGTGAGAGAGGTAGTTTTATCTTAAACTATAAAAATAGAAAATACCTAAGCTTTTACTTAGGTATTTTCTATGGTGAGCCGGGAGAGGCTCGAACTCTCGACACCGGGCTTAAAAGGCCCGTGCTCTAACCAACTGAGCTACCGGCCCAGATAAAATCTGGTGATCTCTGCGGGAAACGTTTGCTTGCTTCGCAACCAAACAACGCCGGGCGTCGTCTCAAAAGAAAAAGCTCACTTTTTCTTTGCTCGCCTCCTACGACGTCCGAACCCTTAGGGTTCGCATCTCGCAAATGCATTATATCAAGTTCCCCTAAAATAGCCAAGGCTATTTTAGTGCAACTTGGTGATCTCTGCGGGAGTCGAACCCGCGTTGTCGGGATGAAAACCCGATGTACTAACCGTTATACTAAGAGACCTCAAAATTATTCTAGCAAATAAACGGATTTTTGTCAAAGCTTTCTTAGCCTGCAGTAATATATTGAACATCTTGCGACAGGGTCTATTCATATACCTATATAACTATATGGCGGCTAGCTTGCGATTCTGAGGATTCTTCCCTCGACGCTTCTCAGCCCACGAAATTCATTTTCTTCCAGCGTAATCCAAATATCCGCTGTGCCGCCTGGCTTCATCTTGAGATATTTCTCCGGTGCATAAAACCACATCAACTTAAGCCGTTCGCCATTATTATCCCAAACCGTCAGGCGCAGATGTTCGCGATTCTCGCCAAGATAACTCACTTCGACAATTCGTGCATCCCTAAGCCTAAAAATCGGCTGAGTATTATTGGCACTAAAAGGTTCAAGTTGCCCAATTTCTTCAGCTAGTTCTAGGGAGAGTTTGTGGTAATCCGAAATTTCGAGGTCAGCGCTTAGCTCAAGGAAACGCTCCTGATTTTGCAGTTTCAAACTACGGTAGTAATTATTGACTTGCAATTTAAAAGCCTCAAAATCCTTGGCCTTGATGGTCACCCCGCAAGCTTCAGCGTGGCCACCGCCACTCAGTAGCAAATTCGAGCAAGTTTCAAGTGCGGCGGCGAGATTGAATTCGCCAAAGCTGCGTCCGGAACCTTTGAGATTATCTCCGGAAGGTGCAAGCGCAAAAGCCGGCTGTTGGTAAGTTTCGGTTAGATGTCCAGCAATAATCCCCAATACGCCTTCATGCCAATCGCCCTCTACGATAATTACCGGTTCTTCTCCGATCCCGTTCTGCCTAATTTCGGAAAAGGCAGCGTCTTGTTTTTCGCGGCGTTCCTTGTTGAGTCGATCAAGTTTCAAGGCGAGCTGGGCGGCCTTGGGGCGGTTAGTCGCCATCAGGAGTTCTAGTGCAATCTCGGCTGACTCAAGACGCCCGGCAGCATTAAGACGCGGGCCAATCTGAAAGCCAATCGTATCGCCGCTAATTTTTCGTGCTTTAATGAGCCGTAGCAGCTCCTTCAGTCCAGGGCGGCGGGTTTTATTAATCACTTTTAGCCCATAATAACAGAGACGACGATTTTCCATCCCCATCGGCATACTATCGCAAATCGTGCCAATCAAAACTAGGTCAAGCAGCCACTTTTCCTGCCCCTCCGGAATCATACCCGCCTCAACCAATCCCTCGGCCAGCTTAAAAACTACTCCTACGCCGGCTAATCCTTTCAGCTCGATAGGGATTTCTAGATCTTTGCGTTTTGGATTCACAATTGCAATCGCCTCCGGCAAAGTTTCTGCACACTCGTGATGGTCGGTAATAATTGTATCGATGCCGTTCTGCTTCAATTTTTCGATAATTACATGATTGCGACTACCGCAGTCAACTGTAATTACTAAATTGATCTTTTCCGCAGCGGCTTTTTCGAGAATTTTCTCGCTCATGCCATAGCCATCAACAAAGCGATTTGGTAGCATAATCTCGATTTGTTCAATACCGATTAGCCGTAAGATGTCATACATGGCGGTACTAGCAGTCACGCCGTCAACGTCATAATCGCCATAAATCAGCACCTTTTCCTGTTTTTTACAAGCGTTTTTTAGACGTTCAGTAGCTAAATCTAGATCCGGCAGAAGTTTTGCATTGCACCCTTTTTCGTATCTTGGGTACAAAAAATCCTCAGTCACTCCCCGCCGCTGTAATAATTCTCGAAAAATTTGACTCATCGCCCAAATTATCCGATAGTGCGATCGGTTTTGCGCGCTTTCGACATCTGTTGCGATTTAATAACCATGCTCTGCAGCTCCTTGAGCAGTGGAAATTGTTTGTTCATTTGATAGATTTTGGTGTTGCCTTTTTGCGAAACAATCAAAAAACCGCCTCGCTCAAGCCGTTGCAGTTCACGCTGGATATTGCCCGGGTCTTCTTTGATTAGCTTAGAAAGAGCCCGCACGTGGGTCTTAAAATCAGGATATTTGGCAAAAACAACGATAATTTTGCGCCGCACTCGTGATGTAATAAAAATATCTAGCATTTATCCCTTTCTCATCTTGATTATAGCGCAACGTTGTAAAACTTACAAGAGACGCTGGGGCGAATTTTCCCATTGTAAATTTTACAACATTCTCAAAATTCTTGAGCGTTGTAAAATCCACAACATCCCAGGTCACTGATTGTTGTAAATTCTACAACAGACTTTACCGTAATTCCCCGATTTCGTGTTCTTTGAGGTGATTTACATAAATTTTGCCTAGCCAGCCTATCGGCAGCGCGAATGTCCCCAGTAGCTCCTCCATCGTTCCGCGAAAGCCTTGTTTGAACTGATAAACGCCATTGCCGGCGATTGGCTTAGTGCCATAAAAATTATAGCGCGGGATGCCTTCTTTGATTGCCTGTTTAATCATTTCCCACTGCATTTGATAACTCCCGGCGTACTTTTGCCCGGCGCGCCTCGAACCGCCATAAAGATAAATCATCTCATCTTGGTCAACAATATACATCGCTACCGCTAGTGGCTCATTTTCGCGCTCAGCCAGCATAAACTTGACTTTTTCGCCAAAAGCTTGTTTCATAGAGCGATAATACTCAAGATTTGGATCGGCAAACCCCTGTCTAGAACCGGTTTCGGCAAGAACCTCCTTCATTAGCGGTAGTTCGTCGTCGGTCATTTCGCGGATTTTGACTCCTTCGCGCTCAGCCTTTCGCAGCATCCGGCGGTGGGTAACGCGCAGGCTATCCCAAATCTCCTGCTCGGTCTTCCCCTGTAAATTAAGCACAAACAACCACTTCGCCTGCTCATATTCACCGAGATATTTGTAGCCGAGTTTTAGCAAATTTTGGTGAATTTTAAGGTGGTCTTTGCCGGGAATGACCTGATTTTCCATATTTCGAGGCTGGGCGATGATATTGGGCGAGATTTCGAGTGCAACTGCGCCCTTCTTTGCGACGAAATTACGTGCTCCAGCGCTAAAATCGGTCAAAATTTGACCTCTAGAAGCGCCGTCGTAGTCGAGAAGCGGCCCGCCGGCAATTTTGAAGATTTTTTTGCCAAAATGCCAGGGGCGGGCCAGAGTGAGCCCACAGGCTACGATTTTCGTACTTGACTTTCCACTATTTTTATGCTCTGTCTTTGATTTTTGACTCGATTTTGCGTCTAACCCTTCTTCTAGTGTGTTTTCGCTCCCCTCTAGTCCTATCAAATACGCTTCTTTGCCTAAATTTTGATAGCGCTGGTACATTTCTATGCTTTGCAAGAAGTTCTGACAGCCAAAATTCGCCCCCTCTAGAGCTTGCTCAAACTCCCTGACCGATAACTCTCGAAACTGATAACCCATACGACTATTGTAGCACACCTCTATGTTATAATAGTCTCATGTTTTATGAGGTGATACCCACCGAGCGCTATCGTAGCGGTGGCAGAGCTTTGACGTATCAGTCTGATATGGGGCTCGCTCCCGGTCAGATTGTGCAAATTCCACTCGGTCGTCGTCTCGTAACAGGAGTAGTTGAGAAAAAGGTAGCGAAGGTCAACTTTCCGACCAAAAAAGTTGTGCGATTGCTTCATCCCCTACCTTTGCCAAGGCATCTAATCTCGGGAATGCGGTGGTTGGCGGATTATTATTTGGCGGATTTAACGGATGCGGTTGGTCTGCTGATTCCGACGGGGATCGAGGCACGCACAGCACTCAAAACAAGCCGTTTTGGGCCGGATTTTAATGCAAAAACCCCTCGTGCGGAAATTCCTTGTCCAAAAATTCCTAATTCCGGCAAAAAAACAGCCAAAAACGTCGCAAAAAATTCAGTTTTTGCTGCTAATGTGCCGCCTAGCGCCCTCAAACTCCCTCTCATACCCTTAAATCGCGCCCAGGAGATTGCCCTAGGAGCACTCAGGAACGCGCCTGGCGCGACGAAACTTCTGCGCGGGGTAACTGGTAGCGGCAAAACCAATATCTATCTCAAACTGGCTGAGGAAGCTCTAAATGCGGGAAAATCGGCGATTTTGTTGGTGCCCGAGATTGCACTCACCGGGCAGTTGGTGCAAGTTTTTAAACAAACTTTTGGCGAGCGGGTACTGGTGGTGCATTCTAAGCAAACTATGGCGGAGCGCCGGGAAATTTGGCTCAAAATTCACGAAGGCACAGCCAAATATCCTGAGCATTTGCCGGAGCCGCTGATTGTAATTGGTCCGCGTTCGGCGCTGCTGACCCCAGTGCATAATCTTGGCGTGATTTTGATTGATGAGGCGCACGAGGGGGCGTATTTTCAGGAAAATCCCCCGCGCTATTCAGCGCTGCGGCTGGCAAGTATTTTGGCGGCGAAATTGAAGATTTCTTGCGTGCTGGGCAGTGCGACGCCGAGCATTACAGATTATTATTTAGCGCGGCAGAAAAAGACCCTAGTCGAACTGGACGAAAAGGCCAAATCTGGCGCCAAAGCTCCGGAAATTAGCATCGTTGACCTCAAAAATCGGGCAAATTTTAGCAAAAATCGCTATTTTTCGAATATTTTGCTCGAAAAAATCCGCCGCAATCTCGAAAATGGTTATCAGACGCTGATTTTTCATAACCGCCGCGGGTCGGCACCGCTCACGATATGTGAAGACTGCGGCTGGCAAGCCCTGTGTCCGGAATGTTATTTGCCAATGACTCTCCATACCGATGATTATCGTCTCTGTTGTCATCTCTGTGGCCATGAGGAGCCGGTGCCAAAAAGCTGCCCAAATTGTCATAAAGTCGGGATTATCCATAAAGGATTTGGCACGAAATTGCTTGAATCGGAGCTCTCTAGACTTTTCCCGGAGGTGAAAATTGCTCGGTTTGATGGTGACAATAAGCGTGCGGATAGCCTGGCGGGGCTTTACGACGAGGTGAAAGCTGGCGGAATTAAGCTTCTAATTGGTACGCAGACGCTGGCGCGCGGACTGGATTTGCCGAAACTCGCGACGGTGGGTGTGGTACAGGCGGATGCCGGGCTGGCGTTGCCGGACTTTGCGGCCGAGGAGCGGACTTTTGAGCTCCTCACGCAGGTGATTGGTCGAGTGGGGCGAGGACATCTAGACCAGGCGGAAGTGGTAATGCAAACATATCAGCCGGATCACCCCGTGATCCAGACTGCGATGCGAGCGGACTATCCGCAGTTTGCCGAATACCTTTTGCGTTCGCGGCGGCGACAGGAGCTGCCTCCGTTTAGTTATCTTGCGCGGATTACTGTGACCTATAAGACTGAAAAAACCGTGACCGCAAAAATTCGGGCGATTCAACAGGAACTCATCAAAAATCCGGATATTACGGTTTCTCCGCCAATGCCGGCCTTCCATGAGCGAGCCGAGCGGAGTTTTAGTTGGCAAATTACCCTCAAGGCGACCAAACGCCAAGCCTTGGTGAAGGCTTTGACGCCGTATCTAGCGCGGGCGAATCATAGTATCGTGATTGATCCGGTGAGTTTGCTGTAGCTATTGACTTTTCTCGTAATCTGTGATACAATAGAAGGAGTAATGCTAATCATTATTGTACTTTAAGATCGTTTGAAGTACTAATGCTTGGTGTAGCCGTGAGGCAAATTTATCTTAAAATTTTCATGGAAAGCTAGGGAGGGAGCAAAATGCTTAACAAGATGTTTCAGGGTTTTATCCCCGTCGAGTGGGGTGAAGTATGCGTGGCTACGGAGACGGATTTGCTGTTTTTGGGCAAGCGCAACTTGGAGAAGCTAAAGGAGTACTGGCAGAATGAAACGCGTAACTTTGGGCTGAGAAAATGGGTGGCTAGAGCCCGGGTGCGCGAGCTCGAGGCGCTAATTCCCCGGGCAGAGGATAAGCCTTATTTTTCTGGTCTGAGACCCGACGACTGGTTTGAGCGAGGAGACAAGGCAATGTGCTTTATCTTGACTTCCGCTCAGGCATTGCCGGCGGAAAGAGAAATCTTTGTGCCGGGAGAAGTTGATAGCGACCATTGTCGCCATAACGGCTGGATATCAGTGTCAATTTGCGCCGGGCGCGCGATTGGGTTTGAAGTTTGCAGTCCGGAAGTACTGTTGCAGTGGGAATTTGAGTATCTAAAGGATCATCCAGCATACTTTAGGGTGTGGCTGCGTGGATCCCAGGCGCATGTAAAAGAACCCTATCCGCGATTGCTTGATAGGGCTCTTAGAAATACTTGGCTGAGACCGTGTTAATTCCCCGTTTTTAGCTACTTCAGGCGATGGTTTTACCCCCCTATATAATATATAGGGGGCATTTTTTGGTTTCTATCACCCGAAATCATGCACCAAACAGTTGTTGCCAAATTCGCTCAAAGAAGGATGGCGAATTGGCTGGCATGTTGAGGCTATCATTCTTGCTTGGTTCTTCGGTAGGCTGTCCATCGACATCATCACCGGCGGGATTTTCGGTTCCGTCACCATCGGCTGGTGCACCATCATAGGCTGGACTAATTTGCTCAGCGCTCAGTAGTAGACGATACCGGGAAGTCCCTAGTGGGGTGCAGGTGACGAGGGTTAACATTGGCTTATCGGTGGCATAAATAAGTGCTCCGACGTTGCTTGGGTCGACCACTTCGCTACCAGTAACTTGATAGGTATAGCGCACGGAATTGTAATTAATATAAATCAAATCGCCAGTGTTCATACGTTCGAGTCCGGAAAAAATGAATTTGTAGGGATTGCTGCTATAAATATCGCCGGCAGAATGACCGGAAATAACTAAATTACCGATCTGACCTGGCAAAGCATCCGCGCCCGAAATGCTAAAACGCGCAACGCCGTGGTTCATTGCTTCCATGATGTCATTGTAGTGGACATCAAAATCGACCGGGACGTCAATATTGAGCTTGGGAATAATTAGGCGCGGTTCGGGAGAAACTTCCTGGGAAACGGTGGGATCAATTGGCTCGATGCTGGTCGGAACTGAACCGGTATCTGGCGCAACATAAGCCATAATTGGCGCAAAGATTAGGCGATTGTACTGCAAAAAGAGAATTGCAAGTACACCGAGACCAATAATTGCTAGCGGAATGAGTCGGCGACGGTGTTTGGCGCGTTGAGCACGACCAGTGGCGGTGCGTTCACTTTTGAGTTTTTCGGTTTCGAGGTAATTTTGGGCAGCTTGAGCGTAATAATCACTATAATATTTTTGGTAATATTGCTGCCAAGCGGAGTGATATTGTTGCCAGTTGGCGTTGACGCTGGCTTGGTTGATGGGAAGATTTTTGAGCGCGCCCGCCTCACTGGCTGGAGTTTGATAAGTTGGGCGCTCGGAATAATCATGTTGGTCGAGGCCGTCGTAAGTTTCGTAGTCGTCGAAATTTTCCTCAGGTTCGTTGTTCATTTCGGCAAAATCAGTTTGACCCAAAGTATCGTAATCGGAATTCTGATCGTAAACTTGGCTGTAATTTTGAACGTTGTAAGCGGAATTAGGTTCGACGCTGCCGGAATAAATGGGCTTTGGCGCAAGGTAAGGCTCTTCGGTTTTTGCTGGGGCAGCTTCGGATTCTTCAAGGTTGTGCAAGGTGTTTTTGTAGACAGCGAGCACCTTTTTGCGGGCAGCTTCAGCCGCCGCGGAGCGTCCTTGATTGTTCCCACCGCCAGTTGTATCCATGAATACATTATAACATAACTGTCTTGGCTGCAAAGAAACTTGTTTATGACGACTGGAAGTGATATAATTATGGAAGTTGGGCGGATGGCGGAACTGGTAGACGCGCTAGACTCAAAATCTGGTTCCTGCAAAGGAGTGAGGGTTCGATTCCCTCTTCGCCCACCAATCAAAAAAGAATGGCTCTTTTGTAAGTTCTATCGTCGCTCGCTGGTCTCAAGACCCGCTTCGCTAGATAGAATACAAAATAGCCTATTCTTTTTTCTGATTGGTAAAATCGACAGTGCAAATATAGAACCCGAAGGATTCGTAACGCGCGAGTGGCTGTAGTCATAAAGCAAATATACTTTTCCCTCTCACCTCCCGACGCAGCGAAGAGCGAAACCGTAGCCACGAACGTAGTTGTTATTCTGAGGGTTGACACCGGAGCTAAGGAAGACCAGGTTGTAAGCATTCGACCCGGAGTCCGCTGTACGAGACCAGTAGCGGCCGCCTGACCCCTCACTGAACAGCGAGCCTGAATAGTAGTTGTAGTAGCCAGTGTAGACAAAAGCAAGAGGAGTATGACGAGAAAAAGTTTACAACTGGCGCTAGCGAGGCTTAGATGTTAAAATATAAGTATATGGATATGGGAGCTTTTCAGTTTTATCAGCTTGGCGGAGATTTTGCATATTCAAACGAACGTATCATCTTAAAGGGCAAAAGGACAAAGAGACTTGTAGATATTGGCGGACAAAGGGCGTTTCTAAAGTTTCCGCCAGACGGTTACAATACGAGTGAAGTCGCTTCTGAGAAAATTGCTTATGAGATAGCAAAGGAGTTAGGTCTTGAATGCGCTAGGGTTGAGTTAGGTAAAGACGAAGCCGGCAATATCGGTATCTTAAACTTTTTATTTGTATCGCCACCCGAAATAACTCATACTGATATAGGATCATATCTCAAAGAAACTGCATCTAGCAATGAATATGCTAAGTTTTATACTTTGACGCATATAAAGGTTGTTTTAGACAGCATTGACGGTAGTCTATTCCCCGGATTTGCGCAGATTATGGTATTCGATGCCTTAATCGGGGAGCAGGATCGTCATGAAGACAATTGGGGTATTTTGAATGATAATGGCGAATTGAGGATTTCTCCTCTTTACGATAATGGCGATAGTCTTGCACGAGATTTGGCTAATGAGGAAAGCCTATTAAAATATGATAATGGAAAGAAGGATTTTGATGTTTATATCAGACGGAGCAAGACATATTTCAGGAAAGAACCGAAGGATGCGACAGAAACTGCGGGCAAATATAAACATTTTGAGTTGATTGATGAGATGAATAGAAGATACCCGGAGTTAATGAAGGGTTGTTTAAGTAAAATAGCGAAGCTCGATGAAGGAAAGGTTAGAAATATCGTTATGAGGATACCAGGTCAGTTATTGACAGAGTTGCATAAATTCTATATAATAAAATATATCATTACTAGAAAACAAAAATTAATAGAAAAATTGAATAGTATAATGTGAGGAGAGCCAATGAAACAACAACACTTATGGTTAATTTGGCGTGACCCAAAGAATAGGTTACGATATAAAGTGGGTGTTTTGTCATTTGACGGCGAATCGTATTATTTTGAATATACTAATCCTGAGCTTGACGATGCTACGGCTGTTGGCTTTGAATATTATCCGGGTTTTGACAGGGGGACAAAATATAAAAGTCCGTCATTATTTACGAATATTAAAGACCGATTACCTAACCCTGAAAGGTCAGACTATCTTGATACGATGAATGAATATGATTTGCCTAGCGATGCTTCTGATTGGGATGTCCTAGTTGCTACGAAAGGTCGTCTCGTGACGGACGATTATGAATTTGTGCAACCTTTCACCTTAGATAAAATTGAGTTTGATGTTGCGGGTACGAAGTACCGTAAAGATTTCGATAAGTTTAAGGATATTCTATCTTTGAATAGCAAAGTTTATCTCGTACGGGAACCGACTAATCTATATGATAATAATGCCGTTGAGGTTTGTTTTAGAGATATTAACGGGGAGGAATATCAGTTAGGATATGTACCGCGTTTTTATTCGGAATACTTGACTAAGTTTTTGGCTAGCGGGCAGAAATATTCAGCGATGATTAAGAGGATTCAGCTTGGTGGCGATACGCATGATAATGATATAACCGCAGAAGTCCAGTTGGTGTTTGCAAAATAATTGAGCAGCCTTCTTTTTCCGGCGAGGAGCACGCTGAGTCTCACTATCTCACCATAAACTACTTTCAATCCCCCCCCAAAAAATAACAAAAATAACTTGTCATTTCAAATCGCTCGTGCTATCATGCAGGTATGAGTATACAAAAAATAAATAATCTTTTGACCCGTAAAGCTCGGTCTTGGGCTTTTGTGGTCATGTCCTGCCTTGCCATGACATTTCTCATGGGGGGGGGTCTTTATTAGTAGATAATAGTGCTCTTGCCAAATCGGCTCAAGATAGCGACATCTCGACGCAAGCGGACGAGACTGGAACTACGAGCGATGGCAACGGTGCCGAGGTCAAAGTTGATGTCAATGTGACATCAATGCTTTCGCTCGCGGCCTATCCGGTTGGTGATCATACCACCGAGACCGATCAGGTTGCCCTGAGCCCGATTCCGGGTGCTGGTCTTGCGACAAACATGCTCGACCTGGTTGTACGCACGAACGTCGAGACCGGCTATCAGCTTTCGATTCGCGACAAAGATTCAAACGCCGCACTCGTCAGTGTTGATGATGCAACTCGCACCATCCCGACTCTCACCACCAACACCAATACCGCTGGCTTCCCCGATAATTATTGGGGCTATAGTGTTGGTGCTTATAATGCCGATAACAGCGAGTTCTATGGCGTTCCTACCGATGCTCCAACCGTGATTGCGCAGTCGGACAGGCTGCTTCCGGGTGACGGCGAGACGACGACAGTCACATTTGGAGCCAAGGTCAACAGTGCGGTTGCCGATGGGCTGTACGAAGACATTGTGCTCTTTACCGCCAGTCCAAAGCTACTTCCATCGACCTATAATCTCATCATTCATTATCGTTACGAGAATGGTAGCGAAGCGGCTCCGGATTATACCGCGGAGCTCGGTGCTGACGCCGAATATAGTGTTGCTTCGCCGACGATTGATGGCTACTATCCAAGCCAAGAAACTGTCACCGGCCGGATTGGTAACGAAGATGTAGAGATCACTGTGACCTATAGTCAGTTCCGCACTGTGACGGTCAAATATGTTTATGAAGATGGTACTCAAGCTATCGCTGATACAGTGAAGACCGGCCTGAAACCGGGTGATACTTATAATGTTCCGACTCCAGCTCTCGCTGGCTATTATCCAGATATCGAGACCGTGAGCGGTACAGTTGGTAACGAGAACATCGTTGAGACCGTGACTTACAAAAAGTTCTACACCGCAACTGTCAAATTTGTTGATGAAGCTGGCACTGAGATTGCGACCGCCCAGTCCAAAACCAATCTCAAGACCGGCGACAGTTATAGCTTTGATTTGCCGGAAATTGCCGGTTATTATACCGACGAGACTAGCCCAGTCACCGGCACCATCCAAAAAGGTAATGTCGTAAAGACTGTGACCTACAAGAAGTATCTCTCGGCCACCGTCAAATATGTTTATGAGAATGGCTCCTCGGCCCACGCTGATGATACCAAGACTGGCATGAAGCCGGGTGATACCTATAGCTTTACCTCGCCAACTATTGCTGGCTACTATCCGGATCGAGAATCGGTGAGCGGTAGCGTAACAAACCAAGATGTAGTCGTGACCGTCACCTACAAGAAATTCTACACCGCAACCGTAACCTTCAAATACGAAGATGGCTCTAGGCCGAACAACACTGAGACCAAGACCAATTTGAAGAACGGCGATAGCTATAGTTTCACAATTCCAGCCGTTTCCGGTTACTATGCTGACAAGACCAGCCCAGTCACCGGCACCATTAGTGGCGCGGACGCGAGTATTACGGTGACTTACAAGAAATACCGCACTATGACCATCAAGTACGAGACCGCGGATGGTACGACGGTCAAAGCTTCCACGACTCAAGGTAATCTCAAAACCGGCGATAGCTATACCGTGACTTCGCCAACTGTCGATGGCTATACTGCGAACCAAGCTACTTATACTGGTACGGTGCCGGCGAATGATTTCACGGTAACCGTACTATACACGCCAATCGTCAAAGACCTCACCAGGATCACTACCATGCAAGAAATGACTCCGGAAGTTTGTGCTGCCACTACCACTCCGACTGCCAGTGCGACCACCACAAC
>OOIH01000877.1_pt1 | contig 51012 bp, 48 predicted proteins | sample 1691801 | NCBI WGS metagenome assembly OOIH01 (sample SAMEA1061690, study PRJEB22710) | metagenome
TAGAAGAAAAATTCGTAAGTCCAAGTGATTGGAGACCAGGAGATACAACTGAGAAAAAGTTGGAAGTTACTAATACAGGAACAAGACCAGTTAAGGTAGGAGTATTGGTTCATCAAGAATGGGAGTCAGGAAATGGAAACGAGTTATCTTCAACAAGACTATTTGGTCCAAGAATGGATTTAGTTTATGGCGAAGACTTCGTAGGAATGTATGAAGATGATGGTGAAGTTTGTCCAGCAAATATGACAAAATTATCTATGAAGGATTTTGGAGATATATATGATACGGTAGTTCCTTATATTGTTAAAACTCCTGATTTTGTTTGCCTTTCAACTGATGTATATAATAAAGTTCAACCCGCAGCAATTTTAAATTTATCAAACGAAAGTGATTGGACGCCATATTATGAATGGGGCTATGGCTATGTTGGTGAAGGTAATGGAACACATGCTGGAGTATATAATGAAGATACTGGAAACTTTGAATATATAGAAGCTGAAGGTGGAAAATATGCAAGACGTGATGCTTTATATTTAAAGGAAAATGGTTTATTTGTATATAACAAAGAACTAGGAGCTGGAGAGACAACTACATCATTTTTAGATTCTGTAACATTTAATCCATATGCTGTAGCAGATGATAGATGGGACGATGGTTTAGTATGTGATACATATTATGTAATGGAAGATGGTACAGAAGTGTTAAAACCAGTAAAAATAGGAAAATCTAATACAAATGCACAAGGATTAGATGAAATAGATATGTCTAAAGTAGTTGGTCAAAAATCAAAATGTCATTCTACAGGAGATGGTTATAGTGGAGCGACTTATACATTATCTTTTCTTGTATATATAACACAACCTGAAGCATTTGATGATTTTGTTGAAAGTGTTCTTCCAACTTTAGAAAGAAATGCTTGCGATATTTTTGAATCTGAATGTCCAGAGTAGTTTAAAACATAATCTTTAAAGAGCATAAAGTCAAAAGCTTTATGTTTTTTTGTTGGTTTGAGAATGTAAATTGGTTGTATCTATTTATTACAAATTATGATAGAATTATTATGTAAAGTAGTGTGGTATTATGCGTGAACAAAAATATAGAGATATATTAGATAAATATGAAGAAAGCTTGAATTCTAAATCTTTGGAAAAAGAGTCTGAAGAAAAATTATCTATGACAAGAGAACTAAAATTTAAAGATTTACAAGAAAGTTTAATTGAAGAAGATAATAAAGAAGACTTAACAATGACTAGAGAGTTGAAATTTCTAGATAAAGTAAAAGAAGCTACAGATATTTCTTCGAATGATGAAGATGAATATGAGGACGAAGACGAAGTTACAATTGATAAAGAAAGTACTTTAAAAGAGAGTGCTGATATTGAAAGAGAATTAGATGAAGCAATTGATCGAGAAATAGAGAAACAAAAAGAATTAAAAGTAAAAGATGTTCATGAAGAAGAAACAAAAACTTCTAAGATTGCAGATGACGATATTTATTTGACTACTTCATTTAAGCCTTTTAAAAAAAGATTTAGATTTAGGAAAGTTTTTAAAGTCTTGTTTATCTTGTTTATTTTAATTGGAGGAATTGGAGCTTTAACATATTTTGTTGCACTTCCTCTATATCATAAATATATAGATAGTCGTCCAAAGATGATTTTTGATCATACAATTGATTATATAGATAAAGAGTTTGCTAATGTAATTGATTTGATGTTTACAGATGATGATATATATTATAATGATGTTAATTTTAAATTAAATACAAACATTGATACTTTGGATATACTAAGTGATTATACATATGGTTTTCAAACTGCTGTTAGTCCAAAGGATAAATCTTATGAAAGTTTTATCTATGTAAAAGAAAATAATGAAAAATATGGACTTCGTTATATAGAAAAGAATTTGAAAGAATATGCTAATCTTACTGGTTCAGATAATTATATGGAAATTCGTGATGTAGAAGACGATGATAACGAATTTTATAACTCTTATGCTAAATATCTTGAAGAATTGTCTTTAAGTAAAGAAGACATAAAGTATCTTTTTAATAAAGAATTATCTATATTGAAAGAACTTTTTGAAGAAGATTTATTGACTTCTAAAAAAGATGAAATCGTTGTAAATGATAAGACTACAAAAGTAGTTAAACATTCTTATACATTGAATAAGAAGGAAGCAGAAAGAATAGATAAAAAATATTATGAATTAGTAAAAGAAGATGAGAAGCTAGTAAGAATTTTGGCTGAATCTGATGAACTTTCTGAAGAAGAATTTTTAGAACAATTAGAGGAAGAAGTACTTGAAGATTACGAAGATGATTATAAGTTAGTTATTAGTATTTATACAGTTAATGGAACTGAATTTGCGGGACTTGATATAGAAGAGAATGGATTTAGAGATTTGTATTTTTATACTAATGAAGACAATGAGTTTGATTTTTATATAAATTTAACAGAAAATGAAGAATGTCTTAAAGGTAAAGATTGTGTAGCTAGTGATAGAGAAATATATGAGTTAGAGGGACGTAATAAAGATAAGGTAATAGAAGTTACAGTAAAATATAATAGTATAAAATATGGAGTATTAAAAATTGATAGTTTTAATACAGAAAAGATTAAATTTGATTACGAAATCTTTATTAAGGATAAGACTATTAAGGGAGACGTTTTATTATATTTAGATAATGATAAAAAGGAATATAATATAGACTTATCAGCAAAGATGGATGGTCAGTATATTAATTTGAAGTTGTTTTTAGGATTAAAACAAAATGGTCAATTTGGTTATATTAATGAGGATAAAATCATTAAATATACTGATAGAGTATTTGAGAATGAATGGAATAATTTTTCTATTATATTAAAAGAACGTGGTTTAGATGAAGGTTTTTCGTTTTGGTATATGTTAAATTATCATCCAGATGAATTGTTGAAATCTTTTGGTTTTGTACTAATTGCACCATCTGAAGAGCAAATTGAAAGCGACCCAAGTAATGATGCTCAGACTATGTAAGAAGTGTTAGAAATAATACTTCTTTTTTCTAGTTAAAATTGCTTATTTAAGGAATTTTTCTTATAATATATCTTGTTAAATGAGGTGTTTTGGATGAGTAAAATTAAAAATTTTAAAATGGGTAAGAAATTTTTAGCAGGTATATTGATTGCAACAATAGTTGGAAGTGGAGTAGCTGGCTATAAGTTACATAAACGTTGTGAGGTTGCAAGAGTCAAAGATTATTTGGAAGATTTCTTGACTGATGATAATTATGTTGATTTAAGTAAAGTTAGTAAAGATTATGATATAAAAGGATTTAGTGGGGAAAGTTTAGCTATAGCTATGGAGGAACTGGATGTAGACTATGTTAGATTAATTGATTCTTATGTATATAACGATCCTCATGTAGAAACTTTTACTCAAATGACAGCTGTTAATTATGATAGTATTTTAGGAATTGATGATTATGGTAATACAGTTTATGAAATGTATGAACCTATTAGGAATTCGACAAGTACTGGTGTAACATATGAGTTTCCAGAAGGCTATGTTTTAGATAGTATTGACGTAATTGCTGAGCCAATAAGATATAATGATTTAAAAGGTACTAATATTACTGTAGAAACTAATGATTTTGATGATTCTTATAGTTTGGAATTAAGAAGAAAATGAGTTTAGAAAATTTAATTCAGACTTTTTTAGATAAAACAGGATATTTAGAAGACAATAAAATATTAGCAATTGTTGTTTATGGTAGTCGAGTTAGGAAAACAAATAAAGAATCTAGTGATTTAGATATATTAGTAATTTCTGATGATACTAAAAATTATAAAGCCAGTATGATGATTGAAGGAATAAGGATTGATTATAATATTTATTCAGTAAGAGATATATTTGATATAGCTTATAGTAATAAAGTTGCTAATAATGCTTATTTTGAATCTGTTTTAAAAACAGGAATGGTTATAAAAAATCAAAATTATATTATTGAACAGTTAGAAAGTTACCTAGAAGAATTAAGGGATTTAAAAAAAGGCAAGAAAAAGTTGTCTTTGAAAGTAATAGGAAAAATAAAAGAAGCTTATGAAGATTTTATAAGTAAGAGAGATTTACCTAGTTACTTTTATTTATTAGAATGCTTAAGGACTTCTTACAATTACATAAAAAATTGTTCTTATATAAGCATGATAAAAGTATATGATGTGTTTAGAAATAGAGATTTTTATGAAGAGACTTATAGTATTAAAATACCAGGAGAAACTTTCACTTCATTATTTCTAATGGGAATTGAGACAAGTGATTATGATATACAATTAGAAATCGTTGGTAGACTTCTCTTAATGTTAGGATTAGATTTAAACCAAGATGTTTATTATGATAAAGATGATTGTTTAAAAAATAGTGATGCTATAAAAAGAGAATTGATTGTATTGCATAATAAGGTTTTACAAGTTATCTTGTTTTTAAAAGATAATCATCCATATGGACCTTATTGTTATTTTGTAACGTTACAACAAATGAATGAAGTTTATTTTAGTATTTATGGGGAAGATAGTCCTGATATTCTTGAAACTATAAAGATTTCTATGGATAAGAGTAATGAGGAGAAGACATCTTTAATAAAGAGATTATTTAGTTTATTGGATAAGGATTATCATTTAGATTATGATAATTTTATGTTAAAATTAAAGTTGTAAGGTGATATTTTATGGAAGTACAACTTGGAGAATACATAATACCTCTTAGTATAGAGAAGAAAAATAATAAAAATATTTATTTTAGATTTAAAGATGATGGAGTACTATATGTAACATGTAATCGTTTTGTGTCTGAAAGGGAAGTTAGAAGATTAATTAAAGTAAATGAGAAGTCTTTACTTAAAATGTATCATTCTTTTTTAGAGAGGAAAGAAGTAGATAGTCATTTTTATTATTTGGGCGATGCTTACACAGTTGTTTTTGATGAAGCTATTAAAAAAGTTTATATTGAAGATGATATTGTTTATGCTAAAGATGAGAAGCAACTTGAAAAATGGTTAAAGAGTGAATGTGAAAGAGTATTTACGGAAAGAATTAAAGCTATTTTAAATAATTTTAGTAATATACCTAAGTTCAGTTTAAGAATAAGAAAGATGAGTACACGTTGGGGAGTTAATAATATAACGAAGTGTATAATTACTTTAAATAGTGAATTGATTAAAAAGGATGTTACTTTAATTGATTACGTTATAGTTCATGAATTATGTCATTTTTATGAAGCTAATCATAGTAAGAAATTTTGGGAACAAGTTAGCATTCGATATCCTTATTATAAGTTAGCAAGAAAGAGATTGAAGGTGGAGTAATGGAAGTTATTAAGTCTTTAGATAATAAACATATTAAAAATTTAAGTAAATTATTATTAAAAAAATATCGTGATATTGAAGGAATGTTTTTGGCAGAAGGAGAACATTTAGTAGAAGAAGCCCGAAATTCTGGGTGTCTTGTTGAAGTGGTAAGAACAGAAGATTATCAAGGCGATTTTGGTGTAAAAGAAGTTGTAGTTACTTATGAAGTTATAAAGAAATTAAGTGGTAGTGTTACTCCACAAAAGATTATTGGTGTATGTAAAAAAATGGAAGAAAGAGAATTAGGAAATAAAGTCTTAATTTTAGATAATCTTCAGGATCCAGGTAATTTAGGAACTATAATTCGTAGTAGTGTAGCTTTTAATGTTGATACGATTGTTCTTTCTAGTGATACAGTAGATTTATATAATGATAAAGTTCTAAGAAGTAGTGAAGGAATGATTTTTCATATTAATATAGTTAAAAGAGAGATTAGTGATTTAATAGATGAATTGCATGAAAAAGATTACGTAGTCATGGGAACTAGAGTAACTGATGGAGAGAATGTTAAATGTATTGATAAACCTTCAAAAGTAGCTGTTGTTATGGGAAATGAAGGAGCAGGAGTTAGAAGAGAGATACTTGATAAATGCGATAAATACTTATATATTCCAATGAGTAAAACTTGTGAATCATTAAATGTTGGAGTAGCTACTAGTATAATTCTTTATGAGTTAATGTAGGTTTATTTTGGGGTGATATAATGGATTATGTTTTTATAGGTAAGATAGTTAATACACATGGTATTAAAGGAGAATTAAGAATTAAAAGTAATTTTGATAAGAAGGATTTAGTTTTTAAGCCTAATTTTAAGTTATATATTGGAAAAACTTACGATTGTGAGAAGATAGTAAGTTATAGAAAACATAAAGATTTTGATATGGTGACATTTGAAGGTTATGATAATATTAATCAAGTTTTAAAGTATTTGAAAATGAATGTTTATGCTAAAAGAAGTGATTTGGAATTAAATGATGAGGATTATGTATTACAAGATTTAATTGATTTAGAAATAAAAGAAGATGGCGAAGTTCTTGGTAAAGTGAGGGAAATCGTGTATAATGGTAGTAACATACTTCTACAAATAGAAGGAAATAATAATTTTTATATTCCTATTAAAGGTAATTTTATAAAGAAAGTTAATTTAGCTAAAAAAGAAATCGAAGTAGAAAATGCTAGAGGGTTGATATTATGAAAATAGATATACTTACTTTATTTCCAGAAATGTTTAGTGGAGCTTTTACAGAATCTATATTAAAAAGAGCTATACAGAATGGTAAGGTTGAAATTAATTTACATAATTTTAGGGATTTTACAGATGATCCTCATGGTAAAGTAGATGATACTCCATATGGAGGTGGGGCTGGAATGGTTTTAGCCGCTCAACCAATATTTGATTGTGTTGAAAGTATTAGAACTCCTGAATCAAAAGTTATTTTACTTACACCAGCTGGAGTACCATATAAACAAAGAATTGCTTATGATTTGTCACATGAAAAACATTTAATCATTATATGTGGGCATTATGAAGGATTTGATGAGAGAATTTCTAGTCTAGCTGATATGGAAATAAGTATTGGAGATTATGTTTTAACTGGTGGAGAAATACCAGCTATGGTACTTACTGATTCAATTGTAAGACTTATTCCAGGAGTTATAAATGAACGTAGTCATATTGAAGATTCATTTAATGAAAATTATTTACTTGATTATCCAACCTATACAAAGCCAAGAGTATTTAGAGGGATGGAAGTGCCAGAAATCTTATTAAGTGGAGATCATGCAAAAATAGATGAATGGCGTTATAGTGAGAGTGTAAAAAGAACACAAGAAAGAAGACCAGATTTATTAGAAAAGTAAGGTGAAGGTTATGGCAAGCTACTTAATTAATAAAGGACATCATGATGATAGTGTAGTAAGACTAGAGTCGACTGATGGTTATAAATTTAAACCAAAAGTACAGAAAGATAAATATATTAAAGTTAATGAGGTTACAATAGTTGATAGAAAAATGATTGATCAAATATTGTCTGTTAAGTTTGATAAATCTTTTAAAAGAGTAGTTGCAATGGCTTTGGCTGTAATAAACGATGAAGAGTCAGATGAAACCGCTTGTGAAGTAGTTTTAGATGAAGTAGAACTAGTAAGACAGGTATTATTAAATAGATATCAAAAGTTTTTGAATTATGAGAAGGAACAGTTGTTTTTAAAGAAATTAAGACTTATTGAAAATGAAATGCGTGTTAAACAAGTTAAGATAAAACAAAAAGCGATGTATTTAGAAGCTCAAGAAGAGAAAACACAAGGTAGAAGTAGATAAAATACTTATTTTGACGGTTAAAAAGAAGGCGAAAAAACATTCGCTTTTTTCTTTTGTATGTGGTAAAATTTATAAAGGTGGTGTTCCTATGGATTATATTAGAGGTAAATTTAAACACATGATATTTGAAGCAGATAGCGGATATAAAGTAGGACTATTTAGAGTAAAAGAAGCTAGTGAAGAAATGTCTGAAATGGTTAATAAAACAATAACGTTTACAGGTTATTTTGCTGATATTAATGGTGATGACTTTTATAAATTAACTGGTAATTATGTTTTTAATGAAAGATATGGCAATCAATTTCAGGTGTCAAGCTATGAAAGAGAGGAACCTAAAGGAAAAGATGCAGTAATTGCTTTTTTATCTAGTCCTTTAGTTAAAGGTTGTGGTGAGAAGACAGCTATTCAAATAGTAGATACTTTAGGAGAAGAAGCTTTAACATTAATTAAAGAAGATCCTAATAAATTGCTTTTAGTACCTGGAATATCTGAAGTTAAAGCTAAGAGAATTTATAATTCAATAGTTAAATATCAAAGTACAGATGAGATTATTGTTAACTTGAAAAAATTAGGATTTACGATTAATGAAGCGTTACTTATTTTAAAAAAATGGGGAGAAAGTTCATTAGAAATAGTACAAAATAATATTTATAAGTTAATTGATATCATTGATTTTACAAAGTTAGATAAGATATATTTAGCAATGAATCCAGCAGATTCAGAGGAAAGAGTCATTGCTTGTATATTAGAATGTTTTAAAAGATTGGGTTTTAATAATGGAGATACTTATCTTTTACAAGAAGAAATTTATAGCGCTTTAAATCAAGAATTTAAGATATTTATTTCTGAAGATCAATTATATGAATATTTGGAAAAGTTAAAAAATGGACGTTATATTATTGTTGATGGTGGAAGATATTTTTTAAAAGAATTTTTTGATTATGAGAGTGATATAGCTGATAATTTATATATGATAAGTAAGCATAGTAAGACGGTTATTAGAAATTTTGATGATTTAATTGCCGCTATACAATTAGAATATGGAGTTAAATATAATGTTGATCAAAAGAAAGCTATTAAGAATGCGTTAACTAATAGAGTAAGTATTATTACTGGTGGTCCTGGTACTGGTAAAACAACGATTATAAATTCGATTGTTAAATTATATATGCGTATTAATGATATTAGTTTTAAGGATGCCCAAAATCATATTGCACTTTTAGCACCAACAGGTAGAGCAGCTAAGAAGATGAGTGATTCAACAGGATTACCTGCTAGTACAATTCATCGTTATTTAAAGTGGAACAAGGAGAAAGATGAGTTTCAAATAAATGAATATAATAAGAATATTCATAAATTAGTTATTGTTGATGAGACTAGTATGATAGATACTTATTTATTTGACTCATTGTTAAAGGGACTTAATCATAATATTACTTTGGTTTTGGTAGGAGATGAAAATCAGTTACCAAGTGTGGGAGCTGGACTTATATTAAATGATTTGATTGAGTCAGATATGTTTACACATACTACTTTGGTTAGTATTTATCGTCAGAGTGATAATTCTTATATACCTATATTAGCTAAGGAGATAAAGGAACGTGATTTAAACCCAGAATTTACTAATCAAACAGATGACTATAACTTCTTAAAGGCAAGTGGTCCTAGTATCAAAGAAATGATTAGAAAGATTTGTTTAATGAGTAAAGAAAAAGGGCTTGATGAAGAAGATATTCAGATACTTGCACCAATGTATCGTGGTGAAAATGGTATAGATAATTTAAATATTTTATTGCAGAGTATATTTAATCCTCCTGAAGAAAATAAAAGAGAAAGTAAAGTTGGAGATATAGTATATCGTGAGAATGATAAAGTATTACAGTTAGTAAATGATCCAGATAATAACATATTTAATGGAGATATTGGATATATTAGTAGTATAGCAACTGTAATGAGTCCGAAGAAGAAAGAAGTATTTACAATTGATTTTGATGGGAATGAAGTTCTTTATTCTAGAGAAGATTTGATTAATATTAAGCATGCTTATGCAATAACAATCCATAAAAGTCAGGGTTCAGAGTTTGCTCATGTTATAATGCCAATTAGTAAATCTTATTATAAAATGTTATATAATAAGTTAATCTATACTGGAGTGTCTCGTGCAAAGAAGAGTCTAATTATTATTGGTGAAGAAGAAAGTTTTGTAATGGGTGTTAATAATGATTATTCTACAAATAGAAAAACTAATTTAAAAGAACAAATAGTGAATAAATTTCTTAGTAATGAGGCATAATACCTAATAGAGGTGATTATTGTGAAAATGAAAAGAATGAGTAAAAAAGAAATGATGATTTTAGCTGGTAGTGTTGTAGCTAGTATGGCAGCTGGAATTGTTGTTGGTTGTTTAAAAGAAAAAATGATGAATAATGCATGTACTTGTATTATAGATGAATTGTAGGACCTTAAATGGTTCTTTTTTTCCTGGTGAAGATATGAGAGAAGATAAATTAAAAGAATTGGTTTTATTATTAGTAGCAATAATATTAATTGTTATAATAGTAAAATATTTAAAGATATTTAGTTTTATTGGGCGTATTTTAACTATATTTATTCCAGTTTTTATTGGATTTATTTATGCATGGATGTTTAATCCTATAATAAGAAAGGTAAGTAAGAAATATAATCGTAATGTAGCTTGTATAGGTTTATTTTTGTTGTTTGTTTTGTGTGTTGTATCCTTCTTTTATTTACTAATACCCGTATTTTATAAAGAAGTTGCGGAGTTATTAGAAGTTTTGCCGGTGTTATTTAAAATGCTGGAAAAATATGTTAATAATATGGGATTTAGAGATATGTTAGATAATTTATTGGTTTTTTTAGTTGATAATGTTCCTTTATATTTAGTTGGATTTGTTAAGAGTTTATTTCAGTCTATTGGAGTTATTGGAGTTGGGTTGATACTTGGTCTTTATATTAGTATGGATTATGAAAAGATAGTAAAAAAGTTTTATGATCTTGTACCAAAGAAACATAAATGTGTAGTTGTTAATTTAAGTGATGAAGTTAGTACAGAAGTTAGAAAGTGTGTAAATGGAACATTATTTGTCGCTTTTTGTGTTTTTGTAATGGATAGTTTGTGTTTTTGGTTTATTGGTCTTGATGCACCTCTATTATTTGGAGCGTTATGTGGACTTACTGATTTGATTCCTTATGTTGGTCCATATATCGGAGGTATTGTAGCTGTCTGTGTTGGATTTACGGAAAGCAAATTAGTTGGTATCTTAACACTTGTTATGTGTGTAGTAGTTCAAGCTATTGAAAATTATATTTTACAGCCGATTGTTATGAGTAAGAGTATAAAAATAAGTCCTGTTTTAATTATTGTAGGCTTGTTGGTTTTTGGCAATTTATTTGGTGTAGTTGGAATGATTTTTGCTACTCCTAGTGTTGCTGTTATAAAAGTTTGTTCTGAACATATTAGCGGAGTTTTAGCGAAGTGTAAGGAATAAAAATTGACATTAAATATTCTTAGAGTTAAAATGATTGCGAAAACGCAAGAAAGCGTTTTTAGTAAAGAAGGTTTAATTGTATGAATAATTCTAAGAAAAAGATGGAAATTCTTACTGGAGCTGCTAAATGTGTTACTACTGTTGCTTTATGTGGTATGATAGTAGGAAGTTGTGCTTTTAGAGTGGCTAGTATTGAATGTAATGTTAATCATTCAACTAATGCAATCTGTCCAATTACTAGATTAGAAACATTTTTATTTGGAGCTGAAGCAGGTTTAAGACACCAAGCTCGAGATTTAGAAAGATATAGTGTAAATTATCAAGATCATAAAGAATATACTAGTGATGTTGTTTATCAATCTGGTAGTGATGAAACATTCCCACAAGTTACTTACAATGAGGTTTCTTTGTATGATGATACTACAGAAGTAGAAGCAAAAGGATGGGCTTATGTTGATGGGCAATTTGTTCAATACACAGAAGAAAATTTAGAATTAAAGAAAAGAATGAAATAATAAAGTAAGTCACCGCAAGGTGATTTTTTAAAATTCATATTTAGCTTGACTTTGTCATAAATTATTTGTACAATGGAAGTCCTCCCTCAAAAAGGGATTAGAAAGAGTGATTATTGTGCAAACAACAAATATAGAACAAAGAAGTGTTAATTTATATGATTATATAATGGAAAATTATGTGAAATATTTTGATTTAACAGCAGGAAGAAATATGGAATTGATGTATATTTTAGGAACATGTCATGCGAAGAGTATTCGTGTTGCTGATTTTAGAGAAATTTTTGATTTACAAGAAGCAGGTTTTTTTGAAATTCTAAAATTTATTGCAACTGTTAGTAATTTAGAAAGAATAGCTCAATATGGAACAATGTGTGTGAATGATGAACTTTCACAAAGGGAGCAAGTTGCAGCAGTAGGTAAAACAATTTAATAACAGCCACTAATAAGTGGTTTTTTTCTTGCTTGTAAAATTTAATTGTCATATAATATGTTTACGATTTATTTAAGGAGAGATATTATATGGATAATAATGTTATTAAGACAAATACAACACTTATTTTCGATAATGTTATTAAAAATAGTCAATATGATGAGGTTGGTATTAGTTTTGATGGAGAAACTAAGATTGATGATCAAACTAGTGTTATAACTAATAAGGATGTAAAAGCAGATAATCCAGAAGAAGCGAAGGAAACTTATTTAAAAGTTTTGGAAATGAGAGAATTAACAGAAGCAGAAATGGAGAATGTTAGTAGTGCTAAAAAGATTTTAAGTGCAGCTTTTTCGGTACTATGTCATAAGAGTAAACTTTGTGTTTCTTGGGCTATTTTTATGGTAACAGCATTAGGACTAAATATTTATGAGGGTGATTTTCTTCAAATACTTGTTAAAGTTGCATGCTTGATTTTGGTTTTAAGCCCTGTTAAGTTTGCAAAAGAAGTTCATAAAATATTAAGTACACCAAATCGTCTAGAAGAATTAAGAGAATATTTACAAGATAAAGGAGTTTTGGGATATGCTTATGTATTAGATAGAAGCGAAGATATAAAGTTGTACGCTAAAATTAGGACAAATAAACATGAGCAAGCTTGATATAAAAATAGAAATTTCTGACACACGATATAAAAGTGGCACATTATATACAAATAGTCCTAAATTTTTCATGAAATATTATTTATGTAATGAAGTAGAGGAGTGCGGAATATGCCTTAGTGGCGAAGCAATTTCAATGGTTGGGGGAAACAGCCAAGCTAGTGTGCAGACTAACGAAAAAACAGACGTAGTAGAGGATAGATTCCTTCCATTTCCTACTGCTAAAGAAGCGGTTAAAAATTATAAGACAGCTTTAAAAGTTATAGATGTTGAAGAAATTAATAGAATTTTAAATGCTAAAGAAATATGGAAATGGATAAAAACAGATATTATGGATATAGATGGTAGTAATCTCGCTGTATTTGGACTTTTTTGGCTATTTTCTGACAAAAGTTTAGGTTATAGTGCATGGCTTGCAGCTTTATGCTTATTATGTAATATGAATTTGGATGAAGTAATAAGAATGGTTAGAGCAATTTTTATAAAAGGTCATAATAAAGAATTACTTGAAACAGAAGTGTGGGAGATGGGATTATCTGATTTAATATATACACCTGTTAAGAGAGAAGATTTAAAATTATATATGAAAGTGAAAGATGGTAATTTTAGATTTAAATAAAAGAATAACTTTACAAATAAAAAATAATTTTATATAATCAATTTATTAGTTTTGTTAATTAATCTGTGACGAAGACAAAGTATTCGTGGATCATTAGAGAGACTTAGTGGTTGGTGGAAACTAAGATGAGAGATGAAGAAATAGCTACCTTTTGAGATTAATCGGGTAAGACCGTTATATGTAATTAAGTAAAATAAAGGATGGTACCGCATTATTTGCTCCTTGGCAAGTAGTGTGGTTTTTTAGTTAGGAGAATAGGATGAAAATATTTTTAATAGCTGGTAAAGCGGGTAGTGGAAAGAACGAAGTTGCTAATATAATAAAAGAATATGAACCTAAAACAGTGGTGACTGGGTTAAGTAAGTATATTAAATTATTTGCGATTGAGTTAACTGACTGGGATGGTCAAGATAATAATAAGCCACGAGCCTTTTTGCAGAATATGGGAGATACTTTGAGAAGTATAGATGACGATTTTTTAACAAGACGAATGGTGGAAGACTTTGAAGCTTATAGAAGATGTGGAATAGAAAATGTCTTAATAAGTGATGTCAGACTTGTACATGAAGTAGAATATTTTAAAAACTTAAGTGATTATGAAGTCATTACTATAAGAGTTAATTCAGAAAGTAGTATGAGAGATTTAAATGCTAGTGAAATGTCTCATCATACAGAGACAGAATTGGATAACTATGATGGTTATGATTATGTAGTTGAAAATAAGTTTAATGATGATTTAAAAGAAGATATAATAAAGATGTTGGAAGGAAGATGTTAAGATGAATTTAAAAGATTTATATGTTAATTTTTTTGTTAGTAAAGGACATAAGCAAATACCAAGTGCACCAGTAGTACCTGAAAATGATCCATCAGTATTATTTAATACAGCTGGTATGCAACCATTAATTCCTTATTTAATGGGACAGACTCATCCTTATGGAACGAGATTATGTGATTATCAAAAATGTATTAGAACGAATGATTTAGAGGAAGTTGGAGATGTAACACATCATACTTTCTTTGAAATGTTAGGTAACTGGAGTTTAGGAGATTACTTTAAAGAGGAAAGTATAGAATGGAGCTTTGAGTTTTTAACTCAGCATTTAAATATTCCAGTAGAAAGACTTGCTGTTACAGTATTTGCTGGTAATGATGTTATACCATTTGATGAAGTTAGTTATAATAAATGGTTGAGTTTAGGGATTAGTGAGACAAGAATTGCTAAGACTGTTGAAGATAATTTCTGGATTGCTGGAGAGTCTGGACCTTGTGGACCTGATACTGAAATATTCTACTGGAGAAGTGAAGATGAAGTTCCAGAAAGTTTTGATACTGAAGATAATAGATGGGTAGAAATTTGGAATAATGTATTTATGCAATATCATAAAGATAGTAATGGTATAGTAACTGAATTACCTAAAAAGAATGTTGATACAGGTATGGGAGTTGAAAGAACTACTGCTATTTTAGAAGGTGTAAATGATAATTATTTGTCTAGTATTTGGAAAGATGTTATTGAACTTATAAGTGAAATATCTGGTTTAAGTTATGAAGGCAATGAAAGAAGTATGAGAATTATTGCAGATCATTTAAGAACAGCTGTGTTTATTTTAGCTGACCCTTCAGGAATTAGACCAAGTAATACTGATCAAGGCTATATCTTAAGAAGACTAATTAGAAGAGCTATAAGACATGCTAAAACTTTAAATATTGATGTAAATAGCGATTGGGAAGAAAGAATAGCAACTCTTATTTTAGATAAATATCAAAGCTATTATAAAGAGTTAGTTGATAATCGTGAAGTTGTTTTAGCTGCTTTAAAAGATGAAAAAAATAGATTTAGTAAGACTTTAGAAAAAGGATTAAGAGAATTCTCTAAGGTTGCTACTAAGGATATTGATGGCGAAACAGCATTCCATTTATTTGATACTTATGGATTCCCTTTAGAATTAACAGTTGAGTTAGCTAGTGAATTAGGATTAAAAGTTGATGAAGAAGGATTTTCTAATAAGTTTAGGGAACATCAAGAAAAATCAAGAACAGCTTCTGCTGGTAAATTTAAAGGTGGGTTAGCTGGTAATAGTGAAGTAGAAACTAAATATCATACTGCAACACATTTACTTAATGCGGCTTTAAAAGTAGTAGTTGGACCTGATGTACACCAAAAAGGATCTAACATTACTGATGAACGTATGAGATTTGACTTTAGTTGTGATCATAAATTAACAGATGAAGAAAAGGCACGTGCTGAGGAATTAGTTAATGAATGGATTAATGAAGGCTTAGAAGTTAGATGTGATGAGATGCCTAAAGAAGAAGCAATAAATTCAGGAGCTGAATGTATGTTTATTGAAAAGTATCCTGATATTGTTACGGTTTATTCTATTGGAGAAGTTTCTAAAGAATTGTGTGGAGGACCACATGTTAAGAATACTAGTGAACTAGGACACTTTAAGATTAAGAAAGAAGAAGCTAGTTCAGCTGGTGTTAGAAGAATTAAAGCTATTTTAGAAGATAAATAATATTTAAAGAATGTCATAATATATGATGTTCTTTTATTTTTTGATATAATAACATTACGAGGAGGTTTTTGTATGGAAAAGAAAAAAGTTGTTAGTTTAGCCTTAGTTAGTATGATATCTATGGGAATGCTAGCTGGTTGTGGTAGTACAGAAATGATAGAAGAACAGACAGGAGCTATAAAAAGTGATTCTCCAGTAGTAGAAGAGTCGTATGAGATTTCTGATTTTGAAAAGCAATATTTTGAACAATACGTAGAAATACCAGAAGCAAAGACTTTTGCACCTGGAGAACATGTTTTCTTTATTAGATATAGTTATACCGCTTCATCAGAAAACTTTACTAGTGGAAGAGTTGAAGTACCAGAAGGATATGAAATATTAGAAATAGAAAATTATAATGAATATGTTGGATATGGTTCACAGACTAGTGGTGTTGATATTTGGTATATAAATAATGAGTCAGTTGTTGTTGAACCAGTATATAAAAATGAGATAAGAAATGATCGTAGTCGTATGGGGTATTATGATTACGCTAATTTTGGTACAGTAATAGAATTAGAGCAAGAAAGTAATAAATCTCTTACTAAGTAAAGTGAAATTAAAAAGTACTTTTCAATAGTACTTTTTTTGGTTATAATAGGTTTCGTAAAAAAGGGGGAGGTGTTTTAGTATGAGATTTTCTTTGTATAGAAGAATGAGTATTATAGAGGCAGAAAAGGCTTTGAAAGATAAAAGATTCTATAAACCAGAAAGTGAAGTTTTATTACCAAGAAAATGGTTTTCTACTTCAATACTTAAAACACATTATTTTAAAAGTCCGTTTTATAATGGAGAGACAATCGTTGTAAAAGTTGATATAAATCTAGAATATTTTAGAAGAATATTTGAAACGGGTTTATTTATTGATAAGGAACCTAATGGATTTTATGGTTATAATGAATCTAAAGAAGATATTTTATATGCTAGAACTCATAAGACTATTCCTGATTTTTATAATATAGGATTTTTAGATTTAGATACCTTTAATAGACAATTTGATGAAATAGAAGTATTACCAGAGAGTGGATATTTAGATTATATGGAAAGAGTTATTTTAGGGGAGCCTATTAAGAATTTTCAAACGTTTGACACTATAAATGATAGATTAGAGTTTTATGTTCAAAATTCTTATGATACGACAGCTTATGCATATAGATATCAAGCTATCATGCCAGAGATGATTGATCCTCTTTTAAAAAGAGTTCATTTTGATAAGGATTTAGAGAATTTAAAAAAGCGTAATTTAAATCGATTTCCTACGACGTTTAAGGTTAGATTTAAAAAAGGTTTTGAGCAGTTAGGTATATACAATGAGTTTAGTTTCAGTATGGATATCTATCAACTTGCTAAGTATGCTTCTTATGTTGAAAGTGTTCGTATAGTAAGCATTGAGGAGAGAAAAGATGTTGGAAAGAGATTTATTCAAATAAGTGGAGATAATGCATATACGAAGCATGAAAGAGTAGAAGGACCTCTTTATAATCGAGTATCTTTTCAAGACTTTAATTCTATTACTATAAATTTATTACGAAAGGGTTTCAAAATTGATGATATTAAATACTTTCTTCCTAATTTAAAGGATGTAGAAGGGATTAATCAAGTTGATCCTAGACATATTGATAGTTTGAAAACTCATATCGAAAAGACAATAAATATGAGTTCTTTAGTCGTTAATTATTTTCATGATCAGGGAATGGAAATTGATTCTCTAACCTTGGTTTATTTAAAATGGATGTTGTTATTACATGACTTGGGCAAACCTTATTGTGAGTGTTTAAATATTCATACGAGGTATTCACAATTTGGTGAGAAAGAAAAATATACAGATATGGTTATGAATCAGATATTAGATGATGATATAGCATTTCCAATAAAATCAATATATAAAATATTTAAGATGTCATCTTTAACTTTAAATAAGAAAATAAAGAATTTAATGAAATCATTATTACTAGAAATAACTAATTATTATCAAGTAGATGGTGAAGAAGCTTTTAAAGTTTTAAATTCATTTGTTAAGGTGGCTTTCTTAGCGAAGGTTAGTCATTCAGCAAGTATGAAAACTAGATCATTTTGTTCTTACTATGTTGATGATTTAATGTTTATGGATAGGGTTTATGATTGTTTAGTTAGTTTAGGTGATTATGATTTTAGTTTTGATTATGAATATTTTTATAGTGATATATTTAGAGCTTATGAAGAAATTATAGAGGGATTTTATGTTAAGAAAAGTAAATCTACATTAGATAATGTTAGAGGAATGTTACAGAATAATCCTAATGATTTTCAATATGTTTATGATTTAAAATTAAGTCATGTTCATAAAATAGAAGATGCTAGTCAGTATAATTATGATGATATTATCTGTGCTTATTTTATGGAAGATAATGAAGTTCTGTTGAAGTATTTTAGTGGAGAAATCATCGATACAGATAAACATGGTCAGATACATAGTGAAAGAGTTGGTGTATTGTCATATATTTTAGGCCATTTAAAGAGTTTAAGTGAAGAAGATATTGAAATATTAATGTTAGCAAGTAAATATCATGATATTGGACGAAAAGTTCGTGATGATGATAGAACACATTCTATAGAAAGTGTGAATTTATTAAGAAAAGATAAGATTTTAGAAGGAAGTCCTTTGCGTGATTATGTATATTTCTTAGTAGAAGCACATGGCTTTAAAGATAAAGATGATTTGAGTATTATGAGTAAGTATAGTGTTGACTCTAGTAGAGCTTTAATGTTACTTAGTATTTTTAAGGATGCAGATGCTTTAGATAGAGTTAGATATGATACTGATAGAAAAATGGGAAGTGTACTTAATATTAAATATTTAAGAAATGAAGAAAGTATTAGATTAGTTAAGTTTGCTTATATGTTGAATGCTGAATATAAGTTAGACAAGAGAGAATTAAGTTCTGATATAAAGAAATTAATTAAAGATTAGAAGATATTCTAAACACTAGAATATCTTTTTATAATTTGATGAAAATGATATAATTTAATTATATTTGGACTTGGAAAATTTTGTTTGTGGGGAGATTGGAATATGAGAGTATTGTATGCAGGTTTTAAGGGTAAGAATAATTCGGCGAAGATATTGTTAGATAAGTTAGATATAGAGGATGAAAATAAACTATATTTAACTAATAGTTTTGATACAAGTGTTAAAGAGTTAAAAAGTAAGTTATCTGATAATCGTTATGATTTGATTGTAGCAATTGGTCAGTTAAAGTTAGATAAAAATGTAGTCAGAATTGAAAGATATGCTTGTGGATTGGAGCGTATTTTAACAAACTATGATTATAATGATTTTAAGAATTTGTTAAAAGAAAATAATTTTGTAGTAGAAGAATCAAATAAAACAAATTATCTTTGTAATAATATTTATTACCATGGATTAAAAATAATTAAGGAACAAGAGCTTGATACGAAGATGATTTTTGTACATATTCCAAAGTTGAAAAACATAGATGATATTGATTTATTAGCTAGTATTTTTTTAGAAGTTCAATGGAGTGATAATAATGAAAAATGATTTGTTTGTTAAGCATATAGATTTTTTGAGAGATAAAGTGGAAGATTTTGATCGATATCCTTTTAATATTCCAGTTATTAGGAATTTTCATGAGATTGATTTTGAGTCCCCTGTTACTTTTTTGATTGGAGAGAATGGTATTGGAAAATCTACTTTTATGGAGGCTTTAGCTATTGGACTTGGTCTTAATCCAGAGGGTGGTACACAAAATTTTATGTTTAAAACAAAAGAGACTCATTCAGAACTTCATAATTATTTTGAAATTCCTCATATTCAAAGAAAATGTCAAACTAAATTTTTTCTACGAGCTGAAAGCTTTTATAACGTTGCTACTGAAATAGATAATCTAAGAGTGGCAGGTTATGGAACACGTAGTTTGCATTCTTGTTCTCATGGGGAATCGTTTCTTCAACTGATTCAAAATCGTTTTACTGAAAATGGCCTATATATACTGGATGAACCTGAAGCAGCCTTATCACCAACAAGGCAGATGACTTTGCTTTGCTTGATTGACGAATTGGTTAAACAAGGGTCACAATTTATCATAGCAACTCACTCACCAATACTTATTTCTTATATTAATGGGAAGATACTTGATTTGAATAATAATTTTGAAGAAGTGAAGTATGAAGATACGGAGATTTATCAAGTTTATAAGATGTATTTAGATAATCCATATGGAATGCAGAAAAGATTACTTACAGAAGAGTTTGAGTAGGAAAAAAATATGTGAAATTACAATTTTTACGATAATGTTAGATACATAAAGAACTAGAATTAAAAAAATTCTAGTTTTATTTTGGTGATTTTTTTTAGTAAAATAATATTTTGTTTATTAAAAAGATGTTAAAAAAAGTATTTCATTTAAAATGTTTAATTTTTCGAAAAAAAGTAAAAAAAATAAAGGAAAGAGAAGGTTCATGGATAATAATTATAAGTAGAGGGAGGTAATTAATTTAAAGAGAAAATAACAACAGATAGGGGGATTTGTTATATGAAAAAAATATTATTTGTTATTTTTGCTATTGGAACATTTTTATTATTTAGAGGAGCTGCTAATGCGGAGTCATTTATTGAGGGAGAATTTATAAATGGTGAATATATTACAAAGGATAAGGGAAATACTCATCTTTATGTAACTATGCAATATATAACTACTAAAGATGGAGATATTGTTTATTGTTTAGAACCTTTTGTTACTTTTAAACCTGGTTCTAATTATAATGAGACTGTTTGGGATTTATCTAGTTATTCTAAGTTATCAGAGGAACAAATAAAAAGAATAGAATTATTGAGTTTTTATGGTTATGGCTATAAAAATAGAAGAGATAGTAAGTGGTATGTTATAACACAGTATTTAATATGGCAAGCTGTAGATAAGGATGCAACATTTAGCTTTACTAGTACTTTAAATGGAACGAAGATAAATAAATATGAATCTGAGATTGCTGAAATAGAAAAAGATATAAAAAATAGAGATAAACTTGCTTATAAAAGTGAATTTATTGTAGATTATAATGATAATTTGAATATAAGTTATTTACTTAAATCAGTTTATGATATCGTTGATTCTGATTATGATTACGTACAAAATAATTCAGGATATAGTGCTACAGCAATTAAAGAAAGTGGTTCTATCTATTTTAGTAGAGTTCCTAATTATTATAGAGATAAGATAAAACTATATGATAGTTCAAATAATCAAGATTTACTTAAACCAGGTAATATACCTGAAACCGTATATAAAATAGATGTTGTTGTTCAAAAAGGAAATTTTACTTTAAATATTTTGAAAACTGAGGATGTTTATACTATAGAGAGTGACTTTAGTGATACATGTTATGAAATAAAAGGAGATAAGATAACTCCTATTGTTGTTTGTACTGGTAAGGATGAAATGACATATACTTCAGATGTACTTCCTTATGGAGATTATGAAATTACGCAAATTAGTAATGGTGTAGGTTTTGTTAAAGATACAAATACTTATAAATTTACTATTAATAAAGAAAATAGTCATCCTGTAATTACAGTAAATAATTTCTTAATAAAAAATACTATAGATATTTTAAAATTTGCTTGTAGGAATAATATTTGTGATTATGAGAAAGATGCTGTTTTTTCTGTTAGAGATAAAAATGGTGACTTGGTAGATCATATTATCACATCTTTAAATGGTAATGGGAGTTTGGTTGTTGGTTATGGACTTTATAATATTGTACAAGAGAAAGGATTAGAGGGTTATACAATGGCCAGTCAATATACAGAAAAGATTGTCGATGCATCTTCGCCACATAATAAAGTTTTATATAATAATTTTATAGAACAAATAGAAGTTCCAAAAGAGCCAGAAAAGGTGGAAGAAAATGAAATACCAGAGGAACCAACTATTATTGACATTTCAAATGAAGAAAGTAAAACTGAAGATATATTAGAACCACCTAAAACATCAGTAGATATAAATTTTGGCAATATCTTTTTTAATATTTTGATACTATTATGGAAGATGCTGGTTATTGCATAGAATGTTAAAACGGACCTATAAAAATAGGTTCTTTTTTTTACGAAAAAATTCTTTTTTTGAGACGTTTTTTTAGCCAAAAGTGTAAAATTATGGTAAAATATACACGAATTTAGCTATTTTTTGAAAAAAAATTCATAAAAAAAAAGGAAATCGGGGGTATAGCGATAATAATTATAAGTAGAGGGGTGATTAAGTGGCATTAATAAGTAATGAGGAAATAAATGCAATAAGAGCTTCAGCAAATATTGTGTCTATTATAGGTAGTTATATTCCTCTTACACAAAGAGGTAAGAATTACTTATGTGTATGTCCATTTCATGATGATCATTCACCTAGTATGAGTGTTTCAGAAGAAAAGCAGATTTATAAATGTTTCTCATGTGGAGCAACAGGTAATGTTTTTACTTTTGTTTCAGAATATGAGAATATTCCATTTATTGAGGCTGTTGCTAAAGTGGCTGAAAAGTGTGGTATGAAATTGTCTGATAGTACATATAAGAGTAATGTTTCTCAAACATTTAAGGAAGAACATGAAATTATGGAATTATCGCAGAAATTTTTTCAAAATAATTTAAGAACTAATGCTGGAGTTGAAGCACTTAATTATTTGAAAAAAAGAGGACTAACTGATGAAATCGTCAAAGAATTTGGGATTGGTTTAAGTCTTGATAGCAATGATGCATTAATGACGTTGTTGACAAAGAAAAGCTATGATAATAAAAAATTATTGGATATAGGTTTAATTAATAATGTTAGTGGAAAAATGTATGACATGTTTTCAAGAAGAATAACATTTCCATTGTGGGATAAAGATGGTAATATTGTTGGTTTTAGTGCTCGTATTTACAGAGATGAAAAAAATGTTTCAAAATACATGAATAGTCGAGAGTCAAAGCTATTTAAAAAAGGTGAAACATTATATAATTATCATAATGCAAAAGATTATGCTAAAAGAGAAAAAGCAATAATTGTTGTTGAAGGTTTCATGGATGCAATAAGAATATCGAATATAGGAATTAAAAATGTTGTTGCGTTACAGGGAACGGCTATGACAGAACAGCAAATATCACTATTAAAAAAATTAAGAGTAAAGGTTATTTTGTGTTTAGATAATGATAATGCTGGTTTACTTGCAACAGTTAATAATGGGGAAGAATTGGTAAAACACGATGTTGAAACATTTGTTATACGATTAAGTGGGCAAAAAGATCCTGATGAGTATATTTTAGCGAATGGTAATGAGGCTTTTGTTAAAAATGTTGAAACACCAATGACATTCTTTGAGTTTAAGATGAACTATCTAAAACAAAATAAGAATTTAGAGAATGTTGAAGATTTAAGTACATATATTAATGATGTATTAAAGAGCTTGTCAGCAAGTAATGATGAAATATTAAGAGAATTAACATTAAATAAATTAAGTAAAGATTATGATTTGTCTCTTGATATGTTAAAAAATAAATTAAATGGACTATCTCCAGTAGAATCAACAAGAAGTGTTTCTGAACCTATAAAAGAAAAAACAAAAAAAGATGGTTATACAATAGGAATGGAAAAAATTCTTTATTTTATGATGAATGGGGAACAATATATAAAGGAGTATCAATGTAAATTAGGTTTTTTTGCTGAACCAATTTATAGAGAGATAGCTAATGAGATAGTTTATTTTTATGAAGAAAATAAAGCAATTACTGTAGCAGATTTCATTACATATATCGTTACAAAAAACGAAATAAAAGGTAAGGTAATGGAAATTGTTAATGAAAGTGTAAATGATGATGTAACAATGGAAGCTATGGATGATTATATAAAAGCAGTAATGAAAATTATTACTAAAAATGAAATAAAGCGACTTAAGAATTTACAAAAAAGCGAACTTGATATTTATAAAAAAATGAAAATAGCTGAACAAATTAGGGAATTAAAAAAAGAGGATGTGTAATTTATGGTAGAAATTAAAAGTTTTGAAGAAAGAATTAATGATTTAGTCAAAATAGGTAAAGAGAATAATAATGTATTAACTTTTGAACAATTGGCTGAGGCTTTAAAAGGGTTAGATATTGATAATGATTCATTAGATCATTTGTATAATGTTTTAGTTGAAAATGGAATTATTGTAGGAGATGAAAGTGCATCTGGAAATGGTCCTACTAAAATAGAAGAAGAGGAAGAAAATCTAGTTTTATCTGATGAAGAAATTACTAAGGATATAAATATTAATGATCCAGTTAGAATGTATTTAAAAGAAATTGGTCGTATAAGTCTTTTAAGTAGTGAAGAAGAACTTGATTTATCAGTTAGAATCGCAAATGGAGATGAAGCAGCTAAAAATATTTTGGCAGAATCTAACTTACGTTTAGTTGTTTCAATTGCTAAGCGTTATGTAGGTAGAGGATTACTATTCTTAGATTTAATTCAAGAAGGTAATATTGGACTTATGAAAGCTGTTGAAAAGTTCGATTATGGAAAAGGATATAAATTTAGTACCTATGCTACTTGGTGGATTAGACAAGCAATTACTAGAGCATTAGCTGATCAAGCTAGAACTATTCGTGTACCAGTTCATATGGTTGAAACTATTAATAAAATGGCAAGAGTACAAAGACAAATGACTCTTGAATTAAATAGAGAGCCAAGTGAAGAAGAGTTGGCTGAAAAAATGGGTATTTCAGTTGATAAAGTTAGAGAAGTAATGAAAATTAGTCAAGATCCAGTTTCATTGGATACACCAATTGGTGAAGAGGATGATTCACATTTAGGTGATTTTATTAAAGATGAAAGAAGTATGAGTCCAGAAGAATATGCAACTAATGAAATCTTAAAAGAAGAAATTAGAAATGTATTAATGACTTTACAAGAAAGAGAACAAGAAGTTCTTGAATTAAGATTTGGTTTAATTGATGGAACTAGTCATACTCTTGAAGAAGTTGGTAAAAAATTTAATGTTACAAGAGAAAGAATAAGACAAATTGAAGCTAAAGCTTTAAGAAAATTAAGACATCCTTCACGTGCTAAGAAGTTGAAAGATTTCTTAAGTGACTAAGATAAGTAAAAGATTAAAAGCGATAGTAGAATTTGTTGATAAAAAAGATAGTATTGTTGATGTTGGTTGTGATCATGGCTTACTTAGTATTTATTTAGTAGAGAATGAATTATGTAAAAAGGTTATTGCTAGTGATATAAATCAGAATGCCTTAAATAGTGCTATTGCAAATATAAAAAAGCGTAATATGAATATAGAGACTATATTGAGTGATGGAATAGAAAATATTAGTCTAAAAGGGATAAATACACTTGTTATTTCTGGCATGGGAACTAGTACTATATTACATATTTTAAGCAATGATAGTAAGATAAAAAATATAAAGAAGCTTTTGATTCAATCTAATAATGATCATGAATATTTAAGAAGAAGTTTAAATGATAAAGGATTTTATTTAGAAGATGAAAGTTATGTTTTGGATAAAGGAAAATGGTATGTTACTTGTAAGTTTATAAGGAGTGACAAGATTAATTCTTTAAAAGAACTGAAATATGGTTTTCTAAATAATTCTGAATATAATGATTATTTGGTAATGTCTGAAAGAAAGATTTATAAAAGAATACCATGGACATCAATTAGAAGTAAATTGAAAGCATTAAAAAAATTAAGAGCAATAAAAAAAGCTATTTCAGAAAAATGAGATAGCTTTTTTATTGGAAGAAGGTTGGAAGATTTAAATTTGGCCTTGAAGTAACAGCTGGAGAATAGTTATTGTTGCTATTGTTGTTGCTTTTGTTGTTAGAATTTTGAGCTTGGACTTTAGGCTTTGCTGTATTTAAGGATTTTATACCAGATATGAATTTATTAGAATTTGATATTATAGGTTTAACTTGTTTATATAAAGGAATCATTTGATTGGCAATATTTAAGGTTTTCGATAAACCATTTACGACTTTTAGAAGAGATGAACCATTATTCATATACATCACCACTATAGTATATGAATAAATGTTATATTTATGTTATAATTAGAATAGGGGAATGGTTTTAAGGCTGGTGAAGTTATTTGTGTTAATGGACATTTATATAATATTTTTACTATTTATTGCAGGATTATTTGCAGGGATGATTTCTTCGATATATGGAATTAAAGGTGTTTATAAAACTAAAGTTAAGGCGAGCTATTGTGATAATTGTAACTCATCATATGAATGGTATGAACTTATACCTATAGTATCTTATTTTATATTAAGAGGAAAGTGTAGTCATTGTAATCAAAAGTTGTCGCCACTTTTACCGTTATTGGAAATTGTATCGGGTATTTTGTTTGCGATTTCGTATATAATCTATGGTTTTAGTTACGAAATGATAATCATGATAATATTAACTATCATGTTAGTTAATATATTTGTTAGTGACTTTAAGTATTTTATTATTTTTGATAAACCATTAATTATTTTTAGTTTTCTTGTTTTAATTTTGAAATTTATATTTTTTGGTTTTCAAACATTCTTAATTTCTGTTTGTAGTGGTATTTTAATATTTTTATTAATGATGATAATTAAGTATATTGGTGATAGTGTTTTTAAAGATGAGTCTTTAGGTGGAGGAGATGTAAAGTTAGCTATGTTTTTTGGCTTATTGTTAGGTTTAAGACTTAGCATAGTATCTTTGGTATTAGGTTCTTTTCTAGCTTTTCCTTATGCAATTTATTCTGTTTTGACAGGTAAAGAAAAAGAAATCCCATTTGGACCTTTTCTTATTTCAGGATTATATATTGTATTTATTTTTATGGATGTAGTAAATAATTTTATTAGTATTATATTTTAACAACTTTAATAGTTGTTTTTTTCATGAAAAAAGGCTTTTTAAAGCCTTAGAAATTATTTATATATGAATCGCCATAATTGAAATCGTCATCATCGTCATCATCATCGAAATTAATTGGTTGTGGATTTTGAATTATACTTGTTTGTTCCTCGATTTGATTAGATGGATTTTCTATATTTGGTGTTTGTTCATTAATTGTGTTCTCTGATATTTGAATATTAGTATCTAATGTTGACTCATTATTTTCTATAGAATTATTCACTTCTTCATTAGGACTAGAATCATTATTAACTATATTTATATTTTCAACTTGGATATTTGATTCTTCTTGTTCGTTTACCATTGGAATAGGTTCAATAGTAGGTTCTTCTGTTACTTCATCTTCAATTTGAGAAGTTGCTTCGATGATTGGTTCTTCTTGTTTTATTTCAATGTTGCTTATCTCTTGCTTATCTGTGTTTTCAGTATCTTCTTCTGTAGAGTTATTTTCTTGTTCCTCTTTTTCTTCTTCAGGAGATGGTTCTTCGATACTAACATTATTTTCATTATTATCTATTGTAGAATCATTATTTTCGATTGAATTCTCTGAAATATCGTCGCTTGGAATGTTTTCTTCTACAGCTTTATCTTCTTCCTCGTTATTAATAGAAGAAATGATAGGAGTATTATTTACAGTATCTTCTATATCTTTTTCTTCAACTGAATTTATAGCATTTGCTTCAATTTGAGAAAGCATATTTTTTATTTCACTTTCACTTACTTGAAGATTAGTTATATTATTTTTTTCTGTATTTTCCTCAGTATTATCTGTTTTTACTTCATCATCTTCATTATTGTCTACTTCTACTTTGACGAAGGTAGTTTCTTCAACTGGCTCTTCTTCTGTAGGAATAGGTTCACTATGGTTTTCTGATACTACTGGTTGATTTTCTGTTGTATTTTCGTCATCTTGTATGCCGTTGCCTAAAATTATTTCTTTTATTTTTTTGTCTTCGCTTGTAAAATCTACTCTTAAATCTATGGTTTTGATGATTTCTTCAAATGATGTTGTTCCTTCAAGTACTTTTCTAAAACCATCTTTAATAATTGAATCATTATTTTCGTTAATTATATTTCTAATTAGTTCACGTTTTTTGTTATTAGAAATAGCATTTCTTAATTCTTCGTCTATTTCTATAACTTCCGCTATAGGGATTTGTTCAATGTAACCATCGTTGCATTCTGAACAACCATTAGGGTAGTAAAGTTCTGTAACATCTTCTCCTAGAACTTCTTTAATAACAGATGCTTCATATTGAGTTACATGTTTTAATTCACGACAAGTAGGACATAATCTTTTTACTAATCTTTGAGATATGATACCCGTTAAATTTGATCCTAATAGATAATTTTCAACATCCATATTTAATAGGGTGTCAATAGTTTGATATGCTGTTTTAGTATGCATAGTAGAAATCACTAATCTTCCCGATAATGAAGCTCTTAATGCAGAGCGTGTTGTATCATCATCTACTAATTCATCAATTGCAATTATATTTGGGTCTTGTAACATAACGCTTTTTAATGTGTTACGATATGTCAAACCTTTTTCAGGAGCTATTTGTACCTGATTTATGCCTTTGATTCTCATTTTTACAGGTTCTTCGATAGAAATGATATTGTTGTTTCTATTATTTAATTCTTTTAAAATAGAATATTTGGTAGTAGTTTTACCAGAACTAGTATTTCCAGTAATTAAAATCATTCCTTGTTGTTCTTTTAAAAGATTATTAATTTTATTGATGTTTTCTTCTGTAAATCCGATACTATTAAGATTTTTAATATCACTTGCATAATTAGAAATATGAATAACAATTTTTTCTCCATCTAATACCGGGAGAGATGAAACTCTCATATTATGATTTTTATTATCTAATTCAAAATTTAAAGTTCCAGTTTGAGGAAGAATAGAATCAGTTATATTCATGCTTGATATAATTTTAATTCTTGTTAATATATTTGTCTTTACATTTTCAGGAGCGATTGTGTATTCTTTTAAGTCTCCATTAATTCTAAATTTTATTACCAACTCATCTGGAGTAGGATCGAAATGGATATCAGATGCTCCCATTTTTATTGCATCAGTTAAGGTCTTTTTAACAATACTAACTGTTGGAGTATTCTCGAAATCGTATTCGCGTAGTGCCATTTTTACCACCCAATCTTTTTATTCTCTTATATCTAATTATATCGCAAGAGGTGATTTTACTCAATAAAAATTTATTGCTTTTCTAAGAAACCTGATTTATAATACAGATAAATATGTTGAACAAGAGGAGTAGTTTATTTTATTTGGCGAAGAGAGTTCTTGGTTGGTGTAAAAGAATACAAATGATAAATGAAGGTTGCTTGGGAGTTGGCTTTGGCCCGTTAATATGCGTTAAATATTTAAGTGTATAACAACAGTTATAAATTAAGGTGGTACCGCGGGTTTTACTCGTCCTTAAGATGTAATTGTTTTTTTTATTTGATGTAAGGAGGCGTAATATAATGGATGAAAGAATTACTAAATATATTGAAGCATTTAGTGAATACGTAAGTGAATATGACTTTAGTAACGATAAAATCAAATTGAAATATGATCATACATTACGAGTCATGAATTTGTCTAAGAAATATGCTATTTTACTTGGTTTTAATGAAGAAGATGTAGAACTTGCTACTTTAATAGGCCTTTTACATGATATAGGAAGGTTTGAACAGGTAAAAGTATATGATAGCTTTGATGATTTACATACAGTAGATCATGCTGATTATAGTGTAGAACAATTATTTAAAAAGAATGAAATAAAAAGATTTACAGACAGGGAAGATTGGTATCCTATATTAGAATTTGCTATTAAAAATCATAATAAGTTAGAGGTTCCTTTTGTTGATGATGAAAGAATGATGATGCATGCCAAACTTATTAGGGATACAGATAAAATGGATATTATGATAGCGATGATTGGACGAGTCAATGTAAGTGGAAGTTTGATAAGTCCTGAAGTATTGGAAGCAACTAGAAAACATGAATGCGTTAATAGAAAATATTCGAAAACTATAAGTGATAGGGTAGCAATACAATATGGATTTGCTTTTGATATAAATTATGATGTTGTACTTCCTGAATACAAGGAAAAATTTATAATGTTTCATGAGTCTTTAGATGATAAGGAACAATTTCAGAAATTATATGAAGATATTATAAAATATATAAATGAGAGGATTGATAAATATGATGGAAATAGAAACTAAATATAATCATAGTAAAATAGAAGAAAATAAGTATAATACGTGGAAAGATAAAGGGTATTTTGAGAGTGGAGATAAAAGTAAAGATCCTTTTTGTATAGTAATTCCACCACCAAATGTTACTGGTAAATTGCATTTAGGCCATGCAATGGATGTATCTATTCAAGATATTATTATTCGTTATAAAAGAATGCAAGGATTTGATTGTCTTTGGTTACCAGGTATGGACCATGCTGCCATAGCTACAGAAGCTAAAGTAGTTAAGAGATTAAAAGAAATGGGTATTGATAAATACGAATATGGTAGAGAAAAGTTCTTAGAAGCTTGTTGGGATTGGACTCATGAATATGGTGGAAATATCAGAGATCAATGGGCTAAAGTAGGAATAAGTGTTGATTATAATAAAGAAAGATTTACTTTAGATGAAGGCTTAAATAAAGCAGTTACTAAAGTATTTGTAGATTATTATAATGAAGGTATTATTTATAGAGGAGAAAAGATTATAAACTGGGATCCTCAAGCACAAACGGCTTTATCTAATGAAGAAGTTATTTATAAGGATGTTGAAGGAGCTTTTTATCATTTAAAATACTTCATTGAAGGTACTGATGAATTTTTAGATGTAGCTACTACAAGACCTGAAACTTTATTTGGAGATACAGCAGTAGCTGTTAATCCAGAAGACGAAAGATATAAACATTTAATAGGTAAGAATGCTATACTTCCTATTGTAAATAAAGCTATTCCAATTATTGGTGATGAACATGCTGATCCTGAATTTGGAACTGGTGTTGTTAAGATTACTCCTGCACATGATCCTAACGATTTTGAAGTAGGTAATAGACATAATTTGGAAAGAATTATTGTCATGAATCCTGATGCAACAATGAATGCGAATGCTCTTTCTTATCAAGGTATGAGCAGAGAAATGTGTAGAAAAGAATTATTAAAAGATTTAGAGAATGCTGACTTGCTTATAAGAGTAGAACCAATGACTCACTCTGTTGGACATTCAGAAAGAACAGGAGTTATGGTAGAACCTTATTTATCTAAGCAATGGTTTGTTAAGATGGGGGATTTAGCGAGTCATGTATTAGAAACGCAAGCAAAGGAAGACGAAAAAGTTAATTTTGTTCCTGAAAGATTTGAGAAAATATTAAATCATTGGATGGAAATATCATATGACTGGTGTATTTCAAGACAATTATGGTGGGGACATAGAATTCCTGCTTGGTATAAAGATGATGAAATCTATGTAGGATTAGAAGCTCCTGAAGGTGAAGGATGGAAGCAAGATGAAGATGTATTAGATACTTGGTTCTCCTCTGCATTGTGGCCATTTAGCACTTTAGGATGGCCTGAGTGTACTGAGGATATGAGAAGATATTATCCTAATGATGTATTAGTTACAGCTTATGATATTATATTCTTTTGGGTAGCTAGAATGGTATTCCAAGCTGAACATATAACAGGTACAAGACCATTTAAGGATTGCATTATTCATGGATTAATTCGTGATAAAGAAGGACGTAAGATGTCTAAGTCTTTAGGTAACGGAGTAGATCCAATGGATTTGATCGATGAATATGGGGCAGATGCATTAAGATTCTATTTAGCGACTGATGTTGCTTTAGGAACAGATTTAAGATTTGACAAAGATAAAGTTGCTAGTACATGGAATTTCATTAATAAGTTATGGAATGCTTCGAGATTCGTATTATTAAACATTGATGGATTAGAGAGTATTGACTTAAGTAATCTAAGAGATGAAGATAAATGGATTTTAACTAAGTATCAGAATATCGTTAAGAGTACTACGAAACATATGGATAAATATGAATTTAATTTAGTTGGTACAGAGTTGTATGATTTTATTTGGGATGACTTCTGTAGTAGTTATATTGAATTTGCTAAATTTAATTTAGATAGTGTAGGTACTAAGAGTGTATTGACTTATGTATTAACAGGTATTATCAAGATGTTACATCCATTTATGCCATTTGTTACTGAGGAAATTTATGGTATGTTACCAATTAAAGATAGTGAATCTATTATGATAAGTAATTATCCTAAATATGATAAGTCTTTAGTGTTTGCTAAGGAAGAAAAAGAAGTAGACGAAGTAATTGAATACATTGCATTATTTAGAAATAAAAAAGCCGAAGGCGGTATTGGTAGTGATTTTGAAGTTGTTACTGATATAGAAAATGAATTAATTTTAAAGATGTTAAAGTTAACAGATAAAAAAGTTACTGAAAGTACTATGAGTGGTAATTTAGAAGTTACACTAGGTAAGTATAAACTATTTATTTGTTATGATGATTCTAAACAAAAGAGTGAAGAATTAGAAAACTTGACTAAGGAAAAAGAATCTTTAGAAGCTTCCATAGCTAGACGTACTAAATTATTAAGTAATGAAAATTATGTAGCAAAAGCTCCAGAAAAAATTGTTAATCAAGAAAGAGAAAGTTTAGCAGTTGAAGAAGCTAAGTTACAAGTAGTTGTTGAAAGATTAAATATTTTAAATAAATAAAAAAGCAAAGTCGACCAATTTATGCGGTTGACTTTTTTTAAAGATCCAGTTAAGCCTTTGTCTAAATAGAGATAAGTGATATAATAATTAGCGACAAATTATGTTTAGTTGTTCGAGGTGAAAGTCTTATGAAAAAGAAGATATTAATAGTAGAAGATGATAAAGATATAGTAGAACTCTTAACTCTTTATTTAGAGGGGAATGGCTTTGAAGTAGAAAGTACTGATAATGGCCTTGATGCTTATAATATGATAAATGAAAAAGACTTTGATTTGGTTTTAGCTGATGTTATGATGCCAGTTATGAATGGATATGAATTGATAAAGAAGTTAAGACAAGAAAAAAATAATATTCCAATCATAATATTATCTGCTAAGAGTATGGATATAGATAGAATACTTGGATTAAATATTGGAGCAGATTGTTATATAACAAAGCCTTTCAATCCTTTAGAGGTTATTGCTTGTATAAATGCTCTTTTAAGAAGAATAGGTGGTAATGAAGTAGAGACTATTATTAATATTGGAAGTTTATCTTTAGATTTAGAAAAGTTTACTTTAAAGAAAAATGAAAAAACTATTGTACTTACTTCAACAGAAATAAAGATACTTTCTAAGATGATGAAAAATCCGAATAGAATTTTTACTAAGTCACAATTATATAAATGTGTTAATGATGATTCTTTGGTAGATGAAAATACAGTAATAGTACACATATCTAATTTAAGATCAAAGATAGAAGATGATCCAGCAAATCCTAAATATATAAAAACAGTGAGAGGATTAGGTTATAAATTTGAAGATGAGAAAAGGTAAGAAGAGTTTTGTAGGATATTGTGTATTATATTTTTCAGTTTATTCCTGTATTTTATTGTTGTCTATCATATTAATAAATATAATTGTTGATACTAAGTTAAAACATGTGGCACCTTCGATAGATGAATTGTTTGAATATGAAGAGTATTTAGTTCAAGATAAGTTTAGTAAGATACCTTTAAAAAAGTTTAGTAAAAGTGAAATAGTTGTATTTGATGAAAATAATACTATTATATTTTCGACTAATAATCATTCAGAATTTAGTATAAATGCTAAAGAATTAAATTATATAAATGATTACTATAGTGATTATTATTATGCTGTTAAAGAGTATGCAGGAACAAATGGCGAAAAAAATATCTTAGTTACTAAGAATAGGTTTGATGAAGAGACTAAATATGAAGAGATTGTTGACTATGCTTTGTTAGACGATAAACTTAATATAATTAAAGGAGAGCTATTTTCTGATAGGGATAAATTATCTGAGTGCGAGTTAGAACTTATTAATGGATTTGCAAGTAATAAGAGTTTTATTGAGAAATATTCTTATGAAACAATTGATGGAAAAGCTAGGACATTGGTTTTTTTGGAACATTCTATAGATACTTTTACAATGGAAAAGAAAATTAATCATATTTATGCAATGTGGCTTTATATAATACCTTTAATTGCAATTTTAGAGTTTATTATTACATATTTGTTCTTTTGTAAGTTAAAGAAAATGATTTTACCACTTAAAGAATTAATGGATAATTATGAGAATGTAGCGTTGCCTAAATTTGATGATGAAAATATTCCTAGAGAATTTAAAGGATTTTTTGCTTCTTTTAAAAATTTACTTATTAAGCTTAATGAAGAAAAAACTAAGACAGATGCAATTTATAAAGAAAAGCAGAGTATTATTACTAATATTAGTCATGATTTGAAGACTCCTTTGACTGTTATAAAAGGTTATGCTAAAGCATTGAAAGATGATATGGTTCCGGAAAATAAGAAAGATAAATATATTGATGCGATTTATAATAAATCAGAGGTTGCTACTAATATTATTGATTCTTTATTTGAGTATACACAAATGGAGCATCCTGATTTTAAGTCTAATTTTGAAAGGGTAGATTTTAATGAGTTTTGTCGTGAGTATTTAGCTATTAAGTATACCGATTTAGAGTTACAAGGATATAATTTAGAATTAGAACTTTTAGATAAAGAATATATGAAGGATTTTGATCCTAAGTTAATGATTAGATTATTTGATAATTTAATAAATAATAGTATAAAACATAATGATAAAGGAGTTACTATTTATTTTAAGTTAAAACGTAAAAAAGATAAGTTAAAATTGGTTATAGCTGATAATGGACGTGGTATTGATAAAAAGTTAGAAAAGACTTTGTTTACAGCTTTTGTAACTGGTGATGAATCGAGAAAAAATGGAAATGGTACAGGTTTAGGTTTATTTATTGCTAAGAGAGTCGTAGATATTCATGATGGGGAGATTAAGTTAGTTACAAAACCCAAAAGCCCATATAAGTTTGAAATAGAGATTACTTTGTAGTCTTTTTTTCTTGTTTTGTTGTAAAGTGGTGAAATATTAACAAATCTTAATGTTGGCTTAATTATATCTTAATTAATGGTTGGTAAAATTAGAATGTATAGCTCTAGAAAGTGAGGAAAATACATGAGATTAGTGCTAGATTATTTAGAAGAGAGTACAAAAAGAAATAAAGATAAAATAGCTATAATTGAAGAGTCAAGAAAAGTAAGTTATGAAGAGTTAGAAAAGAAATCTAAATTGGTAGGAACTTATTTGATTGACCATTTAAAAATAAATGATCCAGTTATAGTATTTATGGATAAAGGGATTGAAACTCTAGAAGTTTTCTTTGGTGTTCTTTATGCTGGAGGATGTTATAGTTTAATTAATCCAGAATTACCTGATAGTAGATTAAAAATAATAAATGAAGTCTTAGAAAGTAAAGTTGTTATTACTAATAATGAATTTTATGATAAGGCATGTGAATTATTTGAAAGTTTAAATATTATTAAGATAGAAGATGTTTTAGAAAATACTAAAAAGGTTGATTTAGAAGGATTAGCTAAAGTTAGAAATCAGAAGGTAGATTTAGATCCTGTTTATATTAATTTTACTTCAGGTTCAACCGGAGTTCCAAAAGGAGTTGTAGTTGGAAATCGTTCAATAATTGATTTTATTGATATATTTACTGAAGAATTTAATTTTAATGAAAATGATTTGATAGCGAATCAAGCGCCTTTTGATTTTGATGTATCGGTTAAGGATATTTATTCAGCTATGAGAGTAGGGGCAACATTAGTTATAGTACCTAAGAGATTGTTTTCTTCTCCAGCAGAGTTACTTGATTATTTAGTAGATAATCAAGTTACGACGATGACTTGGGCAGTGTCAGCATTATGTTTAATTACGACATTTCATGGTCTTGATTATAAAGTGCCAACTACTGTAAATAAAATATTGTTTAGTGGAGAAGTCATGCCGATTAAACACTTAAAAATGTGGATGGAAAAGTTGCCTGAAGCAGAATTCATAAATGTGTATGGGCCAACAGAAATTACATGTAATTGTACATACTATCGTATTAGAAGAGATGTAGAATACACAGAATTACCTATTGGTAAGGCATTTAAAAATGAAAGAATCCTATTACTTGATAGTGAAGATAAAGAAGTAACGAATGTAGATTCAGCTGGAGAAATTTGTGTAGCTGGAAGTTGCTTAGCTTTAGGTTATTATAGTAATGATGAACAAACTAAGAAGGCATTTGTTCAAAACCCATTAAATAAAAAGTATAACGAATTAATATATCGTACTGGAGATTTAGGTAAAATTAATAGCGATGGTGACTTAGTATTTGTTGGTCGAAAGGATTTTCAAATAAAATATCAAGGGCATCGTATTGAGTTAGAAGAAATCGATAGACAAGTCATGGGTGTAGAAGGTGTTAGAAGAGTATGTACTTTATTCTATGAAAAGAAGAATAGATTATATTGTTTCTATGTTGGGGATGTTACGAAAGAAACAATTGTCGAAGATTTAAGGAAAAATGTTCCTGAGTATATGATTCCATCTAGATTTAAACAACTTGATAATTTTACCTTGACTAAGAATGGTAAGATCGATCGTAAGGTATTGATGGCAATGATAGAGGAGGGACAAGCATGAATTTTGAAGAGTTAGCATTAAAATATGGAACTCCTTTATATGTTTTTAATATTGATGAAATAAAGAAACGTATAGAATATTTAAGAAGAAAATTACCTAATATAGGACTTTGTTTTGCAATTAAGGCGAATTCCTTTGTTATCAAAGAAATTATAGATGACGTTGATCGATTAGAAGTATGTTCAAATGGAGAATATGAAATTTGTAAGAGTCTAGAAATTGATAAAAACAAGATTGTTTTATCTGGAGTTTATAAGAATGAAGATGATTTCTTTAGTATCATGGCTAATAAGGAACAAGTTGGACATTTTACGATAGAATCTTTAACACAATATGAATTACTTAAAAAATTGGCAATTAAGCATGATAGAAATATTGATATTTTAGTAAGACTTACAAGTGGCAATCAATTTGGAATCAATGAAGATGAAGTAGAAAAAGTGTTTGCAGATAAATGCCCTAATATCACAATTAAGGGTTTAGAATATTTTGCTGGAACACAGAAACATAATCTTCGTATTATTGAAAAAGAAATGAAACATGTAAGTGAATTTATGAAATCTTTAGAAGATAAGTATCAAGTTACTTTGGAAGAGATAGAGTATGGACCAGGATTTCCAATCTATTATTTCCAAGGAGATGAATTTGATGAAGACACTTATTTGAATGAATTTAATGAATTACTTAAAACTTATTTTGAAGGACGTACTATTACGTTAGAGATTGGCCGAAGTTTAGTCGCTGATGCTGGTTATTATTTAACTAAAGTAGTCGATATGAAAAATAATAAAAATGGCAATTTTGTTATATTAGATGGTGGTATTCATCAATTAGTATATTATGGTCAGTCCATGGCTATGAAAGTTCCATATTTTGATATCTTGTCTAACAATAAACAAGAAAAAGAGAATGATGTGTATAATTTATGTGGGGCTTTGTGTACAATTAATGATTTAATTGTAAAACAATTAGAAGTGCCTAAACTTGAACTTGGAGATATATTTGTTTTCAAAAAAGTAGGGGCTTATTCTGTTACTGAAGGTATATCTTTGTTTTTAAGCCGTGATTTACCTAAAGTCGTATTAATAAAAAATAATAAAGATGAGTTAGTTAGAGATGTAGTAAATACATATAAAATAAATAAACCTAACTATAAAGAAGGAGAGTAAAAATATGAAAGAATTATTAGAAATTTTAGAAGATATTAAACCAGGAGTTGATTATGAAAATAGTGAGACTTTAATTGATGATCATTTATTGGATTCACTATCTATTTTGTCATTGATAGCTGAAATTGAGGATGCTTTTGATGTTGTTATTCCAACTGTTGAAATTGTACCAGCTAATTTTAATTCTGTAAAAAATATTATGGCTTTAATTACTAGGTTACAAGAGGAAGAATAAGCAATATGCAGTATTGTGATTTAACATATCTATTGGTGTTTTTGCCAATAGTTATGTTTCTTTATCAAGTATTTCCTAAAAAAGTTAAACCATTTATTTTGCTTATAGCTAGTTATATATTTTTCTACTTATTAAGTGGAAAGTTGTTGGTATATTTAATTATTACAACTTTTTCCATGCATCACTTTGGATTGTGGCTTCGCGATAATAAGAGATGTGAAGAGGAAGAGTTATTCGTTACAGAGAAAGAAAATAAAAAAGAAGTAAGAGCAAAATACTTAAAAAAGAGAAAGCAAATTTTATTCTTTGGAATTATCATTCAATTAGGATTCTTAGTATCGTTAAAGTATTTATCATTCTTTTGTTTGAATGTTAATAATGTCTTTGATTTATTTAAGATTCCTTTGCATATTAAACAATATAAGTTTGCTGCACCTATTGGAATTTCTTTTTATACGATGCAGGCAATTTCTTATTTAGTTGATGTATATAGAGGTAAAATAGAGACAGATAAGAATATATTTAAACTAGCTTTATATATGGCGTTTTTCCCACAAGTTATGGAAGGACCAATTGCAAGATATAATGAGACAGCAGATTCTTTATATGCTGGGAATAAAATTACTTATCATAATATGTGTTTTGGTATACAAAGAATCTTGTATGGTTTATTAAAAAAAATCGTTATTGCGGATAGATTAAATATAATAGTTAAAGCAATATTTTCTGGGTATGCAACAATGGATGGTGGATTACTCTTAGCTGGAGCTGTTCTTTATACAATTCAATTATACATGGATTTTTCAGGTGTAATGGATGTTGTTATTGGTAGTGGAGAAATATTTGGTGTAAAATTACCAGAGAATTTTAGACAACCATTTTTTGCAAAGAACATATCTGATTTCTGGGCAAGATGGCATATTACTTTGGGAACATGGTTTAAAGATTATATCTTTTATCCAATTTCATTGTCTAAATTTTCAAAGAAGACTACTAAAGCTTTAAAACCTAAATTAGGAAGTCATTTTGGACCTTTGGTAGCTGGTAGTGTTGCATTATTTGCTGTTTGGTTAAGTAATGGTATATGGCATGGTGCTGGATATAATTATATATTTTTTGGAATGTATCATTTCTTCTTTATATTACTTGGAAATATATTTGCACCTTTATTTGGATTATTTTATGATAAGACACATATAAGTCGTGAAAATGTATTTATTCGATTATTTAATATAATTAAAACAGTTATAATAGTAATATTTGGTGAAATGTTCTTTAGAGCACCAGGTTTAAAAGCAGGTTTAATAATATTTAAAAAGATATTTACAGAATTTAGTTTAGTAAGCTTTACTAATAAGACAATTTTCTCTTTAGGATTAGATAAATATGACTTTATAATAATTGGTGTCACTTTGGTTATTATATTTGTAATAAGTATTTTAAAAGAAAAGAATGTGGAGATTAGAGAAAGTCTTGCTAAGAAGCCGATTGTTTTAAGATGGGCAGTATATTATGCATTAATATTCTACATTTTAATATTTGGAGCTTATGGAACTGGATATGTTCCAGTAGATCCAATGTATGCAAGTTTTCAGGTGAATGACTATGGACAGATATTGTAATTATATTAAGCCAATTTTATTTCTTTGTATTTTCTTTGGTTTACTATGGATATTTTCAATTATCTTTGTGCCTAAAAATAATCTAGGAGATTTTGGAATGCGTAATATTGCAGCACATGGTTTCTTGGCAGAGAAAGAAGATACAATAGATGTTTTATTTATTGGTGATTCATTAGCGTATGCGTCTTTCTTTCCTCTTCAATTATATGAGGATTATGGGATTACTTCATTTACAATAGGAACTCCTGCACAGAAAATGTATGAGACATATAGTTTTTTAGAGACTTTTTTAAAGACTCAAAATCCTAAAGTAGTGGTCTTTGAAAATGGAGCTATGTTAAGAGAGTATCCAACTGATGAGGCAATACGTGCAGAAGTTTCAAGATATTTTCCTATTGTCGAATATCATAATCGATGGAAAAATTTAACAATAAATGATTTTAATACAAAAATAAATTATACCTATACTGATCCAACAAAAGGATATAAAAAGATAGATAATGTTGTTTCAGGTGTTGAAAATGATTATATGAAGAAAAATAAAAAGTATCAGAATATTTCTAAGGAAAATGAAATGTATTTAGAGAGAATGCAAAAATTATGTGAAGAACACGATATAGAGTTTATGATGGTTAGTACAATTACTATGAAGAGTATGAATTATGCAAGACATAATAGTTTTCAAAGATTGTCAGAAGAGTACGATATTCCTTATATTGATTTGAATTTAGTACAAGATATTGATATAGATTGGACTAATGACTCTTATGACGCAGGAGAACATTTAAATTATTATGGAGCTTTAAAGATTGGTGATTATATCGGACCATATTTAAAAGAAACTTATAATTTAGAAGATCATCGTGGTGATAGTAAGTATTCAAGTTATGAAGAAGCTTTAGTTAACTTTAATAAGAAAGTAGAGTAAGTAGTAGGTTTTATTTTATGAAGAAGTTTAAAAATATAGTTAAATCAGGTATTTTCTTTCTAATACTTTGTCTATTAATATTTGTATTATCCTTTGTATTTGCACCAAAGGATAATACAAGTAAAAGTGGAATGCATCAAGTCGAAGCTCATGGTATTCTAGGCGAAAAAGAAAACTCAATAGATGTAATATTTATGGGAGATTCTGAATCCTATACGTCATTTTCTCCATTTCATATGTATGATGAATATGGATTTACTAGTTATGTTATAGGAGTTAGTGCCCAAAGAATATATAATCAGTATTATTATTTAAAAGATGCTTTAAGAACGCAGAATCCTCAAGTTGTTGTTATAGAGACAAATACGTTATTTAGAAAATATAGTGTATTTAATGCTATTGCAGGGGAAGCTAATAATTTAATTCCATTTTTTCAGTATCATGATAGATGGAAAAAGATGAGTATTAGAGATTTTGATTTACATAAGGATTATACCTATACTGATGCAACAAAAGGATTTAGAGTAAGAAAGGGCATTGATTCGGTAGAAAATAAAGATTACATGAAGAAAAATAAGGAGAAAGTAGAAGTTCCTTATTTAAATGAATATTATGTAAAAAGAATTAAAGAATTATGCGAATCGAGAGGTATTAAAGTATTGCTTGTTAGTTCTAAGAGTCTAAAAAATTGGAATTATGGAAGACATCAAGGAATGAGTGAAATGGCAGAACGATTAAATATTGATTATATTGACTTAAATTTTGTTGATGAAATCGAGATAGATTGGCAAAAAGATACTTTAGATAAAGGAGATCACTTGAATACAAGTGGAGCTTTAAAAGTATCTTCATATATGGGAGATTATTTGTCAAAAAAATACAATTTAAAAGATCATAAAAATGATCCTTATTATAGTAGTTGGAATATAGATTTAGAAAAATATAAAGAATTAATTAGTTAGATTTGTATAAAATTACAGTAGCAATGGCGTAGTCGCCATCATGAGAAATAGATAAATCAAATTTATATTGATTTTTATCTATTTCTTTTTTTAAATTTCCATAAAAGTTAAAATAGGGGTAGGGAGTTCCTGGGTCATTATGAAGAACTTCTATTTCTAAAAACGAATAACCTTCAAGACCACATTTTAAAGATTTAAGTAAAGCTTCTTTTGCAGCATACATGCCAGCTTTTGTGTCAATACTTCGGTGATTATTTAAGTAAGCAAGTTCATGTTCTGTAAATATTTTATCAAGATGTTTTAAATTAATCATTCTTTCTGTTTTAACTAAATCAACGCCTATTTGTATCATAAATATCAGTCCTTTAAGTTATTATACTATAATATGTAAATTAAGGAACAAAAGGTTTGTTTATTCTTTATAAATTTAATAAAATATGGTAAACTTAGGTTAGTGGTATATTGAAGAAGTTGAGGTATATGGGCTCAACTTCTTTTTGTATCATTTTAATTATTTTTAAGATTTGAATAAGAAAATAATAAGAATAATGGAATATAATTTAAGTTAGAGGAGGATTTGAACTGAAGACAATAGAAGAAGAATTGAATAAATTAGATAATATTATGATTAAATATATTTCAGCATTAAAAGTTCTAGAAACACAATTAGAAATTATTAATGATGATTTTAAATATATAAAGAAATATAATCCGATTGAACATATTAAGACAAGGATTAAGTCAGCTGATAGTATTATGAATAAGTTGTATAAAGATAATTTGGATTTTACTTTAGAGAATATTACAACTTATGTTAATGATATTGTGGGAGTTAGAATTATATGTGCATCTTTAGCAGATGTTTATGAGTTAATAGAAATATTAAGAAATAGTAAGATTATCCATATAATTAATGAGAAAGACTTTATTAAAGTTCCTAAACCTAGTGGATATAGAAGTTATCATTTGATAGTGGAAGTACCAGTTGAATTAATAAATGGACAAGAGTATGTAAAGGCAGAAATTCAAATTAGGACTTTAGCGATGGATTTATGGGCTTCATTAGAGCATAAATTAAAATATAAGTCAGATTATTGTACAGAAGAGATTAGTAAAAGATTAATTGCAATTGGTGATGAACTTAATGAGGTTGATTTAGAGATGCTTGGTTTGATAAATAGAGAGAAAAGATTAAAGCTATTAGATGAAGGAGGAGAATAACATAACAAACAATTATATGAACATGTTAAATTTTAAAAAATTATTTCTTAAAATATATGTTGAAAATAATAAAACAAAATATTTAAAAACAGAAGGAATTCCTAAATATTTAACTTTGCTTAATTTGAAATAAGATAATAATAAGACTGACTAATAAAAAGTTAGTCTTTTAAATTTTTAAATAAATTAAGAAAAATTATAGTCATCTTTACATAGATTAGTAAAATAAAGGAAAAAAGTTTAGGAAATGATAGGTTGACATGCTATAATAAACGCATTTAAGGGGTGTTGTGTTATGGAGAAAAGAGATGTAATAGAGAAATTTTCTTCTAAAAGGCCTGAAGCAGTTGGCGTATTTGGATATGGATCTGGAGTATTTAAACAAGTTAGAAGTGATGAGGGAGATGTCCAAACTGATGTTATTTTTGCTGTAGACGATATTAGAACTTGGCATATGATTAATATGGAAAATAATCCAGGTGATTATTCTTTTATAGGAAAGATTCATCTAAGTAGAAAAAATGTAGCAAAAATAAAAGGTAGAAATAATATAACTTATTTTAGTAGTATTCAAGACCAAGGATTTCGCTTTAAATATGGTGTTATTGAAATACAAGACTTTTTAGCTAGTTTATCAACTTGGAATAATTTATTTATTGCGGGAAGATTTCAAAAGCCGATATTAAATATACAAAGTGAAGATTTTATAGATGATGTTATACAATATAATCGAAAGTGTGCTCTTTTTGTTGCTTGTTTATTCTCTGATAAAGTTACAACAATGGTAGATATTTATGATACATTATGTAGTTTGTCTTATTTAGGAGATGCAAGAATGAGATTTGCAGAGAATCCAAATAAAGTGCAAAATATAGTTAATGGTAGTTTAGAATCATTTAAAGAGATTTATCCATTAGAACAAGATTTTATAGTTCGACTTGATAATAAGAGAGTGTTCATAAAACATGATGTTTTATTGGAAAGAATTAGAGAACTTCCAGAAGCTTTGATAGAATTTTTAGAAGCAATGGAAACAGATTTTGATGATTTAGATATGGTTAGAATTAATACTTTTTCCTATTTCTTAACTAGAAATAAAATAGAGAGTAGATCGCAGATTTTTGAAGGAGTAAAGACGAATGGTTTAGTAAGAAGTGTTCCTTATGTATTATCTAAAGTAAGAAAAAGATTTATAGGAAGATAGATAAACTAAGTAATAAAATTTACTTAGTTTTTTTTCTAAAATTTTTACTTGTTTACTAAACTAATGTTTGGTATAATGGATACTATGTGATGGTGATGTTATGGATATAAAATATTTTAGTATTACGGCTTTAAATAGAGCTATAAAGAACATGTTTGATAATAAGCCAGAACTTAATAAGGTTTATATTAAAGGTGAAATAAGTAATTTTAAACATCATACAAGAGGACATATGTATTTTACTTTGAAGGATGAGAATAGTAGAATTGCGGCAGTAATGTTTTCGTCTAATGCTAGTAAAATGAACTTTGAACCAGAAGATGGAATGAAGGTATTAGTAAGTGGAAGAGTTACTGTTTATGAAGCTAATGGTGGATATCAAATATATGTTGAAGATATGCAATTAGATGGAATTGGTAATCTTTATTTAGAATATGAAAAATTAAAGAAGATGTTGGAACAACAAGGCTTATTTGATGTAGCTCATAAAAGAGCTATTCCAAGATTTCCTAAAAAAATTGGTATTATAACAGCCTCAACAGGAGCAGCGATTAGAGATATCCTAAGTACGATAAAAAGAAGATATCCAATTTGTGAGACGATTCTATTTCCAGCATTAGTTCAAGGAGTTGGAGCGAAAGAAAGTATTGTTTTACAACTTACAAGAGCTCAAGATTACGATTTAGATGTAATAATATGTGGTCGTGGTGGTGGATCTATAGAGGATTTGTGGGCATTTAATGAAGAGTGTGTTGCAAGAGCAATTTATGCTTCAAAAATTCCTGTTATTAGTGCTGTAGGACATGAAGTGGATTTTACTATAGCTGATTTTGTTGCTGATTTAAGAGCTCCAACACCAACAGGAGCGGCTGAGATGGCAGTACCAAATATAATGGACTTGAGAACTTTAATAAATCAATATACAATAAGACTTAATGAAAATATGAAAGGGATTATTAATTCTAATACTAATAGATTAGATAATATTAAAAATGCGTATGTATTAAAGAATCCACTTGCGCTCTATGAAGTTAAAGAGCAGAAACTTGATAGTTATATAGATCGATTAAATAATAATGTCAACCTGCTATTAAATGATTATAAAGTTAGATTAGATAATATTAAAACAAGTTATGTATTGAAAAATCCTTTGAGTTCATATGAACCTAAGAAAGAAAAACTGAAGTCATTAAATGAATTACTTAATAAGGAAATGAAAAATATTATAAGTAATAATGGACATAAGTATGAGATTATTATAAATAAGTTAGAATTATTAAATCCTTTGAATATATTAGATAAAGGATATAGTTTGGTTACAAAGGATGAACAAATTGTTAAAGATAGTAGTAATTTAAAAGAAAATGATACTATAAATGTAAGAATGCATAAAGGTAATATCAGTGCAGTTGTAAAGGAGATAAGTTAGAATGGAAAAAGAAAGAACTTTTGAAGAAAATTTGGTTGAATTAGAAAATATAGTTAAAGAATTAGAAGCAGGAAATGTTGATTTGGATAAAGCTATTGAAAGATATAGTGAGGCAATGAAGCTTGCTAAAGCTTGCAGTGATAAATTAAATAGTGCCACTGAAAAAGTAAATCAAATTTTAAAAGAAAATGGTGCTTTAGAAGATTTTGAAATTGAAGAATAAATCTTCTTTTTTTTATGAGACAATGATATAATATTTGTATTGTAAGTAAGAGTAAGGATTGGTGTGGTATGGCAAGGAAAGTTAATGTTAAAACCGTAAAGCCTGAAAATGATGAAAAGGTAGTAAAGAAGGTAAAAAAAGCAAGTCGTAAAAAAAATAAGAAGATTTTAGATGAAAAAAAAGAAAAAGTTTATAGAATTTTAGATGAAATTAAAGCTTTTTTAGTAATAGATTTAATCGTATTTACTGTTGCTTTTGCTGGTTGGTATTGGTATACACATTTTTATAGTGAAGAGCGTAATTTTAGTAATGAGACATCAAATAATGAGGTAGTAGATTATAAATCTTTAAAATACATTAGTGAAGATGGACATACTTTAGATGTATTGAATAAAAAATATTTAATTGAGTATGATAATAAAATAGTATATAAGATAATGGATTTAAAAGCTAATGTTTTATATGAAGGTGATTTTAAATATACTAATATATATGAAGGAATAGATGGAAATCTTTATATAACGAGAGTTGAAGATGCTGGCTACTCAAATTTAATTAATTTATATGTCTTGAAGAATAATGAACTAGAAGAAATTAAGGAGTTATCTGAAAGTAAAGCTTATTTTAGTCCTATAAAATATTATGACGAAATAACTAATGAATTTAAATTAGTTGGATTTACTGCTTTTAAGAGTATGTATGATGAAGATATGAAAGAAACTAATAAGTCATATATTTATAGTTTAATAGATGATGAAGTAAAAGAACTTGATGATTATCAGTTATTTGGAGATTCTATAAACTTAAAAGAGGATAATGAGGAAGTTATAACCTATGATGAAAGATATATTGTTATAAATAATTTAAAAGAGAACGATAAAAAATATGGGTTGTATGATATCGAAAATAATAAAGTTATTGTAACACCACAGTATGATGGAATGTTTACTAATAAAGATGATGAATATATAGTTATTAGAAATGGAAAATATGGAATTGTTAATAAATCATTAAAGAAGATTATTGACTTTGAATATGATTTTATTGATAGAAATAATGGATTCTATGTTGTATGCAAAAATGATAAGTTGGCTATAATGAATGAACAATATGAGTTAGTTAGTGAATATGATTTTGATTATCAAAAATTATCAGAAAACGAAGAGTATAATTATCTTAATGATTTTAAGACTTTTGTAGCATATAAAATTAGTGATAAATATGTTCTTACTGTTAACTATAAAGAATATAGTGATAGTTTGAATTATGATAAACATGAAACTTATGTAATTAATAGTGATGGAAGTTATAAAATAATAGAAGAAAATGAGTTCATTGTTAATTTAAATAATAGTTTAATCTATTCGTTTGATAAAACTAAAAAAACATATACTTTTTATGATCAAGATTTAAATGAAATGTATAATATAGATATTAGCAATTATGACTATAATAGTAGAGCAATTGTAAGTTTATTAAATGAAAGTACTATAGAAATTAAACTAGATAGTGAAATATATTATGATTATGAAACAGGAAAAGAAATAAGTGAAATTAAAGATTATTCTTATATGAATAATGATATTGAAATTACTTATAATAATGCAAATCATGAAATTTCTTACCAATTTGATAATAAGGAATTAAATAAGATTCGTGTTAATAAAGATTTATTAAATAATAAATTACATAATAGTATTGAAGATAGCATGTTTTATTATCTAACTAATGAAGAATATATTTTAGTTTATAAGGGTGAGTAAAATCACCTTTTTAATTTGAATGATATCTGATATAATCTTATTAGAAGTGATAGTAATGGAAAACGAAAAAAGAAATCAATATATAGTAATTGGAATAATTTTAATGCTTTTGATAGTGGTAATATCATTTATAATTATTTCGCTTTTAGGAAATAAAAAAGAAACAGAGAATGTTTCTAGTGTTAAGTTACAACAAATATATTCTTCGGATTATAAACTTAGTATTTTAAGTGATAAATATTTTATAGGAACTTATGATAACAATAAAATAAGTATTATTATAGATAGTAATGGTAAGGAAATATACAATGGATTAGAAGATATATATTATGAAGGTATATATATGTTAAAAGATGGAAACTATTTAATATATAATAATTTAAATAATGCTTTAAATACTTATATCTTTGACGGAAATAATATAAGTACTTATTATAAAATAGATAATATAAAAAATGCTAAGCCTTTAATCTATTCTAATAAAGGGCAGGAGTATATAATTGGATTTATTGAAAAGAATGAAAATTCTTCTAATTTAATTCCTTTAGATAATACAGGTTTTATTGTCTTAGATAATCAGGAGTTTATAGGAGATAAAGAGACAGATGAAGCAATAATAACATATAATGAAAATTATTTTGTTGTACAAAATAGTGATAAGTTATATGGAGTTGTTAATAGAGCTGGAGATGTAATTATTGATTTTAAGTATCAAAATATGATTAATACATATAATAATTCTTTTATTGCTCAAAATACGAAGGGAAAATATGGAATTGTTGATAAAGATGGTAATACTTTGATGAAGTTTAATTATAAAGTTATAGATGGTTATGAAAATTATTTTTTAGTAGTAAATAATCAAAACAAGATGGCTTTATTTAATAGTGATTATGATAATCTGACAGGTTATAGTATGGAATATGATGATTTGATTAGGTATGATTTTAGAAATAAAAATAATAGTATTAAGTTAGAAGTAATAGGTAATTATTTAGGTGTTGTAAATAACGTTAATGAAAATTTTAATGGTACTGAATATAATAAGCATAATCTGTATGTTTTATTAGATAATAAGATTACAGAAAATATAAAAGAAGTTGCTTATGGAATTGGCGATATTATATATACAATGGATAAAAATAAAGTTATAACAATATATAATAAGAAATTCGAAAGTGTTTCAACGATAAATGTTGATGATTTAAATAAAGTAGAAAGTATTGTATATGTTACAGATAATATAGTTAAGATTGCATATTTAGATAATGATAGTGAAAAAAAATTGGCGTTTTATAACTTGAATGGCGAATTAGTAGATAATGAGTATGGTGATTTTATATTTAAGAATGCTATTTATTCGGGCTATATAGATGATTATGGAAGTTCGTTAAAACTGAAATTATATGATTCAGAAATGAATAACATATTAGAAGTATCTGGAAGTTATATTGATATTGAAAAAGAATTTGTAATTATCGATAATAGTATATATAAAATAATAGTTTCATAAATGATAATATGTTATAATTGGATAATAGAGAGGGAGTAAAGAAATGAACAAAATAAAAATGAATACAGGATTGGCTTCAATTATGTTGGTTGCTTCTTTGTTTGCAGGATGGCAGACATTGTTGCTAGTAACATTATTTATGTTTATATTCTGTGAAGTTGAAGAAAAGGTGAAAGATGTTGCTGTTAAAGTTATTACATTTTTTGTAGGTTATACAATAGTAACTACTGGATGGAATATTTTAATGAGTGGTATTGGAGTAGCAACTGGTGGAGTTACGTCTGTTGTAAGTGCTATTAATTCTTACTTAGATTATGCAGATAAATTAGATGCTGAAAAACTTGTGGGATTAATCAATGCTGGTAAGAGTATTGTAGATGGTATTGTTTCAATAATGTTTAGTCTTATAAAACTAGGATTTGTTATTTCCGTATTAACTGGACAACCATCTAAGAAAAATTCTATGTCAGCTAAAATTGATGAATACGTAAACAAAGCATTGAATTATGTTAGTGGTAACGTTGCAGTTAATATGAACATGAATCCTGCTCAACCTATGGCTTCAGGTGCTCAACAACCTATGCAACAAGCAATGCCACAACAACCTATGAATCCTACTCAACCTGTAAAACCTGTTCAACCTACTAGTCCAGTTCAACCAGTACAACCTGTTACAAATGGACAGATGGGTTCACAAAATGTTAATCCAAATAATGGAAATCAACAATAAAAGCAATTGCCAATAATTGCTTTTTTATTTTTTTCGAAAAAGACCATTATAATACTGATGGTGATATTATGAGAAGATTAAATTTTTTAGTTTATATAATTATTTTATTATTTCCTGTTTATGTTTTAGCGTATAGCGAATACATAATACCTGGTGGTGAAACTCTTGGAATTGAGGTAAATAGTAAAGGTGTTATGGTAGTTGGGTTCTATAAAATAAATGGAGAATTAATAAATCAAGATTTACAAGTAGGAGATAAGATATTAAAGGTAAATGGCGAAACAGTTTTAGATACTACGTCATTAGTTGATTTAATAGATAAACATATGGAAAATGATACTGTTAATATAACTGTATTAAGAAATAATGATGAGTTTGATAGCAAGATGAGTTTGAGTTTACATAATGGGACATATCGAACTGGATTGTATGTAAAAGCTAATATTTTAGGAATAGGGACGTTATCTTATATCGATCCTAATACTAATGTTTATGGAGTTTTGGGGCATGCTTTAAATGTATCGAATACTAATCAAAAAATTGAAATAAGAACAGGTCAAAGTTATGATGCTGATGTAACAAGTTTTACAAAGAGTGTTGATGGAACTCCTGGTAGTAAGAATGCAAATATTGATAAAGATTCAACATTTGGCACAATAGAAAAAAATTCTAACTATGGTGTGTTTGGAAAAATAGAAGAAACACGAAACAATAATAAGGATTTAATGAAAGTTGGAAAGATTGATGAAGTATCTTTAGGGAAAGCTTATATTCATACTACAGATACTAATAATGAAATAAAAGATTACGAAATAGAAATATTGGAAATAAATACGGATACTCCTGAAAAAAATATTTATTTTGAAGTAGTAGATAAAGACCTATTAGAAATGAGTGGGGGAATTGTCCAAGGTATGAGTGGTTCTCCTATAATTCAAGATGATTTAATAATAGGTGCTGTTACTAGAGTTCTAGTTGATGACGTTAATAAAGGTTATGCAATAAGTATTGTGACTATGCTTGAAGAAGGCGACAAAATTATTGAGTAAGATTATATAATGTTTAGAGTATTGATAAAATCAATGCTCTTTTTTTGACTTTGTTATAGCAATATGAGGTATTATTTAATGGATAATAAAAAAATAAAGTCGCATTTTAAGCGATTCGAGTCGCACTTTGAGCGATTTTCAAGTCGCCGAAAAAGCGACTTTTTAAATTTTTGCCCGTATTTAAGCCAAAGTTGAGTCGCTCGAAATGCGATTTTTAAATCGCCAAATTAGCGATAGCTTTTTTGATTGTTTTGATTTAAAGTG
>OOIH01000141.1_pt1 | contig 50559 bp, 41 predicted proteins | sample 1691801 | NCBI WGS metagenome assembly OOIH01 (sample SAMEA1061690, study PRJEB22710) | metagenome
TAGCAGAACCAGCAGTAGTAGACCACCAGTGGCCATAAGTGACGCGCCCGTAGATGTAACCATTCGAGCGATCGTAGAAGCCCGTACGGAGAAAGTTGAAGGAAACAAACCTAAACGAACCTATTCGCAAACTACCTTTATATTATCATACCATAAGCTTTTTGTCAAGAGTTTTATTTGATAAATGATTATGCTAAAATAAAAAAATGGAGCGGAGGAAAAAGGTGGTTACCTCGGCTAAGATTGGCACGGAGCGTGCGAAGGTTGCAGCGACTAAGTCGGCGCAGCCTGTTCTTGGTACGGTTAAAAAGTCTCATAAGTCGGCTGCTCCTTCTAGAGCAAAAAAGCCAGCTGACTCAATGCCGAAACTTGCCAAAAAATCAACCAAGGCTACTAAATCCCTTAAAACTTCCGCAAATACGGTAGAAAAGCTTAATAAAACTGCGAAAAAAGCAGCAGCAGCAAAGTCATCTGCGCGTGCGAAAAATATCAAGGCGGCAAAATCTGTGAAATCCGCAAAAACTGTAAAGTCCGCAAAAACTGTAAAGTCCGCAAAAACTGTAAAGTCCGCAAAGTCCGCGATAGTTATGAGGCCGGTAGAGGGCAATGCTCGGCGTTCACGGTCGCATCTCAAAAAACGTCGTTATAGCTTTGCAAGTCATAAGCAGCCGACTTTTTCCGCAAACCCATTAGCGGAATATGCCGATTCTTGGGGACGCAAGCGACGCAAAAAACGCTACATTCCGCGCCGTCGGCGTATTGAGCGTCAAATTATGATCATGCTGGCCTGTTTTAGCGTGTCGATTGGCTTGTGGGAAAATTTTCGCCAACTTTGGCTCCAGGGGAATGGATTTTCAGCGATTGACGTGAGTAATATCGTCAGTTTTGGGCTTTTGCTAAGTGTAGTTGGGATTATTATTGTCGGCAAAGCCGTCAAAATGTCAAAAATCAAGAATTTCATGTTAATTGTGCTCGTAGTACGCTCGATTAACATGCTATCAATGTGCCTGCTTGATGGGTCAAACCTATCATGGCTCATTAATATCAGCGCAGCACTCGACGTACTAACCGGCACACTGATTATTACGAGCGTGTATCCACTGCTTACGACCGTGATGAAAAGTAATCGTGCCTATAGTCGCCGTAAATTGGTGGAATATCTATTTCGCGATATCGGGGTTTTGATTGGCGGCTTGCTGATTGGACAGGCTATTGCGGGGTACGTTGTGGATTATAATGTTTGTTTGTTTATTTCCGGAGCGTTTTCGGTAGCGGCGAGCGTGGTAATGTGGCGGATCAAGCCAATTATGGCTGAACATACCACCGCGAGTAAATTTTCAGTCAAGAAATACATTTGGAAGAATCGCATTCAGCGCTCATATATGGTTTATGCATTTTTGGCCGGGGCGGCTTATATGGCGACAATCGGTCTTCGGATGTTGGTGCTAACGGATTATTTCGGTTTGTCGGCGCGTATGGGTACGAATTATCTCTTGCTAGTTGGGCTAGCTTCGGATGTGCTGGGAATTTTGGCCCTAAAATACTTCACACCCAAAAACGATTATGTGACGTTGGTGATTAAATTCGGTACGCGGCTGCTAATTTTTACTGGCGCATTCTTTACCGATAGTCTCTTCCTTTGCTTTGTGGCGCTAACGTGGACTCTGCTTAGCTCAACGGCTTATGAAAATATCACGGATGGTTATTATATCAATGCGATTGATAACCGTCATCAGCTTAAATATAATACGATAAAATACGTTGCGACGACTACGGGTGAAGCGGCTGGAACTTTCCTTTGCGGACAAATGTTTGAGCTGGGTCCGAAGTATATTTTTGGTGCTTCGGGTGTGCTAATTGTCTTCCAACTTGCGGTGGCGTTCTATTTGATTTATCTACGTCACGAGCAAAGTAAGAAACGTAAAAGTCGTCATTCCTGAAAAGTGCTATAATGAGAAGGTGAGTTTACTAACGGATGGGTTGAACCCCCCCCAAAAAGAGGCAGTCGAGACTTTGGATGGTCCAGTGCTGGTTTTGGCTGGAGCCGGTTCGGGCAAAACCAAGGTTTTGATTCATCGGATTGCTAATTTAATCCAACATGGAATAAAGCCGTGGGAAATTTTGGCAGTTACTTTTACCCAAAAAGCGGCACGGGAAATGCGGGTGAGACTTTGGGGCTTGCTGGAAGACCGTACGGATAACGACCCACCGCGGAATTTTATGCCGTATATGGGTACGTTTCATGGTATCTGTGTAAAAATTCTACATATTGAGCATGAGGCAGCAGGGATTGACCGTAATTTTACGATTTATGACACTGACGATCAAATGGTGCTAATCCGGCGAATTCTCAAAAATCGCGGGCTCTCAAGCGACAAGACAATGACGCCAAAGTTGGTCCGAAATATGATTAGTCATTGGCAAAATCTAGGGCTTTCGTCAAAACAGGCTAAAGCGGAGGCGATTTATCCCAACCAAAAGAAAATTGCCGAGATTTTTGTGGAATATGAGTGCGAAAAGCACGCTGCTGCGGCACTCGATTTTGACGATTTGCTGAGTCATACTGCCGAACTCCTCCAAAGTCACCCCGAAGTGCGAGCGCGTTGGCAGGAAAGGTTCCGCTATATCTTGATTGATGAGTATCAGGATACGAACACCGTGCAATATAAACTAGTGAAATTACTGCTTGGACCTGAGCGCAATATTTGCGTAGTTGGTGATGACTGGCAGTCAATTTACTCTTGGCGCGGCGCTGATTTTACAAATATTTTGAATTTTGAACGTGATTTTCCGGGCGCAAAAGTAATTAAGTTGGAACAAAATTATCGTAGTACCGGCAATATTCTCACGGCTTCGCAGAAAATTATTAATCAAAATAAAACCCGCACCGAGAAAACATTATTTACGCAGTCCGGAGCTGGTAGCCCAGTGACGATTGAAAGTTTGGCTGATGAAACTGCAGAGGCAAATTATGTGGCGCGCCAAATTGAGCGTCTAAGAATGAAGGAGGCGGGTAATTATAGCGATTTTGCGGTGCTCTATCGCACCAATGCGCAGTCTTCGGCGTTTGAGAAAGCTTTTATTTCTGAGCGGATACCATATAAAATCATTGGTGGTGTGCGCTTCTATGATCGCAAGGAAGTCAAGGATGTCCTAGCGATTATGCATCTGATTTTGAATCCAAACGATAGCGTGAGTTTTGAGCGGGTGGTCAAAAATGTGCTTTCGGGCGTAGGCGATAAATCTCGCGAAAAAATCCAAGCTTATATTGGACTAAACGCCGATCAGGATTTTACTAAAGTGGGTGAGATTGCTGGAGCTTTGAAATTACCGGCGCGGGCGCGTAGTAGCTTGGAGAAATTGGCTGAGTTTTTGCAAGAGCTTAGGAATAGCGGTGAGGATAATGACGGCGTTGATGGGCTGATTGATGAAATGCGCGCCGATGGTGCTGATCGGGTGACTGTGACTCCGGTAGCCGAGATTGTTGAGCAGATTGTGCGCGAATTTAACTTTGCGGAGCTTTTACACGTTGACACTCCGGACGGAGTGGAACGTATGCAGAATTTGGAGGTACTTGCCAGTAACGCCAGTGCTTATGATAGTTTTGAAGATTTTTTGGCGGATGCCGCGCTGCTCAGTTCGGTGGACGAGTCATTGGGCGACGATGTGGTCTCGCTGATGACCTTACATGCTGCGAAGGGGCTTGAATTTCCGGTGGTATTTATTGTGGGCATGGAAGATGGGCTTTTCCCAAGTAGTCGAGCGATGGATGCTGAGGCAGAGCTCGAGGAAGAGCGCCGGTTGGCCTATGTAGGGATGACGCGGGCGATGCGCGACCTGTTTTTGACTTTTGCGGGCTCGCGTTATAGCTTTGGCGGTCGGAATTACAATATGCCTTCGCGGTTTTTGCTAGAGCTAGGCTATAACCCTTATGGCGCAGGTAATTTTGGCGAATCGGGAGAGTTTAGCGAGTTTAGTGAAGCAGGCTCTTATGGAGGAGTTGGCTCGGCAGGTCATAGGGGCGAATATGGACTGCTTGGCGGCGATCCGGATGGAGAATTTGGCAGTTTTAACGCTGATGATCCTTTTCCGGAAGACGTGCCGGTTTATCAGGGATGAAAGTGTGGATTTTAAGCTAGAAAAGTCGTAAAAACGGTGAGTTTTTAAGCTAGTGGTTGACATTTTTCACAATCTGTGATAAAATAGAGAGATAGGCTGGATTTTTGGTAGAAAACAGTTAGAAAATCATCCGAATCTGCCAGGTTTTGCCTAAAGAACTATGGTATAATATGACTAGGAAAATATGATGCGACTCAATTTCCGTTTTAAATATATGCTGACAGCGCTGCTACTGATGGTGGCTAGCGTGGGTTTCGCATGGAAAACTTTTGCGCATCATGAGCTGGCTTACGCCGATGATGGTACGCCAATCCAAACTGTGGCGGATGAACACTTTGTGACGATTTATGATCAAGGCACGACTTTGACAGTAAAGACCGGCACGGCGACGGTGGCAGAGGTTTTGGAACGTTCGGAGATTCAGCTGGTGGAGACTGATTTGGTCGAGCCGGCGCTTGATGCCGTAATTGAGGGTGACTATAATATCAATATCTATCGCGCTCGTCCAGCGATTGTGCTTGATGGGGTCGAGAAACATTATGTAATGACCGCAAGTTATGATCCGGAGCAGATTGCTCGCGAAGCGGGTTTGACGATTTATGATGGCGATGAATTTGTACAGGAGTTTAATGGTAACTTCTTGCAAGCTGGTGCGGCGTCGACTTATCGCTTAGTTCGTAATGGCGGTCGCAGTTTGACTACTGAAGAATCAATTCCTTATACAACCGAGACGCGGCTAGATTACAATTTGCCCAAGGGCGAGACTTATCTTGAACAGGCCGGTGAGGAGGGTAAGAAAACTTTGCTCTACAAAATTGAGTTTCAGAATAATGTCGAGGTAAAGCGTGAGCTGGTTTCAGAAGAGATTAAAAAGCAGCCGGTGACGGAGATTATGGTAGTCGGAGCAAAGAAGGCGATTGCGCCGGAGCGGGCGAAATGTGCCGAATGGGCGCGCCAAGCTGGGGTATCTGAAGGCGATCTCCAAGCGGCGCTAGATTTGATTTATCACGAGTCGGGCTGTCGAGTCGATGCCGCAAACCCTTCGGGTGCTTATGGTATTCCGCAGGCCTTGCCGGGTAGCAAAATGAGTACTTACGGTGCTGACTGGGAGACGAATCCAGTCACACAAATCAAGTGGATGGCGCACTATGTGACTGCTCGTTACGGTGGCTGGAATCAAGCGATGGCTTATTGGTGGAAGCACGGTTGGTACTAGAATGAAGAACAAAAAAGCCCTTGGTCAGCATTGGCTAAAAAATCGGGCAATTTTGGACGAGATTGCGGATTTGGCAGTAGTACCAGGCATTCAGATCTGCCTTGAAATTGGACCGGGGCTAGGGACGCTGACTTCTAGTTTACTTGGGAGATTCAAGAAAGTTATTGCTGTGGAATATGATGCGGAACTGGCGCGTAAATTACCGGGGCAGTTTCCCGGTAAAGATCTCGAGATTGTGAATGCGGACATTTTGGACTATGAAATTGGGCTTTCGAATTACGTTGTCGCGGGAAATATTCCGTATTATATTACTTCGCCAATCGTAAAGAAAACGCTAGAGTTAGAGCATAAACCGGCGCGCATTGTGCTGCTAATGCAAAAGGAAGTGGCTGAGCGGATTGCCGCAGCGGAGGGGAAGTACAGTTTGCTCGGGCTCTATGCAGAGAATCTTGCCGAAGTGAACCTTGGCCCGGTCGTGTTGGCGCAAGAATTTACGCCACCACCCAAGGTGCATAGCCAAGTTTTGATTCTTGATCCGAGAAAAGAGCCGATTATTAACCCGCGGGATTTGAAGCTTGCCAAAATTGGTTTTTCGGCGCCGCGCAAGAAACTAATTGCTAATTTGGTGGCTGGGACGGGCCAAAATCGTGATTTTTGGAAGCAGCAGCTGGTTAAAAATGGGATTAATCCGGATGCTCGAGCTGAGGATTTGGGGCTGCTGGACTGGGAGAACCTTGCTAAAATATGGTATAATTAAACAATGAAGAAAGTTTATCTCTGTACAGCAATCCCTTATGTTAATGGTAACCCGCATATCGGACATGTGATGGATTATCTGCTGGCGGATGTGTATGCGCGCTATGCGAGGCTTCAAGGTAGCGAAGTGCGGTTTTCGGCCGGTACGGATGAGCACGGTAATAAGGTTTTTGCTTCGGCAAAAAAGGCTGGTATTAGCATTGACCAATATGCCAGTGAGAATTCAGATAAATTTAGGAATTTTATCGATGAGCTTGATATTTCGTATACGGATTTTATCCGGACAACTGATCCGGATCACATTCGGCGTTGTCAGGAGATTTGGCAGAAACTGGAGAGTCATATTTATGCCGGTGAATATGATGGCTGGTATTGCGAAGGTTGTGAGAGTTTTGTGACGCAGAAAGAGTATGAAGAGAATAATGGTGTTTGTCCGGACCATCAGAAACCTTATCAAAAGTTGACCGAGAAAAATTATTATTTTAGGATTTCCGATTTCAAAGACGAAATTCGTCGGCAAATCGAGTCGGGTGCAATGGAGATTTTACCGAAGTTCCGCGCTGACGAAGCATTGAAGTTGCTCGAAGATGCGCCGGATGTTTCGATTTCGCGCCCGCGGGGGAGTTTGAGCTGGGGCGTGCCGGTGCCGGGCGATGAATCGCAGGTGATGTATGTTTGGATGGATGCTTTGCCAAATTATATCACGACGCTTGGCTATCCAGATCAGGATATTTCGACGTGGTGGCCAGCGGCAGCACAGTTTATCGGCAAGGACATTTTGCGTTTCCATACTATTATTTGGCCAGCGATTTTGATTGGGTTAGGGCTGGGTTTGCCACAAAAAACGGTAGTGCACGGTCATGTGCTATCAAACGGCCAAAAGATGAGTAAAAGTATTGGCAATGTCGTTGATCCAATTGAAGCTTTAAAGCGCCACGGGCTCGATGCAATGCGTTATTTCTTCTTGATGCACGTCGATACCTTTGCGGACTCGGATTTTACTTGGGAAAAATTTGATAACGCTTACAATAATGAGCTTGCGAATGACCTTGGTAACCTAGTGCAGCGTCTCGCGACGCTCTGCCATAAAAATCAAATTGGCGCTGGCGAGCGGGTGGTAGATTTACCGACTGAATATTCCGAGTTGATGGATAAATGTGAATTTTCAAAGGCGTTTACGTATGTTTGGAAGCAAGTTCAGGCAATTAATAAAGCGATTGACGAAAAGAAACCTTGGGAACTAGCAAAAGCTGGAAAGGTAGAGGAGCTCGGTCGAGTACTTGGGGGTATGGTTGAGGATTTGCTAAAAGTTGCACATCTGCTAGAGCCGTTCTTGCCACAAACTGCCGAGAAAATTGAAAGCATTTTTGCGAGCGGAGAAATCACTCCACCCAAAACCCCACTTTTCCCGAAAAAATAGTTCGTCTGAAAAAGATCATCTAAGATAGACCGCCTAGATTGCTCTTATTCTCCGTCCCAATATTGGTAACCGTTCATAATGTCGTAATTTACTAGTTCATATTCTTTGACTACGTCGTCATTAGGGAATTCTACTCCATCATAGAATGAACCGGTGAGAATTGGGGCTTTTTTGCAGACTTCATCCAGTAAGTAAAACAGTGCAGGTTTTTCAACACCAAGTGTATTGTAGAGCTGATTGAGCAAACAATTTGGCGTTGTAGTAGGTAGGTCTACGCCTTTAACTTTTGATAGATTCAAGCCAAGCTTTTCATTTTGTTCGGCGACGTCGTTTAGGGCTTTCTTGCTGTCGCTTTCGAGATCAAAATTAGCCCAAATAAAGTATGGGGTTAATCGTGTGAGGTCGCGCTCGGCTTTGTTGTCGGATTCAGCAATTTCCGGGAAAATGCCTGCAGCATGATCTCCGAACCATAAAATTACGCTCTTTTCTTTGGAATTCTCAAGTTTTTTGATTAAATCGCCGAGGTATTTATCACTAGCATTGAGTAGCTGATAATATCTTGCGATTTCGTTTTTACGGCTTCCGCCCTGAATTTCGAACTCAAGCTCAGCATAGCCACGATCGGAATAGCCACCATGATTTTGCATCGTAACGACATTTATCAACGTCGGTGAATTGCCATCGGTCAGGTCGAGCGCTTCATCAAAAATTGCATTATCATTTGGCCACGGTGTGCCAGGTTCATAGCGATGAATTGTCATCTCATCAATATCGATAAAATCGTCGTACCCGAGCACTGGATAGGCGGTCTTGCGGCTATACATGTCGCCCCAATAAGCATGAATTGCTCCAGTATTAAATCCGTACTTCTTTGCCCAGCTTGCAGCGCTCAAGATTGAATCACTTTTGGAAACCACGTCAATATAAGGATAGGAATTTGCCCAATAATTCGAGTAGCCGGTTTGGACTTCAAACTCAATATTAGCTGTAGCACCGCCATAACCTGGAGAATACATATAACCGCTCGGATATTGCTCAAAAATCCTGTGGGTCACCGGTAAAACATCCTTTTTACCGTAATCGTAATAATCTTTAATAATACTAGGGTCATAGAAACTTTCGTCAAGAATGATAAAGATTTGATCAGCGATCTCGTTGAGCGGTTTACGATTTTCGTCGTCGGCTTCTTTGATTGCCCAATATTTTTCGGCAATTTTCATGATTGTATCTTGGCTATAATTGTGCGGTTTTGCAGCGGCGGTTTTGCGCATATTTGAGATAAAATCAATAACGAAACCGTTATAACCATAAGTTCGTGTTTGGTCCCAAGCAACCTCACTCAGCCCCTCCAACCACTCGGGATTTTCATGATGGAAAACCGGCCCTGTAATCATCATCAGTCCAGCCAGTGAAATTATAGTATAGGTAGCACGTGGGATCAGTGAATGACGCTCCCACCACGGTCGACCTTTTATGCGTTTCCCGAGCATTTTGCAAGCGTAAATTTCTAATAGTACGCTGCCTAGTAGTATTAATATAACTCCGCTAATCAAGCGCCATATTGCACTAGCGTCAACCATGCCAATCAAATTGCCGGTTTGCCCAGCAAAAACAAAGTCACTTGGTAGCAGAGGCTCTTCACGTAGCTCGAATTTTTGCATACTGATAAAAGTAATGATACTTGCGGCAGCGAAAGATAACCCGATTGTGAAAAAAACATGCCAGGTAATTGCTGCGACGATTGCCATTAGGAAAAAGATTACTAAACAACTATAGCTAAAGAGTAGTGGCTTCTTTCCGATAAATTCGGCGACAAGATCGGCATCGCACGAGTTCGTCCGCCAAAGGATAAACCATGTAAAAAGTATGGATATGCCCGCTAGTAGCAGAATCAAACAGGGAATGCGTAAAATTGCTGGCATCGGATGCTTACGCCAAGTTTTTCGCCAATCAAAACGTTGTTTTGGCGTTTTTGGCTGGTTTTCTATTTTTTTGCTACTAGCCTCTTCCGGCTTTGCTGCAGTTTGATTTTTTTGTTTCTTAGTCAAAGGAACATGTCGATCGATTTGTGGTTTCGGATCTGCCAGGCGAAATTGCTTGAGGGTCTTTGTAGGTTTAGGAACGCTAGCAATTTTTGGCGTATTTGCAGCCGAGTCTGCAGATTTCTTCTCAGTTTTTGGAGTGGCAGCCTTATTTTTCTGATCGGAATCGCTCTTTTTGGTTTTAACTTCAATTTCTACGGAAGCAGTGTCCTCGTTTTTCTTTTTAAACTCATCCGGTATAACAACCGATTTTTTACTAGCGGTTTGTTTTTTTGCATCTTTGTTGTGTAGGGCTTTTGCCGAAACGGCTTTACTGGCTGAATGCTCCGGATGTCGACGACCGGAAGATTTCTTGGCATTCTTGTTTTTATTTTTTTGGGGTTTTTCGGTGCTGGATTTACTTTTAGTGCCCTCAGACCCTGAAGGATTATCATCGAAATTTTTATCGTAAGTCTTTTTATCTTGATTTTTGGTCGCCTCAAGCCGGACGGCTTTTTTTCCGGCAAAGTCGGGATCGTTTAACTGCTGTTTTTTCTTTGTTTCAGCCTCCCGATAAGAACGCGAATGCTTCTTAGACATAAGTACATTATAACACAAAAAATCCCCCACATATAGTAGGGGATTTTTAGATTTTTGCTTAATGATTAAGCTGTAATCTCGTCGTCATCAGTTGTAGTGTAGCCACCAGCTGACAAACGGCTAGCGATATCGGCAACAAAGAAACCGATGATACCGCCAACGATCGGTACGATTACATAGGCCGCTAGTGCTAAGCTTGCAAGTTGAGCCAACTCACCGAAACCTTCAGCTGAAGTCGGCAAAATTTGATACATTAATGAAACAACTGGATTGAAAGCGAAGCTATTGTTAAGACCAAAGTAGCTTTGAGAAATAATCAAGCCGAAAATTACTGCTAGGGTAATACCGCTTGCAACAGTCAAACCAAAAGCGAGTGGTTGACGACGAGCGTATTTGAGTGCGCGTGCAAAACAGAAAGCGATAATAAACGCGCCCAGTAGCTCAACAAAAGCGACTGACCAAAAGCTCTCGCCACTAATCTCGGCCATTACAATGGCTTCAACAGCGCCACCACCACCAAGACGGAAAGCGTTTATGATCAAAGCACCAATCCAGGCACCGAGCAATTGCGCTAGCATATAAAGCACGCCACGAATTGCCGACATCCGACGAGTCGCCATCATGCCAGCGGTGATTAGCGGGTTGAAGTGTGCGCCGGAAATGCCAACAATGGCAACATAGACACAAGTCAGACCAAAGATAATATAGAGTGGCTGAATACCAAGCGTAAGCATAAACATTGCTACGAACATGGTGCCGATGACTTCACCAAGCAATGCACCCCAAATCTTTGGAGTCTTGAAGATGGTGAGGATATTTTCGTTTACGTCACCTTTGCGAGCGAAAAAGCCTTTTATTGGTTTATCGCTTTGCGTGTTAACAGCCACAGTCTTGTCTTCCTTCACGGTGGTCGTAGAAACGGTCTTGGCTGCAGATTTCTTTCCAGATTTTTTTGGCTTTGGAGCTGCCATTGGTTTATACCTCCTTATCTAATATTTCACCCATTGTATCACACATATGTTACAATTAAAAGGTTAAAAATAAACGGAGGTGATTTTCATGGGGATCATGGTCTCGCAGGACGACAAGAATACGGAATTAAACCAGCGGATCTCGGCGGATTTACGTTCACGCGTACAGAGCTCGTCACCGTATAACTATGATGAAGATGATAGTCTTGACGGTTCAAGCAAGAAAACCGGTCGCTTTGCTTGGGTTTGGATTATTCTGATCGTGCTGGCGATTCTATCTCTTATTGCGATCGTAGTTGTCTAGAATTCGTGTTATAATATATGTATGTCAGAAGTTGAAAAATTGAAGCTGGAGCTAAAGGCTCTAGGGAAGGAATATAGCAAAATTAAGGATCTCCCGCCAAAGGAGCGTGGGGAGTTTGGGCGCAAGATCAATCAGCAGAAGCAGACTTTGCTTGCGAAAATTAAACAAGCTGAAGAGGCGGCAGAGAGCGAAGAAATCGAGCCACTTGATGTTTCTGCTCCAGCTGCTCCAAACCAGCCAATTTTTCGACCTCAGTTAGGAACGCGGCACCCTCTAATGGTGGAGCTTGACCGCGTAACTGCGATTTATTCTGACATGGGCTTTAACGTGATGGAATCGACCCAGCTTGATGATGAATTCCATATGTTTGATAGTCTCAACTTCGCTAAGGAACATCCAGCGCGTGATGGTTATGATACTTTTCGCACCAGGGAAGGTTTCATTCCGCCGGCGCATACTTCGACGATGCAGCATCGTGCCCTCAAAAAATACAAGCGTCTCTTAGACGGGGATGGGCAGATTGCCGTGGTGATGCCGGGTCGGGTGTTTCGTAATGAGGACGCTGATGCCACTCATGAGCACACTTTTTATCAGTGCGAAGGCGTGTTTGTATCTAAAGACGCAACCATGGGGCAGCTGTTCGGAGTGTTAAAGCGATTCTTTGAGCTCTATTACGGAGAAAAATTGAATCTCAAAACTCAGCCGGGATATTTTCCGTTTACTGAGCCATCGGCAGAATTTTTGATCGAGAAACCTGCAAGTTTGGGTGGCAAGGGCTGGCTTGAAATGGGTGGTTGTGGCATGATTCATCCAAATGTGCTAAAAACAGCTGGAATCGACCCGGAGGTCTATCGTGGTTTTGCATGGGGCGGCGGGATTGATCGTCTCGCAATGCTAAAATACGATCTTCCGGATGTGCGCTATTTTGAAAGTGGAAAACTGGAATTTTTGGAGGAATTTTGACACGCCAAGCGGGGGTATGACAAGCTGCCCTACCCATATAATTCCATTGTATCATACCATAACCATTTTGTCAATAGGAGAGGCGAAAAGATGAAAATATCACTGAACGAAATTAAGAAATTAGTCAAAATTCCTGACGGGATTACTGATGAAGAATTGATCGAGCGTATCGGTTCACGCTTGGTGGAAATTGAGGAAGTGGTTGATCTTTCTCCTCGGTACAAAGGCGTATATATTGCAAAAGTAGTAGGTTGTGAACCAATTGAGGGGACGCATCTGCATCTTTGCCAAATTGATGTTGGCGCAAAAACGGCGGAGTTCAGTGAGGCTGAAACAGTGCAGGTAGTTTGTGGTGCACCAAATGTTCACACGGGAATGCTAGCAGTATGGATTGCGCCGGGGGCAATTGTGCCGGAAACTTATGGTAATGAGAATTTCAAACTGAGCGTACGGAAACTGCGTGGTTATGAATCTCATGGGATGCTGGCCGGTGCGGACGAGCTAGCGCTCGCAAATGAGCATAAGCTCATTGCAGAGATTGATTCGCGGCTGGCTAGCCCTGGTGATAGCTTTGCTGAGATCTTTGGACTTAACGATACCATTCTCGATGTTGAGAATAAATCTCTGACGCACCGGCCAGACTGCTTCGGTCTAATTGGCTTTGCTCGGGAAGTGGCGGGAATTCTTGGCGTCCGGTTCCAGGAGCCGGAGTGGATTAAAAGCGGTCTAGGATTAGGCGATGGAGATAGGAATAGTACTGGCGTTTTGCAGACCTTGTCACACGACACTGACAGTCAGGCTGGCGCGGGTTCGATTCGAGCGCAGCGAGATGAGAAGAGCGCCACCGTGTCGGGTGACAATGGTTTGCAAGAGCGCCTAAGTGTTGCTATTTCCGACTCCAATCTCTGCCCGCGCTATTCCTGCGCTGTCTTTGAACTTGGCGACAATAAGCCTAGCAAATTCTTAACCGAAAACGCAGTTTTTCTCGCTAAAGCCGGCATGCGCGCAATCGACCCCATGGTCGACCTCACGAACATAATTATGCTAATGACGGGGCAGCCGCTGCATGCGTTTGATTATGACAAATTGATTGCCGTAGGCGGCACGAAATCGCCAAAAATTATCGTTCGCGTTGCCAAAGAAGGCGAAGAATTGCAGCTACTGGATGGCGAAACCATTAAGTGTATCCCGGAAGACATTCTGATCACCTCGAATGATGTTCCGGTGGCGCTGGCTGGTGCAATGGGCGGTAAAAATACCGAAATTGATGCCAGTACGAAGCGGGTCGTGCTAGAAAGTGCAACTTTCTCACTTTATAATTTGCGTAAAACTCAGATGGCGCATGGAATTTTTTCGGAGGCGATTACACGCTTTACTAAGGGGCAGCCCGCAGCGATGACTTTGCCGGTACTGCTCGAAGCCGTGCGCGAACTCGGCGTAGAGCCGTTGGCGCTTGCAGATGTATGGCAAGGAGACAAAGAGCCAAGTGTTGTAAAAATTACAACGTTGGCAGTAAATCGGCTGTTGGGATCAGATTATAGTACGGCGGAGATTGCTGATACTTTGCAGGATGTAGGTTTTGAGATTAAGGATTACCAAAAGGCTGTCAAGAAGATCAAAAAAGTTGGTCCGCTCAAAATGTCACTAGAGATTGAAAAAGTTCCAAACAAAGAGCTAATCGTTACGGCGCCGCGTTGGCGAACAGATATTCATATTCCGGAAGATGTAATTGAGGAAGTTGGGCGCTTGCTCGGTTTTGATAACATTCCGCTGGATTTGCCACAAAAGTCTTTCAGTGGTTCGGAAGTTGCGCCGATGTGGAAACTGAAGCAAGAACTACGTTCTACGCTGTCGGACAGGCTAGGGATGCATGAACTTTTGACTTATTCATTCGTAAGTAAAGATTTGCTCGAGAAAGTTGGTCAAGACCCTGAGAACAGTTATGAGATTGTGAATTCGATTTCGCCGGAGTTGCAGCGTTTTCGTCAGCAGATTGTGCCAAGTTTACTCAGTAAAGTGCGCGAGAATATTAAAGCCGGCTATGATAATTTTAGTCTTTATGAGCTGAATCAAGTGAGCACTAAAGCCGGTGGGTTGACTGATGAACAGACACCGGTATTAGAGAATCATCTTGGCGTGGTGCAACTAGGAGATTTTTATAAGCTAAAGGCAGATATACTGGTGATGCTGAGTCGGGGCCTCAAAGTTAAGTTTGAATATGCGTCAATGCTGGGAAACAGCGAAGCAGCACAGAAGTATCCGTACCTTGAGCCGGCTCGTAGTGCGGTGTTGAGCACAGGCAGTGAAATAATTGGCGCCTTTGGTGAAGTAAAATCGGCGGTGCTTCGGTGCCTAAAAATCGAGAAGGCCGCAGCAGCGGCAGAGATTAGCCTGGATGGCCTAGTTGACCTCAAACCGGAGTTAAAGAAAGATTTGCAACTTTCCAAGTTCCCGTTTGTCGAGCGTGATTTAACTTTGAAGGTGGCAAGCGATGCGGCGTTTGGGCGCTTTGACGAGAAGATTCGTGGCGTATTGAATGGCGAAGAATTAATTAATACCGTGAGTGCGGTCTCGATCTATCAGGCAAAGGTAGACGATTCGACTAAGAATATATCTTTCCATCTCCGATTTTCTAGTCGTAACAAAACTTTGGATCAAGCCGAGATTTCTGATATAATGGAGAGGATTACTATGGAGGTGGCGAAGATCGGGGCGGAAGTTATTTAGGCAAAGGAGGAATATGCAAGAAAAATCACTTCAGACAACAACCAAACAACGTATAGTCATTATTGTAATTGCGGTGTTGCTATTGATCTCGACACTCGGCGTTTATATGCTGATTGTCCTGAATGGTGGTGCGGGGAGCTCAAGTTCGGTCGAGGCAATTACTGAGCGTTATAACTCGAAATACGAGGAATATTTGACTGCAAATGCTGGAGTTTCGGATAAATATTTTAACGAGTTTTCCAAGTATCGTTCAGATGTCAAAGCCTACAACGAAGCTAGCGCAACCAATGGCGTGCTCGACAAGAAAGACTTGAAAAAGGGTGATGGGCGCGAGCTCGGTGAGGGTGATAGTGATTATGCGGCGTATTATATTGGCTGGTGTGCTGATGGTGAGGTGTTTGATTCTTCGTTTAATACTAGTAGCGAAACCGATGGTGATATTGCTGATGCAAATGCGCTCCTTCCGCCGCTGTTTGGCGCTACGATGGCTGAGGGTTTGATTGATGGCTGGAACCAGGGTGTTGTCGGCATGAAGCTAGGTGGCGTGCGTCAGATTACTATGAATGGCGATCTCGCTTATGGCGATACGCGCGAGATTTGTGGGGGAAAGAACAAGCCACTACGCTTTATTGTGATGTTGGTTGAACCAGACGAGAAACTTGAACAGCTGCAAAATGAACTAAACGACATTCAGATGGAACTTTATGAAGCTTATGCAAAGAGTTCAGCTGGTAGCGGCACGACAAGTGCCGGCGGATCAATGAGCGTAGACGAGGCTACGGCTGGGGAATAATTGTGGCTACCGAAACTTTTGATCTTGTAATTCTTGGCGCTGGACCCGCAGGGCTCAGCGCCAGCATTTATGCCGCGCGCGCCGGCCTGAGGTGCGTTGTTTTTTCATCGGGTCCTATTGGCGGCGAGTTGCCCGAAATTAGTCATATTTCCAATTATCCCGGCTTTGTTGGTAGTGGTGCTGATCTCGCGGAAGCGATGAAAAAACAAGCTGAGGCGGCCGGCGCGCGCATTGCTTACGGCAAGTGCACTCGGATACGTCAAGCCGAGGCGGCGGGGGGATTGTCTCCTAAGAATGCCGGGCCTTCCGAGGGCTTTGTTTTGGCGGTCGATGAGGAAGAGATCAGCGCTCGAGCAGTGCTCGTTGCGACCGGCTCCGAGCCCAAAACTCTTGATTTTGAAGTCGAAAAGCCGGTGTCGTATTGTGCGCTCTGCGATGGCAACTTGGTGAAGGGGAAAAATATTGCTGTGATCGGTGGAGCAAATTCGGCGCTCCAGGAGACGCTATATTTAGCGGATTTAGCTAGTAAGGTAACGATCATTTCGCACTCACCGTTAAAAGCTGAGAAGTTTTTGTGCCAAAAAGCAGAAAAAATTAGTAACATCGAAATTATGGAAGGCGTTGAAGTGAGTGCGGAATTACTCAATCAGTTTGACCATATTTTCGTTTATATCGGCAAGCGTCCGGCGAGTTGTTTCTTAAATGATATAGAGGTATCTGTAGTTAATGAGCAGGGGTATATTGTGACCGGGGTGGGCGAGCGAGCACATGAAACAACGCTTGCGGGGCTGTTCGCGGCTGGGGATGTGCGCGAGGGTACGGTGCGCCAAGTGATTACGGCGGCTGGCGATGGCGCGGCGGCTGCTACAGAAATCATAGATTTTATGAAATAACCATTGACTTTTTAAGCAATGTGTGCTATAATGGGGGTATAGGGTGCAAAAATTAACCATTGTGCTCTAAGCAACGAAACCAATTGGATGTTCATATATAAAAAACTTAGAAAGGGGTGATGATATGAAGATTGGTTTTAATTATTGGATGGTGGTAATTCCGGCGCTTTACGTGTTGGGCTGTGTTGTGGGATACTGGTCAGTTTGGCCGGGTAAAAAGAAAGCCCTGCGGCGACCGTTCCATTGGCACAGTGATGTACCGATAGCAGTTTTGACTCTGTTGTATGGCATAGTTGTTGCGGCAACGACAACAGTGCTATTATTTGTTGAGTCACGATTCGGTATTATTAAATTGATGGGGCGTGATGACCCGGCGTCAGTTTTTCTGATGCCGGTAGTCGTAGCCTTCAGTGCTATCGCAACAGGACTCGGAACCATTTGCTCAATGGTCAAGTTGCGCCTGTGGCACAAGAAGAGATTGGTGAGCCGATGGACTAAGCAGCAGATAAAAAAACAGAAATCCATTAGCTCATGCTCCGGCAAGATAATCGCAATGCCTACGCGCCGTCGTCGGCGCAAGTTCTATCAGGTTTGGAGCGACTTCAAGAGCAGCTTTTGTGCGAAAGTGCGCAAGAAGAAGGAACGGATTTGGCCTAGCCAAATGACGCTTCCGGAAAAAGTTGTCCGCGGATATCGTCGCGGATGATTATAATAATTTTCTGTTTCTCGTAATCCCAGCCCTTCCGCCATTTTCTGCCATCCTCAGTAATATCATACCTATCCTCGGTAGGTGCACCAAAGCCCGCGCATGTCGCGGGCTTCTCTCATGGTATAATAGAATCATGCGCAAAACTTTTTATTTCTACGATTTAGAGACTTCGGGGCTAAAATCGCGGACTGATCGTATTATGCAATTTGCTGGAATTCGCACGGACGAGAATTTCCAACCCGTAGGTGAGCCAACGAATCTATTCGTAGAATTGCCGGATGATACTTTACCGAGTCCGGGTGCCGTGATGGTAACGGGAATTGCACCGATGGCGACGCGTACGGACGGAATTAGTGAGCGGGATTTTTGCCGTTTTTTGACCGAAGAAGTAGCTTTGCCGGGTACGACGATTATGGGTTATAATTCGGTGCGCTTTGATGATGAATTTATTCGTAATGCCTTGTGGCGGAATTTTCACGATCCGTATGAATGGCACTGGCGTGATGGGCGCAGTCGTTGGGATTTGCTTGATGTGGTGCGAATGACGCGGGCTCTCCGCCCGGATGGGATTAAGTGGCCGGTGACAGACGAGGGCAAACCAACTAATCGACTTGAGCTGATCACGAAAGAAAATCAGATTGCTCATGAGCATGCACATGATGCGCTTTCGGATGTAGAAGCGTTAATTAGTGTCACGAAATTAATCAAGGAACAGCAACCGCAGCTATTTGATTTTCTTTACAAAATGCGCGACAAAGAGGCGGTCATGAAAGTGGTTAATTTAGAGAATCCGCAGCCGTTTGTCTATAGTTCGGGACGTTATGGTGCGGAGCATAATTTTACTACCGTGGCCTATCCAATTGCTGATGCCGGTAAGGGACAGATTTTGGTCTATGATTTGCGCTATAATTTGTCTGAATTGCTTAAGCAGGAAAAACAGGCCAAAGCGGTGGGCGAGATCGATAAAGACAAGCCTTGGCAGGCGCGCGAACCTTGGGAGCGGGAATATTTTCCGATCGTGAAAAAGTTGCAATATAATCATTGTCCGGCGGTGGCGCCGATTGGCGTATTAGAGAAGGATGATGGTTGGGCGAGAATTGAGCTCGACAAAGCAACGATCGAGAAAAATTTGACCGATTTGAAGCGGCATCCGGAATTTATCCGGCGGATGGCGAGCTTGGCTGATCGAAAATATCCTGCTGAACGCGATGTTGAGCAGCAAATTTATGAGCAGTTTACTAGCAGGGCTGATATGAATATTTGTGCGGTAGTGCGAGCGAACGAGGGTGCAGAGCTGGCACACTTCAAACCTAAGTTTAAGGATGAGCGGCTAAATAGACTGCTGATTCACTATAAGGCGCGGAATTTTCCGTCAGTATTGGACGAGAATGAAAGTCAAATTTGGCAAGAGTATCGCCGCGAGCGATTAGAAAAGTCAGCGCCGGGGTTTTTGAAGGAACTTGCAATTATCCGTCAAGAGTTAGATAAGGGCAAAACTCGGGGCGGGCGCGAACCGAAAGAGTGCGAATACTTGCTTGAAGAACTGCAGCTTTGGTATCAAAGCTTGCAGGAGAGCGAATAGGACTGGAGCAGGCTTAGCGGTTTTGACTACGGATTAATTTTGCGTGCGCGACGATTTTATCTCCGGAATTTGTATTGGCGCAGGTCGAAAGCGTTAAAATATGGTCGGTCGGCTTTAAGTCGACATGATACTGAAACTTGCTACGATTTTGGAGTAATTGCAAAAAATCACTAAATTCAGTGTCGTTTTCAAAATCAGTCTGGATGTAATCATTTGTATCAGGTACTTGATAAGTGCTAAAGATTTGCCAAATACTATTGCTGTGCGGAGTGGATATTTTGACGAGAAAATTATCCGGATTATTATGCCACTCTTTGCCGAGTATACGCTTCAAACTTCCAAACATTGAGCCATCGTGGCGACCGTGCGCATAGATGATAGTATTGCGGTCGTAATGGTTTGAAGTTTGAGCTTTAAAACTTTGGTTGCGATAATCCATAAATACCCAGCCAGCATCATTTTTGGAACGATCGACTGAATGATTGAGGTAGAAACTATTATCTGAATGCTGCGTGATCGGATAATTAATATTTGTTCCGCCGACTGAAATCCAGGCTACAATCTCAGGATTAATTTGTTTCAGTTGATCAAAATCGGCTGCTAGATAGTCGGTATCGCCAAAGTCCCAGTAAGGATTAAATTCGGAGCTAGAATCGTCGCCAGGTTCTGAGCCGTTTTCGTTGCTTATGGTAGTTAGATTTGCGTTTTCAACGACCGAGGTAGTGTTTTCGGCGGTATTATAATTATCGATTAGCCAAAAGGTTAGGTAAATAAGGCTGATCATCATTGCGGTGGCGGCCAGGATTATAACCAAGAGAAAAAACTTCTGCCCGCGCCGATTTTTGGTCGACACGGGCAAATTAGAATTAGGCTGCTTAGAATTTTCTACCATTAAAATTGATTAGCTGCGTTTGTTTAGCTTACGATAGCCGATAATACCGCCGATTAGAGCAACTACACTGAAGGCAAAGATGCCACCATAAATCAAAGCTGGATCTGCGGTTTTAGGGTTGCTTACTGAAGTTTTGTTTGCAACTGTACCATTTCGACCATACAATGCATAGTTCGAAAGGTGACTAGTAGTAAAGCTAACTTTGCCGTTTTCGACTTTTACGTCAAATTGCTCCGTGGCTTGATTTGCGCCATCAATATAGGCGACGCGATAAGAGTCGTAAGCCTTATCTACCGGCAAGGTGATTGTATAGCTACCGCCGGATACTGGCACGACCGTAGTGTAATTATAGAGGGAAATATCGTATGCCGAGATGTAGTCATATCCATCGAGCTTGACGCTGCTCTTGTCGATTGGATCGGCGCGTAAGCTAAAGTTATTGTTTAGACCGGTATTGCTAGTAAAAGTAATACCATTTGCGGCGAAACTAGTCTTGTTGCCACTTTTGAAATCAGCTGCGCCTTGGTTGATTGCTGCTACGGCATCATAAGTATCGCCACTAGCGATAACTGATTTAATTTCGGCTTGGCGGGCGCTATCCACGAAACCAGTCGAAAAAGTACTGCCAGCTACGACGATTGGCGTGCCGTATGAACCGTTTGCGGACTCCTGACCGTAAAATCTTGCTAGGCGAGAAACTAGGCTCATGTTGATAGGATTGTTGCTAACCTCAAAACTTTTAACTACGAATTTGTTAGCGTAGTTTGGTAAAAGATCGCTAGCGATGAATTGTAAGAACTTCTTACAATTCGAGCAACCATCTTTACGAAAAACGTAAATAATCGTTTTGTTGGCAGTATCGGTGTCGTCGTAATCGCTACCAGCAAAAGTATAATTAATATTATCGGCCTGAAAGGCTTCTTCCAGGGTCTCAGATGGATATTGGCTCATATCGATCGCTGCTCCAGCAGCCGACACGTTTGTGAGCGGTAAAATAATTGATGCTAAAAACGCTAGCAAAGCCATAAGCGCCTTTTTCATAGGTTCTCCTTCATTAATCTATTTATTTGATTGTATCAGAAAAAGAATTGATTACAATAGCGTATTTCCGTTGATAAATTGACTAAAAAGTGGGGGAAATATGCAATAAAGTATTGACGAAAATCATAATCTATGGTACAATAAAAAGAGTAGGGCGGCATAGCTCTAAGAAAATTTTTTGAAGGGGGACAAAAAATGACATTAGTCAATACCATTATGAAAAAGCTAGGACGGTTGATTTTAGGGGTGACGACTGATGCCCCGGAAGACGCTACTGATACTCTGTCAATTAGCATCCTGCAACCTAGAGTACAGAATCTGTACGATGCTATGGGGATGGCTGAATGGGCCATAAACAGCGCGAGCATTGGTGATTTTTGCAACCGCGCTGAGATATTTGGTAGGTTCATTGCATATTATGACGACCAAGAGGAAGCTAGAGAGGCGCTTACATTCTATACAGAATCAATTTGCCAAAAACAGGAGATGGCTCGTTGGTTGAGGAGAGATATTCTCTTTGAAGCTATACGCTATCTCCTGGAACCTGAGATTGAGGAAGTATATGAGTGTATGATGAGGAATGAGTTTGATAGCGCAGAGCTTTGCGAAGAACTGGATGCGTATGTTGCGGCCAGGGAAGATGATCGCATTGAGGTTATGAAGACGCTGAGCCCGACTGCGCAAAAAGCTTTATCTCGTTATCTGGAGCGTCAGAAGCACTATGAGGCCCATGCAATGCTTTTTCAGGAATTAGTTCGCCTTGAAGAGGCGATTCGATGCGAAAAATATGGTATTTGACTTCATGCCCTGTCGGTCTTGCGCCTGGCGGGGTTTTACTATATAATATACATGCAAAATTGGAATTGAGATGGAAGATAATTTTATTAAAATCCGCGGAGCACGGCAGAATAATCTGAAAGATATAGATATTGATATTCCGCGCGATAAATTGGTAGTGATTACGGGGCTTTCGGGCAGCGGAAAGTCAAGTTTGGCTTTTGACACAATTTATGCCGAAGGCCAGCGGCGCTATGTTGAGAGTTTGTCGAGTTATGCTCGGATGTTCCTAGGCGTAATGGACAAGCCGGACGTAGATAGTATCACGGGGCTCTCTCCGGCGATTTCGATTGATCAAAAATCGACTTCTAGGAATCCGCGCTCAACTGTCGCGACTGTGACGGAGGTTTATGATTATCTGCGTCTACTATTTGCGCGCGTTGGGGTGCCGCATTGTCCGATTTGTCACCGCGAAGTACATCGGCGCACTGTAGAAGATATTATTAGTGAAGTAATGAAATTGCCACTAGGGAGCAAGTTGATGCTGCTTGCCCCGATTGTGGGTCAGAAAAAAGGCAGTTTTCAACATATCCCAGATCAATATCAGGCTAAAGGTTTTTCGCGTGTACGCGTGGATGGAATTATTTATGCGCTTGATGAATTCCCGGAACTAAATAAGAATGATCGGCATGATATCGAGATTGTGGTAGATCGTTTTATTCTCTCGCCGGACTTGGTGAGCCGAATTTCTAGCTCAATTGAGCAAGCGTTGGAGCTGGGTCAGGGGGTAATTAAACTACTTAGAATCAATGATAATGTAACAAGTATTGATGCTAGGAACGGCGCTATCGGTGGCTCTCCTACGGAGCATTTAGCGACAACGGGAGCGTCTTTGACAACGAGCCCTGCAACGACGGGCGCGAGGAAGTCAAGCGACGGAGGAGAAGTGCCCAATAGTGCCGCTCAAGAGATTTATACTTTTTCACAACGTTATGCCTGTGAACTACATCCGGAGGAATTAATCCCCGAGCTTGAGCCGCGCCTCTTCTCATTTAACGCCCCCCAGGGCGCTTGTCCAACTTGTACGGGCCTGGGAACGCGGCTAGAGATCGACCCGAATTTGGTTTTGAACCCGAATTTAACTATCGCTGAGGGCGGAATTCGACCGTTCAATCGAGTGACGCAAGAATCTTGGTGGCTCAAGCGACTCGATGCAGTGGCTCAGGCCAATGATTTTTCGATTCATGTACCGATTAGAGAACTCAGTGAAGATGCTATTCAGAAGCTATTATATGGTACTGGCGCGCGTAAATATAAGATGAAAGTTGGTGGTCATGGTAAATGGGGCGACGGCGCGACTTATGAAAGTACCTATGAGGGTGTGATTCCGACTTTAGAGCGTCGGCATCGTGAGACAGATTCGGAATTTATTCGCAAAGATATTGAACGGTTTATGCGCGTGCACGAGTGTCAAACTTGCCATGGGGCGCGCCTCAAGCCGGCAGTTCTAGCAGTTACAGTGCATGGGCTAAACATCATGGATATGTGTAATCTTGATGTTGACCAAACTTTGAAGGTGTTAAGAGAAGATCTTGAGTTTAGTGAAAATGAAAGAATGATTGCAGGGCCAATTGTGAAAGAGATTCGTGAACGGGTGCAATTTATGCAAGATGTGGGGTTGGGTTATTTAGAGCTTGGACGAGCAGCCAACACGCTCTCGGGCGGGGAAGCACAGCGAATTCGCTTGGCGACACAGATTGGCTCGGGTTTGCAGGGCGTGCTCTATGTGCTAGATGAGCCAAGTATTGGCCTGCATCAACGTGATAATGATAAGCTGATTGCGACTCTGAAACATTTGCGAGATTTGCGCAATACAGTACTCGTGGTTGAACATGATGAAGATACGATGCGCGAGGCAGATTATATTATCGATATTGGCCCAGGCGCCGGCAAGAACGGTGGGCGATTAATTGCTGCTGGCACACCGGATGAAGTCGCAAAAGATCAGGATAGCATTACGGGTCAATATTTGTCCGGTAAAGCCACGATTCCAGTGCCGAAGAAGCGTCGCAAAGCCAAAAAAGACAAAGATTTGGTTGTGGTGGGTGCGCGTGAGAATAATCTTAAGAATATTACCGTCAAATTCCCGCTTGGCGTGATGACAGTGGTTTCGGGTGTATCCGGTAGTGGTAAATCGACTTTAGTGAACGAGATTTTGGCCAATGAACTCCTGGCACGGCTACATCGTGCGCAAACCGTGGCGGGATTACACGAACGGATTGAGGGCATTGAACATCTGGATAAATGTATCGTGATTGATCAGAGTCCAATCGGGCGTACTCCGCGCAGTAACGTTGCAACTTATACTGGCGTCTTCAGTCAAATCCGAGAATTGTTCGCGAAGCAACCCGAGGCAGAGCTGAGAGGTTATAAAGCGGGACGGTTTAGTTTTAATATCAAAGGTGGTCGTTGTGAGAATTGCCAGGGCGACGGCGTAAACAAGATTGAGATGCATTTTTTGCCGGATGTTTATGTGACCTGTCCGACTTGCCATGGTAAGCGCTATAACCGTGAAGCTTTGGAAGTAAAATACAAAGGCAAGGATATTGCCGATGTGCTCAATATGACCGTGGATGAGGCTCTGGAGTTCTTCGAGAATATTCCAGCAATTGCCAATAAGCTGCAGACAATTAAGGAAGTCGGGCTTGGATATATTCGGCTGGGACAATCTGCTACGACTTTTTCGGGCGGGGAAGCGCAACGTATTAAGCTTGCGACCGAATTAGCGCGGCGCAGCACCGGGAAGACGCTTTATATCTTGGATGAACCAACTACGGGCCTGCACACCGACGACGTGAAACGTTTGCTTGAGATTCTTGGGCGGCTAGTTGATGGCGGCAATTCGATGATTATCATCGAGCATAACCTGCACGTGATTAAAAGTGCGGACTGGGTAATTGATATGGGTCCGGAGGGCGGACAAAATGGTGGTCAGGTGATGGCCGAGGGTGCACCGGAGGATCTTGCGGCGCGTGCCGACACTCCAACTGGCAAATATTTACGCCAATATTTGGACGAAAAACATTAAAAAAGTACTTGCTTTTCGGTTTTGCTTATGTATAATAAGAAACAGAAAAGATTACAAATAAAAATATTAAATAAAGACAAATAAAAGGAGATTTTATATGTCGAAGACTACAAAGGCTCTAGCGGCCCTCGGCGTAGTTGCTGGGTTAGGTGTTGCTGCTTTGCCTATTGGTGTTGGCGCTGCTCCGGTCGTTGATGGTGATACTGCTAGTGGCGACAATAGCGCTACCGCAGATGGCAACGTGAGTGATACCGTGACTGTGCGCACCGAGATTAAGCCAACTTTGACTCTAGAAGTCACAGGTGCAAACGATGCTGCCATTGGTAGCGGCAGCGAAAGGCATCTAGTCTTGCTCGGTACCAACGGTGAATTGCAGAACGGCGGTAACGGTTCCGGTACTGCAACCGTCAAGGTCACGACCAACCATCTTGGTGGCTATAAGGTCAACATGAACGGTGAGACTACTGGTTTCAACGGTCAGACCAACGCTGATCAGAAGTTTGCTCCAATTGCTGATAATACGGCCGCTTTCCCGACCACTGGCGCTTCGGTCTTTGGTTACAAAACCACCAAAGATGCCGCTTCGGCAACGAATGTCACCTTGGCAAACGATAACTGGAACGGTGTTAAAGATGCTGCAACTTTGATTGCAACTGGCGCTAATGCAACTACGGCTGCTGGCGATGAATTCACCATCACTTTCCAGGCTCATGCTAGTGAATCTCAGGCTGCCGATGTCTACGATGAAGTTGTAACAATTACTGCTACGACCAACATCTAAGCCTTTGAGCTCAAAAAAGCCCCCACTTTGGGGGCTTTTTTAGTCGCTTGCAGTTTGCTCGAGCTTCATATATAATGTAGCAATGATGAGGAGGTACATGAAAACGCATAATTGTATTACAAAACTTATGAAAGTGGTCCGAGTAGCAGCAGTACCGGCATTGGTTTTTGCGGTAGCGTTAGCCCTAAATATATCTCCGGCGTTGGCTGAAGATAAGAAACCGGATTATCGTTTACAGATTTCCCCAACTCAGGATAACGTTGGGAAGATTGAGCCAGGCGAGACTCACACCGGCAGTTTTAATGTTCAAAATACTGGTAATAAAGCCTACCAATATACAGTTTCGATTTCGCCGTTTAGCTTTAAGGATGACCGATACGAACAGGATTTTGACACGACGAGCAAATACACCGTCTTGACTGATTGGGTGACTTTTGCAAACGATGAGGGTTCAGTTGAACCAGGCGAACAAAGCGAGGTTAAATATACCGTCAAAGTGCCGAGTGACGCTCCAGGCGGGCTTCAGAGCGCCGCGATTATGGTTACAATGGTGAACAGTGACGAAATGAAGAGTTCGGGTGTCCAGACGGTCAGCCGTGCGGCCTACCCAATCTACATGAATATTGGCGGTGATACCGAAGAGCGCGGTACAGTGATCGAAAACAAAATCCCGACTCTAATCTTTAACCCTCCGCTTGTGACCTCTTCGGTGGTTAAGAATGCTGGTAATGTTTACGCTACGGCGACCTATGAGATGAAAGTTTATAATGTTTTTGGTGGCAAGGAAGTTTATTCAAATGCTCAGGAAGACAACAATGGCGATTTTAAACCGGACAGCAAGGTCATTTTCCCGGAGACCGAGCGCTATAATGAGGTAGAATGGACAAATGCGCCCAAAATCGGAATTTTCCGCGTCAAACAGACCGTAAAAATCTTCAACGAAGTTTCGGAGAAAGAAAAAATTGTCTTTATTTGCCCAATTTGGTTGATTCTGATTCTCGTAGCTATAATTGCGATTATTGTCTACAAGATCGTAAGCGGAATCATGAAGCGCCGCGACGACAAATAGTTAGAATGCTAGATTTACCGGGTGGATCGTTTTCAAGCGACCCCCGGTAATGTCTTCCATTGACATTCTTGAGTATGTGTGCTATAATGATAAGAGAGGGGTACCTCTGCTGAGGTTGTATTCTTGGGGTAAATGTAGTAAAATAGTCAAAACAAAGGAGTTTATTTTATGTCTAATCAATTATCTTTGAATAAGCGTGAGGCGACTGGCAAAAAATTGCGTAGCTTGCGCGAGGAAGGCATGGTCCCATCAGTAGTTTATGGTGGTGAAATGCCAATCATGACAGTCTCAAACTACAATGAAACTGAGAAGACTTTGCGTGCAGTTGGCTATCACTCTCCGGTTGAGCTTGATCTTGACGGTGCGGCTCAGCTTGCAATTGTGAAGAATATCGATATCGACCCAGTGAGTCGCCGAATCATGAATGTAGAATTTCAGGCTATTTCGGCTGACAAGGTGGTTGAAGCTACCACTCCGATTAAGGTCATGAATTACGATCAGTCAGAGGCGGCGAAAAAACACTTCGTATTGCAACAGGTGCTCGAAGAGGTTGATGTGAAGGCTCGCCCATCTGATCTACCTCAGGAACTCGTGGTTGACGCTAAAAGTCTCGCAGGTACTGATGACAAACTGACCTTGGCAGATCTTGAGATGCCGGAAGGTGTGGAATTGTCGGACAAGGAACTTGCTTTGGCGACTGCGGTTGCGACAGTTTATGACCCAGCGGTAGAAGCGGCAGCGCGTGAAGCCGAGGAAACGACCGAAAACGCAGAAGATGAGGCTGAGGGGTCTGAAGCCGAGAAGACCGGGGAAGCCAGCGAGTAAAAAACAAGACAGATTTAAAAGGAATTACAGCACGTAGGTACGTGCTGTAATTAATAGGGGTCTTGTCTATTATCTCAGTATCATTGCTAAATCTTGTAGCTTATTTCGAAGAGTGGCTTGGGCGACCTTAATATTCGCCTCTTTACCCTTCCAAGTACGCATGACAGGATCTTGCAGGGCTCGCGAGAAAGCAAAACTCACCGGCCAGTCATAGGGTCCCGCCTCAATAATCGCGCTGAGATTTTGGGTCATAGCCTTTGATTCTTGACCGCCGCTGAGAATTTCTATCCCAGCGATGTACTTTGGTACGGCATGCTTCAGGACTGCACCAGTCGCAATTCCAACTTCGCGTGGAGTTGATGGCGAGACCGCATTGTCGCCAGCTGCCACGACGCTGGTTTTTAGTATTACACTACTAAGGTCGACGCCTCGGCGTTCGAGTTTTCTAAAAATAGTCAGCAATACTCGATCGGTCACCTCAATGCTCTTTTCGATTGAATAATCTCCTGACCAACTAATATCCGATTCAATCATGGGTACTAGTCCAGCCAACTGACATTCACGGGCAAAGTCAGCAAGAAGTTTGGCATTTTTTTCGACCGCAATATAACTAGGCTGATCTTTTTTGATGATAAATTTGGCGTGCCACTTTGCGAAACGGAAACCTTCATCGTAATATTCGCGCAGACGACTTGCTAGATCGTCTAATCCCAAAGTGTAGGTCTCATGAGTGCCCTTGAGGTGTGCTTGCCCGCGGTCGGCTTTGACGCCAGTAATAATGCCGCGACTGGTTAGATATTTGAGGTAAGTTTGTGCATGCTGAACTTTGCTGCGGGCGGTTTCAGCAGTCAGAATTACACCACTGGTATATTCGCTAAGTTCCGGAGTAGTCAGAAGCAGTTTGCGGTAATCAGCTCTCGTTTTTGTATTGACGCCAATTCCAAAACTAACGAGACGTTTAGTTAGAGTTTGATCATCCTCATCGGCGGCCAAAATTCCGCGGCGTGACGCCATAAGTGACTTAGCAACAAGGGTAACGTTGGCGCGTTTTTGTCGTTCTTCGGCGACCAGTTCCTTTAGCCGGCGACCCGATAGGGAACCATCCAGTGTCGCTTGTTCGGCATTAATTCGTGCCCAAAGCACGGCGTCGGTGAGTGATCCGCCGGAGCTGATCACGCCAAGTATAGTTGCTACGATAGTATTGTAGACTGTGAGGTGCGTCATCATATCAGTACGGCTGAGCTGCCAGCTTTCTTCGGCCTCGCCAAAAATAATTTTTTGGGGCGTAATGTGACAAACAAGTCGTTTTTCAGGCTGACCAAGGTCGATCTTATCGACAATTTTCTCTTCACTATGGACGGGTGGTTCTTCTTCGATAAATAAGAGGTCGGCCATTTCAGCTAAACGCTGACCTAGCGGTGATTTATCGCGCTCAGCGTGTACCGCAAGTTTGGTTGTGGGGGAGAATTTGCGGAAATTTTTGATCTCGTCAACTAGACGTTCGGAAATAAAAGTTGAGCGGTCAACCAAAATCCACTCCGGTATATCTTTGGGCATTTGCCAGTCGGTGGCTTTGCGTTCACTAGGTACAAAATAAGTAATTTCACCGTGATGACAGAAGATATAACGATACCCGGCCGGGTCGCCCTGCCAAATTATTTCGCCGTTTTTATATTCGGCGTTTGAGCCCATAATCTGAGAGTTGATGCCAAGCCGTCCGAGCACGCTAAGCGTAACTGCTGCGCCGCCATAAACACTAGTGCGCCTAAAAAAACGGTGCTCAGCGCCATTAAAGCTCAGATCAAGCCAATCGATCCCGCGTTCGTCCTGCTCAAAATTATTCTGTCGTTCATCGAGTTTGAGATAGACATCTTTCAACACGTTCCCAATCACCAAAATCTTGCTCATGCTATTATTGTATCACACCTGATGTATAATAGAAATAATGAAGGACCGGAGCAAAAAACCTTGGGTAAAGATTGGGCGGATTTTGATTGTTGCTATTTTGCCGGGGTTCGTCCTAGCTATGGCAGTATATTTTATTTGGCTGAAAGATTACCAAAAAGAAGCCTTGCTAAAAGTTGGCTATAACGAGACGACGATCGAAACTTTGCGCGCACAGCTGCCGGATGCGGATGAGGAGGCTCAGATTGAGGAACTTCTACTGTTGCCATATCAGGCAGATCTAGATAGCTTTCTCAAACATCCGGATTTTCGTCCCGAGAATTTGCTCAAATATTTAAATTACATCTCAGATCTAGATCATTACCGAGTTTCCGCAGTAGTTTATCTTGTGAATCAGGGAATTAGCCAGCCGTATTCGGATTTGCTCGCTGCGCTGATTTCGCAGCCGTATTTTGTGCCTGCGCGCCTTGAGCGTTATCTTGTTTACGACAATTCTAAAGCTCCGGCTGTAATTATTCAAGAAGTTAATTGTAATCTTGACCGACCTTACTATGAAAATCCGCAGCCGGTAGATTTGGCCAAAGATAACCTGTTGCTTGTAAATAAATACTATTATTTTGATTCTGAATATGCTCCGGAGAATTTAGTTGCGATCGCGGCTGAGTATGATAATAATACTGGAGACAAGGTGCGACCGGAGGTCTATGAAGCTTTCAAAACTATGGCCGATGCGGCAGCGAACGAAGGTTTGGCCCTAGGCAATAACTCTGCTTACCGTAGTTATGAAACGCAGCAAAAACTTTACGAGCGTTACTTGGTCACAAATGGCAAAGAATATGCCGAGGAGTTTAGTGCGCGAGCTGGTTTTTCGGAACATCAAGCCGGGCTCGCACTAGATCTTGGTGTGCCTACGGGAGCGGTTGTGGGGAAGTTTGAGAATACGGCCGAGTTTGCCTGGCTAGAACAAAATGCACACCGCTTCGGTTTTATTTTGCGTTATCCAGCTGGCAAAGAACATCTTACTGGCTATCATTATGAACCCTGGCATTACCGCTACGTGGGGCTCGAGGTTGCTGAATATATTCACGAACACAAACTAACCCTCGAAGAATACTATGCAGTATTTGTTGAGGGTCAGTAACAATTTTCGGCTAGGGCTAATGCTTTATGAATTATTGATTGTTCCAGCGCTCGATTGCGTCCTTGATGACTTGCTTAGCCTCATTAGCTCCGGCAAATTCTTTTACTGTGGTTGTGCCTGGCTTTTTGAGATCTTTGTAATGATTAAAATGGAACTCAATTTGTTCAATCAGACGCTTCGGTAAATCTTCGAGTGTTTTATACATATCACCGTTATTGCGATCGTCGGCTGGTACTGCAATGATTTTGTCGTCAACTTCGCCGTCGTCGACAAATTTCATCACGCCCAGTACCCGCGCGGTGGTATAAATTCCAGTTGTGAGAGGCTGATCAGTAATTAGCAGTACGTCAAGCTCGTCGCCGTCTTCATCTAAAGTTTGGGGAATGAAACCGTAGTTGGTTGGCTTAGCAAAAGCAATCGGCTCAATTCGGTCTAGCATAAAGCAAGCATTTTTGCGATCCCATTCAATTTTGTGATTCGACCCAGTTGGAATTTCGACCACAACATTAATTTCGCCATTTTCCCAGTCGCCCGGTGTCAAGATTTTATTAAAATCTGCCATAAAACTCCTTTGTTATGCTCTTATTATAGCACGAGAAACCCAGTAAAGTTCTATTGACTTATATCACTAGGTGTGATATAATAGAAGGTTAAGCCTAATCAACGTGCCCAGAGACGGTCTCTAGGATTCTTGTATGAATGCGCCGCTTTGACGATCCCACAGTTTTTTGTAAACGCCGTCTTTTCTTTTTAGTAATTCGTCGTGCTTGCCTTGTTCGACGATTTTGCCATTTTCAAGCACGACGATGCGGTCGAGGCTAGCTACGGTGCTGAGGCGGTGAGCGATTACGATGCTGGTGCGCCCGTGCATAAGTTTTACTAAGGCCTCTTGGATCAACGCTTCGCTTTCTGAATCAAGCGCGCTGGTTGCTTCGTCGAGAACGAGAATTGGCGCATCTTTGAGAATTGCGCGTGCGATGGCAATGCGCTGACGCTGGCCACCGGAGAGCTTGACTCCGCGTTCGCCTACCAAGGTCTCATACCCGCCTGGTAGGTCGCTGATGAATTCATCAGCATTAGCAAGCCTAGCGGCTTGCTTGATTTCGTCTATGGTGGCGTCCGGTCGACCATAAGCAATGTTTTCGGCAATACTGCGGTGAAAGAGGGAGGTTTCCTGTGGCACATAGGCGATGTTTTTGCGCAGACTGTTTTGCGTGACGCGCTTGATATCTTGCTCAGAAATTGAGATTTCGCCTTCGTCTACATCGGCAAAGCGCAGTAGCAATTTCGTAAGGGTAGTTTTGCCGCTACCGCTTACGCCCACGAGACCAACTCTTTCACCGGGTTGAACCTGAAGGCTGAAGTTCTCGAAAATTGCTTCTTTGGCGTCTTTATGTTTGAATGAAACATCATGAAAATCAATCGCGGCATTTTGCACTTCGAGTTCGTAGGCATCTTTTATATCGACCACCTCGTTTGGAGTGTCAAGAATCACCGTCATCTCGTAAGCATCGCCGAAAGTCTTATTAAAATCCTTAAAAATACCGTTTAGCTCCCATAGCTCGTCCTGTGCTTTTTGGGAATAAGTAACGATTAGGATTAATGTAGAGACTGAAATTCCAAGCCAACCCTGCCCAAATATTAAGAAGGCGAGAATCATAGCCGTGATTCCGATTTGAACAACACCAAAGGCTATATCTCGTCCAATTGCGCCATGCATACGCCGTCTACCAATGTCGTGAAAGGTATAGTTCGTAAAATTATCGAAACGTCTCTCTTCATAATCCTCTTGGGAATAGGATTTGACGGAGATGACATTTGACATTGAGTCCGCTAGCTGCCCAGTTTGCCTATTCTCTGCCTCTGCCTCTTCTGCACTTAGTGGTGCAAGCTTGCGATAGCAAACAAAGGCGACGATACCGTATATGATTACGAATATTACTAGAGCTGCTGCAAACCAGCCCGCTTCTCTCGCAAGAACGATTACGATAAGAGCGATATAGCTTATCATGTTGCCTACGTCCCAAATTGCTACATCAACAAAACGTTCAAAAGACCAAATAAACTTGTTTACTTGATTGACTAATGATCCCGAAAAACGGTCATTATGAAACTGCATTGAACGAGCTATGACCGTCTTAAAACAAATGTCCGCAAGATCATAGACCCCTAGTAATTCTAGCTTCCAAGTCGCCCATAGGCGTAGCGGCTCCAAGATAGTTTTACTAATGGCGAAGAGCGTGAAGAATGCGACAATATCAGTCGTGGCTGTCCGCCAAAGCTCAGCTCCGGACAATCCGGCTGAGACTTTTTCGATTAGGTTTGCAAACAATAGCGGCGCAAGAACAGCGCGAATAAACACTACTATTGGAGTCAAAACCATCGTCAATAACGAGAGCCATTTATACCTTTTAAACTCTATCCAAAAATAATGCAGAGTCTGCCAAGCAATTCGTTCTTTCGTCTTTTTTGGTTGCACTAGAGCTCCTCGATCTTTACTCTCGTTTGCTCAGTAGTATCGCGATCGCGTACGGTCACGGTACCATCTTCAAGCGTATCAAAATCAATCGTAATACATTTCGGTGTACCGATTTCGTCTTGGCGGCGATAACGTTTCCCGATATTCCCATTGTCATCGAATTCACAATTACAGCGCTGGGATAGATTATCAAATACTTCTTTGGCTTTTGCAACCAATTCCGGCTTGTTCTTGAGTAGTGGGAATATTGCATATTTGACTGGCGCAAGTTCCGGGTGTAGGTGTAGAACCGTGCGCTCTTCGTTTTGTTCGTAGGCGTCGCAGAGCACTGCGAGGAATAATCGCCCCATACCCATGGAAGTCTCGAGAATCCACGGAATGTATTTTTCACCAGTTACCGGATCGCGATATTCTAGGTCAGTGCCGGAGAATTTCATGTGCTGCGAGAGGTCATAGTCGCTGCGGTCGTGAATACCCATTAGCTCGTCAAAACCGTTACCTGGATAATTATACTCAATATCCCAGGCGTCCTTGGCATAGAATACGAGGTTTTCATGCTGATGCCACTGGAGGTTCTTTTCTTTAATTCCAAGGCTGAGCAGCCAATCCCATTGTTCTTTTTTGATGCGCTCATAAGGTTCTTTATTCTCGTACGGACGCACAAAATATTGCGTATCGGCCTGTTCAAATTCGCGAGTGCGGAAGAGGAAGTTGCGCGGGGAAATTTCATTGCGGAAAGCTTTACCGATTTGTCCAATCCCAAAAGGAATTTTTACCCGGCAAGTATCAACCACGTTTTTGAAGTTAAGATAGATACCTTGACAAGCTTCACCTGGAAGATAAGTCGGTTCGGTATTTTGCTCAGTAAAATCACCAAGGTTGGACTTCACGAGCAGGTTAAACTTCTTTGGTGCCGTCCAGTCCTGCTTCTTGCAATTTGGGCATTTAATCTTGTCTTTATGCTCGTCAAACAGCTTGCTGATTTCTTCTTCGGTCATTTTTTCATCGGCAAAAACGCCTAGTTTTTCGAGCTCTTTATCGACGCGGATGCGCGTGTGGCATTCCTTACATTCGGCCATTGGGTCAGAGAAGCTATCAACGTGCCCGCTAGCTTTCCAAACTTCAGGATTCTTGAACATTGCCGAATCAAGCCCAACATAATCCGGGCGAACTTGAATATTGTGTTTCCACCAGTTTTGTTTGAGATTGTTTAGTAACTCGACTCCATAGGGACCGAAATCATATAGTCCAGCTACGCCACCATAAATATCAGACCCCGGGAAAATAAATCCACGACGCTTACAGAGGCTGACTATTTCTTCCATGTTGCTCCTAATTCTTTCTTGTTACTTATAATTTTTCTATTGTAGCATAGATTTTGGCCGGCGACAATGTTTATGATATTGACAAATCAAATCAGCTGTGATATAATGGAAGTAGGGGGTGGTTCTAGCGTATTTTGCGTCTAGGGATTATTCCCAACCTTAAAAATTTGATGACATTCCAGTACGCTGGAAGATATAAGCGCGACTTATATCTTCCTATTGCTTAGGAGGTGATGCTTATATGAGCAAGAGTAAGAAAGCACGTGAGCGAGCAAGGTGGCAGGCATGGGAACGGAAAAAGAAAAAGCGGCGTAAAAAACACTGGCGTAACGAACATCACTTGTTATTCCCGAAATCACAATGGGAGCGATCGTTTTATGGATGCAAAATTCGTGAGCACAGGTATTTTCGCCGATTTATTCCGGAAAACACTTTGCATAAATACATCCATGATGCTAATGAAATTACGATGGTGCCATTACCGCCGCCGAAAGCTTGCGAAAGAGCATATTTTCGGTTCTTGAAGCTCTATGATGAGCGTGAGATTAGCGCTAATCATGACACAATGGAACGGCGCCTGCAGGTGTTAATTGATCTTTGGAGTGACTATCCGGAGACGGTCAAAGCCCTAGAAGCACAAAAAGAAATTGTCATTAAATTCTATAGCCGCAGTAAATATTAATAGGAACTATTGATAATAATGTGGTAAAAATGTCAACAGGCGGCTCTCGGGTCGCCTGCTTTTTATGTTTGCTGGGGGGGGGGCGATTTAATGCTATAATGAAGTTAGGAAAGGCGCTAGTGGTAATGGCGATAAAAATTATGGCAAGAAAAGTGGTCACAAACCGAGAATTATTTCAAGATAGTATAGGTCTGATTCGGGCGCGTTTAAAGTTTAGTCTTACGGTTATAATCGGACTAGGAGTTCTATTTGGCTTAGTCTTGGCGGCGCATTTGTGGCTGCACGGTCTAGAGGATACTTATACGAGAATTGCTAGCGAGGCAACCGATGGCAAGGTGATTCTAGTTGCAACCAACGACATGAGCCGAGAAGCTAACCCTGGAGAGGCTCGTATCTCGATGAATCGTGAGGAAATGATTCGTGATCTCGAGCAATATGGCGGCGAGATAGTCGGTGATTTAGAGAGATTTGGCAACTATGGTGGCATTGTCGTACCGGCAGAGCTACTTGATGGCGTAGCGAAGACCGATCTTTCTGATGCCCCAGCGGACGCAGCGCCAGTGCTAGTGTCGACTTTGCTTGGTGAGCAATTACTCGGGGAAAATTATACCGATCAGTCGTTGGACTTAACTAAAAACCTTGATGATTACGAACATTACCGCGAAGAAATTATTGGTAAAACTTTGACCGATCGTTTTGGCGCAAGATATTACATCGCTGGCCTTGAGCCGAGCAATTTCCATACCGAAGATTTGTCCTTTGCGGCGCTAGAAAAAGGGAACGTTAATTTACTAAATCCGCTACTTAGTCAAATTAGAACTCCGTCGCTCGCGCCAATTATCATCGATAACGGCACGAGCAAGACTTGGCAACGGGGTGAAGAAGATGAAGCGGCAGATGATTCTGGCGCAGTCTTAGTAGTATTTGAGGATAATGAGGCGGCGTACAATTATTTTCGGCGTGGTTGTGGAATTTTCCCAAATATTGACGCCCGCAGGGGTGAATATTACGTTGATATAGTTGCCGGAATGTCCCCCGAAATACTTTATCTGCTGCATGGGCTTGAGAATATCGTAGGAATCGCAAGCCTTGTGCTGATGATAATAGCTTTAATTGTGTTAAGTGTCAGTCTGCATCAAACCTTGAAACAAAGCGCAAAGGAACTAGCGAAGTACCGCAGGCGAGGCTTGATGGTTTCGCAAATTCGGATGGTCCATATCTATTACTGCTTTATGTTGATGATTGGCGTAGTGTTGCTGGCTTTGGGGCTGGCTTCGCTAGTTGTAATATTGTTTAGTACGATGAATCAAAATTTACTCAGCGCACAGTATCTACTTGGATTTAGCCTAGACGCAGCTCCGCAGGTCATGTACTATGGGTTTGGGATTAGGACGGCGATTATTTTGGCGATGATACCGCTCACTGGAGTCTTGGCGGCTTTGATTGGTACCAGAAAGTTAGGGAAGAAGGATGATTGATTTAGCGAAAGCAAAGAAATATTTTTATCAGTATACTGGGAGTTATGATCCGGGTGTATCGCGGATTCGGCTTAAGATTACCCATATTGAGCACGTTGCTGCAAATTCGCGCAAAATCGCTCAGCTAATCGGCTTGTCGACCGAGGAACAGGATCTTGCAGAGCTAATTGGTTGGCTGCATGATATTGGTCGCTTTGAACAAGTGAGACTTTATAATACTTTTGCCGACCGGCAGAGCATTAATCATGCCGAGAAAGGCGTAGAGGTCTTGTTTGAGGATTGCGAGATTCGTAATTTTATTTCTTCAAGTCAATACGACCAAATTATTAAACGGGCGGTTTTGAATCATAATAAATATAAGATTGACGACGATCTTTCTAGCCAGGAACAGCTTTTCTGCAAAATTATTCGCGACGCCGATAAATTGGATATTTTTCGGGACTTTTTGACTGAGAAACTGGAAGATTTAGTGCGTATGGATTCCGAAGATGTATCTGCGGAGGTGTTGAGCCCGGAATTTTATCAGGCTTTTCATGATGAGAAACCGCTTAGGTTTGCGGATTGTAAGACAAATATGGATTTTTTGGTTTGTATTTTGGCCTTCATTTATGATTTCAATTTCGAAGAGGTTTTGGGATTAATTTTGGAGCAGAATTATATACCAAGAATTATTGAGCGAATTGATGCTAAGGATCCGTATACGCGGGATCGTATGAAGAAGTTGGGTGAGCATGCTACGGAGTATCTAAAGAAGCGTACTATTGACAAAGATAAGAATCTGTGATACAATGGTGGATGAAGCTAATGGAAACATTAGGGTATTTTATATTTCTCCATTCACTAAAGGAGGTGATTTTTATGGAGAAAAAACAGAGTTTTACCTATCAGGAACTTGCTTCAACTATCGTCAAAGCGGTCAGGGGAAGGGCTGCAACCATACCGTCTCTCCGTGATAGTCATAACGGTTGCATTCGGATTACGATGGTGCCGCTCTGCAAAGATGCAGATGTGTGGCTGGGCGGAATGAGCAATTATCAAACTTGGCTGAACGGTGAAGAACAAGACGTCTGCGAAAGGGAGTTCGTTTACAAAATCGACCCCAGAGGCAGTCATACGATTCAGTATGTCTGTGAGGATGGACACACTGAACCGGTCAACTGCTACGGCTACTCTGCCTTGAAAACAGCGTGGGCATCAAAAATGCGTCAATGGCAGAACCTCAACCGCCCAATCGAACCTGGTCCTGCATCTGGCTATTATATTGAAGAGAATGGCTGGTCGATGCAGAGCGGCTCAGTTTACGCCACGATTTCGGTAGCAGAGGTAGATTTTATTCGTCTCTATGTCTGCACCTCTGGTGCGAAGTCGGACGAGGATGAGCAATGCTCGCTCTACGGCATGCTGGCGGCACAGGAATATTGCAAGGCGAATCTTAAATCGTTGAATTTCACTCCGGATTTTAAGTCGGCATACGACGATTGCTAATTGCCAGCCTGATTAGGTAAGTTAATCAAATCTAATCCCTGAACCGAATATAGTTCAGGGATTTTTGCAGCTACCACTCCTCTATAGGCAGAAATGGTATCCAATTCCATGTTATAACCAAAACAAAAGTTTTGCTCATAACATGGTGGAGACGATCGGACTTGAACCGACTACCTCAGCAATGCGAATGCTGCGCTCTACCAGGTGAGCTACGTCCCCATGAGATTATTATACTAGAAAATTGATACCTCGCAATAGCTAAGGCTAAGTTTTCCATGCTATAATCAATTCAAAAGGAGGTACTTTGTTTAGCGATATCGAAAGAGAATACAAGAAGAATCTTACCGAGTTGGACCATAGATTCAAAAGTTATTACTGGCCGTGGGCGATCGCAGTGCTCGCGCTTGCGCTAGTAGCAGATTTCTTGTTAAAATGGAATCGTTGGTTAGTCTATGGTACAGTGATTATTGCTCTAGCAATTTTGGTGGCTCTTTTCTTTTTTCAGGATTATCGTCGTGAACGCAAAAAATTACCCCAAAAGACTCCTCAATATACACGGCGCGAGATTTATACTAACACCGATGATAAACGCCGAATCGAAGAATTGGTGGTTGATCTAAGAAAATATCATCTCACAACTCGAGATGATATTAAAACGGCGCTAGAATATTTTGAGCGGAAAATGCCAGTTAATGACAAAAGTAGCCTGTTGGAATGGCTGGCGACCGCTGTAATTGCTCTCGCGTCAATTGTAATTTTAGCCTATGATGACGACCTTGGCGGAGTAAATCTACAAAGATTTATCGGTATGTTTGGCTCGGCTTTTGCGCTCAGTTTGGCTTTGCTCGCTCCGATCGTGATTGGCAAAGCGATTTCCTTGCGCGTGAATGGTTCGCAAGCTGAACTCGACGCTCGTTTAGTAGAAGATTTGGCTTTTATTTATGTAAATTATAATGATTTTGAAAAAGCTTTAAACAAAACAACTTCAAAATAGTAAAAGAAAAGTATCGACTAAGGTCGATACTTTTCCTGGAGCCGCGACCGGGACTTGAACCCGGGACCCCTTCCTTACCATGGAAGTGCTCTACCACTGAGCTATCGCGGCACAAAATCATTGTAACACATAGGAGGGTTGATGTGAAGTTCTAGATAAAATTAAACAGGGACGCCAAGCCTCAGCGTCCCTAACTCTATTTTTGATGTTGAACCGGTTCAACATCAAGCTCTTCTAAGCTTGATGTCCCTTTGTTGTACTTTGTTAGCGCTTGGAGTGCCGCATTTTTTTGGCGTACCTTCCAGCGCGTCACCTGGTCCGGATGCCTTCTAGCCTCAGCCGCGTAGATTGCCTCTAACCATGATTTCTCGTTAATTTTGTCATGGTAAGTGGCGATCGCCGAGCTTAGCCCTTTTGCGTATGCACCGTTACGAATTGCCAGGCTCATTATTGTGCCACGCAGCACCGGTCCATAATCGTCGATGTCTATGCTCGACTGCTTCATCGTCTGTTTTGCCGTCTCATAATAATATTCGACCGCAAAACGAGTCTGCATTTCATAAAAGTCTTCACCTTTGAGAAAGCAGATCCAGCTCCATTCTTCTGCGATGCGCTCGGTGTTTTGAATATGAGCCTCGCCTCCACCATCTACATAGTAGAAGGTGGTGAAAGATTCATAATCATTCCGATTTTCTTTCACGCAAAAGCGAAAAAAATCAGCGAGACAGTGTCGGTCGTCAAACTGATAACGGCCGTAAGCATGACCGCCGTCGCTACCAGTTAGTTCCCAAGATTCTTCACCACTTTCGCAGAACGTCCAACCGAACCAAATCAGATATTCGTCTTCTGCTTCATGTTGGTTCGTAGCGGAGGTTGTTGGCTCTGCTGATGGAACCGGTGCAATGGTTTCTTTGCCGATGTTCACGCTCTTCGGCGTTACGGTGGCTGTGGGTATGGTCGGCTCAGTAGTGCATTCGCCTGCAGTTGTTTTTACGTTGGGCCTAGCAAAGCTTCTGACTGCCAAAGCTAGCATTAAACTTAGCCCCGCCAAGCAAATAACTCTTCGCCCCAGTCTTCTTGTTCTTTGTGCGCGTCTCGACCGCATTAATCTTCTCGATTTTCTCGATCTCCACCTGCGTCTTCTTCTAGGCTTCGTCATCGAATCCCCCCTTTCGTATGTCGTCCAATTCAACAAAATTTTAATTTCACGAGGGCAAGATAGGCCCTATCCTTCTATTGTAGCACAGATTGGTGAAAAAGTCAAGAGGGAGATACTCCTCTGTTTAAAACTACAGTTAAAATGTAGATATTTTACTCCAGATGCGTTTTTTGGGCTAATTTCACTATTTTTGGTAATTTATGGTATAATTAACGAGTGAGTTACAAATATGCCCCTAAAAACTCATTGCTGGCTCGTCTAGAAGCTCGCTGAAGTTATAGGGCGAGAAAGGATAAATAATATTATGGCAGAAGCCAAAAAAGATGAAGGTCTGAAGATCCGTATTCGCCTCAAGGCTTATGATCACCGCGTGATTGATCAGAGTGCAAAACAAATTGTTGACACGGCGATTCGTACAGGTGCAACCGTGAGCGGTCCAGTGCCACTACCAACCAAGCGAAGCACTTTTACGGTTGTGAAGTCCCCGCATGTGTATAAGACTGGCGGCGAAGCTTTCGAGATGAAGGTGCACAAGCGTTTGATTGATATCAAGAACGCCACGCCAAAGACGATTGACTCGCTGCAGAATCTTTCGCTACCGGCTGGGGTAGATGCTGAGATTAAGATGTAAAATCTAGGCGAACGCTTTATATTTTGAATTCAACCTATGCAAGGCCGTCATGAGGACGCGCCTTGTTTAGTTTTCATAAAAATGTTCGCTGTGCTATAATTAGGATATGACGTTTGTGATGCGTTTTAAGAAGCGATTTTATTTTGTTGCGGCTGGGTATTTCCGATTTTTTGCCAATTTCGCTTTAAGGAGGTGGCATCCGCGGGTGGTTGCGGTGACCGGTTCGGCTGGCAAGACTACGATGCTCCATCTAGTCGAGTTTGAGCTTGGCGAGCAGGCACACTATTCTCATGATGCAAATTCGGCTTTCGGGATTGCTTTTGATCTCTTGGGTATGGATGGTGTACGTGGCTCGAAGTTGCGCTGGATCCAGCTGATATTGCTTGCGCCAATTCGGGCAATATGTTATCGTCATACCGAGGAATTTTATGTGGTGGAGATTGATGGCGAACGCCCGCACGAAACCGAATTTCTCGCCAGTTGGTTAAAACCGGAAGTGACTCTTTGGGTGTCTTTTGGTCTTAGTCATGCTGTGCAGTTTGAGCAAGAAGTAAAAGATGGCAAATTCAAGAGTTTGGACGCAGCGATTGCACATGAGTTTGCGGCTTTGCCGCGCAATACCGAGAAATATGTTTATATTGATGCTAATTCCAAAGACATGAAACAGGCGGTAAAGGGAATCAAGGCTAAGGTGCGCGAGTTTGATATCAAGAAGTTGCAACGCTATAATGTATATCCGACCCGGACGGATTTTATCTTTGATTCGGCTTCTTTTCACTTTTCTCAGCCGCAGCCACGGGATTTAGCGATTCAACTTCTGATGCTTGAGGCACTGGTGGATTATTTAGGTCTGTTACTGAAGACGGATTTTGGCGATATGCCGGTTCCGCCGGGGCGCAGCTCGTTTTTTAAGGGTGAAAAAGGTATTAATATCATCGATAGCAGTTACAATGCGCATCTGATTAGTGTACAGTCGATTCTTGAAATGACAGCGGCGCTGAAAGCTGGTCATAAGTGGTTGGTGATTGGCGATATTGTTGATCAAGGGCAAATTGAGGGTGAAGAACATCGCAAACTAGCGGACTTGATTGCAACAGCAAAGCCTGAGATGGTGATTTTAGTGGGACGGCGCACAAAGGAATATACTGCGCCGAGACTTAAGGAACTTGGTGTGCCAGCTTGTACTACGCTCGACCCCAAAAAGGCGCTCAAATACATCGAGACGCACGCAACTGGTGATGAGACAATTATCTTCAAAGGTAGTCAATATCTAGAATGGATTGTTGAGAAATTGCTCGAGAACCCTGAGGATGCAAAACTTTTGCCGCGTCGTGAACTAGCAGCGGTCAAACGACGTAAAAAATGGGGGCTAGATTGATGGCGAAGCCAAAATTATACATTATCCACGGTTGGACTTATACCACGGCGCCTTGGGAGCGAACAATTGCGAATCTTGAGAAACAGGGCATTTCGGTTGAGATGCTACATGTGCCGGGCTTGACGTCGTCATCAAAAAAAGTTTGGACAATTGATGATTATGTGCGCTGGGCTGATCGAAATATTCCTGATGGGGCTACTGCGCTTGGGCATAGTAATGGCGGGCGGATTCTGCTAAACCTTTGCAGCAAGAAGCCGGATAAATTGCAACATTTGATCCTACTTGACGCAGCGGGGATTTATGAGGTTTCTAGTAAACGCGATGTAGCGCGTACGATTTCAAAGCGATTAGGATTTTTGAAGCACATCCCGGGCTTGGAAAAAATTTGGCACAAGCTTACGGGTGCAAGTGATTATGCGCGAGCACCGGAAAATATGAAAGTTACTCTCGGCAATATGCTCGAGAGTGACAAAAATCTCAAACTTGATAAGGTTACCGTGCCAACATCGATTCTTTGGGGCGAGGCCGACAAGGTGACTCCGCCTCATCAAGCTGAAGAAATGCATCGCAAAATTAAACACAGTACACTGGAAGTTTTTTCGGATTGGACGCACGCGCCATATCTTTCGCATCCGCTAGAGCTAGCCAAGGCAATTTTTAAGGCTTACAAAAATCCTCCAAAGTTTCAAGAGCCGGCCGAAGTCACTCAAGCAGCTAACATGTCGGCTTCAATGACCCTCAAGAAAGCCCACGGGCCAGTGATTCCGGATACAACGCAGCGTTCAGCGGCTTTGGCTTTCAAAAAGAAGGCCAAGGGGCCGCGCGCAGTCAACACGACTGAGCGTTCGGCGGCGCTTTCGGTTTCGAGTAAGAAGGCCAAAGCCGAACAAAAAGCTACGGGAGCGGTTCGCATAGAAGAGCTAGCAGAGGTGGAATACGAGAAAATTGAATCGAATGAATTGCCGGCAGTTCCGCCGCGTCCGCGCGAGATTATATCAACCGCTTCGGTGCCTAAGAAAAAACGTGGCCTCGCGGCAAGAAAGAATAAGAAGTCAAAAACCAAAAAGACGAACCAGCCCAAGCAGTCTACCGCCAAAGCTCCTACCAAGGGGGCGAAGCGGTGATTTCGCTCGGCCAGGCTTCGAATTATAATTTTGCTCGCGCCCTGGGGCATCTTTTTGCTCATGGAGGAGAGAAGGATAGTGTAGCGCTACGTAATGAGCTAGCAAGTAGATATGGCGCCGAGGTTGAGAATGTTGCGCTTTATCACTCCGGTCGCTCAGCCCTGACGGTTGCATTGGAGGCTGTCGCGAAGCCCGGAAGCAAAGTCATTATTCCCGGGCTTACGTGCATTGCGGTAGTTCAAGCGATTAAAGCGGCGGGAATGGAGCCAGTTTTTGCCGATATTACCGAAGAAGATCTCGAGTATGATTACAAAAAGCTTGACAATACTGCAAAGGTGTGCTATAATGGAATTATAGTGATCCAAAATACTTTGGGCTACTCTTGGGATATGCAGAAAATCGAACAAGTCGCAAAAAAATATCAACTTGCGATTGTGGAGGACTTGGCGCATTGTGCTGGGAGATTTTATCCGGATGGACGCGAGGTTGGTACGGTTGGGCAGGCCGCGGCATTGTCGTTTGGTAAGGGCAAGGCGATTGATACCATTAACGGTGGCGCGGTGATTTTGCGCAGGGCGAAGACGGGCGATCGTGAGCGTTCCCCGGAAGCAATGGCTCAGCCTCCGATCCCGAGCCAGTTGCCGAAATTTTCGGAGCGTTTGCGCGACCGCTGGTATCCGGTACTAGCAGGGATGTGTCGCACGACTTGGCGAATTGGTCTTGGTAAAGCTTTGATGGCGATGTTTGTGAAATTTGGCTGGGTCAAGCGATCGGCGGATACCGAGCTTGATACTGACGTATGCCTGACGAATTGGCAAGCCAAGTTGGCTTTGAAGCAGCTAAAAACGCTTCCGCGCGAGGCACTAAGAGAATTCAAACTGGTTGAACGGCGTGCAGATTTGCTACGTGAGCTAGATCGGGCGGGCTATAATTTTCATGAAATTTGGTATGATACGCCAGTTTCGCCGGCACGTTACAGCGGCGAGGCGGATTTTCCAGCCGAGAAGTGTCCAAAAACAGTACGAATTAGTAAACAAATTATTAACTTGCCGACTTGGTATCCGGAGTCAAAGTTAGTAAAAGCTCGAGAGATAATTGCGAAGTATGAGATCGGAGGCAGAAATGACTAAAAAACCGCAAAACCCAGCTAAAAAAAGCCTAAAAAAGACCCAAAAAATTCCAAAATCTAGCAAGACAAGTGAGCTAGGCAGAGTCTGGCGACAGATTGAGGCGAAATATGCCGAGGCGAATTTTTTGCAGTCGCCGGCGTGGCGGAAGATGAATGAGCTAGTGGACCACAAGGTGGTTATAGAGCATTTTGCAGACGAAGCGTGGTGCTTGATGATTGTAAAAAATGCTCGGCGAGGACGTTATTTAGAGGTTCCGGGCGGACCGCTACTCGATTGGGAAGATGAGGCTTTGGTGCGACGAATGTTTACGTTGATTCGCAAGGTTGCGGTGCAAGAGAAATGCGTTTTTGTGCGCGTGCGTCCGCAATTGGAGGCAAACGATGTAACTTTGGAGCTATTGAAGAACCTGGGGCTAAAGAAGGCGCCGATGCACTTACATGCCGAACATACTATTATGCTGGATCTTACTAAAACTGAGGATGAACTGCTTGCGGCCATGCGGCGACAAACTCGCTATGAGGTGCGCAGGGCGGAAAAACTGGCAATCAAGGTGACAAAAGCCAATGATAAAAAGATCTATGAAGAATTTCGGGCGGTACAGGCTGAGACTGCGCTGCGACAAAATTTTGTGCCACCGGATTTGAAGACTCTACTGGCGGAGCGAGAAGCTTTTTCCGATCAAGCGTGGATTTACCGGGCAGAGACGACCAAAAAGACGCTTGAGGATGGCAAGAACCCCGAGGCGAGAGTCGGCGACCCGATTGCATATGGGTTGATTTTGGTTTCGGGACGAGAAGCGGATTACTTTGAGGCAGCTTCAACGGATTTGAACCGCAAGCTGCCGGGCGCGTATGCTTTGCAGTGGCAGGTAATCAAGGATCTTAAAAAATTGGGAATTGAGCACTACAATCTTTGGGGGGTGGCGCCAAGTGGGCAAAAGCAGCACCGTTACGCTGGTGTGACAACTTTCAAGACTGGCTTTGGTGGTAAGGCGGTTGAATTTGTCCCGGCGCATGATTTAGTACTAAAACCAGTGCGCTATGGGATTGATTGGGTGATTGAAACAATTCGCAAGAAGAGGCGACATTTGTAAGGAGGAAAATGGCGGAAAAATCGCAAAAAAAGGCAGAAATTATTTTTGAGGATGCAAAAGATCAAGAGGTTTGGGATGAGTTTATCACGGCGCATCCTGAGGCAAACTTTTTGCAATCATGGGATTTTTATGAATTTCATCAAAGCCGCGGTAACGATATTGTGCGTCGTGTGGCGAAACGGGGTACGAAAATTGTTGCGGCTTATGCGGGTGTGGTTGAGGCGGCTAAGCGTGGTCGTCATCTTGCGATTGCCGGGGGACCAATTTTGGATTGGAATGATCGGGAGCTAGTTGAGGCGACTTTTGCGGATATGCGCCATGCAGGAAAGAAAGAAAAATGCGTTTTTGTGCGCGTACGCCCGCAGCTGGAACTGAGTAACGAAAGTCTCGAGCTTATGAAGGAACTGGGGCTCAAGAAAGCGCCAATGTATCTCTCGGTAGAATATGCCGGCGTGCTGGATCTCGCGAAGGACGAAGAAGAAATTAAAAAAGGCATGCGTCAGCGTCTACGCCGGGCACTCAGGAAGGCCGAAAAGGCTGGCATTACAGTTGAAAAGAGCCAAAATCCGAAGGATATTCACGAATTTTATCAAATTCAGTTGCAGACGGCAGGTCGGCATGATTTTGTGGCGTTTTCGGAGGATTTTTTGACCAAGCAATTTGCCGCTTTTGCGCCACATGACGAAGCGGTACTCTATACGGCGAAGTTGAACGATGAGGTTTTAGCGCAAAATTTTATGATTTTTTATGGCAATGAAGCTTCCTATCATTATGGTGTGAGTTCAGAATTAGGTACGAAATACTCCGGAGCGCCGCTGCTACATATGGAGGCGATGCGCGATGCGAGGAAGCGCGGGGTTAAGCGCTATAGTTTTTGGGGGATTGTGGACGAGGATGATACAAAACACCGGTTTTATGGCGTATCGCAGTTCAAGCGTGGCTTTGGCGTTGATGAACTAAAGTACACGCCGGCGCATGACATAGTACTAGAACCAAGGAAATATCTTATGACGAAGTTAATCGAAACAGTGCGCCGCAAAGTCAGGCACGTCTAGATGTGGTATAATATTTCTGTGGCCTGGTAGCTCAACGGATAGAGCAGTTCCGTCCTAAGGAAAAGGTTGTGCGTTCGAATCGCACCCGGGTCACCATCACAATTAAATCAAACAAAAGTTTGATTTAATTGTGATAGTTTACAGATTGCGAGGATGAACGCCGCGCAAAGCGCGGCGTTCGACGGCGGTAGGAGCGTGAAAAACCTAAAGCTTGCTTTAGGTTTTCCGAACCGACGCCCCGCCGCTAAAATTGTGAAACAATTTTAGCTTCGCACCCGGTCGTCTTCTGCTCCAAACAGTTGCATTATAATTATATTTATGTTAATATGGGAAAGTTAGCAGATTAGGCATAAGAAATATGTCGATGCTGATGAATATATTTAGGAGGTGATAGATTGCTTATTGTAGGAGCTACGGCGGCGACTACGACCGTGCTGGCTATCGGATCTCAGTTATTAGCGCGTTGGAAGCTTCATAGCTTGTACCGGGAATTATTTCAGCACCGGGATGTGATTGCTACGAGCAAGAAAGCATTAGACGCTTCATACGAGCAGGAGAATCGTATCGTGAACCGGCTTTATGAGGTGCTATTGAATCCTAACAGTTCGGATGATCCGGATTGGGAAATCGATGGGTGCGAGACGATTCTAAAAGAGCTACCGAATAAGAGGTCGGCACTTGAAGAACAAATCAAGACGCGTCGCCATGATGTGCGCTATACAATTCAGCGGATTCGCAAGTGGCAGAAGATACTACCAAGAAGATCCTAACTGGATCGCACAAACCCCTAATGCACCTTAGGAATGCCTATCCCGCGGGATAGGCATTGACTTTTTAGATAAGGTGTGATAAAATAAAAAGATATGACGTCAAAAATTCGAAATGTAGCTATAATTGCGCACGTCGACCATGGTAAGACGACTTTGGTGGATGGGCTTTTGAAGCAATCACACACTTTTCGTGATAATCAAGCGGAAATGCAGCAGACTCTGATTATGGACTCAATGGATCAGGAGCATGAACGCGGAATTACTATTACCGCGAAGCAGACCGCCGTTTTTTATAAAGATTATAAGATTAATATTATTGATACCCCGGGACACGCCGATTTTTCGGGCGAGGTTGAACGAACTTTGAACATGGCTGACGGGGTGATTTTGGTGGTGGATGCGCAGGAAGGTCCGATGCCGCAGACGAAGTTTGTGCTGTCCAAGGCGCTCGGGCTACATCTCAAGCCAATTGTGATTATCAACAAAATTGACAAACCAGGCTCGCGCATCGAGGAGGTGGAGAGCGAAATTGCCGATCTGTTTCTCGAGCTCGCGACTGATGAATCGCAACTGAATTATCCAATCTATTATGCAATCGCGCGCGATGGTAAAGCTGGCAAAACTACGACGCTTGACAATGATTTACATGCAATTTTTGATGCAATTGTAGAGGAGATTCCAGAACCACGCATTGATCCAGCAACCGAGAAGGGTGCGCAACTATTAGTGGCGGCACTAACAGCAGATAATTATCTTGGTAAATATTGTATCGGCAAAATTATGCGCGGTAGTTTGAAAGCGGGCGAAAAAGTCAAAGTTTTATCAAGCGGCAAGCCGGAAACCACGGGCAAAATTGAAAAAATCTTTACTTATCGCGGGCTTGGAAAGGAAGAGACTGATCAAGCAGAGGCGGGCGATATCGTGGCGGTTTGTGGTGTGGCGGCAGCGAGCATTGGTGATACGATTGCGACGGGCGAGAATCCTGAAGCTTTGCCAACAATTGAACTTGAACCGCCGACACTCAGTATTTACATTGGCCCGAATACTTCACCACTCAAAGGTCAGGAGGGCGAATTCACTACTTCGCGCCAAATTGCCGAGCGGTTAGAGAAGGAATTGGAGACGAATATTGCGCTCAAAATTGAGCCAGATGGTTTGGGCTACAAAGTTTCCGGGCGCGGTGAATTGCATCTTTCGGTCTTGATTGAAACTATGCGCCGTGAAGGATTTGAGCTTGAAACTGGTCGTCCGGAAGTGGTTTACAAGGAGATTGATGGCAAAAAGCAAGAGCCGGTTGAGGAATTGACGATTGAGGTGGAGCCAGAATTTGTGGGTGCAGTTTCGCAGGAACTAGGGATTCGCAAAGCGGAACTTTTGACGCAGGAATTGCTCCCAAGTGGTAGTACAAGATTTGTTTACAAAATTACCACGGCGGCTTTGATTGGCCTGCGTAATAATCTGCTCACGGCAACTCGTGGAACTGCGATTATGGCTTCGCTGCCGCTGGGCTATGCGCCGATTGAGGGCAAGTATCGTCCGGAGCGCAATGGCGCCTTGATTAGCTTTGAGTCGGGTACGAGTACGGCTTATGCGCTCGACGCGGCGCAGGCGCGCGGGATTCTATTTATTCCGCCTGGAGTTCCAGTCTATCAGGGAATGATTGTGGGACTCAGTAACAAAAAGGAAGATATTGATATTAATGTTTGCCGCGAAAAGCAACTTACAAATATGCGTACCCACTCGTCGGATGGTGCGATCCAACTTACGCCGTATACCGAATATTCTTTGGAACAGTGTATTGATTTCTTGCTTGATGATGAACTGCTTGAGGTGACGCCAAAATCACTGCGATTGCGCAAGCGTCAGCTTGACCCGGTGAAGCGCAAGCGTGAAGCACGAGCGTAGATTATTACGCTGGTGTCTTGTTAGCTAGAAATATCAGTGGATATGTTATGATGGTACTATGAAGCAGGAAGAATTTACGCTAAAGAGCGATCATGATGGATTAGAATTAGGGGTGAGTTTGCGTATCCCCGAGCAGCCGCGGGGAATTTTGCAGCTTGTACATGGGATGGCGGAACACCGTGAGCGTTACCACGACTTTATGGATTATTGCGCTAAGCAAGGTTTTATAGTATTGATCCACGATCATCGCGGTCATGGGGCTAGCGTAGAGTCGGAAGCAGATTATGGTTATTTTGGTAAAAATGGCATTGAAGGAATTATTTCGGACGTGCATCAAATGACATTGTACCTCAAGGAGCGTTTTCCAAATCTCCCTTTAACGCTATTTGGTCATAGTATGGGGTCGCTGGTGGCGCGCTGCTATATGCAGGAATACGATGCCGATGTGGATGGTTTGATTGTTTGCGGGTCGCCAAGTAATCGTGTTGGAGTTGGGATAGGGAAGTTTGCAGTGAAATTTTTGCAACTTTTTCGCGGTGAACGCCACCGTAGCAATTTAGTTAATCAGCTAGCTTTTGGTGGTTATAACAAGAAATTTGCGGATGCCACGAGCCCTAGTTCTTGGATTGTGAGTGACCCGGCGGTTGTTGAAACCTATGATGCTGATTCGCGCGACGGTTTTGTGTTCACTTTGAATGGCTTTGCGGTGTTATTTGGGCTAATTCAGCGTGCTTACCGCAAAAGCGGTTGGAAAATGCAAAATCCTAAAGCGCCTTTTTTCTTTATTGCGGGAGCTGATGACCCATGCATTATTAGCGAGAAGGATTTTCTAAAGGCAGTTAATTTTATGCGCGAGCGTGGTTATCTAGATGTTAAGAGTAAGCTTTATCCTGGGATGCGCCACGAAATCTTGAATGAAGTTGGTAAAGCTGAGGTTTGGCAGGATGTGGTGGATTGGATCAATGAGAAAGTAGTGAAGTAGTCTCCACTCCCCCTCCATCCTAGACTTGGCTGTAGTGAGAATTACAACAAGACGAACCTTGCTTATGAATTTTGTAATTCTCACTACAGCCAAAATCTGGAGAAAGGATGCCAGGAGAGAGTAGAGAGAAACTACCTCTCACCCCTCCCGTACCACACAGCGAACGGCAAAACCGTACCCGCGGTAACCGTTATGCTGAGGGGAGACATCCGCCGGGTACGTACTCAAGTAGTGACCGTACGTAGCAGAACCAGCAGTAGTAGACCACCAGCTGCCATTTGCGACGCGTTCGTTGA
>OOIH01000386.1_pt1 | contig 50218 bp, 75 predicted proteins | sample 1691801 | NCBI WGS metagenome assembly OOIH01 (sample SAMEA1061690, study PRJEB22710) | metagenome
ATTCGAATGTACAAAAGAACGCTGCCGACACGATCTTTCGGCCCTATCCACATATGTGGGATAGATGCCCTCATCCCTTCGCTTTTCGATACACGATGGGATAGTTCTTGCCTCCGGCAGAGATCGTATCCGGCCAGGCCCGCTCCTCCAACCAACTGTGGACCTTGTCGATGACGCTCTGCGTGTACTGGAAGTCCGTCCCATCATGGCCGTTGCGGATGTAAGGTACCGCCTCTCGCTCCTCCGGTGAGAGCGTCAGTTCGGAGATGATCGCTCCCATGGCCTGCGCGTGGGGCGCCTTGCCGCCCGATGCTTTGGAATAGACGCCCAGCTTTTCCGCGACCGTCCCCTTGTCATAGGTGACTTTCGTGCCCTGTAAGGCGATGCGCGGGAGGTGGACCCCGTCGGTCTGGTAGAAATCGCTGACCGCCAGTGCCTGATACTCCGGCTTGACCCCAGCTCGGTCCAAAGGTAAAGTGAGCGAGTCATTGGAGAAATTTGCAGATGACTATCAGTCACTTGCAATCTGAAGGAGTCCAAGTCCTTTCCTTGCAGCAGGAAGTAATGGACCCCTTCCCTAAAATTGCTTTTATTGCGCTTGAAATTCTGTGTGATGTTGTTGGTGTCGGTCTCGTAGACCTGGGCCAGCAGTTCGGTGGTGATCACCCTCTGGCCATACATTCATTGCTGCGGCCCGTACACGCCAGTCCTCGTCCTTCAACCACTGCTCGATGATGTCCAGGGGAAAGTTTCTTGTCAGTTCGATCATTTTTATCCTCCTCAAAGTTACAAAATGTATTTTCATACCCACAACTATATCAAGACCACAGACGACCCTTCACGTCAAAAGCTCATCGTTTTGGCATGGTCCGATAGGGCTTGTCCATCACCGCTGGATGGGTGAACATCCAGCAGATATCCTCATTCGTTGGCTTCTTCCTTGTCGATCGGCACGGGAGTATAGGTGACACGATACGGTAGCCCCATATTCTCAAGCCTCATATTTTTGGTCATCTGTAAAAGCAGGGCCAAGACTTCGTCCTCGGTTTTCATGGAAGCACCTCCCTTTCCTGTAATGATATGCCGCTGCGCTTGTCCGGCTTTCCCCTCTGGGCGGGACTTTTTACTGTTCCAAGGCAGGGCGTTCGAACAAGCTGATCTGGCCAGGGAGATGCTTCGTGAGCACGGGCGGGACGGGGACGCGCCAAGTCTCATAGATGCTCTTGGTGGCCTCCCGCACGTCGAGGGCAGAGCTCCCGGCCTCCAGCATCACCTTGCGGGTGGCAAGGATGAGCTTGGCCAGCCCTCCCGGCGAGACCTCGGGGATGTGCCTGGGAGCCGCGATGGTTTGCTGCATCTCCTCAAAGGCGCTGACATATGCCGCAGTGAACAGCACGCCCTTCTCGCCAGTGAGCTTGTTGGCGATCATGTCACAACCCTTCTTGGTGATGAAATAGCAGGGGAGCTCTTTGTTCTGCTCACTTACATAGGTGCTGAGGATAAAGAATTCGGACGGCTGAAATTTCAGCTCTCCAGATCTCTCCATTATTTCGATGTACCCACGAATGTCGGCAAGAAGATTCTTATGCTTCTTCTCCACCATCGCCGCGACCTCGCGACTGTCCACGACGCTCCTGCCATAGAAATCTTTTGCTTTCGTTTGACTTTCTCCTTTGTCGTATAGAGTTTGCTTAGACTATCCGACGGCATGATGCTGACGGCCCAGGCGCTCCGCTCACGCCCATAACTCTTCTCGAGCCATAGACAGCTCCGCCATCTGCCAGGGGGAGAACCTTCCGCCCCTGTCTGCCTCAGCCAGCAGCTCCTCTCGGATACGTTTGCTGGGCGTGTCCTGGAGCGCGGCCTTGTAGTCCTCAAAAGAATGGGGATGGTCCACATGCACACCTCCTCTCAGGTAAGTGTGGAGATCATTCTGAAAAGGAGCGCAATGATCGCACCAGAGAAAATGCTGATAAAAAAGAGCAGAATGCGAAGGGTCCCATAAATGAGTGAGAGAAGTTCAGGCACGACATTGCGGTTGCAATCATCGGTTCTACTGTTGCGGGTCTCATCGTTCTCGCTGTACAAGAATAGTCTAGAATTGTTGATTTCTTCAAAAGTCTTTTTCAATGATTCACCCCCTCCCCCGCCGACCTTCCGCCTCACGCGCTGGGCCGGCTGGCGTCAAGGCAAACCACCACTTTATTTTGTGTATTCACAAATTGTTTACACACAAAATATTGACAATTTAATAGTTTTTCAATTAAAATTAAAATAGTGTTGTTCTACTCCTCCAATCGATACGGGTAAGAAAGGAGGTGATTGAATGGCACGCAATTCCGTGAGGACTTCCCGTGGGGTAGCCTCCAAGGCTTCGAGAGCGCTCCAGAGCAAGCGTACTAGCAAAACAACAAAGTCGCTTGCTGCTTCTGTGCTTTCCAACCGGCGGCCTAAATGAGTCGGTATCTGGCCAGCTAGGGACACCACCCCTAGCTGGCTTCTTATGTGCTGGGCTGGCCGGTGTCTGTGAAAAGGTCCCCAACGTTGATGCCGATGGCATTGGAGATCATCAGAATGTCGCAGGGCTTGATAATCTTGCGACCGTTCAACATATCAGTGAGCTGCTGGCCGGAATATCCGGCCCACTGTGCAACTGCACTTTGTTTGAGGCCGCGCTCCTTGATAATGCGAGCCAAATTCTGCGGAACGGTTGCGTTACATTCAGATATAGACATGTTGCTACATCCTCCTTTCTGTTTGGTCGAGTTTCCCAACCTCGCACTCAGTATAGTCGCGAAATACAACATTGTCAAGTGGGCAAATGCAAAAAGTTTGGGAAAATCAAACCTCCATATTGACTAACATTAACTTTGGTGTTATCTTGTCAATACAAGGAGGCGGGAACATGGCTTTGACAGATAGAATGAAGGAAGCTCGAAAAAAGCAGGGATTCACCCAGGAACAAGTGGCAACCAAAATTGGCGTTGCAAAGTCAACGTATACGGGGTACGAAAAGGGATACAGTGAGCCAAACATGATCATATTATCTAAGATTATGGATGTTCTAAGTGTTGATGCCAATTATTTGTTTCAGGATGAAGCCAAGGCTATGCGAGACGTTCGTGCAACCCCACAAGAGATGGAGAATCTTGTAAAAAAATATCGCCTCCTCGACCCCTACGGGAAGGAAGCGGTAGACGGCGTTCTAGATGTGGAATCCCGGCGGTGCGAGGAAGTGCGGCAGAAGCAAGCCGCGGTCCTGCGCGACAAGCGGGAGCAGGTGGAGATCGCGGAGGAGATCGCGCCCGTTGTCATTTTGCATCAGCCATACGCCCAGGTTGCTGCCGCAGAGGGCGCGGGCGCATTCCTGTTGGATGATGGATGCGATGAAGTCACGGTTGAGATGAACAAGTATACCAAACAGGCGGACGTGATCTTGAAAGTAGTCGGGCGCAGCATGGAACCGGTCATAGCGGACGGAGACCGTGTTTTGATAAGGATGCAGCCAAGCGTCAAGATCGGAGAGATCGGCGTATTCATTATCGATGGTCAAGGATATTTGAAAGAATACCAAGCTGACAAGCTCGTTTCGCTGAACCCCGCTATAGAAGATATCTACATCGGAGATCTACAATGTGCGGAGTGCTACGGGAAATTTATCGAGGTCTTAAAGCCGGATTGGGTGAAGTAAAGCGCGGAAGCAGAATCAGGTATTATGAAGGGAGGTGATTAGTGGATGGAAGGATCTAAAGCTATGAAGCAAGTTTTCCTATACGCCCGCGTATCCACCGAGGAGCAGGCGGTCCACGGACTGTCTATCGAGGCGCAGGTCACAGCCCTGGAGGAATGGGCCAAGACAAACGGACACAAGGTGGTGGGCGTCTACATAGACGCGGGCATTTCCGCCCGGAAGCCTGCCAAGAAGCGTCCGGAGCTGCAACGGCTCCTCCTAGACGCCCAGGCCGGAAGGGGCGAGCTCATCGTGTTCACCAAGCTGGACCGATGGTTCCGCAATATCGCAGAGTACTACAAGGTCCAGGAGATCTTGGAGAAGTGCCATGTGGACTGGCGTACCATCCAGGAGGATTACGACACCTCCACCGCGTCTGGGCGGCTGAAGATAAACATCATGCTCAGCGTGGCTCAGGACGAGGCGGACAGGACCTCAGAGCGCATCAAGGCTGTATTCGAAAGTAAGCGGAACAAACTGGAGCCACTTACCGGTCAAATGCCTTATGGATACATCATCGAGGAAAAGAAGATCGTCAAGGATCCAAAGACCGAAAAGGCCGTCAGTACGTTTTTTGGATCGTTCCTTTCATCTGGGTCGATCGCATCGGCACAACGAGATGTGGCAGAGCGATTTGGGATAAACCTCACCTATCAAAGAGTGCATAAAATGATGGGCTGCACCGCTTACTATGGGAGGTACTTTGGCGCAGATGGCATGACGCCTCCGTATTTGACCAAAGAAGAATTTGAAAGAATACAGGGGATGAGACGAAAGGTAGTGAGAAAATCCCCAAAGAACAACATCTTTTTGTTTTCCGGACTCATCAAGTGCCCTGAATGTGGACGCAGGATGGGGACCCGTCGGGCCTCCACGTGCTCGTATCAATACTATACCTGCCCCACTCGTTATATCATGGGCGGGAAATGTCAAAATAAAGTTTGCATAGCAGAAAAAAAGGTCGAGCAGTACATCATGGGAACATTGACGGAAAAGGTCGAGCGACGCAGATTTGAGCGCAGCACAGAAATGGAAGCCGCCAAAAGGAAAGACTATAAGGTAGAGATAGCTACAGTGCGCGGGAAGTTACGCCGTTTGAAAGAGCTTTATGTAAACGACCTCATCTCATTGGACGAATACAAGCTTGACCATGCTTCGCTTTCGACTCGGCTCGATGAGCTATCCAAAATGGACAGGCCCGCACATGAACCCGATCTTTCTGGGTTAGAAATCGTAACAACGGATGGTTGGGCAAAAGACTATCAGGAGTTGAGCCAAGAGCAAAAGCGGAACATTTGGAGGGCGATCATAAAGGAGATACGGGTTTATCCAGATCGACACATAGAGTTTGATTTGGCTTTTTGATTTTGCTTTCAGTTATTACATAAAGTATGTTCATCTACCGAAGAAGATATTTTATGTAATAGTAGGAGGAGGGGCCTCTCAGCCCCTCCTCGTCACAATCTCCCCAGCTTCCGCATCACGCTGTCATAGGCCCTCTGGTTCACCACCTGGAGCGTCTCCATGAGCTCATCCATGACCGCCCATGCGTCCGACGGGTCCTTCCCCGCTACCGCTCTTAGGAAGTCGCTGTCGCCATAATGGCCCAGCCGTTCTTGGGCCGGAGCCGGCGCTTCCGAGTAGGCCGCGATCTGCGGTTGGGGAGCGGACAGGCCAAGCATCTCGTTCCGGCAGGTGTAGAGCGCAGCCAGCAGCGTGTACCGGTCTTCGGAGCTCTCCTCCTGCTCCAACTCAGAGATGGCCCATTCTATCTCTTTGAGGTTCGGCGCGGACATCGCCGCACCCCCTTAGGCGTTCTCCAACTGGCGCATGAAGCGCTTGATGGTCTCCCGGTCCTTTTCGGTGGCGGTGTCCATCGCCATCTCCAGGTGCTCCATCATCTCGCTGCGGCCATCGTCGCGGCTGTAGCGGCCACGGCTGTCCCGGCGGCGGGAGCTGTAGCCGCCCATGCTGCCGTCCCGCCCGTCGTCTCGGCTGTACCGGCCTCTAGGGCTGCGTCTGCCCCGGCCGGCATAGCTGGAGCCCTGGCCGTAGTCGCCGCCATCCACAGCTTCGCTGTAGCCGCCTTCGTCCTCCAGCATACAGATCTTATCGATGTTCTTGATGGTGTCGGTGAGCTTGTGGATGACTTCCAGATCCCCCGCTCCCATCTCCTGCTTGCGGGCGAGTTCCTCCAGCTCCTCGCACAGCTTGTCCTTCAGGTCGTAAAGTTTTTCCATGATGTCGTCTCTCCTTTCAGGCCGTAGGCGCGGCGGCGGGGGCCGTCCCGTTGATGCTGGCCAAGTTGTTGGTGGGGCACGGGCAGGCGTTGCCCAGAAGCTTGAACGTGCCTCCGGTCCCGCTGGTGGACACCACTGTGGCATACCGCGTCCTGGTCCGGATGGCGCAGGCGGTGAGCTGTGCGCAGCAACGGTCGGTCAAAGGATAGAGCTCCGTTCCGCCGCCGATGGTGACCACCACAGGCGCGTTGATAGTCGTGGCAGCAGGGATCGCCTGGGCCACCACGATGCAGTACTTTTCTTTGTTGTTATAGTTCCCGGCGGGCAGGTCGATCGCCAGATTGCCGCCGGTAAAGGTTACGGCCTGGCTGATCACCAGCCGGTCACAGAGCTTGCAGACAGGTCTACAGGCCATAGATCATACCTCCTAAATGTCAGGGGCAGCAGACACATGGTCCGCCGCCCCGAAATGATCACCCGTCGTTCCGGGGAGCCAACGCATCAGACTGCGTCAAAAAATGCGTTGGATCGTGTCAGCACCCGCAGCCGCCGTTACAGCCGCCGTTGTTGCCCCAGCCGTTGAACGTGCCGCAGCAGTTGGTGGGGAAGTTCACCGGAGTGGGCGGCTGCACCACGTAGGCAGGAGTGGGGCACTCCGCGCCGGTGCGGCGCAGGATGGTGGCCTCGCTGGCGGAGATCATCGCGCCGATCGCGGCGTTCTGCTGCGCCTGGGAGGCGCTGAGCTGGAGCGCCTGGATCTGGGCGGCCTGAGCGGCGATGCGCTCGTCCTTGGCCTCCAGCCGCTGGGCAGTCAGGGCGTCCAAGATGGCGCGAGCGTTGGCGTCCTGGTTCGCCAAAGTGTCCCGGGTGTTGTTGTTCATGGTGTTGGTCAGGGCACAGGTGTCCGCCTGCATCTGGTTGGCGAGCTGCATCTGGCCCACCCGGTTGTCGCAGCAGCACTGGGCGAGCTGCGCTTGAAGAGCATTGTTGCCCTGCATCATGGCCACCTGGGTGGCGTTGAAGCCCTGCTGGGTGGTGAAGCCCAGGTTACAGATAGCATTGTCCACACCGTGGAATCCCTGCATGACGTTCACGCCCAGGCCGTTGATCGAGTTGTTGAGGGCATAGGCGCTGTCGCAGATTCCCTGCTGCACCCCGCGCACGGCGTTCTCCAGTCCGTTGAAGTTGAACTCGCTGCACAGGTCGGCGCGGGTCAGAGCGCCATGGAGGCCGGCGCCGCCGCCGAACCCGCCGAAACCGCCCATGCCGCCCCAGCCGAACATGCCGAAGATGAGGAACAGGATGATCCAAGCTCCCCAGTCACCGCCCCAGCCGCCGCCGTTCCCATTGTAGCCGGAGCCGGTGGGAGCCACATTCATGACGGCAGGAACGCCGCTTTCACTACCAAGAGACATAGTTTACTCTCCTTTGTTGATGTATTTTCTAAAATGCGGCCGCATTTTTAGACTTATTTGAAACCAAACATCGCTTTCATCCCGCTCAACGGCCCCTCCATCTGCTTCGCCATCTGTTGGGCCTGGTCGAGCTGCTGCTGGTTGAGCTTGCCGGAGGAAAGCATCTGCCGGATCATCTCATTTGGGTCCTTGCCCTGATTCTGCTGCATGAACTGCTGGAAAGCCTGCATCATGCCCATAGGGCCTCCCTGCTGTCCGCGCGGCCCGCCCAGGGCCTGGAAAATGGGATTACTCATCGTTCGCTTCCTCCTTTGGTTTGGCGGTCCTCCCAGGCCGTTTCAGGCGCTCGGCCAGGATGTCCTCCAGCTCGTCCCGGGTGATGTATGGGGTCAGGTCTATCTTGGGCGCAGCTTGCTCCTGGCGCTGTGGCTGTGCGATGCTGCGCTCCGTGTAATCCAGTACCCGCATGGACGGCATACCGGACATGTCCACCGATTTCAGATAGATCACCTGGTCCTCGCTGTCCCACAGCGGGACCGTATTCCCAGGGGCCACCATGTACGCTTTTGCTCCGGCATCTCCCTGCACCCAGATGATCCCGCCGGGGTCGGCCTGCTGAGGCTGGGGCACAGCTTGGACCGGCTGCTGCGGCATCTGCGGCCCCTGCATCATCGGCTGCTGCATCTGGTTCTGCCGGAGCTTGGCGAGCTGGTCGGGCACAGGGCTCGGATAGTAGACCGGAGTGGGCTGGTAGCCCGGATATTGATAGGTAGGGTATGCCATCATCGACGCTCCTTCATCCAGTAGTACGTGGGGACCTCTCCCCCGCTGTCCCATGAGTCGAAATATCTCCCATCCACCACAGTCACCACATGGCGGCCCGGCATGGACAAGACGTAGATGCCCTGGGGCTCGTCCTGCGCGAACGCCGCCACAGTGTAGCACTCCGGGCACTCGTCCGGGAGCCAGTGCCGGGTGAAGCCATGCGCTTTCAGGTAGTTCCCCCACACATCGTCGGCATTGGGCAGGTCGCCACACCGGAAGCCTTCCAAGGCCAGCCCCACATAGGTCTCTTCCCACGTCTGCCCCAGAGCTTTCGAGATGGCCCGGACGGTGCAGTCCCCGACGGACCGCCCGGCGGGGTTCGGGTCGTAATAGGCGTAGCCCATCGGGCACCTCCAAATCGAAGCGTATTTTTCTTGCTTTACGATCTTCATCGTTCGGTGTATAATAAGCGTACCATCAGCGAGGAGGGGTATATATGGTGCTGACAGACCGCGAGATACACAACTGGATATCGAAGCACGATCTGATTGAGAACCACGAGCCGGATTGTCTCACTAGCATCGGGTACGATCTGCGTGCGGATCATTTCGTCTCCCGAGAGGCCCTGACTTCTCACGTCACTTTGAAAAGCGGAGAATCGGTTTTCGTAGGCACTAAGGAGAACATCAAGCTACCGAACGATATGATAGCTCGCTTGTCGCTGAAAAACAGCAGGATCCGTCAGGGTTTGTCCCTAGATGCTCCGATATATCAGCCGGGACACCACACGAAGATCTTTTTCCGCCTGACGAACGTATCGAATGACGAGATCGAGCTACGTGAAGGCGATAAGTATGCGCTCATCATGTTCGAAAAGCTTTCCGGCCCGGTAGACGCGCCATATAAAGGCACGTTCTCTGGGGAGATGGACTTTTCCGGGATGGGGGCATATACGAGCATCTATGAATAGGAGGACACAGAGACGCCTATCGGCATGGCAGCCTTGCTGCCTGATCTCTATGTCCTCCTATGGTCCGAGCATATCATATCTGAACGATCCTTGTGCGGCGTTTCGGTGAAGATATGTGAAGTTATGGGAAAGATGAAAAGAGGCTGGGTCTCCCCAGCCTCCTTTGTGTTTAGATCGCGGAAAGCCTGCCCTCAATTCAGCCCCCTACCTATCAACGCCAACACTGATATGACCACCAGCGTTATGAGCAGCCCAGGGACGTCACACAGTGCGGCGATCGCCCACACGAAACCCGCGCACAGGGCGGCTGCGGCCAGCAGGAGCAGCTTCCTGGCGATGTCGTACTTCTGTTCCGCCGTCAGCGGGTGCGGGTCGGCGCGCCGGAAGCGCAGGCCGTCTGCGTTCAACGTCAGCTCGTAGAGCTTCTTGTCGCCGTCGCTCATCCCTGGGCCTCCTCTCTGCTGGGGACCGCCTGGGCCTGATAGCTCCTCACGATACCCTCGAAGATGGCCCGGAGCTGCTTGTCCGCCGCGACGGCGTCCAGCTTGTTCAGCATCCTCGCGTCCCTGTACCTCATGCCGGTCTTTTTCATCCGCTTACGCAGGGCGGTCAGCCTCATATTGAGGTTGCAGTTCGCCGTGTCCTCCAGCGTTTGATAGAGCTTCCCTTGCAGCTTCGGCAGGCTCCAGCCCATGCGGGCGTTCAGCTCCTTCACCGCCTTGTCCATGTCGGCCTTCCAGTGATCCTGCGCCGGCCGGGAGAATGCTTTCATGGCCGTGTCCACCTTCACCTCCAGGGCGCGGGTCTGGCCCTGCATCTCGTCCATGCGCCGCTCCATGTCCACCAGAACCTGGGCCTGGGCCGCGATGAGCTGGGCGGGGGTAAGGGGCTGGGCCTGCTTCCTCATGCGCTCAAAGGCATTCACATAAGCGGCAGTGAACAAGATACCTTTCTTCCCCATCATCTTGTTCGCGATAAGGTCACAGCCCTTTTTCGTAATCAAATAGTTCGGTCTTTCTTGTCTATTCCCATCAAAATAGGTGCTTTCAAGGAAGAAATCGCCCACGGGAACTTCCCCTTCGGCTAAGTATTGGGTGTAAACTCGGATGCTCTTCAGCAGTTCACAGTGCTCCCGCTCCACCATAACTGCGATATCCCGGCTGTCCACCACGTCCACGCCATCAAAAGTGACGATCTGCAACTCGTTCATGCCTGGACCCCCTTCCTATCGAGCATGGCATGGAGGATGCGCCATACCAGGTCCAATTCCCGGGCGTCCGCCTGTTGGCATAGGTCTGCGATCTGGGCGATCGTCATAGTCCTCTCGTTCATGCCGACGCCCCCTCTCCATGCTCGAACAGGCTCATCTGGCCCGGCAACTGTTTGGGGAGCGTGGACGGCACCGGGAACCCTACGGCCCAGAACGTCTCCCGGACCATGCCGCATACGTCCTGCGGCGTGCCCCCGGCGTCCAGCATGACCCGGCGCGTGATGGAGATGAGCTTTGCCAAGCCGTTCAGCGAGACCCCGTCCGGCAAACTCACGCGGGCCGGTACGGCGCTCAGCGTCTGGCGCATCTCCTCGAAGGCGGAGACGTAGGCCGCGGTGAAGAGGACGCCTTTCTTGCCCGTGGTCTTGTTGGCGATCATGTCGCAACCTTTTTTTGTGATGAGAAAGTTCGGACGGGTGTTGCCTTTCGCATCAATATAGGTATCTTCGATGAAGAATTCACCGTGGGGGATTTCGCCCTCGGTAAGATATCCGATATAGAGCCGAATGCTCTTCAGGAGTTCGTTGTGGCTCCGCTCCACCATCTCCGCCACGTCCCGGCTGTCGATGACCTGCTTGCCGTGGAAGTCCTGGACTCTCAGCTCGTTCATGCCCGCACCTCCGCTTTCGCTGCGCGGTAGCCTTTGGCCTTGCCGTAGTTGAAGGCCAGAGAGATGGCTTCAATAGGAAGATCGCCGCAGCCAAACGCTTGCCCTGCGAGTTCGAACGCTTCGTCCAGGTTCATGTAAAACCCGGCGCTGGGGAGCTTCGTCCGCTCGATGTACTTCTTCATCTTCTCGATCTCGGTCATTTTTCTAAGAACCTCCTTTTGTTCTTGCACGGAGGCCCCCTTCGTGGTATACTGAGGTATCCAGTTGGGTGACCTCCTGGTGTCGTAGGGCGTTGGGTGCTTGTCGAGGGCCACCAACGCTCTATTTTTGCGCCTCTTGATAGACCCTATCTATTCCTCGTCTGATGACTTCTGCCTTTGTAAGCTCAAACACTTTGCAACAAAAATCGAGTTTAGCTGCATCACTTTCGGACAATCGAAGTTCCACCCGAGTATTTTTAGGATCATCTGTAGGACGGCCCGTTCTGGGCGACACCTTGCCACCTCCTTTTATTTTTGTACGGTAATAATATAATATATTTCCGTACAAATGTCAAGTGGACATCAAAAAATAATTTACGTACATTGTGGACAACTTGTAAACAATATGATATTTTATGAATCAAGAGACTTTTGGGTGCTTCCATTTTGAAATAGAAGGAGAGAGAGAACATGCAATGGCTGCTTATATTTTTTTTGATTTTACTTATTGTCAGTATGCTATCCACTATCTGGCCTGTGCTGATTTTGATTGCCGCCCTTTTTCTCGTTTGGAAGATATACATTTCGATTTATTTCAAAAGTAAACGGTTTCTTTCTATAAAAAGTAGGATACAGTCTTATATCGATGATTGCAACGAATTGAATAGGCATATCGAAGAGCTGAAAGATACACCACTTGAAGCGAACAAACTAGATTCTGGTGTGTCTTATTACCATGATAAAAGCAGATGGAATGTCAAAAGGCCCGAATTGAAAAAACAAAAATATGCTCCCAATATCCACAATTGTTCTCGAACAGTATGTGACAGCGCAAGAAAAGAGCCATTCAAATACGTTTGCAAATACTTCCATATCAGCGCAGATGAAGAGACATTGGAAAAGTTTGAATCACTTCTAAACAATCTCGAGGCGGCAGAAGATGGAAAAGTAGCATTGCAAAAAGAACGGGAGAGCATCCTTTTGAGCATAGAAAAGGATATTCCGGCATTGATTCGAACATTTTGCAAAAAGAAAATCGAACGAGAACTTGGATTTGATATCATAGATTTCAGCACTGAACATTTCCCAAAGTATGTGTTCCAATACATCAGTCCTGGCGGAAACACTTCCATACAATGTGATATCGTAATGGACATTACAAATCTAAATAAATTCGTCTCTTATTTATCTGAAAAAATCAAGTTTAGGAAAAGTGTTGCTGGACAACGCGCACTCATGACTAGTAAATTGCGTCAAAAAATCAAAGCGCGCGATGGATTTGCTTGTAAACAGTGCGGAGCATCAGTAGCTCAGGAGCCAAATCTATTGCTAGAAATCGATCATATCATCCCAGTATCAAGAGGCGGTCTTACAACCGAAGATAACTTGCAAACGCTCTGCTGGCGGTGCAACCGAAGCAAAGGGGCACGGGTGACCTAATAAGGATCCATAGCAAGTCTGGAGAATTTCTGGACATTACTCGATTCACTGAAAACTCCTCCCCTGGTCTAGTGCAGAGCAAGGCGGGGCAGTCTTAGGCCCGCTTGCTGCTCGTTGGCGCATATTTTTTTATTTCTACCTTTTTAGTTGACAAATATCACAGTTTATAGCAATATAGGCGCACCCAGATTTATGCTCCTGGAGGTTTACCATGAAAATCGAATATGCCCAGCATCGTCCGTCTGAACAGGAGGAAACCTCCAGCAAGTAGATACGCAATAGAACGCCCCCTCCAAATGATCGGAGGGGGCGTTCCGCCAGTCAGATCATATTCAGCCTTTTGGCCGTGCGCTCTATCCTATCGACGATCTTCAACAGCCGCTTGGATATGGCGCTGCGGCTCAAGCCAAGCTCTTCGCCGATATCGACCTGCGGGACCGCATCCAAAAGATACAGCTCCGCGATGCGGGTGTCCTCTATCCCAAGGGCCGCCTCCTGGATCGCCGCCTCCCATTCTGAACGGGTGAGGCCGGTGTCACTTATGCACGCGCGTACCCTTGCTTTTGCCATTTTTCTTAGTTCTGGTCTTGGACCGCCTGATCCTTGCCATCGTTCAGCTCTTCCAGGATACGGATGACATCATCTGGGGAAAGGTCGGAGCTGATCACGTTGCCCTGGTAATCGACCAGGTTATAGACCCCTGACAGCTCCGTGCTGCTTCCGTAGTCGTACTGGTTCCAGAGCCATACGAAGGCCAAGACAACGAAAGCCGTAGACAGCGCCCAGGCCACGCACAGCCACCGAAGCAGCCGGTTCAGCCTTGCCATGTGCATCTCATGCAGCGCCAGCGGGACGGTCTGCACGTCGCTGTATTCCAACTTGATGGGAAGATTCTCTTTCTTGTTATCCATATCCTGCGCTCCTTTCTTTCAAATATTACCACATCGTGGCCCGTGCGTCAATCCAGCTTCCCCAGCCGGTCCAGCACGGTGAGGGTCCTGCACAGGTCCTCGGAGACGTTCAGCTCTCCGCCTCCGGTGCCGTTGAGCGCTCCCCTGTCCACCGCTTTGGACACCGCTGCCTTGTAATAGCTGGGCACATCGTCCAGCGTCTTGAAGTACACCATGTCCGCTCTGTCTCCTTTCATCGCCCGGACCACCTCGGCCCGGAAGTCGTCCATCGTTTTTCCATGCTTGGGGAACCAGTTGTACACGTCCCCGTGGTTGGAGGCCACCCCCCGGCGGTAGCCGTCCTGGTGGCAGATCACCACGCCGTCCGCCATGGGGTCCAGCCCATACTGAGCGCACAGCATAGCTGTCAGCTCCACGGCGGTCCGGTACGCCTGACCAAAATAGGCCGGGTCGGTCAGATCGTCCTCGCAGATCTCGAAAGAGATGTGGGTGTCGTTGGCGCTCCTGCCGCTGGTGCCGGTGCCCGCGTGCCAGCCCCGATGGTCCCACGGCAGCGTCTGCACCGCCGCTACGCTGCCGTCATCCAGCTTCCCGATGAACGCGTGGACGCACACGTCCAGGCCAGGTCGGTTCCAGTGGTTACCGTTGCGGTTCACCCCGAGCTGCCACAGCAGCTCATCCTTCTCCGGCGTGGTGGCCACCGGCTGGACATACCGCCGGAGCATCGGGTTGTTGGCCCCGGTGGAGTGCACCATCACGCCTTTGGGCCTGATCTTCGCCCCGGTCTTGTAGCACCGGTTTTCTGTGAGCAGACATTCCAGCAGGTTCATGCCTCCACCTCCGGCAGACCCGCCAGGGAGGTGAGCAGGGACAGCACCCCGGCCAGCACCGACGCCGACGCCACCATGGGCCAGTCCACGGCGGTGAGCACCGCCGACGCCCCGATGGTGGCCACCGCCGTCTGCGCCATGGTCTTGACGGCCCGGACAGCCGCCGCTCTCAGCCACTTCTTCGTCTTTTCACTCATCATAGGTATCTCCTTTCTCAGCCCAACCCAGGCATACCGGCGGCGATCCAAGCCACGACCGCCAGCGCGGCGGCATAGATCAGCTTGTCCACCAACCCGTCCCACCGTTTCGCGGGCTTCTCCGTCAGGGCCTTGGCGGTCTCCGCCAGGCCGTCCAGTTTCTCGTCGATGCTGTCCAGTTTCTCCCCCAGCGCGGCCCCGCTCCGCTCCAACGCCCCGATTCGGTCGAACATCAGGCGATGGGTCTCGGAGGAGTTGCCACGATAGCGGTCGAACTCCTTCTCCAATGCGTCCACACGGGCAGACACGGGGCAGTCGTTCGGGTTGCAGTTCTCAGACATAGATCATATCTCCTTTGGATAGATGATTTCCTCCATTTCCTCCGCCGTCAGCCTCCCGGCCTCTACCAACGCCCCCAGGCGGGACTTGTCCCACAGCCTGGGGTAGTACTTTTGGGCCAGCTCATATACGCTCACAGGCTCACCCCCTGCAAAGCCGCCAGAAAATCGACGTCCGCCCGCAGCCGCTCCTGCTCGCTGGGAGGGGGCTCAGGTATCGCCGCCAGGTCCGCCTGGATCTCCTCCGCCGTCCGGAGGACCGCCGCCTCCCCGTCCCAGCGGTACAGCGGGACGCCGCCCTCCGTGTACAAGGCCGGGTTCTCCTCCCCGTCCGAAGCCAGCCGGAACTGGTAGCCGCCCTGCTCCTCGATGCAGATGGCGTCCGTGGCGTCCCGGTCCGGGAACGGTCCGTCGCTCCAGCCGTCCGTGATGCGCCCCCGGGCGTCGGTCACGATGTAGTGCTTGTTGTAGAACTGCTCGATCTCGATCTCGGGCTCAGGTCTCTCGATGCCGATCGACTCCATATCGAGATCCATCCCTATCTCATCCATGACGATCCCTCCTTTATAAGTTCGCGTCCAGCCTGAGCGCTGCCCCGCTGAACGATTCCAGGAACACGACGTCCCCCACCGTGAAATTCGCCCCATCGCATGTGACCTGCACTCCGACCTTGTCCTGGATGGGCGGCCACAGGACGGTGGCTCCCCTCACCTTCACCCGGTCTGACGATCCGCGTGCGACATAGAACCCATCTATGACCACAGCCGGACGAGCGCGCAGCGGGACAGGCGTTTCGATGAAGAACCTGGCTGTGGTCGAGTTGGTCGCGATCCCCACCGCTATATACGTGGCGTTCGAGAAGCTTCCGGACGGGTAGCTGTAGACCGTCTGATACCTCTGGCACTTGGCCAACTCCAGCGCCTTGTTGGGGGGCGGGTCGTTCAGGACCCAGGCGTCCCCTTCCTTATGGGCCAGGGTCTGGACCGTGCCCAGCTCCAGCTTGGCGGCGACGAAGATGATGCTTTCCTTCAGGCTGTTCGTTATGTACCTGGCCTCCATGATATCAGCATCCACATGGGTTTCGTTTGCCCGCAGGTCCAGATAACCTCTCTTACCTTGAAAAAAGACGTTCGGAGAATCGAACGTTCCCGCCATCGGTATCGTATAGGTGATGGAGGCCAGATCGTTCGTGCTGGTCAGCATAGAAAAGGTGAGCGTTCTCCCCCTCAATTTACTCAATCCATCGACTCTCTGTCCCCAGATGTTCGATTTCATCGGTTCTCCTGGCAGGATCTCCAGCCCACTGTCTACAGGTCTGATGGTATATGTACCAGTACCGCTCTCTGCCCAGTAGAGCCACCTGTCGATCGTGTATCCGGGACTCTGATACTCCGTCTTTCCCCTTTGGTCGATGGGGCCCAGAAGGTACCAGTTGTCCAGCAAGTTCTGGTTGCTGTGCCGGCTCCCCACCCACTCCCCGGTGATCGGGCTGTACTGGCTGCACAGGGCGTATTGCAGCGCGTAATCGGGCGGGTCGATGAGTTCCCATCCCCCTTCCACCTGCCGGGCCAGGGTCTGCCGCTCCCCCAGCTCCAGCTTGGCGGCGATGGGGACGCAGGACCCGCCAGGAGACAATAGCCAATGTACCCGGAACTCGGTCGGGGCCACGCCCTCCGCCATGGTGAACGTGACGCTGGCAAGCCCGTCCGACGATATGGATGGCCCGTTCGCAGTGACGCCCTCCTTATTGGCATACACCGTAGCTTTGAGATACCCTTGGAGGTCTTTGCACAGGACAGAGAACGTGAGCGTTTTCCCCGCGTACATCGCCGGCGCGTCTATCAGTTGGAGGAAGCAGTTCCGCGGCGCCTCCGCATCCGTGTTCTTCAGCAGCGAGACGGCCCCGTCGTCACCGAGGGACAATCCTCCGTTCACGATCTTCCAGCGGTCTATGGTGTACCCGGACTCCGTGTATCGCGTCCCTCCGTTCCGGTTCACCGGCCTGCGGAAGTCCCAGTTGATCAGGATGTTCCGGGAGCTGGCGGTACAGTCGATGGTCAGCGTGTCCCCGCTCTGCGCCAGCTCTATCTTCTCCCCGGCGGCGATGGTCAGCGTGTTCGACCCGTTCACGACCGCCGGAGCGCCCGGAGGCCCCTGGATGCCCTGCGGGCCCTGTGGTCCGGCAGGCCCTTCCGGCCCCCTCGGTCCCTGTTCGCCCTGCGGTCCGCCAGGTCCGGCAGGCCCCTGCGGGCCGGTCTCTCCCTGCGGCCCCTGCGGGCCTACTACGTTCCCCAGATCGATCTGTGGCATGATGTGTTCCCCCTTTATTTGATGTTCAAGATCAGATGCCCGCTGCTGTCTATGGAGAAGTCGGGCGCGTCGTCGTCCGTGTAGCTCAAGATCAGATGCCCTGCCTCGTCCACATTGAACGCATAGTGCCCAGCCGCCGAGACGGCCACGCCGTTTATCCCGGGAGGCCCTGCGGGCCCTTGCACGCCCTGCGGGCCTTGAGGTCCGACGGGCCCCGCCTCTCCCTGCGGGCCCTGCGTGCCTTCCGGGCCTTGGGCTCCCTGCGCTCCCTGTGGACCGGCCGGGCCCTGCTTCCCCGCCGGGATCCCGAAGTGGATGTGGAACGACTTCCCCACCGCCGTCTTTTCGGCCACGGGATCGCTCTCAGGCGGCAGTTGGTCTGCGGACACGGTCATGTCCTCTACCGCTTTCACGGCTTCCCGTGCTTCGTCCCTGGCGTCCTGCGCGGCATCCTTGGCCGCACTGGCCGCTTGCGCCTGGCCCTTGGCTTCCCCAGCCGCAGCGGTAGCTTGTGCGGCGGCGTCACGGGCAGAGGAGACGTAGACCTCCACGCCTACCTGGGCGTATTTTTTCCACTGAGACCCTTTCATATGGCGCGCCTCCCCCTGTTGCTCCACAGGGATCAGCGTATCATCGTACAGGTCCAGTATCCCCGGCAGGTCGCCTATCGTCGTCTCCGATACGGCCTTCAAGCCGCCGGTGGTCCTGTCAGCCATCGCTTGCCACCTCGCCCTTGGGTCCGCCGGCCATCCGGTATGCTTTGCGCAGGTGCTCCCTGGCTGCGGCCATGATATCCACGCCGTCCCCGTTGACTGGGATAGACGAGATCAGGCTGTACGCCTGGTCCAGCTCTTTTTGCAGCTCTTTCATGCCATCCTCCTTTCCAGCTCCGCCACGCGGGCTTTCAGATGTTGTATCTGCTCGATGCACAATGGGATGAACTCCCCGTATCGAAGGGCGTAGTCGCTCCCGGCCCCGTCCGAGCGCTCGGTTTTGATGAACCCGGCAAAATCCAGGCTGGATAGCCCCGCTCTGTCCATCGCCTCCTCCACGTCCTGGGCCCCCATCCCGAGATGCCGCCGGCCGCTCTCCCCGTCCATGAAAACGAAGCTCATCGGCCTGAGCGCGTCGAACAGCGCCTCATAATCCTCCAGGCCGTATCGCACATCCTTTTTCAGCGTAAGGTCGGAAGTCTGGATGGTAGCGTTGCGGGCGTACACGTCGTTCCATGGGAACGTATCGGTCCCAAGTGAGGACACATTGTGGGACGCGAAGGTCTTATTGACGTAAGTTATGTCTTTGGTGATCCAAAGGTAATTCTCATGTTGTTCGGACTTGATGTACACGTCGCCATATTGTGCCGCCAGCCGCATCGCGCCATAGCTGTGGATGTCCATGGCGTATCCGTATGACGTCGCGCCGGACAATGTCATCGAGCCGGCCGTGCTCCCGAAGTAGTCGAGCAGGTCGATCCTGCCCCCCTGGAGCGTGGACGCCTTGACGGTCCCGGTCATCAGTTGGTTCCCGTCGATGTAGGTCGTGCCTTGATAGGTCCAGCCACGTACCGTCGTGTCTGCCGCGCTGGCCATCGCGGTCGCAGTATGAGCGGTAGACAGAGCGGCGTCCGCTGTGGACTTTGCGGAGTTGGCCGCGTCCTGCGCGTCCATGACCTGGCCCTGCGCATCATAGGCGAGGTCCCCCCATGTGATCGCTCCGGTCAGCTCCAATCGCTCTGCCGAGATGAGCCCGGTCTTGATGCACGCCCCGTCGATGGTGGTGGTGCCGCTCTGGAGCCCGGTGAAGGTCACGAGCCCGTCCATCCGGATCGTCTGGCTGGCGATGGTGGCGCTGCCGGACTTCAAGGCGATGGTGCTGGAGGTGGACCCGTTCGACACCGATAGCGTGATGCCGTCCACGTATTGCTCGATGGAGGACACGCGCCCGTTCGTCGCATCGATCCGCGACGTCAGACTGCTGGCGGTCTGTTCGATCTTGGAGCTCAGCCCCTCTGTTTTGTCCACGATCTCCGATCTCAGGCTGCTGGCGGTCAGCTCCAGCTTCCCTTCCAGCCCCTCCACCTGGTCCTCCACCATGAGCGTGATCTGCTCCGCCGTCTTGGTGATGCTGGAGCGGGTCTGGGCGATCTTACGGTCGAAGGCCACCGTCATCGGGCCGCTGGTGGGATATTCCTCCTCCATCTCGGCCTTTCCAGGCGCTGTCACGCCCAGGTATCCGCTCCCATCGTCGCTGAGCCTGGATATCACGGAATATATGCCGCCCGCCGTCACGCCGTCCCCCAGCTCCGCGCTCGGGTCCAGGCCGGCGTCGTCTGCGCTGAACATATGGTACTGATAGCCTTTCACCTGGGCCAATATGGCGTTCGCGATCGCCGGTGTGGCGTATGGGCAGTCCGCCAGCAGCTCCCCGCCTGTATCGTCCCCGGCAGTGACGCTGTTCTCGTCGTCCAGCAGCAGCGTGACCCGAGAGATCGGATCGTGCAGTCCGTTGTCCTCTATGCCGGTCAGGTCCAGGCCCACGAAGAATTTATCAGACAAGCAGTCTCACTCCCCCCAATGTGATCGCCGAGCCGTATTCGGTGACGAGGTAGCTCGTTTCCTCCGGGAAGGACAGAAGCGGGACCAGGAGCAGCTTCCCCTCCCCAGTCACGATCCAGTTCCCCGCATGGGCGGCAGCGATCCATTGCAGCACCTGCCGGATGCTGTAGTAGTCGCCCGTATCGCTGTCAGGGTCGCTGGTCGGATAGTCGATGGTGTAGGCCGGGTCGAGCCGTGTACGCTCATCCACCTCCACCCCCATCAGCCGGGCGAACTCCCGCACCGCGGCCGGCATGGACAGCGGGAAGCTCAGGCTTTGGTCCGGCTCCCAAGGCCGCTCGGCCTTCCGCATGGCGTCGAAAGCTTCCACGGTCCAGTACCCGTCCTCTTCGCTGCGCCGGTTGGCGAAGAACACGCCTTTGGGCAGCCATTCGCTGACGCGCTCCCCGTTGCGCAGGCGGATATACCGCTTGATGGTGGCCGCGCGCGGGATGCTGTCCGCGAAAAGCGATATCGTCAGCTTCGCCGTGGCCGCGTTCCCGATGCCGAACTGCTCATACAGCCCGCTGTCCACCGAATGCGTGACCTCCACGTCCGGCCCGTACACCTTCCCCGCGATCTCGAACCGGTACTCCCGCTCCGTCCCCGGCGTGCGCCATAGCGCTTTCCATGATGCGCTGGTCGTTTGGGCCATCGTTATACCTCAGTGATGGTGAACGGCTCCGACCTCCAAGTAGATCCGTCATCACGTCTGGTCGTAGTCAAGGAGGCGCTGAACGAGGAACAATAGAATTCCCTTGTCATTTTTCCATGAAGGTCCATATAGGTCGCGGAAAACGTTGGTTGGCTCAGGTCGTCGTCCAACTGCGCCAATTCTTGACGAGTCAGGCCCATCACTTCAAACGTGATCTTTCTTTTCGTCCCAATCTTGTCTCTGCGCAACCGGCCGTCCTTTGTTCTGGTGCTTTTGTCGCTGTCTAGGTCGCTCCTCCCCCATCCATAGCCTGTATTTTTGATGAACCTGGAGTAGTCGTGTTCGTTGATGATCAAAAGGTCCATATCCTTGTCACCTCAAATCAGAAGTACCGGCTTCCCGGCCTGTCGTGTCATGTCATTGATCTCTGGCACTATGGCCCGAGCCAAGACTTTTCGGTCCAGCATGACGTTCACCTGGATGGGCTGGCCGCTCCCACCGGCGCCCCCCGCCGCTTGGATGCCCTCGATGACCATCTGCTTGATAAGGGCGGCAGGCGCCTCTAGGTTCTTTCCGCTGCGCTGATCACCGAGGATTGCCGCAAATTGCTGGTTTGGCGGGATGACCGCGCCATTGGCGAGGCGGGGAAGAGTGACCTCAGAAACCTTTGGGATGTTCAGGCCAAAAGATTTCCCGCCGATAATAGGGACCCAATCCGGGAAATCGAACTTGATTTTGTTGAGCTGAGAAATAAGCCAGTTTATTGCTTTTATTACTCCATTGACCATCCCTTCGACTGTACCAATGATCCCATTGAAGATCTCTTTTACAGAATCACCTACAGCCTCAAACGCTTTCCCTAGCGGTTCCGTTACGTTTTCCTCAAACCATTTCCCGGCGGCTTCCCACTTCTCTACGATCCAGTCCCAGGCAGCCCCAGCGGCTTCTTTTACATCGTCCCAATGTTTTATGAGCAGCAAAACGATCGCTATGACCGCTCCGATTGCTAAAGTGACGAGACCTATGGGGGATGTCAAAAGATTTATAGCCACACCGAAAGCTGTCGTTGCAGTCTTGGCAATGGCAGATATCGTGTTCCATGCCGTGACCGCCGAATTTACGAGGACCCATGCTGCCGCAAACGAACCTACCACAATCGTGATATCCTGGACCAATTCCTGGTTTTCAGATACCCATACACTAAATTTCGAAAGCAAGTCTGTGACCTTCTCCAAAGCTGATATCACGATCTCGCCAGTCCATTCTGCTAATGGCTGCAAAAAATTTTCCCACAACCATTTTGCCATGGGTTCCAGAGCCGTCAAGATTTCGGTCAGCGCCTTGACAGCGGCTGTCACGAGCTCGATTCCAACAGGTGCCAGCTCTTCCAAAAACCATTCTCCAAGAGGAAGGAGGATATTTTCGTAAGCATATGCTAAGCCGTCTGTCATGACCTCTACTAAGGGCACGATAGCTTCTAGCAGTCCACGGAACGCAGATACGAGCGGCTCTAGATCAAGTTCTTGCGCCCACATCAGCGTTGCCTCTGAAATCCTTTCGATATATCCAAGATATACTTGTGCAATATCCAAAAGCGATTGCCAGATGGCCTCTCCATTTTCATTTGCCTCCCAGGCTTCTCGAAAACGATTTGACAATTCGGACACGACGTTCAAGACATTGCTGATGATGCTATAGATCGTGTTCAGAATCTCAAGCCCTGTTCCGTTTGACCAAACACTGACAAATGCGTCTGTAATGGATTTGATCAAGCCCCAAACAGACAGGAACATGTTTTTTACTGCGGATATCACCTTCCCACCATTTTCTTCCCACGACGCAGCAAACACTTGCCAGATCTTTCTCGCTGTGCTTTCCAACCACTCTAATTCTTTTTTCAAAGCTTCAATAGAAGATAGTAGCTTTGGGGATATTTCCGCATCAGGAAATAGCTCTCCTCCTCCCTCTATTTCGGGAAGCGTCAGTCCTTCACCGCCTATCCCCATCTCGTTTGCAGCGCCACTGAGACTGTTCGATGCGTTATCAGCCAGTATGTTCAGTTCGTCAAAACCGGCCAAGACTCCTTTCATGTCTTTTGCGGCTTGTTTTGCTGCGCTACCAGCGCCAGCAGTGGATCCCGCCAGCTTGTCTGTCGCATCGGCGGCAGCTCCTGCGGACGTGGCGATTTCGGATGTAGTCTTGACCTCTGGAGATCTCCCAAACAACAACGCTGTCACCTGAGCAAATACGCTGGCCAGTTTTGTCAATGCTGCGATGATGGCGTTGATGCTGGGCAAGACTGCCTGAGCGACGGGTATCAGGGCGTTTCCCACCGCGATGCGCAGTTGGTCAAAGTTGAGTTGGAGGATGCGGATCTGGTTGGCAAAGCTGCCGGACGTGCGGGCAAAATCCCCCTGGGCGTCCGCTGTAACGTCCAACAGATAGTTATACCGCAATAGATACTGTTCTGTCTGAGACATGGCGCTATAGGCTTTCGTCATACCTTTAGAAAGAGCATACGTCTCCAGATTCGCTACGCTCAGATTGATGCCCAGTTGCCTTAACGGCTCGATCTCTCCGCTGATACCAGCTCGGATCTTTTCAAATGCCACATCTGTGTCCAGGTTGTAAAAGGATGCTATGTCTCCCGCCAACCCAGTCAGCGCCATGGACATCTCCTGTGCTGCCTGAGTAGTGAATCCGGACGATTTGAGCATTGCCCCAAGCGTTCCCGTGTATTGCTTCGCGGCCAGCTCTGACAAACCAAAGGCTTCTGCCGCAGACTGGGCAAATTCCTGTATCTGTGCGGCTCCTTGCCCAAAAGTCACATCGATCACGTTCTGGACTTCTTCGATGTCGGAGGCCAGTTTGATGCTCTCTTTGGCAAAGTTTATGATCGCGGCAGTGCCGAACGCCATCGCCACCATGCCGCCAAGCTTTTTTAGGGTGTTCCCAAATTTGTTGACCAAGCTGGTCATCTGCGTCAAGCCCCGGTCAAATGGGCTGTGGTTCAAGTCTGCTTTGATACGAACAGAACCGTCGTAGCCGAATGCCAATATCTCGCCTCCTTTCATTTTTAGATAAGTGCGATTTTTAACCTATCTTTTTTTGTAGGATACTGAGTTGCTGATACCCCAGAAAACCACACTTCTTGCGACCATTACCGTTACGATCACAAGATCGTCACTCGATAGAGTAGATAGCTTCTTTCCCGGTGAAGCCCATGACCAAGAGAGAAAAGCCGTCGCGGTTCATGAGATACTCCTTATAGGACTTTCCGCGCTCCGTATCATAATAACTGCGGATAAACATAGATTTCACCAGCGAATTTTCGCTGATGAGTTTTTCGATCGCTTGCGTTACGTGCTGATGCTGTTTCCCAAACCGCTCCGCAATCACTCTGCTGCTGACAACGGCCATATCATCATGAGATCTTCGAGGCACGCCTGGATACTTTATTTCAGCCTTTCCATAAATTCGTCGATCTCAGCCTGCTCTTCTGGCGTATACCCGCTGGACAAAGCGAATCTCTTTTTCATTCGAAGGAATTCAGCTCTTTTTTTCTTGTCTATTTCGGAAAGGTCTGCGCTGCGGATCTCAATGACGCCGGAAAAAGCCGTATCTTTGAGCTCGCCGAGCATAGAGATGAACTCGAACCAATGGAGTTTCTCCTTCGTGATATCGATGTGGAACACCTTTCGGAAACCAGACGCGATCCGGCCTGCATCCTGCTCAAAAGAATACAAGGGCGGCTCATTACTTGCTTCATCTGCTGGAGATGGGTCGCCGCATGACAGGAACCATGACAACCCGTCGAGGGCGGTTTGAAGGTCGGGCGGGATGCCATTCCCGTATAGCAGATCGAGCGCCGTCCAGGTCTTTTCACTGTCAGACAGCTCTGGATCGGAGACGCAAAGTTGTATCTGGACCCCTATCCGGTAGTCCGTTCGAATGAGCCAACCCTCATAATCTTCGGGCAGTCGATCCAGCAGGGCGTTATACATTTCCCACCCTGCTGGCGCTATATTTGCTCATGCGGCGCGCCCGCTCCTGTCCGGCTTCGTTGAAGTACGGAATGAGCTGAGTAAAGAAATCATCGTACAGCTCAATTCCAGGGACGATATCTCCAAATACCTTTTTGCATGTCCCAACTCCAAAAAGGCTGTCGATCTCATCCATGATGTTCTCATGCACCTTGCGCCACAGAGCGGCAGACGCCCTCATGTGCCCCTCGCTTCCCTTTTCATATCGATCGTCGATCTTCTCCGCCTCTGACGTTGCCGTGTTCGCTTGTTCTTGCACTCGGTCCACCATGGCGAAAAAGCGATCCGGGAAACTGTTGTCGCCGAAATCAAGGACGATGTACTCCCCGTTGTCATTGACCTCGATGCGCTTTGCGCTTGTCTTGACGCGAATGCCGGCCATTTATCGCTCCTCCTCTTCGAAAACGCCCCTGGAGGACGCCCCTTCGGTAAACGTTTTGGTCTCAGGTTCGAAAGTCCCCTTTATCCCGCTGCCTCTCCAGTTAATGGTATAACCGATGGACAGGGGGTCGGAGGCCGAGCCGCCATAACTGTCGATCTGTATAGAGACAGGCTGTCTGGTGGCTGCATAAGACCCACTTGTCTGTTTGCCAAACACGTCCACCAGGACCACATCGCTGTAAGCGTCAGAGCCGATTGGAAGCGTTTCCCGCATATCGTTCACAAAATCGAAAACGGGGTCTCCGGGCACCGCCTGAGCCGTCACGGGAGCGTTGGGCTGATACCCGGTCATGTCGGTATTGGCGACGTCTTCATGTATGTACTGATTGGTGCTGGTCTGGGGGTTATAAGCGATGGACAGCTCTGTCACGCCAGGGCCGATGATGCCATAGGTCGCATCTGCCTCTTTTGGCGTGGTATTCATAAACATTTTGAATGCGCTTCGTTTTTCTGCCATGATTTCCTCACTTTCTATGTGCCGACCTCATAGGTCATCCGCATGAATATTTGATGGTCCTCCCAACCGCGCTCCATTCTGGCGAACAAAGACGATCGAGCGGTCTGTTCAAGCTCCCGAACTTTTAGCCCATCCCCTATGTCCGGCTTTTGACTGCTGGCCCAATCTCCCAATGCGTTCAGCAATTCATCAGCCCCGAGCCGCAGAATTGTGGTGGAAGGGTTTACACGATAGACGATCTTGAACTGATACTCCGCTATATAAGAATCGTCTATGAACCGCTCTATGATGTACGTGCTTTGGACAAGAGACAACGCCATACATTCGAGTTCTGCGTTCATAAACTCGTAATCGACGCGAAAGATAGACAGCGGGATCTCCGGGAACGTGTTCAACCATTTCAATATCTTGCGGGATATCTGATCTTCCTCTTTGGCTATTACGAATTCCAAAGGCTTATCATCGGAACTCACGCTGCATCACCTCCCCCACTACTCGTCTCCACTTTGGAAGATTCTGAGCTTTAGACGCCTCGAACCAATGGGATTGCGCCTTGCTGTGGACCTTTTTCTTGATATCAAGGTCTCTTCCGCCTGGGTCTATCACTTTTGACGCCCCCTTTGGCGCCCACGTGCTGCCGGTGTCTGGGTCGATCATAAGTTTCCCGTAGTAGAGGAAGCGAGCATAAGGGCCTGGATAAATGATGGTTCCTTTATGCACTATTGTTCGATTTGAGAGGGATTTCGATCGCGCTGGGACATATGGCTCCGTGTCCTTCGCGATCTGGATCGATACGGCGTGCTCAGCTCCTGATCCAGCCCAAAAGATCTTTCTGTTGAGGCGTTCCATATCTTTTTTGAATTTTTGAGAATCTAACGTGAATTTGATCCCTGCCATCAATTTGCCCCCACTTCGAAATGCTGCATATCTGGACTCCCAAAATCTTTTTCATCGATTTTTGTGATGTCGTATACATGGTCGTACTTCATCTCGATGAAATCCATAGCTTTATCTGGCTCCACGGCCTCTCCCTTTACAAAAAAGGTGTTACCACTCACGCCAGGTTCTTTGCTGGTGATTGCAAGCGTCCAGAAGCCAGATTTGTCCTCCACACGCCAAAATTCGATGGGAGGTATGTACCGTTTTCGCTTCCCTGTGACAGCATTCACTGCCTCTACAGAGAACGGTATATAAAGAGTCGCCGCATCTGCTCCTACCAAACCGCTCTTCTGCACATTTATGGCTTTGCAAGCCTCGAGAAAGACTCCTCGTAAAATGGTAATGTGGTTTACGATCGTATCATCATAGTCTGGGCCATGGATGATCTCCACGTTGTACAACGTGATCGTATGGGGGAACATGGCAGGACGGCGGGCGTTTGCCCGGCGAGGGCAGTTCATTCGGTGCGGTGCAGGCATGGATAAGACCTCACTTTGAAGATTGGCGCGAACGCCGGGAGATTCCCCAGGTACAGCAGCAGCGCGTCCCGCTTCCGGCTGTCGATGACCTGCATGTCGGCGGCGGAGACGGTCGCGGACTTGTAGCTCCGCGACCAGCCCCCTACCGCTTCGCTGGACACCTGTGCGCCCCCTTGATACGCGCTGGCGGTCATGATCTCTTCGTCCAGGAGGATGTCGGCGACGGCGCAGGAAGCCTTTTTGACGGCCTCCTGCTGCCAGCCGTCCACCCGGTCGGAGACGCCGCCGGTCACCGCCCGGATGTAGTCGGAGGCCCGTTCAGACAGCCGGGGGAAATCCTCCTCCGAGATCGCGTTCCCGAAATAGGCGTTCAGGTAGAAGTCATAGTCGGCATACATCCCATGGGCCTCCTTTCCTTACAGGCTTACGCCTTCCATGACCGCCCGCGCCTCAAGGGCCGCCAGATAATCGGCCATAGCACGGGTCTGGATGTTGTACGTGCTGCGCGGGCAGGTGGGGGTGAACGGGAGCGTACCCGCGTCCCACTTATCCAGCATTGCGTTCAGCTTTTCAAACCGGATACGCAGTTGCTCATATTCGGCCTTAAAGCGCTCCTTGTAGTCAGTACTCTCCATCATAGAGACGGTATTTTTCAGTTCCATAATTGCCCCTCATTTCTTACTTGATCTTGGCCCTCTGGGCGGTCTGCTCGTCGTTCAGGGCGGCGGTGGCCGCATCCGGCTTGACCGTAGCGATCCACAGGCTGTTGGGGTCGTACAGCAGGGGCATGAACAGCCCGCTGGCTTTGGTCCACAGAACAGCAGGGTCCCATTCCATCTTTTGGGTCACGTAGACATACGGAGCCTCGCCGCTGGAATTGACGGGGTAAAATCCGGCCAGCCGGGTTTCAGGCGGGTCTCCCCAAAGCCCCGTGCCTACGCGGCCTGCGGGATTCGTGGAGAAGAAGGAGATCTTGTTGTCGGGGAAATACCTCTTCTTGGTGATGACCGGCCGTCCATCGCTCCCCAGCTTGGCGTCTGCACCATAGGTCAGATCATGGGTGACGATTCGGCCCAAGCCATATTCTTGCTCCAGGTGGGCGTAAAGCGTCGTCTTGCCCAAAAGAGCCCCCGCGCTGAGGTTCCCGGCGATCTCCTTCTGAAGTGCGACATTCCGGCGCATTTTGGTGATGTTTTTCCGGGAGGTGATAAAACCGCTCAGGGTCACGCCTGCGTCAGAAGCCTCATCGATGATGCTCTGGATCTGTCCCGAAATGTCCGCATCCTGGGAAAGATCCAGCTCAAAGCTGGTGTGGCCTGCGGGCACACCGTAGTCCACAGGGATGTCCAGACCGTTCTCTTTGATGGTGATTTTCCCGGTGGCCAGCATCTCCGATTTCGCCACCTTGGAGCGGGTAAAGACCTGCTCCGCCAAACGGATACCGTCATTGAACACATAGTCCCGCAGGGCGTCACGTCCCTGCACACCGTTGTCCATGTACTCCTGCAAAAGCTCGCTCTGGTCGATCTTGACCTTGATCAGTGCTTTCTTGATGCTGTGCTTGTCCACCGGGATATGGATGGTCTTATTTGCCTCCGTATCAAAGGCATGGAACTGGGCCATGATGGCGGTCTGATACTCCGCCGCAATGGACTCCCACTTGGCGATGATATTGTCCGTGCGGATATCGCCGACCAAGCTGTCGATGGGGTCGGTGGACCTGGTCACATTGAAGCCCACATCCAGCCATTCCTCCTGGGGGATAAAGCCGTTGAACTCTTCAGCCATATGCTGTCACTCCTTTCAGTAGGGCCGGGTCACGGAAGGGCTTGCGGCGATGAACACGAATCCCTTCCCCGCCAGGGCTGTTTTTGCCGCCTCGGCAATAGCCGCAGGCAACCGGTCTTCGTACACACGCCCAGCCAAGACAACGCTCCCAGGCATATCGCCGGTGGTCACGTCGATATCCTCATAGAGGATGCCTTCCGCTGTGGCGTCATTGGCGGGCCAGACAGTCCCCATAGGAACATACTTGCTCCCGTCTTCTCTGGCTGTCGCTCCGGCCTGCTCGATCTGGCGGGTCTTGCGGACCACGCCCCTCTCGCTCTCTAAGAACCAACCGGGGGCGAATACCCGCCCCATCTCTGCTGCTCCGATAAAAGACATGTTTTGTCACTCCTTTTTTTCTTCGCCATAAAGGCTCGTGTGGTACTCAGCGGCCAATCGTGCCGCTCTGCTTGGGGCTTTGGGCGGCGCTCCATGCCCTCCGCCGCTGCCGGACCCGGTAGCGAATCGGGGCACGGGCCTGTCCGGGGCGAACGCGTCGGGGTCCGCCTCGCGCTGGGCCTTGATGAAGTCGTCCAGGCCGGCCAGCTCCCCGTCCTTCAGCTCCAGCTTCTGCTCCTTCAGCGCGGCGGTGAAGGCCCGCTCCGCGCTCTTGGAGCTGAACTTGAGGGACTTCCCCGTGATGGCCCGGGCGATCGCGTCGGAGTAGTCCCGGTCCGCCAGCTTGGCGGTCAGCTCGCCCGTGTCTTTTTCGTACTTGGCCTGGAGGTCCGCGAGCTGTTTCTGCACTGCCGCAACGTCGCCGTTGGACTTCTTCAGCGCCTCCAGCTCCGCTGTGGCCGCAGAAAGCTTCCCCTGCGCGTCCGCAAGGTCGGCTTTCGCCGCGGTGGTCTTGGCCTTCTCCTTTCCGATGTCCGCCATGTTCTCGTCCAGGATCTTGTCGATGGCGGCATCCTCAAGCCCCAGGCCCTTCAAAGATTCTCTCGTCATGGTCTCTCCTTCACCGCTTCGCTTTTTTCGCGTGGGTCGCTTCCACTGCGGCCCCGTAGTTTTGCGACTTCGGGACGGTCAAAAGTTGTATAAAAACCGCTTGTGCGGGTTTTACCAAAAGAAAAAGCGTGGTCACTCACCCATTTCTGGATGAATAACCACGCTCGGCTCTTCGCCGTCAACGCTTAGACGGCGGAAAAGTATTTACTTTTTCAGTCCCTTTTTATTTGCCCAGTCGAGCCATAACCCACATTTGTTATAGTTTTCACAGCGCGGGGTTTCTTCCCCTTTGTGCTTGCAGGTATAGCACGGGAAACCGCACATCGGCGATTGAAAAAATTGCTCTATGATTTCCGGCGGGACAAGTTCCGCAGGAAAAAGCCCAGCATTACAAAGATTCCCGTCAAACATCCTTCTTCACTTCCTCCCGCCGCACCCGTACAACCTTCACGCCGTCCTTGACGGGGATTAGCTCCACGCGCTCACCACGGGCAAGGACGGCTTCGGCAGCTTTGATGTCCGACGGTCTCAGAATAGTTCCTTTTTTATCCGCCATAAAGCATCGGCGTTCCATCTGCGTTCACGAGTAACGTAAAATTATTTGATACAACATACATAACCTTTGTATCTCTGTGGAAAACAACTTTCCAGGAAACCCCTCTGTCGACCTCAATAAACGTTCCGGTTGGTTTTTCTTCTTGCTTATTGCTTTCAATTCCACTACTTTCCGACGAACTACATCCAAGCAAAGAAAGCATAATCACGAAAGTTACTACCATATATTTAATGCATTTCACTTGTAAATCACCTTCATTCTCTCCCGTTGCTCCGGCAGTCCCGCCGCCTTGCTGAACTCGATGTATTCCTTACTCAGCCGCCGCAAGCGGATGTTTGTTGCCTGAGCGTCCTCCTTCAGACCCGCCGCCTCGAAAGCGGTCTTGCGGCGTTTCAGCTTGCGAACGGTGCGCTCGATCTGGCGCTGCTTCTGGGTAGCCTGATAATCGTCGTATTCCCGGCCCTCAAACTGGATTTTAGGCCGGTTTTCCGGCTTCATGGCCTCCAGCTCGGAATCGGTGTAAGTGCGCTCCGAAACGCCCTCTATAAAGGGCCAGTAGGAGTGCCTGCAGTTGGCTCCGCCTATGCCAGTCACGGAGCCGTAGCCGCACGTCTTTTCAAAATCGGGGTATTCTGCCATTGCATCACCTCCTGTCAGTAATAGAATAATGTTACCCGCCTTTTTGCACAGTGCAAAAAGATACTTTTCCAGTGTTCGAGCATATTGTACGGTTTCATCACAATGTAATTGTGGCCTTGCATATCCATGTAAAGGTCTTTTATTGCATTGTAAATCCGTCGGCACTCTTGCGGGGTAAATTTTCCATCACAATCGGAGTGAAAAAGTAGCAAATCCAAATCGTCATTGCAGATTTCATTCCACCTGTTCTCTTGTTCTTCAGTCAATCGATTCCCGGCGCACATACTCTCGAACATTTCCCCGATTTCCTCATTGTAAGTACGCGCCAAATTTCGGAGAAACAGTCCGTATGTCAAATACCCGCAGTTAAATTCTGTTTCTGCGGTCAATCCTTTAGCTGTTGCACAAAGTCCCATCCCTACTCCTTCCCCGTGCTTTCCAGATACATCTTGCAAACAGCCATATGTCCGCAAGCAATCACACGTTCTATCTCCCCACAACCGCAAGGCGGAGCGTAGTACATACTCAATCCCTTAATGCCGGATGGGTCAAAGTGTTCACAGGTCAAGCAACATTCTCTCAGCTTAATTTTTATTTTTTCCATCGGTACACCTTCCCTTGCCATTTTGCATGGTTCTCCCAGCCGTTTGGCCCGTCTATGTTCCGCGCCCCCAGGTGGGCCGTCACTTCCAGCAGATCCGTCTCCAGGTAGTCCATGGACTGCTCCCGGTACTTCTGGTTGAGCTGGTTCACGCCGGTCATCACCGCGCGGCGAATGCAAACGTCAAGCTGTTGGATGCCTCCGCGCTCGTACTTGACCGCGTTCCTGACCGGGGCTCCATTTTTATCGAACGCCACGCACAGCCCGCTCTTCGCCAACTGCCGCACGGCCTCGCCGATGGCCTGGTCGTAGCTGATCGCGCCGGACATGATCTGGAGCTCCGCGCTGTCCAGGGCCCACTGGTACGCCTTTGCTGGCGGAAGCATGACCTTGTGCCGTCCGTCCCGTACCAGGAACCCCATGGACCGGGTGAGGTTGGTGAATCCATCGACAGTCTGTCGCCGGATGGCGTCGATATCCCGTTCGTCCACCAGCCTCTGCGGAAAGGTCACCTGCGCGATATCGATCATCGATGTGTAGTATCTTTGGTTACGCGCCACTACATCGTCCAACAGGGCCTCCAGCTTGTCCATGCCGACGCCGGTCGTCTTGGAGATGGCCCTCTTGATGTCCTCCAGATCCACGCCGTGGGAGCGCAGGGCCCGGACGTCCTGGACCGTGACCTCGTTCAGCTCGCCGGCCAGACGAAGCCTGGAGCAGATCTCCTCCAGCAGCTTCAGCTCCAGGCCCCGGAACAGCTCCGCCAGCTCTTCGGGGAGGGCATCCAATATCTCCGGGCTGAACGGATAGCGCGGCATTTACTCCACCTCGTCCTGTTCCTCGTCCGTCATATCTTCCATATCCGGTAGCATCTTCCGGGCGGTCTCTTCGTCCACGCCGTCCCACTTCATGACGAAGGCGACCGGCTTCATCAGTCCAGCAGCCACCCGCTGCATATCCATCGCCATGTCCTGCCGCCTGGTCTCAGGATCGTCCAGGACCCCGTCGCCCCAGTTGTATCCCACGCTGTACTCCCCCGCTGGAGCAAGCTGCGCCAGGTCGCACCACGCGTCCATAGCGTAGATCAGATCGTCCAATGCCGCCTGGAACGTTTCCTGGATGCAGTCCTCCGTCACGTACTGCCGGTGTTTGGTCATGATCTCCTCGGTGGCCGTCTTGTTGACGGACTGCGGGTCGGAGATCGTTCCGAAAGCGAGCCCCACATTGAACTCGACGATCTTCAGGATATATTGGAGCCCGTCATATAGTGCAGCGTTCCGCAGCTCTGGGCTGAACTGCTCGAACAGATTCCCGTCGCTGGTAAAAGCGCCTTTCAGGAAAAGCCGGTCTCCGATCTGTCCTGCATCGATCTGCGTGGCATCTGAGAAGATCTTCCGCTCCCCGCTCTTGAACTCCCACCAGATACGCTCCCACTGAAGGTCCGCTTCCCGGATGAGGTCCATCACCGCTCCGGAATACACGGAGACCCCCATAGGCGAATCGGGCTCCACCCGATTGGCTATCGGCGGCTTGAAATAGGAGAACAGCGGGCCGGTCAGACCTTCGATCTCCTTATGCTCCTCCAGTCCTGCCCATTCCTTTATAGCATCGAGAGGGACCTGAGCACCGATGCCGCCGTCCCGTCCGCTGCGGAATGCTTTGTTTTCCACCACGTAGACCTTGCTGCCATCCTCGCGTATCTGGAAGTCGTGGTGCTCCAGCTTGACGAACCAGTCTTTCCCCTGGCGCACAGGTTTGCTCTCAAACACGCCGCCTATCGCCTTGCCGGCCCCATCGAAGCGGGTCGGCGTGAAGCGCGTGGTGAAAGCGTCCACCAAGATGCGGCCATCTTCCGGGTACGGCTTGAGGCACACCCCGCCCAGGCAGAGGCCCAGCTCCAGATCGATCCCGAACCTTGCCACCGCCAGTTGCATCTGCCGGTCGATGTACTTCGCCCTTTCGCTGCCGGACACGGCCACAGAGAACTCCGTCAACGCATGACGGGCCAGCTCCCGACCGATGGCCCCCGGCAATCCCAGCGGCCGCACATCGCAGCTCTCCCAGGGAGGGTGGTCGATATACATGGAATACCAGAGGTCGATAGCGTCCTCCATCTTCCGGGAGGCGGCAGGGAGCACACTGAACTCCTTCTCGATGGTCCCGGCAGGGATCGTCACTCTATCCTGTTTCGTGTAGCCGAACTTGTTCAGCGCCCATTCGATGATGCCCATGTATCTCCCTCTCTTGGATGCGATATCTCCCCCGCCTCATATCAAGATCGCGGGGGCCTGGTTCGCCATGCGCCCCACTATATCGGCGCTTATGCCATCCAGCAGCTCTCCGACCTCGGCGGCACTGTATGTACGCTCCGTCGCCTCGGGGAGAGGGAGCACCGCTTGCCCGCCGGTCAGCTCCGCGCTGGCATAATGGGCACAGATCGCCTTGTACTCTGGGATGGGGTTTTCCTTGGCCAGCTTCATCCACATGGAAGCCACACGGGCCCGGGCGTTCTTCGCCTTGGCTTCGGCAAGCGCGGCCTTCGTGCCGTCCGTCAGGACGCTGGCGCTGTACGAGCCGGTCTTACGGATCGCCGGGAGGACGGTGCCCGTCACCCACCGGCGGAACTTCTTCGCGCCAGGGAGCTTGCTGGACAGCACCAGCGAATACAGGCCGCTCTCGTTGATGACGGTCATGTTTCGGTTTTGGCTACCGTCGTGAATCGCGACGGTAGCTTTGTCCTCTTCATCGATATGGACTGCCAGCGCGTCGCGGGAGTTGCTGTACCCCAGCGCCGCAGCCACATCCTTGCCGACCATCCACGGTTCTCCGTCGATCTCCACAGCGCGGACAGTCCCAAACTCGGGATCGTTGAAAATCATCAGTTCATTCATGATGGATATCCTCCTCTTTTTGATGGCCGAGCCATTCACGCCGCCCCGACGAACAGCAGCCGGAAGGTCTCCCGCCCCTTGGGCGTCACCATCGTCTGGGTGCCGCTCCACTGGGTCTTTTCGTTGAAGCACTCCTTGACCTCGAACAGGCCGCTATCCACATGCTGGGCATAGGGCATCAGCTTGCCACGCTTGTCCCGGTAGATGTACTTCTTGTTGAGCAGGAACTGGATGAAGTCCCGCTCCCTGACCTCCAACTGCTTCGCCGTCTCCCGGAAATTGGTCAGCAGGTTCCGATCAACCAGTTCATCGAAGTAGTCCGCTTTGGGCTTCATGACCTGCGTCTCCACTGTCAGGGCGGAGTTGGCGATCTCCAGTGCCGAGATGCGGGCCTCACGGTCAGCCAGAGTCTTTTGCGCCACCATCAGCGCTTTTGCCATCAACTCCTCTGGAGTCATGTTCTCCTGCCTATAGATGTATCCGCCGTTGCGGCGGATGGAGGGAAGGACTTCATCAAAGATCCAGATCTCGAACTCCTCCGCCCCCGGCAGCTCAGACTTGGCAGCCAAGCGGTAGATATCGCCCTCGGGGATAAAATTCATTTCCTGATTTCCGCCGGGAGTATGGATATAACGTTTCGTTACACCCTTACAATGGTCTGTCAGAGCTTTACTCGAATTCTTGTAGCCCAACGCTTTTGTCGCGTCGGACCCACAGAACAGTGTCTTACCATCTTCCACGATGGCTCGGATGGTCCCAAATCGCTCGTCTTCAAAGATCTTCAGTTCGTTCATGCTAGATATCCTCCTCTTTTTTGATGGCCCATCGAAATATCTTTGTCATATGCCCGCAGACCGCACTTCCCGCGCCATGATAGTGGAGCAGAAGTACCGCATGTCGTCACAGGCGTGATCCGCTTCTTTTATCACCGTATCCATCGACGCTTCCGTGTCCCAGCGGTATGCGGCGATCTCCGACAGCAGGCCCTTGCAGTCCCTGTGGATCAGGATCCGTCCGGCCTGCAGCAGCGAAGCCGTCAACCGGATGCCATCCACGACGCTGTTGTCTGCGTCCCACACGGCGAACCTCCCGTGCCTCCGGATCGTCTCCTTGAAGCTGGCAGCGGATGGGTCCACGACGATCCGATCTATCTTCTTGTCTCCAGCCAGCTCCTCAAGACCTGTATAATGCTCTTCATCCGTGCGCTGATGGTTCCCAGGCTTCCTACTGTCATAGTAATATTCGCCGGCGCGATACGCCGTCCCCCGCCACAGGCACCAAAGCCCCGCCGAGGTCGGGTTCACTGTACCATAATCTACCGAGATGTACCATCTCCCCCGCTGGAGGGCTTGCCAGGGTATCTCGTCCATCACGTGTTCCTCTTCGCTGAACATGGGATACACCAGGCCCTCGGCAGCTACCCACAGCCCCCGGATATACCGGTCATAAAACACACCGGAATACATGGACTGATAACGGGCAAGCGTCTTATCGCTCAGGCTGGGGTTGTCGGTCATCTCGAAGTGGAGATAAAGAGCATTGTGCTCCTCCCGCTTGTCGATCCACTCCTCTTTGAACCAGTGGGACGGGTTTCCGGGATTGCAGGAAAACCAGATTCTCGCGCCGTCCACGCTACACCGGGCCAGTGCCTGATTGACAAAGCTCTCCGGCATAAGGACTACTTCGTCCAGCAGTACCCCCGCCAACGTCCGGCCCTGAATCAGAGCGAAGCTGGATTCGTCCCGTCCGCCGAACACCTCGAAGTAATTCACTCTGGGGCCCCGGCGAACCTCCAGAATCTTCTGCGAACGCCGCCAGTGGAGCGTATAACGTTTCTTGGCGTAACTGCGGGATATGTAGGGAATGACCATGTTCTCAGTCGCGCTGCCCACGGTCTTGCCGCAGATGCCGAACCGCTGGCCGGAAAACTCCCGCATGGCCCAGTCGATGAATGCCACCACCTCAATGGAGGTTTTGCCGGACCGGACCGCGCCGTCGCAGATCAGGGCATCGTAGGGGCTGTAGGGGAAGGCGAGGATTTTCTTTTGCTTTGCTGAAATCATGTGGTAACTTCAAATCTTATTTTCATTTGTGCCGGATAAAGGTCTACCTCTGGCCTGCGCTTCCCGGTCCACCGCAGTCCCCCAGCCCGTCCCACGCATTTCCATCCGGCAGCACGGAGGCTCGTCCCGTTCTCGCTCTCCAGGATGTAAGTCACCAGTTTTTTGTATCCCATGGCACGGGCCACCCTCCATGCGGCGGCGTATAACATGGAACAGGCGTTGTGGGTCCCGTCTGTGCAAAGCCGATTTACCTCCAATGTCCATCCATCGTCTAAATGGCGGGAAACAGGCCGCCCCACAATGGCAACGCCAACTATTTTCTCTCCATCGGAGCAACCGATGGAAAACTTGTGTCCCACAACAGGCCCATGGTGGCGGTGGTTTTGCTCCACAAAGGCATTTGCCTCTTTCAGCTTCATGGGAACAATTTCAAGCATCGCCCTCCAACCCCTCTCCCAATTCCCGCAGGCTGCGGCTCAGATCGTCCTCTTCGGCTTCGTCCTTCGGACCGCCGCCTATCATGGCCCATTTGTCAATCAGAGTCCCCAGCGCCGTGGTGATCTGCGCCGGACTGGCATCCGCAAGTTTATCCGGGCTGTTCAGGGCGTCCAGCCCTTTTCCCAGTATTTCACACACGATATTTCGCTTATTCTCCATGTAAGCAATAATATCAGCGGTGTTCTTCTCTTTTTTATCCTGCGCTTTCTTGGCGAAATCGGCGCAACTCGCAACTAATCGACGCACTGTGTCCTTTGAAACGCCGTTTACTTTCGCTGTTGCGCTATAGCTCTCTAATTCGGTATAGTCCGCAAGGATTTTCTTTTTTTGCTTATCCGTCAGCCTTGCTGCCATACCACCACCTCTCAATCAAAATTTATTATTCTTCATACAAAATCAACGGTCACAAGGCATAAACCTCTAGTACCATTACAAAAGAGCTATCAAGACCATTCCAGGGATTTTAGCCGCATATCCAGATAGCTGTTCCATGTCAGCGGCGGCAGTGGCATTGAGGTCCAGTTCCGGAAGCGGGAGGAGGAATTCCCCAGTGAGCTCCCTCGTGGCGTAGGCCTGTAGCACCTGCCTGTATGTACCGTCGTACTGAGCCGCCAATCGCTCCAGGATCTGAGCCTTGCGGATGCGTACATTTTCGGCGCGGGTCTGGGCCATGATCTTCTGGTATTCGGTCATGCTCCGGCTCCCATGTACTGTACTGGGGAGGAACGCTTCCGCCAGCACATCTTTGGCTTTGAGCTGATATTGCTTCAATGTCTCTGCCAGTTCCGGGTGTTCCTCTTTCATCGTGGGCGTGATGCTGATCTTTGCCAACCAGAGAGGCACAAAGTCCAGCTTGAGAGCGATCGTCTCATGAGCAGGGTCAAACACCCCTGCATGAAATTTCGTGCAACCCTCTTGTAGCACTTCATCGCTCTGGACTTTGACGATCTCTCCATTTGCTTGTCCTCTGGATAAACCGATGCCATTGCACATCCATTTGACGCCCACCCAGATCTGCCCGTCCGCGTCACGGGCCGCCATGAGTCCTGTTCCCAAGAACGGGACTTTTTTGATCTCAAGTTTTTCCATTCGAGAGGTCTCCTTCCAAGATGTGATAGAAGAGGCTGCGGGAACATACCCCGCCATGCGTTCCCTCTCACAGTGCAGCTCCCGGTCCATGCGCCGGTCCGCTGCATATAGCCCCTGCCGCTTCCCGCTACACAGAGATATGAGCTTCAAAGAACGGCACATCTCCCACATCCGGGGCAGCGGACCGAGACCCGCTGCCCCTTCGTGGTCAAGAGGAGGAGGAGCATGGGTGGGAGGATGGAGGGCTCCCACCTATGCTATCCTATCACATATCCTGACCTCCACTGACCAAAAAAGGTCAGGTCTAATAATTTGTTCTCCCAACAAGATAATCGATACTCACATGGAAATAGTTGGCGATCGCAATCAGCGAATCCATATTTGGTTTCGTTTCTCCACGCTCATATTTTTGGATCGCAGTATCTGGAAGCCCACAAAGCTGAGACAGGACTATCCTGCTCTTCCGTTCCTTTTCCCTCAATCTTTGCAAACGATACGGGAACTCATCCAACCTACATCCCTCCCCTGACATGCGGGACATCATACCCCGTTTCCCGCTTGATCCTTTGGATACAGTTCCTGACAGAACCCGGCGTACTGTCCAAGACCTCGGCGATCTGCCGGGCCGTCAAGTCCTCCCAGTCGCCCTCCATCACCGACCAGATCAACGAGCCTTTGCGGTACGGGTCTTCCGGCCTAGGCACGATCATCACCGTCCCCTTCTTCTGGCCTGCGGCGGTAAGCCGACCAGCCATTGCCGCACATTTTCAGGAGGCGTACTGTACCATCCGTGAAAAAGATGCTGTCCGCATCCATTCGATCTACTACACGGCAAGTGCACCAGCCCCTCTGTTTCGCGTAGTTTTCAAAATCCTAGACGTTTGGGAATTTAGCCCGGTTTCTCCTTATGCCAGACCGAGCCCTTTTTCGTGAAGTGCATCCATCCGCGCCCCGGTTCGTATCTGGCCGCAGGTTTCCCGCAGACCTGGCAATAGATGGACGGATGCACGCCGACGGACTGCATCCCGCCCCGGCCAGCTCCGCTCCTTCGGCTCATACGTTGCCTTCCGGCTTGCGGCGGTAGGCCAGCCAAGTCTTTCCGCAGTTCTCGAACACAGCCATTTTGCCATGGGCCTCTCGACATAGCTCGTATTCTGCATCAACCAGCATCCAAGTGCAGAAACCGCCGCTTCCGCGCATCGGAACGATCCACACCGGCTCCCCGTCCATCCCCCTCAGCTCCTCCAGGGTGAGCGGGTCGTTAGGCTGCGGGGCGATGGTGGGCGCGGCGTCGATCTGCCGTTTGCTGTACCCGAAGATCTTATAGCCCCCATCTCCGTCGAACACTTCTTCCGCCATGTCGATCTCAAGTCCATCTGCATCGATCGGTCTCATCCGTCTTCCCCCCTCTTCCCCTCCGCTGCGTCGCGTCCGGCCTTGTAGCGCAGCCTCGCCTTCGCGTTCTTGAGCTCCTTCATCGCGATCCCGAGCTCCTGGCAAATGGGGCCGCTCCTCAAACCGGCGCGCAGCAGGGCATCTATCTGGTCGTCGAGCTCGTCATAGCATCCCCATGTCCTCGTCTGCTCTCCCTCGTGCGGCGCACAGTTCCCATAGCTGCGTTCCCGTTTGCAGTCGAGGCAGCGGTCGATCGCCGCCTGCGGGTCGCAGGTATGTACCTGCTCCGGCGGGTCCGGCGGGCTGACCCACGGCCTGACGGCATGGCTGATCCCATATGGGTCGTTCAGCTCGACCGCGATCGAAAGGCCTGTCATATCGTCACCTCCTCGATCTTCATTTGTTCCGGCGCGGTCCGCCGGACCTCCCGGACATCGACCAGCCGAACGTCGCCCCACCGCTCCAAGAACATTGCGATGGACTCTTTCATGCCTGGGACATACTCACTAGCACGATCCATCTGAAACGTCAGTATCATCATTTCGACTTCCCCCCAGTCTTTCCAAAAGGATATAGATCCCCGGCACCTTGGCCCAAAACTTTTCGCAGAGCTCCGAAGCCACCTGCGCGTCATCCTTCCAGAACCCCACTGCGGTCATGCAGTCCTTCAGCAGCTTGTTCAAGTTGTCGGTATCTGGTGGAGAGATGCGGTACTCGCCATCATAGTGATCGCCACACAGGGGGAAACACCATTTCGCCATCAGCCTCACTGCTCCCACCAGTGGCCGCTCCGGGCGGTGTCCAGCTAGATGGGCGGTGAGTTTGGACCGAGCAGCCATCACCTCCGGCGGATCGTAGAACACAGGCTTCCCCTTGACCACTTTGATCTGCTTCTCCTGGTGGGTGGCGGTAGGCGGACGCATCGGCATAAAAAATTCGACCCTCATGTATCTTTACCTCACTAAAGTGTCACTTGTTTTCACGCGCTAAGTGGTGGTACGGTCAAAAACAGGGGGGGTCAAAAAGCCCCTCTATAAGAGGGGCTTTTTGACCCCTGTTTTTTGACCCCACCCGGTCAGTTTTTACAGGGGTCGATCTGATTTCTGACCCCTAGATCGACCCGCAATCATGCACAAATATATACGCTCTATCAATTACATTTTTGTTTATTATCCCAGGGTCAATTTTATAGAGATCATTCTGACCCCATGATCGACCCCTGGGGTCGATTCCCAGGATCATCCTTTTTGACCCTTCTGACCCCATCCTTGGTCCGTTCAAAACCTGGATGCTCATCCACATGATCTCGGACCGTATTCTTCGATCTTCCCATATAGTTGATGAGATCAGCCAGCGGTACACACCCTGTCCCAGCCATGTCACATGCGGCGAACGCCTTGTCCAGCGCATCCATACGCTCCCTCCGCCGGTCTTTTTTCGGCTCGGTCGGCGTTCCTTTTTTCCGCCAAACAGGCTGCTCCTTCTCCGGGTCCACATCCCCCAACACGCCGCTTCGGTCTACAAGGTGGATGGGATAGTCGAACCACAGGTCTATCGGAGCAAACCGCGGGAATTCCCGCAGGGTGCCCTCGATGCGCCATGCCGTGCGAGCCGCTGCGCCCTGTTTCGCGGCCTTGACACACTCCAGCAGGGCCTGGTATCCCCCAGGGGCCAGCACCTCCTCACAGGCAGCCAGAGCGGTCTTCTCGCTGTACAGGAGGTCCGGGTCGACCTCGTCTGTTCTTCCTATACCTTCAAGGTACGCGGCGCAGGTCCGGCCAACAGCATTATTGATCTCCTGCTTGCGCAGGTCCTCCGATATGGGCAGTTCGATGAGGTCCAGCAGGGCATCGGGGTCCCGGGCGAACACCCCGGAACCGCTGGCCCGGTCCATGGCCCGCTTGCCCCCCTGGCTGCCCTTGGAGTGGTGGTGGCAGTAGATCACCGCGCAGCCCAGCTCGGTGCACACCTTGTCGAACTGATTGCAGAATCGGGCCATCTGGTCGGCGCTGTTCTCGTCGCCGGTGATCACTTTGTAGATCGGGTCGATGACGATCGCGATATAGTTCTTTTTCGCGGCCCGACGTATCAGCTTGGGGGCCAGCTTGTCCATGGGGATAGAGCGGCCACGGAGGTTCCAGACATCGATGTTCCCCAGGTGTCGAGGGGGATATCCCAGGGCCTCATACACATCTCGGAAACGGTGCAGGCAGGAGGCCCTATCCAGCTCCAGGTTGACATACAGCACACGCCCCTGGGCGCAGGGGAAGCCCAGCCACGGCCGCCCCTCGGCGATAGAACAGCAAAGTTCGATGAGGGCATAGGATTTGCCGGCCTTGCTCGGCCCGGCCAGGAGCAGTTTGTGCCCTCGACGCAAGACCCCTTCGATCAGAGGCGGAGCCAACTGGGGCAGATCGTCCCAAGTGACGGCCATATTTTCCGGGTCCGGCAGATCGTCGCTGACACTCTCGATCCAATCCCTCCACTCGTTCCAAGAGCCTTTCCCGATGTTGGTGCCGGCCAAAAACTGTTTGTGACCATTCCTGATGACTCCAGGCATACGGCTGAGCCTGGAAGGGTTCCGATTTTGCCGGTCGATCTCCAGGCCGTTTTTCTGGCACACGCTGTACAGGTAGTCCACCCGTTTGCGATACTCTTCATAGCTGGACGCGTCGATACGTACGATAGCGTGTAGGCTCTTCCCTCCAGAGTGCACCAACGCCGCCACCGGCAGTTCCAGCTCTCGGATGATCGCATCCTGTTTTTCTATGGGGAGCGTATCCGACTCCACCAGGGCATAACGGAAATCTGTGACGTTCTCGTTCTTCACGCCCCGGCCATCCAGAGGATTGAACCGGATCCAGGCCCCCGCCTCCGGGTCGTAGTCCCCCAGCACTGCGCCCAGGTCCCCCTTACATTTGCTCAACTCTTGGATCAGTTTTCCGGCTGTGCGGTCAAAGCAACCCTTGGATCTTGGCTTATACCGTCCATCCTCGTCCACAAAGCTGTGGTTCACATAACCGACATGATCGCCGTCATCGAACAGGGCCTTGAGGTAGGAGACTAACTCCTGGGCTGGATCCCAGACCTGAGGCTCGTCCACCTCACGGGTCTCTATCCAGTCCTGATCTACCACTACCATATCCCTGTCCGCCTCGATCATGTCGTCCCAATCCAGCGTGTGGCCCGCCCGGGCCGGTCTCCAGCCGTTGTCTCGGGCCATCCGTACGATGGTGCCCGCCGTGATGGGGTTGGCATTGCCGCGAAAACCGCTCCATTTCTTCTGACATTCGCCGGGATGGTACCGCCCGCTGTCCCGTTGGCTCCACTCCTCCCAGGCGGCGACGGGACAGCCCGCCTCCTTCAGCCCCATGCCCACACTGAGCCATTCTTGGTAGGACAGGGACTTTGGATCGATATGTACCAGCGCATCCAGCAGGTCCAGGCCGTCCTCCACCGATCATCCCTCCTCAGGGCGATAAGTGGAGGGCTCCACACCTCTAGGCACGCCTCTCCATCCCATCGCGGCGATCCGGTCGATCATGTGGCTCGCCGCATCGAAAGACCACCGCCCGACGTGCTGGAACCCGTACCGCTCCAGGACCCGGATCTGCTTCGGCCTGGACAGTCCCTCGTTCTGACGTTTTTTCAACCGGTCCAGCAGCAGGGACGCCTTCCCGGCACTTTCGATCTCGTCCGGCATGATCCCGAACTTTTCCAATGCCCCCCGCTGAGCGTCGCTGGGCGGGCCCAGCTCCCAGCCAAAGGAGGGCACATAACTGGACAGGTCCTCCGCCTGGATAGACATCTCGAATTGCAGCGGATCCACCAGCTTGAGTTTTCGGCTTCGCATTTTCGACAACTGCTTTGCCAGTGACTCCTCCCGTTGGGCCACGACATCCTCGCTGGCCTTTTTCTCTGCTTCTTCGATGTCCACTGGGCAGCCTGCCGCCTCGATGTTCTCGGTCATCTTCCGGGCGACCTCGTCCGATCCGCAGATCAGGTCCGCCGGGTGGCATAGTTCATGGCGTTCGGTGTGCCATAGGAAATCCAAGAGCAACAGGTCCTCTTTCCCAGGAGACAGCCGGGTCCCCCTTCCCACCATCTGACTATACAGGCTCCGCACTTTGGTAGGCCGCAGCACCACCACGCAGTCCACACTGGGGCAGTCCCAGCCCTCGGTCAGCAGCATGGAGTTGCACAGGACATCGTATCTCCCATCCTCGAAGTCCTGGAGGACAACGGTCCGATCTTGGCTGTTGCCGTTGACTTCTGCAGCCCGGAACCCTTGAGCGTTGAGGATATCCCGGAACTTTTGGGAAGTCCGTACCAGTGGCAGGAACACCACCGTCTTACGGCCCTCGCAATACGTGCGCATCTCCTGGGCTATCTGGTGCAGGTAGGGGCCAAGGGCCGTATCGATGTCGGAATTCTTGAAGTCGCCCGCCTGCACTCCCACATGGGAGAGGTCGAGCGCAAGGGGGATAGTGACCGCTTTGATGGGGCACAGGAATCCGTCCTTGATTGCTCTGGGCATGGTATACTCATAGGCCAGGTGTTCAAAGTATTGGCCGAGGGATCGCATGTCTCCCCGGTCGGGGGTCGCCGTGACGCCCAGCACCCTAGCCTCTTCGAAATGGGTGAGCACACGCTGGTAGCCGTCAGACAGCACATGATGGGCTTCGTCCACAACGATGACATCGAAATAGTCCGACGGGAACCGGTCCAGCCGGGCTCCTCTCATCAAGCTCTGTACCGAACCGACCACGACCCGATACCAACTCCCGATACAGGTCTTCTCCGCTTTTTCTACTGCACAGCCCAGACCTGTGGCTTGGAGGAGCTTGTCCGCCGCCTGATCGAGCAGCTCGCCACGATGGGCCAATATGAGGCACCTGTTCCCCTGCCGCACCATGTCCTCCACGATCTTGCAGAACACGATGGTCTTGCCGCACCCTGTGGGGAGCACCAGCAGCGTCCGGGGAAAACCTGATGCCCAGTCGTTCTCGACAGCATCCAGCGCCTCCTTCTGATAAGGCCGCAGTTCCATCAGAACGCCCCCTGGTCCCAGGGCGTGGTCATGCTCCCTGCATCGGTCCAACCGCCTGCGCCCATCGCTGCGGGCTCATAGTCGTAGAGTCGTTCCACATCGTTGGCCTTCCCCTCGCTGCCGTCTTTTTTCGTATAAGTACGCGTCTTGAAACGGCCCCGGCCGCGAGATCCTATCAACTCGTTCCACCGCGGGCGCAGGGGCTCTCCATGCTTCTTTTGACCGATGGCTCGGAAGAATTCGGACAGCTTCCACTCCATACTGGAGTAAAGGATCAGGTCATACTTCACTGTGGCCGTACCTGCCGGCGTGTCCACCGACAGGGAGAGCATCGCCTTGTTGCAGGGCGGGATCTTGGCCGAACCGGGGAACCTGCCTCGCTCGAACGCAGTGACGGTGAACTCATAGTCTCCTTCTTCCAGCAGCACATAGTTCCCAGAGTCGCTCCTGATCTCATCTTCCCAGCCCAATTCGTGGGGGACGTTCATGTAGTCGTTCATATGTAGACCTCCTCAGATCTTGATGTAGATGGGGGACATCCCCCGGTCGTTCGCACTCAAAAAGGCAGTCTGTCTGGGTCGTCTTGGATCATCTGCACGATCTTCTCCCAGTTGGGAAGGACCCAGCCGCCCACGAACCCCGCTTTTTCCATGGCCTCCCAGGTGGTCCCCATAGGGAAATAGCGCTTCTGCCGCTTGTCTATCACCTGGCGGACCTCTTGCTCTGTCACAGACGCACTTTCCAGTAAGGGCCGGAGCACATCGGGGACATATACGCCGTCCTCTTGCGCAGACGCTTTGGCGGGCTCCGCCGGAGGGGCAGCCGGCGCGGATGCATCTTCTTTCGACGTGAGGGATGATGGCGCAGGCATCTCGCTCGGGGCAGGTCCAGAGGCCGTGCCCTCGACGCCCTTTGGGAACAGATACGGCCTGAAGGCATCGAGATCCAAAGGCATCTCATCCGGCAGGCCCATCCGGTTCTTGGCGTCCCAGAAGGGGGTGTGAGTGGTGTACACCACCCGCTTGCCTCCTTGCGCCTTGTTCTTGCCCTTTTGTGCTCCCTGCCCGTCTACATTGACCACGATGGTCTTGTAGTTGGCGAAAAGCACCGCGTCGGCCCATTCCCGAATGAGAGGGGCCACTTTTTTGGACGTCTTCATCTCCCAATGATCGTATGCCCCTATCTCATCAGGCAGTTCTACCCTGCGCAGCCATGCATGGGCGGTCACCACCACGTTGATCGCTTTTCGTGTGACTTCTGAAAGCAGATCCAAAAGTTTCCCAAACTCTTCCGCGCTATACTGATAGCCTTTCCCGTACCCTGCATCTTCCAGTCCTTTCCACCCCCTGGCTGCGCAAAGCTCTACAATCTCAAGCTGTTCTGCCCAGTCTGCCGTATCGATCACCAGCGTTTTACAGCGATCGGGATGAGCGATCACATACTTCACTTGCTCCAGCAGCATCGTCCACGATGAGGGCTTGTCGAACCGGGCCACGTCCAACTCCTTGGTGCCCTCCTCAGTATCGATGAATATTGGATCGGGAAACTTTGAGGCAAAGGTGCTCTTCCCGATGCCCTCAGTGCCATACACGACGATCTTTTTGGCAGATGGGATCTTTCCTCTCGTTATGTTCATCAAAACTCACCGTCCTTCCATGATGGGGCGATCGAGGTATCCTGGCCCTTGACGCAGCCGTCCTCGATGATGATGGAGCATTCCTCGCCAGTAGACACACGGGTGGCGATCCCCTGCAGCCCTTCGGTCTCCATCCAGGCTGAGAACTCCCGCAGCGCCTCCAAGTCCATCTGTTCCAGTTTGTCCAGGAGCACGAACCCACACTCTGGCTTCAGCGCTCGAACGATCGCAGTGGATACCTTCAATTGGTCGCTCCCGCTCATACAGTCCCATGACTTCCCATGATAAGTCAGCTCACCGTTCTCTACAGAAAGTCCGTCAAGAGGCAAGCTCGCATTTTGCAGGAGATCCGTTTTTTGCCGGCGTATAGCTTCCAACTGTACTGTCAGGCTGGCGTATTGGTCGTTGCACTCCTTGGCCTCAGCTTCTGCCCGGGCCTTGTCCTGATTGGTACGGACCTTGGCATTGATGGTCTCTACGTTTCGGATATCGGCCTCTAGCTGCTCCGTAGACTCGTCTACCAGATCGAGCGCTGACTTCTGAGCGATCTCCCAGTCTTGGCACACAGTGGTATACTTCGCGCTCAATTCCTCTAACTGGTGATATAAGGCTTTCTTCTCCTGCTCCAGCCGGGCGATCCGTTCCCGCTTGCGCTGGTTCTCACCGTTCCGGGCAAGGATGTCCTGCTGGCGTCGGATCAGGTCATAGGCGGAGATCGGCTCAGCGGGGGCCTCTGGGAAGTTGGGTAGCTCCTTGGCATGCTTCGCTTTCTGGTCGGCGATCTGGCCGATAGCGCGGCGTCGATCATACAATTCCTTTTCCTGCCACTCTAACTTTTCTACCTGCTCCTCTAGGCCGATGATGTGCAGCAGGGCAGCGGCCTTTTCCCTGCCAGACGACCGCATGAACCGGGGCATGTCAAGGGCCAATTGCTCTACAAAGGAATCGAGCAACTGCTGGCCCGCCTTACGGCCCGAGGCGTCCGTCACTTTCAAAGCGCTGTTCTTGCCCGACCGCTCCACGATGATGCCGTTGCTGAGCTCTAGGCGGAGTCGGGGCGAGAGGACAGAACCTTCCCTCTGGACTTGTGAGGGTCGGTAGCGGTCCCCGCCCAGCGCCCACATGATAGCGTCCAAGCCCGAGGTCTTGCCCTGGTTGTTGCGGCCTCCAATCACTGTAAGGCCATTTTCGAACGGAACGATCTGTATCGCTCTTATCCTTTTGACGTTCTCGGCTTCAAATCTCACGATCTTGACTGACATCTCGATCTACCTCCTCGTCCTCCTCTTCCTCCGGCCCCTCCCGCCAACAATCCGGCGGCTCCAGCGAACGCTCCGGAAGCTCGCGGCCCCGTATCCCTGCCATGTCATAATAGTAGCGGCCCATATGCCGTCCCTCCTCTCCATCGTTCCTGCGGCTCTCCAAAATGATATGCGGTGACCGCCATGGGGAACTCTTCGATCTCGCTGGCCCACAGGCAGGAGCCCGGGCCGTTCAGCCGCTCCCAGATCAGCGGGAAGCCGCCGATCCCGTCGAACAGGCTGGCCATGGTCGCGGGCCGCTCATAGCAGGCGCACAGACGCTTCAACACCCAGGCCCAGGGCGGCAGGGCGATGGAGTTCCCCAGGGCCTTGTAGCGTGCGCTGTCGCTGCTCTGCTTGTGGAGCTTCCCCGCGCTGTCCCTCCACGGCCCTATGTCCGTCCATCCGTCCGGGAAGCCCTGGAGGCGTTCGCATTCCAGCGGCGTCAGGCGGCATACCTCCGCACAGGCGGGCCTCCCGGGATCGTATACGGCCATCGGCTTCCCCGTGTCGATGGTGGGCGCCATCTCCTCCTGATAACCGATGCTCCCCGCGCTCGCCCCGGTGTGCGGTTTGAACCCGGCACAAAGACGGAAGATCGTCTGATCGTTGTTACACCCCAGCGTCCCGCTCTTCTCCACCTGGACCAGTGCTCCCTTGCCGCCGCCCTCGCGTCCGGACCTCATCCGGAGCGCGACTGCCGCTCCAGCGCCTCCTTCAGCTCCGGCGGCAGCGGCTTCCCCCGCCGCTCCGCCCTCGTCAGGATCCCCCGACACGCCTTTGCGGACAAAGAGTATCTCCGGTGCGGCGTGTCCTCCAAGATCTGCGACAAGCGCGATCCTACGGCGGCGCTGGGGCACTCCCCAAAACTGTGCGTCGAGAACTCGGTAGGCGACGGACCAGCCGTCCCCCATCCAGCAGTCTGCCAAAGGCCAGCGTCCCTTTGCAGGTAATGGAACGTCGGGAGCGTCCGGGGCTGCGATCCGGATCGTCTCTTCGAGGACCGCCCGGAAGTCGTCTCCCTTGTTGGAACTAAAGGCTCCGACGACGTTCTCCCACACCATGTATCGGGGTCGAACAAGCTCTCCTGCATGGCCTCGACCTGCATCTGCCTCCCTCATCTCCTTCACGATCCTGACCTGCTCCATGAAAAGCCCGCTCCGCGCCCCCGCCAGCCCCGCCCGCTTCCCCGCGATGCTCAGATCCTGGCATGGGCTCCCGCCGATCACTACGTCCACCACTGGGACCTCGTATCCGTTCAGCTTCGTGATGTCACCTAAGTGCTCCATGCTCCTCCCACCTTTCCGCCGCCGCGAGGACGGCATCCGCGTAGCCTCTCGCGCCGGTATCATGGCCAGCATTGTATGAAGTCAGGGCCGCAGCCGTGTCCCTGTGCCGTTCCAGCAGCTCCCCCAGATATCTAATGCCTGCCCGAAGGTTGTCCGCCGGGGAGAGCTCGTCCGGGAAATAGCGGGGGTTCAGTTGGCAAAGCCCCACGCAGCCCGACGGGCTCACCGCGTCCACCTGGAAGCCGCTCTCCACCTCGATCAAGCCCAGGGCCAGGGCAACGGGGACCCCGGTCTCAGCGCAGACCTCGTCGAGCACGAGCTGGAGCTCCAGGGACAGCGGGACGTCCGGGTCATAAGGCGCTGGAGTCGGCGTGGGCAGCGGCTCCTGCGCGGGCGCAGGCTCAAGGGACGGCTGGGGCAGCTCGATATGTACGCTGGCCACAGGGATAGGCTCTGCCTCCGCTCTGGCCCGATCGATGGAATGGGCCAGGCACCAGCCGCCGGCCAGCACCGCCGCCACTCCGAAGGCCAGCATCAGCAGGGCGAACAGGTCGTCCAGACGCTTCCTCATCGCGCTCCTCCCTCCTCTTCAAGCGCCGTGAGCGCGGCCTCTCTCGTGGGCCAGCAGTCCTCGGCCGGGAACACGGCCCACACTTCCGGACCTGCTTCGATCTTCGTTTCCATAGTTTCCTCCTATCAGACGTTTATGTCATGTTCTCTTTTGGTCTCCAGCATCCGGACATCAAATTCTCAGGCTTTGCATTTGCCGTCACGATCGCATGATGCTCCTGGTCCGACTTGCGAACATTCAGCCCCGCAAATATGCAGAAATCATCACCTGCCTCGATGCCCCAGCCTGCCTGGATGCCACAGCCTGCCTTGATGCCCCAGCCTGCCTGGATGCCACGGCCTGCCTCGATGCCCCAGCCTGCCTCGATGCCCCAGCCTGCCTGGATGCCACAGCCTGCCTTGATGCCCCAGCCTGCCTTGATGCCACGGCCTGCCTCGATGCCCCAGCCTGCCTCGATGCCCCAGCCTGCCTGGATGCCACAGCCTGCCTCGATGCCCCAGCCTGCCTTGATGCCACGGCCTGCCTCGATGCCCCAGCCTGCCTCGATGCCCCAGCCTGCCTCGATGCCCCAGCCAGCCTGGATGCCACAGCCTGCCTTGATGCCATCACCTGCCTTGATGCCACAGCCTGAAAGCAAAGATCTTATTTTCACTTCGGCCCTAAAATCGAGTCCACCAGCAAAAATGATATTTTTATCAGCGTCATCAATCGCTTCCTCGTAGACTCGCACATCTTCTGTTGGGCCAACATGTTCGAGCAGCCATCGGCCAAGGTCGACTCGGTCCTCCTCAGCACAGCGGTCGAGCACTTCTTGATACTCCCCGCCATCTGGGAACGCCCTCTGGAATTCCCGCTGCCCCTCTCGGCAGGCTCCCAGCTCTTTCAAGTAAGCCAGGGTGATCTTGAATGTCCCGTTCATAGCTTCCTCCTCATTCGAATGTACAAAAGAACGCTGCCGACACGATCTTTCGGCCCTATCCACATATGTGGGATAGATGCCCTCATCCCTTCGCTTTTCGATACACGATGG